>ULXG01009804.1_pt1 | contig 20063 bp, 19 predicted proteins | sample 1961141 | NCBI WGS metagenome assembly ULXG01 (sample SAMEA4835834, study PRJEB28245) | human gut metagenome | biome: gut microbiome; material: fecal sample | place: Denmark | collected 2008 | reverse complement strand
GTCTGGCTGGAGGACTTCCTCATGGACTACGAGGGCACCGTGCTCGTCGTGAGCCACGACAGGTACTTCCTGAACAACGTGTGCACGCACATCGTCGACATAGACTACGGCAAGATAAAGATGTACGTCGGCAACTACGACTTCTGGTACGAGTCCAGCCAGCTGATGCAGAAGCTGATTAAGGATCAGAACAAGAAGGCCGCGCAGAAGATCGCCGAGCTGGAGAGCTTTATACGCCGATTTGCGGCCAACCGCTCGAAGTCCCGCCAGGCCACAAGCCGCCGCAAGCTCCTGGACAAGCTGACCATAGAGGAGCTGCCCGCGTCCAGCCGCCGCTACCCCTGGGTGGGCTTCAAGGCCAACCGCGAGCCGGGCAAGGACAGACTCTTTGTCACCGACCTGTGCAAGAGCGTCGACGGCGTCACGCTGCTCAAGGACGTCAGCTTCATCATGAACAAGGGCGACAAGATCGCGATAATCGGCCGCAACGAGCTGGCCGTGACCATGCTGTTCAAGCTGCTCATGGGCGAGGAGGAGCCCGACTCCGGCAACATCAAGTGGGGCGTCTCCACCACGCAGGGCTATATGCCGCGCGACAACAGCGCCTATTTCGAGGGCTGCGAGCTGTCCATCATGGACTGGATGCGCCAGTTCTCCGAGGACAAGCGCGAGAGCTACCTCAGGCAGTTCCTCGGCCGTATGCTGTTCTCCGGCGACGAGGTGTACAAGCCGGTCAATGTCCTCTCCGGCGGCGAGCGCGTGAGGTGCATGATAAGCAAGCTCATGCTCTCCGGCGCGAGCGTGCTGCTGCTCGACCAGCCCACGAACCACCTCGACCTCGAGAGCATCGCCGCGCTGAACAACGGGCTCGAGGCCTTCGAGCACAACATAATCTTCTCCAGCCACGACCACCAGCTCACGCAGACCGTGGCCAACAGGATAATCGAGATAAACTCCGACGGCTCCATCACCGACCGCATGTGCACCTACGACGAGTACATGAACATAGCCGAGCACGAGAGCTCCGCCGAATAAGAGGTAAAGGCAGAATGTACGACGAGCTTACAAAAGAGGACATCAAAAAGATGGAGGAGGAGCTGGACTACCGCACGCGCGTGCTGCGCCCCCAGCTCATAGACGACGTCAAGGTCGCGCGCGGCTTCGGCGACCTCTCGGAGAATTTCGAGTACAAGGCCGCAAAGCGCGAGAAAAATCGCAACGACAGCCGCGTGCGCTACCTTGAGCGCATGATAAAGACCGCGAAGGTCATATCCGACAGCAGCGCCTCGGACGTGGCGGGGCTGTACGACAAGGTGACTATCCGCGCCGAGGACGACAACTCCGAGCGCGTCATAACCCTAGTCACCACGCTCCGCCAGAACGCGCCCCAGGGGCTTATCAGCAAGGAAAGCCCCGTCGGCAAAGCGGTCATCGGCCACAAGGCCGGCGAGCGAGTGTACATCAAGCTCAGCGAGGACGACGGTTACTGGCTGGACATCCTGAGAATCGAAAAGGGCTCGGACTACGGCAGCATACCGATACGCGGCTATTGAGACGACAACGCCCCTTGCAATCCGGCAGGGGGCGTGTTATTATGGATAATAGTTAGTATAGACTAATTAAGGAGGTATGAGCTATGAAGAAAATAACCGTCAATATCGGCGGCATGATGTGCGGCATGTGTGAGGCGCATATAAACGACGCGCTTCGCAGGGCGTTCAAGGTCAAAAAGGTAAGCAGCTCGCATGCGAAAGGTAGGACGGAGATAGTAGCGGCAGAGGACATCGGCGACGAGGAGCTCAGGGCTGTAATATCGGCGACGGGCTATGAGTTCATCTCCGCCGTGCATGAGGAATACGTCAAAAGGGGGCTGTTTGGCTAAGCATAGACGAAACGCATGGAGCACGATTCGATACAGGTATTTGCAAACTCCGGGATTGAGTGGTAAGATATCCTTGTTTAGAAATATACTTACGGAGGTCTGCAAATGCTTTACAAGGACTTTAAGGGCTTGCAGCTCAGCGAGCTGGGCATGGGCAACATGCGTCTGCCGACCATAGGCGGCGATGACAATCAAGTTGACACGGAAAAGGCGGTGGCCGTCATACGCGGCGCGTATGAGCGCGGCGTGAACTACTTTGACACCGCCTGGGGCTACCACGGCGGCAACAGCGAGACCACGGTGCGCGAAGCGCTGAGCGTTTACCCGCGCGAGAGCTACTACCTGGCCGACAAATTCCCCGGCTACGACCTGGCGAACTTCAGCAAGCAGAAGGAAATATTTGCCGAGCAGCTCAAGCGCTGCGGCGTGGAGTACTTCGACTTCTACCTGCTCCACAACGTGTGCGAGCTGAACATAGAGCAGTACCTCGACCCGAAGAACGGGGTGCTGGAATACTTTCTGGCCGAGAAGGCAGCGGGACGCATAAAGCACCTCGGCTTCAGCTGCCACGCGGAACTGCCCGCCCTGCGCCGCTTCCTCGAGGCCTACGGCGAGCACATGGAGTTCTGCCAGATACAGCTCAACTTCCTCGACTGGGAGTTCCAGCACGCCGACGAGAAGGTCAAGCTGCTGGGCGAGTACGGCCTGCCCGTGTGGGTCATGGAACCCCTGCGCGGCGGCTCACTGCTGAGACTGCCCGAGAGTGCCGAGGCCAAGCTGCGCGAGGCCAGACCGGGCGAGAGCAACGCCGCCTGGGCTTTCAACTTCGTGCGCAGCGTGCCGGGCGTAACCATGATACTCTCCGGCATGAACTCTACGGAGCAGCTGGACGAAAACTGCGCCCTGTTCTCAGCCGATGCGAAGCTCAACGTCGCCGAGTTCGAGCTGTGCGCCGGGATAGGCCGCTCCATGCTGTCCGGAGGCGTGGTGCCATGTACCGCCTGCCACTACTGCGTCAGCCACTGCCCGCAGGGGCTGGACATCCCGCGCCTGCTCGCGCTGTACAACGAGCACGCCTTCAGCGGCGGCGGATTCATAGCGCCGTTCGCCGTCGCGGCCATAGAGCCGGACAAGCGTCCTAACAACTGCATTTCCTGCCACAGCTGCACAGCCGTCTGCCCGCAGAAAATCGAGATACCCGAGACGCTCGCCAAGTTCAGCGAGATGATGGGTCTTTAAAAAGAATCTCCCCGCCGGCATCCAGGCGGGGAGATTTCGGTTTATTCGGGCAGCTTGGTGACATCCACCCACTCGAGGGCGTTGGAGTACTTCCACAGCTCGTCCAGGTTCAGCTCTATGGCGCTGGAGCCGCTGCCCACGGCGGGGAAGACGGTTTCAAAGCGCTTGAGGCTGTCGTCCAGATAGACGTCGACGCCGTCATTGATGCCGAAGGGGCAAACGCCGCCGACCGGGTGGCCTATAAGCTCCAGCACTTCGTCTGCGGTGAGCATCTTGGCCTTGTAGTGGAACTTATCCTTGAACTTGTGGTTGTCTATGCGTGCGTCGCCGGCTGCGAGGATGAGTATGGCGCCGCCGTCGGGGCGCTTGAAGCTGAGGGTCTTGGCGATCCGAGCGCCTTCGACACCCAGAGCTTTGGCGGCGAGGTCGACCGTCGCGCTGGACACGTCGAACTCAATTACCCTGTCTTCCATCCCAAACTGCCGGAAGTACGCCCGGCCTCTCTCTATGGACAAATGGTATCACCTGCTTTATAAAACTTCCCAGTCATTATAACGCAGTCTTCCGCCCGATGCAAGGCTTGTTTTACCGGTATTTGGACAAATCCGGCGCGATATATCGCATTCGGCCGGAAAGTGTACACGCATGGGCGGAATATAATTAGGCATCACATAAAAGGTGGTGCTGAAATGCTCAGTGGAGCATACCTGCTGCTGCTTTCAGGGGCGTTTTTGGCGCTGAGGCTGTCCGGAAACGCCGGAAGCTTCCCGCGCCCTCTCTCTGCGGCGGCCGAGCGCGAGCTTGTAGAGCGCTCCATGGCCGGCGACCTTGAGGCGAGGAACCGGCTCATAGAGCACAACCTCCGGCTGGTGGCGCACATAATAAAAAAATACTACACCTCCGCCGAGGACACGGAAGATCTGATCTCGATAGGCACGATAGGGCTTATCAAGGGCGTGAACACGTACCGGCCCGACAAGGGCGTGCGCCTGGCCACGTATGCCGCGCGCTGCGTGGAGAATGCTATACTATCATAACGGAACAAATGAAATTTGAGAACGAAAATTTCGCATCACGCTGCGAAAAATGGAGCGTTTTCTGTCACTTGCGCGGACACAGGTATGTTATGATACGCAGAATATCATACAAAATAGAAGTATCCCCGCTGATCATTCTGCATTTCCCGCTGCTTGCTCCAAGGAAATTCTGGATGCCCAGATATTCAATCTTCGCTTTTCAGACCCCTCGGAAATGACGCAGATTGCGGACAAGCTCCGGTGGTACCGCTACAGGCACGCCCTGCTTCAGAGCGAGGTCGCGGACCGGATCGGGGTCGATCCGAAAACCTACATGCGTTATGAAGAATATGGCCGGGATTACTATCCAATCGAGCATATGCAAAAGCTTGCTGGGATGTACGTTGTCCCTGTCGAAAGCTTGCTGGATGACTACAACCTATTTTTGTACCATGATCAGGGACGGCAGATTCGAGAGAGGCGCTTGTCCCAGAAATTGACGCAGAAGGCCTATGCTGCAAATCTTGGCGTCTCGTTGGATAAGCTCAAGAACTGGGAGGAAAACCGGGTGAGGATGTTCAAATCCACATGGGAGAAGTATTTTCGGTAAACAAAAACCGCCCGCCGCAGTCAACTGTGACTGCAGTGGGCGGTTCCTCTATGTATTCATGCTTTTACGGCCTTCCTCTCCGCTTTGATGCCATTCACCACTGCATCCACCAGTTCCAACTTCTGTTCGGTGGGACAGGGCATTTTTTCGATCATCTTCTGGGCATGTTCCGCGTGGAAGCGGGCCAGCGTTTTCTGCAGTTCTTCTTTGCCCTGTTGTGTCCTGGGCAGGATCAGGAATACTTCTATGTCTGTCCCTCCTTTCTGCGGACTGGTTCAATCTATGCGGCGAAGCTTGTACATTATCCCTCACCGGATTATGGCTGTGCCCCTTTCACAATGAGCTTTGCGTCGGCAGGGTAATTGAGCGTGATCAACGACGGTCTGCCAAGCCCCTGTTTCTTCCGGATAATGAGGCCGCAGTATTCCAGCTCCCGGAATATCCTTGTGACGCATTGCCTGCTGCGATGCAGTCGTTCCTGTGCCTGTTCCACCGTGAAATACAGGCGGATAGTTCCGTCCGGTTCTACGTAACCGTTCTGCTTGGAAATACTTGCCCGATCCAGCAGCATAGCATACAGCACCTTGGCATCGTTGGTGATGTCCCGCAGCGCCTCATCTTGAAAAAGAAATCTGGGCAGAGGTATATAGGAAGCTGCCGGACTTTGTGTGGTAAATTTGCAAAATTCTTTCACAGTGCCTCCCTCCCATCCATCTTATCCGGACTGCTGTTGATTGGATTGATGGATGACTATCTTGAGAGTTGATTCTTTCTTATTGGTTAGGGGATGAATTTCATCTGCCGGGAGCGTTCAGAAAGCCGCTGTCCAGAAATCCAATAACGGATCACTCTGGAGCGTCAGAATTTCTGCAATCTGAAAACCCGATGACGGAGGACACTACAGCAGTCAGAGTTCCTCCTTCTGGTACTGCTTCAGAAGCTCCCAGACCTCGCCGACCCTTTCTTTCAGCTCAGCCACATCGTCTTCATAAAAACGCCCGGTCTGGTTGGTGCGTTGGCAGACGTGATTGATGTTCGCAGCGATCCTGCTGACAGCTGCAGCCAGCTTTTTCTGCTCAGTGTAGTCCACCTGAATGATATAGCCGTCGATCAGCATCTTCCGTGCGTATGCCCCAAAGTTCCGGGTTCTGAGCTGCTGCATCTTTTGCAGAATGATGTTCCACTCCGTCTCATCCAGACAGATTTCCTTTCGGATAGGTCGGGTGCGTTTCGGCATTGCATCCTCCTTACAGCAGCGTCAGGACAGACACGCCGTCCTCACAGTGAATGTCGAGATACCCCCACTCATTCAGCTCCGAAAAAATTTTGGAGAGCTTTTCTTCTGTCGTGTGCAGCTCCCTGGCCATCTCAGCAAGAATCCACCGGCTTTCATCATAGGTGTACAGGATAGCAACAGCGGCTTTGGCATCGTTGGAGAGGTGCGGATTCAGCAGCATATCCGTCGGGATGGGTGTCCTGCGGATGTGGGTATTATTATGGTTTAGGTTCATCATGGTTTGGGCTCCTTTCAGATTTTGAAATACGATTTAACTTGTTTGAACGCTGTACTGAGGGACGGCACCTTTCACTATCCTACGGACAGAACAATGCTTTCTGTCACGGCTCTGTCATGCAGCACTTACTGTAAGAAGGCCTTTTTGCCCCTCTTCACTTTTCAACGGACATTATATTGCAGATTGTCTCGGTTTTGTCACGATGCTGACGAAAAAGAAGCACCTGCCGGTTCCGGCAAGTGCTTCAAGAACAGCGTATTCTGTTATTCATCCCCATCCCAAATGGAAATGGCAGGGGTGTTGGTAATAATTCGCAGAATACCGTCCGCCTCGTCCCGTTGGCGGAGGAGCACAGAAAATGCCTTGTAAAAAGCTGCCTGTCTGCGTTCCACTGCACCGCGATTCAGGTGCATGGCCTCAGCTGTTTTACGGATGGACAGCCCCTCGGAAAAGCGTTTCTGAAACAGCTCAGTATAGTCATTCAGAATCGTTCTTATGGACTGCTGCAGAAAAGACATATCTTCGCACATGGCCTGATATTCCACCCTGCTGGTAATGCCAATATACCGCTTACGCTCCCGGATCAGCTTGTAGCGCCGCAGATCCATCCGGTAATTGGTGCAGATATCCTTTGCGTACTCGTAATAGCTGCAGCTGCGCCGGATGCATCGAGGCTGATATTCATCATCGATATAGGTGATTGGTTTCCGCTTAGGTTCCGGAAAGCCGTCCTCTGTTACTTCTCCGATCATTTCCGGTTCGACCTCACGCCGAGTCTGACGGATGTATTTATCCTTAAGAATACCATCTACATTCACCTGCTCACAAAAGGACTCCAAGTGGATGGTGTAGTATTTCTCATTGCCTTCCCGGATGAAGCTGGCATCCTTGCAGATCACAACAGCATCGCCGGTATCGATATCTTTTACCACGCGGACAACGTAGATCCGCTTGCCGTCGTATCGTTTGTAGTAACCAGCAAAAACGCGTTTGACTGACATGCATAGGTCCCTCCTTTCCGGGTGATTTTCCATCAGTATATCATAGAATGCAGCCGATAAACAGGACAATTTGAAAAACGCGGATCAGGGAATATGAAGAATAGCAAGCACAGCCGGTGTCCGTACACACCGGAAAATGCATTCGCTGTCCCCTCTGTCCAATCGTGCATTTTATCATTTGGGATACTCCCAAACCCTGTATTTTTGATAAACCTCAGCTGCAGTCAGAGAAATGAGATGATACCAAGAGAACACAACCAGCTGGTGCTTCAGACTGTATAATCTTCATGTGCTGAAGCAAGAGATGTTCGCAATTCAGTGCGAAAGTCTCTTGCTTTATGACCTAAAACAACGTATAATTGTGTCAATATCTGTAGTTGGAGGTCGGGAAATGGCTATCTCATATAACAAGCTTTGGAAATTACTTGTTGATAGAAAAATGAGTAAAGCGGATTTGAGAAAAGATGCTGGGATTGCGCCAAATACCATGACCCGATTGAGGCGCGATGAGGAAGTTACACTTACGGTGCTCAATAAGATCTGTGCTGTGTTGGGCGCAGATATCGGTGATATTATGGAGTTTTTACCAGAAGAGAAAGCGGAGAGATGAGTCCGTTTTTTGGTCAGTAATTTTGCGATAATGTCATTTGCGGAAGTCCTCATAATCGGGATAACGTAATAGACAGATTAAGGAAGGATAGCGGATATGCAAGTTAGGGAAACGCCTCCATTTGCACCTGTGCTTATGGAATCCACCAGGGCAATTGGTTACAGCTTGGAAGCTGCCATTGCTGATATTATCGATAACAGCATTGCGGCAAAAGCCGGAAAAGTTCAGCTGTTCTTTTTCCCGGTCGATGATGCCTATGTCTGCATCTTAGACAATGGCTCCGGCATGGATGATGCGCAAATTGATGTCGCCATGCAGTATGGCAGCAAAAGTCCAACCGATATGCGTGACGCTTCAGATCTTGGGCGTTATGGCCTGGGCTTAAAAACCGCTTCGTTATCTCAGTGCCGCGTGCTCACCGTGGTCAGCAAACAGGGCAATACCATAATCGGCAGACGATGGGATTTAGATTATGTCATTGAAACAGGGAAATGGTCACTCCTCGTTCTCGATGAAGACGACCTTGAAAAGGTCCCGCATATCGCTGATTTGAAAGAGCAGGAAAACGGCACACTGGTCGTATGGCAGAATCTTGATCGTCTGCTTATGGGCGAAGTCGATTATGAAAAATCGCTTGGCCGGAAAATGGACGATGTTAGACAGCATTTGGGGCTTGTTTTTCACAGATATCTATCCGGCGAAGCAGGCATCAAACGGCTGGAAATTCTTTTCAACGGTGTAAAAATAAAAGCAGCAGATCCTTTTTTGCTGAAGAAAAGCACGCAGGCAATGGACACCGAAACGTTGATTATCCGAGGAAAAAAGATTCTGGTTAAGCCCTATATTCTGCCGCACATATCCAAGATGACCGAAGAGGAAAAAAATCAGCTTGGCGGAAAAGAAGGTATTCGGAAGCAGCAGGGCTTTTATGTATACCGAAACAAGCGCCTTTTGATCTGGGGAACGTGGTTCCGCATGATGAGACAGGGAGACCTCTCTAAACTGGCTCGTGTGATGGTTGATATCCCAAATGATTTGGATGATCTTTGGACGCTTGATATCAAGAAATCACACGCTATTCCTCCTGCTGAAGTGAGAAACAACCTTCAAATTGTGATTGATCGTATTGCAGATAAGAGCAAGCGGACTTGGACATTCAGAGGGAAAAAAGAGACTTCTGATACAGTAGAGCATATATGGACGAGGCTGAAAACTCCGGGCAGCGGTGTTGCCTATGAGATCAATCGTGACCACCCGCTGGTGGATCAGATTATTGCAGATGTTCCAGAAGCCCGTACGAAACTTGAGAGTCTGCTTCGGTATATTGAACGCAGCATCCCTCTGAACCAGCTGTATGTTGATTTGAATAATGATGAAAAGATCGAAAATGATACCGAAATAGAAGAAGCGGAAATGCGGAAAACATTGGAGCAAATGTTATCTGCTGTGCCGAGCAGCATCCTTAGACTGGAGATGCTGGAAAGACTTGAGCACACCGAGCCATTCTGCTTGTACCCCGATGTGCTTCATGATTTAAAAGCAGAGGAGGAGAGCTAATGTCTAATCCCAATATTGCGATGCTTGAGAATGTGATTTCTGCAGCAGTCAGTACACAGTATAAAGAAGTCCCACCCACCGAGGAGGAGTTTATTAATTTGGCGCAGACCATGCGTGCGAATATGAGCGCATTTGCGGTGACGGATGATGAATTTGCTGACATTCTGGTTCGGCTTCGTGCTTCGATTGTTATTCAGATGGATGTGGGCGTGTTTATCAACGACAGGAATACTCCGCATAAATCTTGGCTCCCGGCGAGAAGAGCGGATTTAGATTTCTTCTTCTGGAGCCGCTATAAAAAGTATCTTGAAGAAATCAAGCATTGGAACCCGCGTGTTACTGCTACTCTGGACAAAGTTTCCGACGAAATTGTTGATCTGCTTGGCGATCCAGAAAGCAGCGAGCCCTTCCAGCGCCGCGGACTTGTATTGGGGGATGTTCAGTCTGGCAAAACAGCTAACTATACAGCTATCAGCAATAAAGCTGCTGATACAGGATATAGGATCATTATTGTTCTGGCAGGTATGATGGAAAATCTGCGCCAGCAGACACAGTCTCGCTTGGATGCTGAGTTCTCCGGACGCAAAAGTGAATATTATCTGGATCCGAAGGCTGAACAGGAAATTAAAAATCTTCCTGTAGGTGTTGGACGCTATGGCGTGCAGAAGCGCATCGCTGCGTTCACATCTGTCTCTAAGGATTTCGATATAAACGTTCTGAAAAGCAACGATCTGAATCTCCAGAGTGTTTCTGATCCTGTCGTTTTGGTTGTAAAAAAGAATAAGCGAATTCTAAACAATTTAATTAAATGGCTGTCTAAAAGCAGAGATGACACCACCGGCAAGATTATGCTTCCTATGCTGCTGATTGACGATGAAGCTGATAATGCGTCGGTAAACACCCGCAGCGAGGACGACAGCCCTGCTGCGATCAACGCCTGTATCAGAAAGCTGCTTCATGAGTTCTATCAAGCATCTTACCTTGGCATTACTGCAACCCCCTTCGCTAACATTTTCATTAATCCGGAAACGGAAGATGAGATGATAGGCGATGATTTGTTCCCGAGGGATTTCATCTATTCACTGGCTCCTCCTACCAACTATATTGGAGCAGACAAAATTTTTGGTGATGAGCCCAGCTTTTCAAATGCACTTATCCCGCTGCGGCGTGATGAGATGGATTTGTTTTTCCCGTTTACCCACAAAAAGGATCTCGTAGTTGATGCACTTCCGCCCAGTCTGTATGAAGCTATGGCGTATTTTCTGCTGTTCAATGCGATTCGTGATCTGCGAGGAGACTACACAGAACATCGATCGATGATGATCCATGTCAGCAGATTCACTGACGTTCAGAACCGCATCGCCGAGGCGGTGAATGAATGGCTTGTTCAGATGAAATCCGATGTGCAGAATTATGCTGCACTGCCTTCTGCCCAACGTGAGAAAATCAGCAATCTTCGTTACCTCCGCAAAGTTTGGGACAAGCATAAATTGGAAGCGATCAGCGGCGTGAGTTGGGATGAAATATGTACGAAATACCTCAATCGAGCTGTCGCTCCTATTGCAGTACGGGCTGTAAACCAGAAGACCGGTGCAACCAGTTTGGACTATTTCAATCATAAAGATGATGGCCTCAGGGCAATTGCAATTGGCGGAAACAGCCTGTCCAGAGGATTGACCTTGGAAGGTTTAGGTGTCAGCTATTTCTATCGCAGATCGCAGATGTATGATACCCTTCTGCAGATGGGACGGTGGTTCGGCTATCGTCCGAACTACGACGATCTTTTCCGCATTTGGATGTCCGAAGAGGCGATTGACTGGTATGGATATATCACGAGAGCGGCCAATGAACTTAAGGACGAAATTGCAAAGATGAAACTGGCGAACCAGACACCGATGGAATTCGGTTTAAAGGTTCGTCAGGATCCGAATTCGCTGATTGCGACAGCGCGCAACAAGATGCGTTCTGCCACACAGGTAAGCCGTCCCGTCACTGTCTCCGGTAAGCTTCTTGAAACACCCAGGCTGAAGGCTAATTTGGATATTCTCAAATCCAACGAAACTGTATTCAAGGAGTTTGTTGATCATCTTGCAGAAGCAGGCACGCGTGATGTGAAGGAAAAGCCTTATTACTGGCGCGGAGTACCCAAGGAAATGATTGTACAGCTGCTGTTGGCTTTTGAAACCCATCCGTGGCACTTGGCATTCCAAGGAAGAGCGCTGGCGGAATATATCGATGAGAAAATGGGTAATGAGACATGGGATGTTGCGCTTGTTACCGATGGTGAAGGCTCTGCGTATGATGCTGGATTGAAATACGGAGGCGAGGTTTTGCCGATTAAAGCCACCGAGCGCCGTACTGTTATCGCTGACGATAAGATGATTCGAATCAGCGGAACCAAGGTTAAAGTCGGTTCAGGCGGATGCACAAGGGTTGGACTTTCTGAGGAAGAAATCGAAGAAGCCAAGCGCCGATTCAGAGAGCAAAATGGCGATAAGCATATGTCGGACAGTGCCTATCTGATCAAAGAACGCAGCCCGCTGCTTATGCTGCATATTATTGAGACTCGCTTGGATGAAAAGGAGTCTACGAACAAAAATGTTCCTCCGTATTTGTTCGCTCTTGGTGTTGGCTTTCCAGATACAGGCACAGGAGTTCGTACTGCGAACTATATAGTCAATATGGTAGAGCTTAGAAACTGGATGGATCCGGATGAGGAAGAAGACGAATGAAGATTACAGCTGAATATCTCCATAGGAAATGGAAATCCATCAGCTATTATGATGGCGGATACATACAGGTAGAAGTGAAGCACTCTTTGGAGTGGCATGTCGGCTACAAAGAGATCGATCAGAAAACTTTAGTGATTGTATCTGAGAAAGAGCCGGAACTGCTTCAAACTTCAAAATCTATTGCGGTTTCAAAAGGCAGCCGCATGGACGGGAGGTGGGCGCTTTCATTTGCGCTTATGCGAGTAGAGCAGGACAGTGTCTTTGAGCTGCTATGTGCAGATTTGATCACCTACTCCCAATCTGCAGAGAACGAGACTGCGGCACTTGCACTGACTGCAAAGCGCTACAAGCAATGGAATAAGCTTTTGGAGCATCAGCGTAAAAGTTTGATGGACGAAAGCAATCGTAAGGGGCTACTGGGAGAATTAACCTATCTTTGCAATATAATTGACAGCGGATATCCGATATTTGCTGCAGTGCAGGGATGGGTAGGCCCGGATGGTGCAGACCAAGATTTCGTATATGCTGATGGCTGGCACGAAGTAAAGTCTGTAGGCGCTGCTGCTTCTTCTGTAACAGTTTCTTCTTTGGAGCAGCTGGACAATAGTGACCCCGGCGAGTTGGTCGTCATGTTTATCGACAAGTGCGCTCCGGAACGAGGAGGCGCAGTGTCTCTTGGTGAGCAGGTCGATCTTACACTGGCCCGGGTGCATGAAGACGGAGATGCTTTGTCGCTGTTGGAGAGCAAACTGATGCGGTATGGCTATATCGATCTGCCTGAATACAGAGAACAGAAGTATGTGTGCTCTGGAAGAGCTCGTTTCCTTGTAGATGCAGACTTTCCAAGGCTTACTGCTGATACTGTAATGCCGCAGATTATTGCCGCACAGTACTCTATTAGTTTAGCCGGTATTGAAGGCTGGAGAGTGGAGGATTAGACATGGATGCGCAGGAATTCAGAAAAGACTTTCTTGAAAATGTGAAAGCTGAGGCGGCAGCTACCGGAGAGGGTTCCTGCGCTGCTTTTGTGGGAGCCATGGCCCAATATCTGATTGAAGCTGAGGTGCTTCCGGATTTCACAACCTCTTTCTATACAAGCACGACGTCTACTCGAAAGAGATATCGAGTGGATGGGTATGTTTTGGATGAATTTGACTATACAATGAACCTGATCATTGCCGACTACGATGGCGCAGAGAAACGAACAATGGGCAAGGCTGCCTCTTCAACAAATTTTCAGCGTTTGTGTGTCTTTGTAGACCAAGCGTTAAACACCAGGCTCTATAAGGAAATCGAGATGAGTACGCCTTGTGCGGACTTGATTGATTTACTCAGACTTGAAAAAGAGCGAATCCGCAAATATCGTCTGCTTATCTTCACAGATGCAGACGTCAGTGATACACTTAAGAATTTGGATAGCCTTGATATCGGCGGAATCCCTGCAGAATGTCAGATTTGGGATATCGAGCGTCTGTTTAGGGTATGCTGCTCTGATTTGGGGCGTCAGAATATTGAGATCGATTTCCGTGAGTATATCCCTGAAGGTATTCCTTGTTTGGAAGCAAGCAGTGCATCAACTGCAGAGTATAACAGCTACCTCTGTATCATTCCGGGCAAGGTTCTCGCAGATATTTATGATAAGTATGGAAGTCAGCTGCTGGAGGGTAATGTTCGGTCGTTCTTGTCTACCAAAGTTGCCGTAAATAAGAAGATCAGGGAAACTATCTTGAAATGTCCGTCTATGTTTTTCGCATACAACAATGGTGTTTCTGCTACAGCGATGGATGTTGAGATTGAGCGTTCCGCCAATGGAACCCATATCGTGAGTGCGCGAGACTTTCAGATTATCAACGGAGGTCAAACAACGGCATCGCTTTCAAACACTCGCCATAAAGACAAGGCTGATCTGAAGGGTGTCTATGTACAGATGAAGCTCACTGAGATCGATGAGAGCGACATGGATCGCTCTACCGAACTTGTACGAAATATTTCTCGGTCGTCCAACAGTCAGAACAAGGTCACGGATGCAGACTTCTTCTCGACACATCCCTTCCACATCAGAATGGAACAGCATTCCCGCAGAATTTTTGCTCCTGCAGAGGCTGGTGCACAGTACGAAACAAAGTGGTTCTATGAACGAGCTAAGGGTCAGTTCCTGCAGTCGCAGATGCGGCTCACTCCGGCAAAAAAACGCCAGTTCCTGCTGCAAAATCCAAAAAGCAAGGTTATTACAAAGACGGACTTGGCCAAAGTTCGCAATACATGGAACGAAATGCCTCACATAGTCAGCAAGGGCGCCCAGACCAACTTTATGAAATTTGCTGAGCTAATCGATGAAGCATGGACGTCCAATGATGCGCAGTTCAATGAGCGCTATTTTACTGAAACTGTGGCATTGGCTATCTTGTTTAAACATTTGGAGGCGTTAATTCCGAAGCTACCTTGGTATGAGCAGGGCTATCGTGCGAACATTGTCACCTATTCTTTGGCACTGCTCCATACGTTAATCCGGAAACAGTTTAAGGATATGGAGTTGGATTTGCAAAGCATTTGGCTGCGCCAAAGTGTTCCTGAAATCCTTACAAGCGTTTTGGAACAAATCTCCGAACAAGTCTTTTATAAGATTACTGATCCCAATCGCCCTACCATCAACGTTACACAATGGTGTAAGCGAGATGGCTGCTGGAAGAGCGTTCAGGGGATTAATCTGACATTGCCTGCGGAATTCACCAATGTATTGATTGGAAAAACTGAAGTGAAAGCGGCAGAAAAAGAGGCAAAGAGAGATCAGAAAATGCTTTCCGAAACAGAAGCACAGGTTAAGGTACTTGAGTATTCTGCAGATCAGTGGAAAAAGCTGTCTGCATTTGCAATGCAGAAACGCATGGTATCACCTGACGAAAATATGGCGTTGAAATATGCATGCCAAATCCCTAATAAAATGCCGAGCGGCTACCAGAGTCAACGACTTCTTGCTCTCCTCGAGCGAGCATTGTCAGAGGGCTTTAAGCTTTAACGGGAGAAAGAGGAATGTGCCGTGTACAAAGTTGTAGACTTGTTTGCAGGAGCAGGGGGCCTGAGCCTTGGCTTCATGCAGACTCAGAAATATGATATAAAAGTAGCCTTTGAGAACAGTCCTTATATGCAGGATACATATCGCCTTAATCATCCCGGCGTTGAAGTGCAGGGAGATGTCTGTACTGCGGACTATGATGCGATTAAGAAAAAGTACGGAGAAATAGATGTAGTTATTGGCGGGCCTCCTTGCCAGGGATTTTCTAATGCGAACCGTCAAAAGAACCATGCTATCAGCCAGAATAATATGCTGGTAAAGCAGTATATCCGAGCTATTCTCGAACTTAAGCCGAAGGCTTTTGTTATGGAGAATGTCAGCATGCTGAAGTCTGACGTTCACCGATTCTATATGGAAGAGAGCGATATTGAAACTGTTAAAAGGTGCGGTATTCCTGTTAAATCAACGCCTCTTCACTTGCTGGATGCGGAGTATATGTTTGATGGAGCGCTGGAGATCGTCAAGGATCAGCAGAAGATTCAGCAGTATTTGTGGCCGGAACAGCATTATTTTGAACTGAACGTTATTTACAAAGCCGCAAAAAATCTTGATAAAATGAAATCTGCGCTTGAGAAACACAAAAAAAAACTTTGTGTTGCAGCTGCTGACTATGCGAAATCATCTGATAATAACCACATCTCCCGCGTCTCTGCAGACGCGTTTCAAGCTGTCTTAAATTACTATTCTGGAGTGCTGGATGCATCTGCACTCAAGAGTAAGATTGAACCAGCGATTATGATTCAGCGCATGCTCAGCAAGGCACAAGAAATATACGAAAACCACATAGTTGTAGATGCCTATACTGTTGAAGATGGAATTGCGGCGGTGATTCGCTCCTTTGCTGTCTATGACTATCTTGAGAAAGTACTGCAAGCGCCTGAGAATGATTATGTTTTGGACAAGGGTGTTCTTTGTGCGGCAGATTATGGTGCACCTCAGAAACGGATGCGCTTTGTTGTAATTGGCATTAAACGCAGTATCTCCCCCAAAGTCGCTCTGCCTAAAGGCCGCTTCGATGCAGATGAATATCGAACAGTACGTGACGCTATCAGTGATCTGGAAGAAGTTACGCCAGTATTTGACCTCGAAGATGATAAGGACGGTATTCGCATTGAGCGTAAGGAAAACCTGAACGAGTTAGCCGCTGCTCTGCGTAATGCTGAAGTCCTTCGAAATCATATTGTCACGAAAACGACAGATACCGCCATGGAAAGATTCCGCGCGCTGAAGCAAGGGCAAAATTTCCATGCGCTGGATGAATCACTTAAAACGAATACCTATACGGATGCCGCACGTACGCAGAATACAATCTATTTGAGATTGAACTATGATGAACCAAGCGGTACGGTTGTTAATGTGAGAAAATCTATGTGGATTCACCCAACGCAGGATCGCGCAATCAGCGTTCGAGAAGCTGCCAGACTTCAGACTTTCCCTGATAGTTTTGTGTTTTGCGGTTCAAAGGATAAACAGTACCAACAAGTGGGAAATGCTGTGCCGCCGATTATGGCTAAGTCTATTGCAAAGAAGCTGGCAAAAATTTTGAAAGACAATTTGCCGGAAGGTGAACAGTGTGGCGGATAACCATAGCAAAGAAGTCCGAAGCATGAATATGTCCCGCATTCGCAGCACGAATTCGAAACCCGAAGAAATTGTGCGCAAGTATCTTTTCTCAAAAGGGTTTCGATATCGTAAGAATGTGAACAAACTGCCGGGTTGTCCGGATATAGTACTTCCTAAGTATAAAACGGTCATTTTTGTGAATGGATGCTTCTGGCATAAGCATGATTGCCCAAGATTCGTATGGCCTTCATCAAATCAGGATTATTGGATCCCTAAGATCCAGCGAAATATCGAGAGGGACAGGCTCAACGTTGCTGAATTGCAGAAAAAGGGCTGGCATATCATCACTGTCTGGGAATGCGAGCTGAAGAAAAAGAACAGAGAGCTTCGATTGGAGCGCTTATTATCGGAGATTACACGGGAGGATTTTGACAATGGCACAAATCAGCCTTGATAGCATCAAGAAAACTGAAAAATATCGCAACACCATTCATGATAAAGTTCACACTACTTATACGGTATTTGAAATGGATGGTAAAAAATATGTTCAGCTTGATACATATGGCCGCATCGAGCGTGAAAACCCCGAGATGATAAGCCAGAGCATTCAGCTGGATAAAGAAACAGCTCAGTTTTTGGTCAATATTCTTTGCAAGGAATTTGATATTCACTAAAAAATGGCCCCAGTATGCATAGAAATATTGGGGCATGCTGGGGTGGTCTCCTCTTTTGGAGGTGGAAGCTTTATGAGAAAAGATGCGCCAGCACTAAAAGTATTCCAAAGGATAAAAAACCAGGCGAAAACGAACTTAAATGAGCTATGTGATTTTTGGAATATTTACGAAAAACAACTGTTTTTCGTGAGTGCAATTGCAATTTATGATCGATACTTTATTGAGCAATTATCGCAAAATAGCAAGAAGAGTTTTTATGATAGGATTGTTGAGTACAGCTATCCTGTATTCATCAGACAGTTCTATGATACAGACTTTTGCAAATTACCTGGAATAGTACATAAGCCGTTGAAGCGCGAGCAAATAGAACGCTACGCAAAATTAATATATTCATGCGGAATAATTGGATGGATGCAGAGCTTGATTGATAATTCGGCTGCTGGATTTTACTCGTGCAGAACCTTTTTGAATTACATCAGTGTTAGTTTTACGGAGAGATTTCACTGGAATGAACTGATTGAAGACGAATACTGCGATTGGTATGCGTCAATGGTTGCGCAATTTCAAGCAGATGAATATCAAAAATTAGACGAACTGTTGCCGGGAATACTGGAAAAGCTCAAGACTGGTATCTTTGTTTGGAATGAGCACTTTTTGGGATACTCAAATGATCTGGAAACGGAGATGTTTTTCAATAAGCACGCCTTGTTAGATGCGCAGCAATCTGTAGCATGGGATATGTTTCCTCCTGACTGTAAGTTTGGTTTGAATCATTATGGCGATATTGTACAATCTGTTGTAGACTTCGCTGGGTACGCAATTAAGCATGTCTATTGTGCGCATCTACTTATGCAAGAGAACGCAGGATTGGTGATCGAAGATTTGCTAAACGTGTTTTTCCTCAAGCAAGATCTGACTCGACTAATTGGTAAAAACTGCAATATTTCAGATGAGGCCGCATTGAGCATTCTTCAGATGGCTTCTCTGCGCCCTGACACCATAGAGTACTATGCCAATGGAAATGCTCGAAGCGCTCCATTCGTCCAGATATCAGAGCATCAGTACCTCAGAACTATTAAAGGATTGCTGGATGAACCGTTTGACTTTGTCCTGTACAATTTGAGAAAATCTTTTCCGGAAGCATGGGACAAAAATGCAAATCAGCGCGAGGCTACTTTCAGAGTTCAACTGTACGCATTATTCGATGATCCAAGGTTTGATTGTGTACAACATCCTGTTATTATAAAAGAAAAAAACAGAACGTTAACAGATATCGATGCGGTTGTGATTGACAAGGCAACAGGGGAAATTGCGCTCTTTCAACTTAAATGGCAAGATCCAGCTGACTACTCGCCATTTGCACTAAAGAGCAAGCGAAGTAATTACAATTTGGCCACCGAAAAATGGCTGCAAACAATCGAGAAATGGTTGAGAGATAGCACAAATGAAGAAATTGCAAGTAGACTTGGCATTAAAGCAAAATACTTCAACAAGGAAAAAGTCAGCATATTTGTGCTTGGCCGCCGAAGGGGAAATTATTCTGGGAATAAGCCTTATCCATATGGGTGCGCGTGGAGTCAATGGTATCAAATTATTCATGCGGCAAGTTATTTGAGTCAAAAGGACATGTTAACAATTTCTAATCTTTACGAATTAATAGTAAAGACGAATCCATTCAATGTGAAGGTAGTTGAAACGCCAGTTACATTTTGCTATGGGAAATATAGAATTAAATTTGGAGGAAGAACATTTTATAGGTGAGATAGTCATTCGAATGGTAACCTCGGTGCGGGTTCTATTATGGTTTTGTCTGCGACATATAGTGATTGAATTATACCCTATTATACCCTTGATTTCGAGGGTATAATAGGGTATAATTTATGTGGAATAGTATCTCACAGGAGGTGCGCCATGGAATTATCCGAAATCCAAGCCCATGTAGCAGAGCTGGAGCAGCAGATTGCAGAGTTGCCTGCTGGGTCTGTCACAAAGAAGGCGATCAACGGCAATGTGTATTTCTATCACCGCTGGACAGAGAACAAGAAGCGCCGGGAGAAGTATATTCCTGCAGAAGAGGTGGATTCTTTCCGGAAGCAGATTGAGCGACGAAAAGCACTGGAAAAAGAATTGAAGGTGCTGCAGAAGCAGCTGCCCAAGAAATCCGTATCTGCCGTCTCTGCACATACCTTTGCAACGAATATCCGCACTGGCGAGGCACTGCGTACCTTTTCTGCCTCTGTACGCAAATATCGCAAGCGCGAATGCTTCCGGCAGCTACATGACTATATTTACGGAGAGCAGCATGATAAAGTGTTCATTCTCTATGGTTTGCGCCGGACGGGAAAAACAACCATGATCCGTCAGATCTTCGTAGAGATGAGCGACGCAGAGCTTTCGAAAGCAGCTTTCATTCAAATCACAGCAAGAGACACACTGGCTGATGTGAACCGCGATCTCAAGGCGTTGGAGGAACAGGGCTTCCGCTATGTGTTTCTCGACGAAGTAACACTGATGGAGGACTTTATTGAGGGCGCGGCGCTGTTCTCTGATGTGTTCGCCGCCTGCGGAATGAAAATCGTGCTGTCCGGCACA
>ULXG01001099.1_pt1 | contig 20216 bp, 30 predicted proteins | sample 1961141 | NCBI WGS metagenome assembly ULXG01 (sample SAMEA4835834, study PRJEB28245) | human gut metagenome | biome: gut microbiome; material: fecal sample | place: Denmark | collected 2008 | reverse complement strand
TGCCATATTTACCACCATCATCGCCGCCCCGACAACTGCCAAGGCTGCTCCGAATGCTGCCAACGCCGCCGCTCCTGCAAGGAGTAACGGTGCGAGAAGTCCTGCGACCGCTCCGAATGCAAGAATGCCCGCTGCCAGTAATGCCATTGCAATCTGTGCTGTCGGGCCTGCCGCCGCCAGTTGTATGGCTGCCTGTGTCATGAGGAGCATTCCTGTCGCTGCCAGAAGCACTCCTGCCCCGAATGCCACCAGTCCTATAGCCGCTGATGTGAGCATGGGTCCGAGGAGTGCCGCCACTGCCATGAATGCCATTAAGCCGACACCCATCCCGGTAAGGGTTAGGATTGCTCCTGTTCCTGCGGAGGACAGTTGCATGGCTGCGATGGTCAGTAATCCCATGCCGACTGCCACCATAAGGATCGCCCCGCCAAATGCGAGCAGACCCGGTGTCGCTGTTGCAAGGGTTGTTCCCATTGTCCCTGCGACTGCAAGCAGACCGATAATGCCTGCCTCCATAAGTGCCAGACCAACCAGTGCCATCGGGCCGGCTGCCGCCAGTTGCGTGGCGGAAAATGCCATCAGTGACATTCCAGCTGCTGCCATGAGGATTGCTCCTCCGAATGCAAGAAGTCCTTTCTGCGATGCTTCCAGTTGCGGTCCGAATTTTGTGATCAGTACCATTGCTCCTGCGATACCTGCTGCCATTACTGCCATCCCGATAGATGCCAGTGGTCCTGCTTCCCCGAGTCGGATTGCTGCATCGGCAAGAAGCCAGAAACCTGCGGCCGCCATGCCCAATCCAACACCTGCACCAAGGATGTTTTTTGCAGTTCCCGACATAACGCTGCTAACGCCCTTGACACCTTTTTTTGCAGCTTCTGTCGTTTTCCCGATTCCTTTGATGGAGGTAATGAAATTCTGTACATCTCCTGCTATGGTGGATAATACCTTAAATGCTCCGAACCCTGCAGCCACTGCGGGAATAAGGGCGAGAATTTTCTCAAATGGTTTCACTTGGTCATCGCCGAGGAAGTCCACATATTCTCTGAATGCATCTTTTGCTGCGTTCATGAGGTAAGAGACTGCCTCCCTGCCCGCCTGTGCCAGTTGCGGTGCGTTTTCCACCAGTCCTTGTGCCAATGCTACAATAAATTCTGCACCGACTACCACCAGTTGCGGAGTAATGCGAATTAGTCCGGATGCCGCTGCTACCGCTGTTCGCTCCAGACCGCTTGTGATCTTGTCTTGGTTCTGTTCGATTCCTGCGAGGAATGACTCCATCAGATCCACCGCCGCATCGATCATGTCCGGGGCTGCGTCTGCGATTCCAGTTACTGCGTTTGCGATTTCTGTTCCAAGCTGATTAACTAAGCCGGACATTCCACCGCTCTCAAATGCTGCGTTCAGATTTTCAAGCATATCTCCGGCAGCAGTGACCACATCGCCCATCGGCGTATTCACGCTCTCATAGAAAGCGATTCCGAGGTCTATTGCTTTATTTTTCAGTATGGCGAGCCTGCTCCCCATGGTCTTATATCTCTGGTTCGCTTCATTGGTCAGAGCCACATTTTCTTCCCATGCCGCACTTCCCAGTTCCAGTGCCTCCGTGAATGTGTCTGACGCTCCGGCTGCTCTTAAGAGCATATCTCGCATTCGGACTTCCGTGATTCCCATTTCGTCCAGTACTGCGATGGCACTTTTCCCTTTGGCTTCACTCTCTGAAAGTCCTTTGATGAAACTTGCCATTGCTCCGGCGGCATCTGTCTGGAATGCCTGCTTAAACTGCGAAGCACTCATGCCTGCCACATTTGCGAATTGCTGAAGGGATTCCCCGCCCTTTTCTGTTGCAAGCTGCATATCAACGAGAACCTTGGAAAAGGCAGAGCCTCCGGCTTCCGCTTCGATTCCCACAGAACTCAATGCCGCCGAGAATGACATGATCTGCGCTTCCGTCATTCCTACCTGCGAGCCTGCTCCGGCGATTCTAAGACCCATTGCTGTGATTTCACTCTCTGTGGTAGCGAAGTTATTTCCGAGAGCTACGATGGTCGAACCTAATCGGTCAAAGCTGCTTTGCGGCATTCCTGTGATGTTCGCCAGCCTTGCCAGTGATGTAGCTGCTTCGTCTGCGCTCATGTTCGTGGCATCGCCGAGCATAACCATGGTCTTTGTAAATCCGAGGATATTCTCCGTCTGGATACCAAGCTGTCCGGCCGCTTCTGCCACCCCTGCGATCTCCGATGCGGAGGTCGGCATTTCCTTCGCCATATCACGGATGCCTTGGCTTAGTGCCTGCAGTTCCGCTTCCGTTGCGTCCACGGTCTTTCTGACACCCGCAAATGCCTGTTCGTACTCGACTCCTGCTTTGATTCCGGCGGCTGCAAGCGTTCCCATGGCTGCAGCACTGGCCGCCATTGCTGTCGCTCCGATTTTTCCGATCTTTGCCAGACCGCCAATCCCGGACTGTGCCATTTTCAGTGTCCGGTTGAATGAGCCTTCCAGTTGTCCGGCTATCTTAATTGCTACTTTATAATCGCCCATGGTTCTGCTTGTCCACCTCCTTCTGTATTTCTTTCAAGTCCTCGCACAGCTCTATAAGTTCAAAAATAGACAGGCCCCGAATGTAATCAAGACCTGTCGTCAGATTCTGTGCCAGTATGATGCACGCTTTCCGCAGTTCTGCGGTGTCGCTCAGCCTTATTCCTCTCCGTAGAAAAAACTTGTCACGGTATTCTTTACACGGATTGCATCCTTTGGCTTTAATGCCTTGAAGAATTCAATCGGAAGACCTGTCGCACTTGATGCGATGATCAGCGTGTAGTGCAGGTCGTTCTCCGGGAGAATGGACACCGTTCCTGATGTGGAGAGTACTTTGTTTGCACGGATCATGTCATCCGCAGTGATGTTCTCCAGTCCGGAGAAATCAATCTGTGATACCTTTTCCCCTTCAAAGTCATAGGTCTTTGACAGTTTTACGATGTTCTCTGCCTCCTCGACCGCCTGTGCCTGTTCTGTACTTTTGATTTCTTTAACCTCTGCCATGATTGTTCCTCCTTATACCTGTGAACGAATTTTTGCAAGCATATCTTTTCCATTTAATACAAACTTGAAGTTCAGCTTGTCCAATTCGAGCGTTGTTTTGTTGTTGATCATGATCTTGATATACAAGATTTCCAGTTCAATTTCCGGCTCGCCCTTTTTGCCCTTGACGATCTTTCCAAGGGATGTGGTGGAGGCTTTTCCTCTTACCACGATTTTAACCGGGTAGTATCCGGTTTCTCCGGTTGTCGGGTCCATGCACTGCATGGATGCACGGAGGGTAAGCTGCGGCGGTGTCGTGGTGTCCATGAGACTGAATAAATCTTCATAGAGAACAGCGAACGGGATCTTAATTTTCATGGATGAAAACTGTCCTGTTACCGGATCTTCGATCTCTCCAAGCACGCCCGCTCCCTCGATGGTATCTGTCAGTGCCTCCAGTTCCGGGAGTTCGATTTCTCCGGAAATGCCAATCAGTTTCTTTGCTCTGTCATTGTAGACATTGTAATGGTTTAATACCTCAGGAATTACTAAACTCATTATGATTCACCTCCTGTTAATGCGTTGGAAAGCATTGCGATGTCATAGGACAGGATGTTGTTGATTTCCTGTGCCGGGGTGTACGGTGCAATGCTCTGGCGGAATGTCATCTTTCCTGCGAGGACGTCCGTGTCCGGATTATCGCTCTTTAAGTACTGAATGGTTGCTCCTGCCCATTTATCCGGTGCATAGGCTGCACATCTGATATTCTCCGAATCAACCACGGACTCAATCAGAATAGAATTCATCGGATCGTCCACCTTATCAAAGTAGGACTGGATAAACGTGTTACCCTGCCAGTTGAACATCCTGCGGACCGGCAGCCAGATGTCTTTTGCGTCCGTGCTGCTCGGGTATGCCCCGGTATAGTTGCCCCAGAGTTTCCATCCGTTCATATTCATGGCGGTTGCCACACCATAACTGTTTACAGTGTTTGCCTGGTCCTGATCCAGATTGACTTCCGTTCCGTCTGCAAGGCACGTTCCGGTCACTCCCAGAAGTTTGTTGGACGGGGACGTACTTGGCACATCATCATTATTTGCGTCTGTGTATGCAATCAGAGCGGCGTTTACTGCTGATCCTGCGAGAATATAATCGCCCACCTTGTAACTGAGCCATGACGGATAGCAGAATTCCGATGTGTATCCGCTGTTCTCTTTTACCTCTTTACAGTCGGTGTACTTGGTCGCCTCCGCTGTATCGAGGTCTACAAGTGCCATGGCTTTGAACACACCATTGATATTGGCTGCCTTTGCCGCCAGTGCGATTCCGACTTCCGGCATCTGTGACCATCCCGGTGCGAGCAGCAATCCCGGAACGATTCCCAGTTTCGGGTATACCTGCCGGATCAGTTCCATTCCGGTTTCTGCTCCGGTAGCCACGTTGTAAGAACCGATGATGTCGGTCTTTGTGATAACGCTCGGATCTACGACCTTTCCGGAAAGCGTCAGTGTCTGAGCGTTCTCTCCCTTGCCGCCTTTGATTAAGTTGATGATCAGCGTTCCGTCTGTGTCGAATTCCGTTGTGTAATCTTTTCCTACCTCCAGTGCAGTTTCATTATTGGTCACAGTAAGCATGGACGGGATGATACCCTTTTCCGGTACTCTCGCCTGCAGGAGTTCTACATTGACGCTGTTTGTTTCCATTTCCTTGTTGTGCTTTTTCGGATCAAGTACATTGATGTAAACCACCGGGGATACTTGGAAGATGTTGCTTGTCGCATACATCGTCTGGCACAATGTGAAGTTCTGGAAGTCATCTGTGTATCCGAGTGCTGCCATCGCTTCTGCTGCAGAATTTGCAAGCACCGGGACGTTTACCACTGCATCCGGATCTTCTGCCATATGAACAGGTGCTGTTCCGATGACGACCTGCACGGATGCTTTGCCCACAATCGGGGCGGTCAGGGCAGTGCCCTGCTCTTGAATATAAACTCCATGTTTCATCCTTATTTTCCTCCATTCTTGATATTCAGTGCTTTCATGAAGGCACTGTGAATATAACCTTTCCTTTCACGGAGCATTCTGCACGCTCCCGGGTAGTCTCTGACCGGGATGAACAGATTTCGCAGTTCTGGTGTTTCTTCCAGTACCGCTTCCGCTGCTTTCGGTATCTCCGTATATACCCTGTTCTGTATGCCCAGTCCGTTGACTGTCGGTCCGACATACATCAGCGGTTCTTTTTCCGTGCGTTTTTTTACTTCTGCCGCTTTGGGCGGTTTCGCTTCACGCACTGGTTCGCTTTTCTTAGTCGTCATAGTCTGGTATCCTCCTTCCTACCTTTGGTACTCTGAATTTGATTTCCACCCCTCCGAAATAAAACGGATAGGTGTCCTCGTCCTGCACTGCCCATTCCATCTTTTGTTCTGCCCTATATTTTTTGTTCAGAAGCGGCTCCGCTGCAAATCTGTCCACGATCCTCTGGATCATCACGAGAAGGTGCTTCTGCCCGAGGACATCCTTGTCGTTTTCACTGATTCCGAGAAGAATGTCCACCGTCACAAGCCACGGATCGTCATCATCTTCTGTCTTGCCCTCCAAGGGTTTGACGATGAAATAGGGGAAGAATTGGGATTCATCCTCCTCATCCGACACAATGATCGGCAGTCGGTACTCATATCCCTTTACCCCTGTGACTGGCTCTCCGGCAGTGTTTTTTGTAACGACATCTTTTAGGAGGACTTCGATTTCCTCCTTTAAGTCGCCGAGTAGTGTTAATGCTGTCATACCTTACCCCACCAATCCTTTGATATGTCGTTCAATATTTTTTCTGAGAGTACTCTCAATTTCTGGTCGCACCGCATTCGCTGCACCACGCTCTCCTTTGTAAACCACTTCAACCATTTTTGCAGATGATGGTCCCTGCGGCTCTTTGATTGGAAATCTGTCTTTCCCCAACCTCTGAAAAACTCCTTTATGGACTTTTCCCGGATGTCCTGTTGTAACTCCTGCCGCAAAAGCCTTATTGCCTTGGCTATTAACTAAGGGTTTCAATCCACTTGATTTCAAGACCTTTGCTTTTGCCCCACTATACGGTGCTGTTGCCTTGAATTTTTTTAACCCCATTGTCTTTCCCTGTGCATTAATGATTGCCTGCAGAGAACTGTAAGTTGCCCTTTTTATTTTCATGTTGGACTTTGCTGCACCTGTTTTGACGATGTATCGTGTTTTTACTCCATTAGTTAATAATACTCGACCAGTGCGAGCAGTATCGTTCAGTGCTCTTGATATAACTTTCGGTGCTTGATCTTCCATGTTTTTTAATCTGGATTGCACATATTGCAACATATGCTTGTCCACTACAATTGTTATCATGCCCTGTTCGCCTCCAGTGTAATGGAGTAGATGCCATCTTCATCAACGGCATCTGCGACACGGTATGTTCTCTTGTCCATGATCAGCAGACTACCCTGCTTCGGCAATGGTCCAAAGTCAGATGCAGCCACAAAAATCAATTTCTGATTCTTGTAGATGCCATCCATGTTTTGGTTATACCGTTTCTCACGCTCGATCTGCTCATTGGAATCGATCTGCACTGCCATCTCAGTTCCATTGATCATGTGCATATCCGAGAATTCTTCGGTGTTCAGAAAAGCTTTGTGTACATCTGCCCTTATGACATCTTTAAACCCCATTATTCTTTCTTCCTCCTGCTTGTGCTTCGTGCCGGAGTTTTGGGTACTCTACCGACTAAGTTCTCATCGGTTTCTCCGTTCGGCGATTGCCCTGCCAATCCCGCCTGTGCAGTAACTGGTTTTGCTTTTACTTGGGAGGTGTCATCCTGCCATATTGCAGTCTTGGCATCAAGCCAAGCCTGCACCATTTCCGAATCATCTGCCGGGAGTTCCTCTCCAATTTCATACTGGTGGGAACGGTAAAGAATAGGGTATATTGCTATCAGCTTCATACTCCCACCCCTTATCCGATTTTTACCAGAATAGTCTTGCCTGCCGCTTCTGCGGTTGCTGCTGCAAATCCCGCCGGGGTATCATCTCCTGCAATTTCTGTGATGCCTTCTCCATCAAAATACACGGATGTTCCCATTTCAATTTTGTTCTGACTTGTCTTTGCAAATTCAAAGACACCGCTTACATGAATATCTCCCTTTTCTCCCGGATTGATATTCGTACCTGCGATTCCGACTCTCTCTGCGAGTTTAATGACTGTATTAGCTTCAATGATTGCCCCTGTAGTATTCACATAGTCAAGGGTTTCCCCTCTCTGCCAATATGCTGCTTTGCTCATCTGCATTTCCTCCTCTCGTTATGCTAATTGAATAGGGTTCTTTACTTCGATACCCGGGTTCTTGATTGCTCCACGGTAGTCCATAACGCTGATACCCCAGTCGAGATAAATATCCCATACAAATCCAAGAGTTCCCGGTGTTTCCATTCTTCTGATAGTCGGGATCTCCTGTCCATTCAGATAATCTACTTCAATAAAGTCTGTGTCGTCTTTTGCTCCAAGTAACCACCAAGGCATCACATTTCCGAAACCGCCGCAAAGTGCATTGATAGTCGGGTCCTCTACTACCGTGATGCTGTCTTTATATCTGTACAACGGGTTAACCGCCTGCGTGTTGCCCTCTGTGTTGATAGTCGGACTGTAGAACAGCGTGTACATATCGAACATATATCCGCTTGGTACGATGATGATCGCCGGACGGATGATGATGGCTTCTCCAAACTGGTCATACTGATTCTGAAGTGCCAAGATCATACCCTGTACTGCTTCTTTTGTGATACCAGTTCCCTTTGCAAGAAGGTTCATGTGATTGCTACTGAATAATGCAGTACCGTCATAAATTGCCGGGTTATTTACCAGAATCTGATAGCACTGCTTGTTGATGGTCTTTCTTGCACTGGCAGCATACTTGGCAGGAATTCTTGTCACGAGGTCAATGTCATCGTTGATGAATGCCTGTCTGGTCAGCGTAAACTGGCGGCCATATGTTTTCAGCTTTCTGGTCGGCAGTTTCTCATCTCCAAACACATCGTGCTTCAGTTCCCCGCCTTCCGGCACTTCGAGGAATTCTCCAACCGGGCCGGCTAAGTAATTGTTGTCATGTGTCTTGAAGTCCTTAAGGCTTCCCTTCTTTGTCCACTGGTCGAATGTTACCGCTACTGTCTTATGCCCTTCCACATATGCCTTGTTGATAGCATTGTCGAGGATCGCCGGGAACGCTGCGGTCGGGTTATAAAACTGTCGCTGCAACATTCCATACAACTCATCAGAATTTCTGCGGTTTAATCCGCTGTGTCCTTCGTTTGACAGACATTCGATGGCAAGGTCACGAAGCGTCATGCCCATCATCTGTCTTGCACCCTCTGCCGGGTTCTGGAGCGGCATTCCGCTTCGCATTACCAGTGCGTCTGCAGCGGCGGCTCTGAATTTATCCTCTGCACTGTCCACTACGGTTGCCCTGCCCTGTGCCGGAATTGGTGCACCGTGCTGTCTGATGTGTTCCAGTGCTGCATCCCTTACCGCATCTACAGTACTTCCGTTCTGGATGTAGGTGTCTGCCTCCAACCCGAAGTCACGGCAGATGGAAGTGATGCTTCTGATTCTCTCCCTTTCCTCTGCGATGGCTCTCTGGGTATCCACCGGATCTTCCTGCCCTGCTGCAGGTGTCTGTGCAGGCTGCGGCACCTGTCTTTCCTCTGCTTCGATTTCAGCGGTCAGCGTATCGATTTCCCTCTGTAGGGAGTCGAATTCCGTCTGTTCCTCTGCAGTCAGATCACGACCTGCGTTCTTTGCCGCATCGACGATTTCCTGCTGACGAAGCATCTTCTGCTGTCTTTTCTGCTTCTTGTTCATGATTCGTTACCTCCTTGGTTGATGATGTTTTTATTTATTTGAAGCTGCCTTTCGTACCAGTCGAGTGTGCGGGTCTGCGTTCCCTGCCCGGTTTCTTCTTCCAGTTCCCTTCCGACACCGACCGTTGGGTCCGCAGGCACGCTCACGATTGATACTTCGTAAGGTGTCCACTTTCTTGCGATGTCTGCCGGTCCTGTGAACCTGCCATCAGCCGACTGCTTGTTTGGCATTACTTCCTCCCATGAGTCTATCTGGTAGCCTACGGATACCCCTTTCAGCGTACCACCTGCTACTTTCTGATAGATGAGTTCGGATTCGTCATCGGCATCGAATTCCACCTCTGCCATGCCACGCATTTCTTCAATCCATGCACGGTTGATTTTTCCGATGACTTTATCCCTGTTGTGGTTATAGAGCAGTACCCCGATTTCATTTAATCGTGTAAGGTCGACTGCTCCCTCTGAATGGTCGAGGATTTCAATTCCCCACCATCGTTCGTATGGTTCTTCCGAGGAGAAGGAAAGGATGAATTTCCGTTCATTCCCCTCGCCTTCCATGGCTCTGATAGAATTAACTGTCAGTTCCCTCGTCATCTGTTTGGCTTTCGCCCTCTGTTTCCCCTGTGCCGGAGTCGTCATTTTCTTCTCCGGTCTGGTTTCCTGTGCCCTCGTCAGCGAGGTTGGCTTTCTTGTCTTCCTCGTCCTCATAAAGTTCTGATGCTGTCTGGTCAAAAATCACACCCCCTAAGTCAATACCTTTGTCCTTTGCGTACTCCAGAACCTCTGCCATCTCGTCAATCTGTTCTTTCCAGTCACGACCCTGTTCAGCGGCGATCTGCTTGAATGTTTTCTGCCCTGTGTTCAGTGCAATCTTATTTGCATTGGCTTCCTTCTGTGGATCAATCCATTTCTTCGGTGCTGCCACCCATGCGTGATCCATGTATTCATCCTTTTTATCCCAGAAGTCCTTTGCATCAATCAGTCCGGCGAGCCACATTGATATGACAAAGGTTTCATATACTTCATCCATGACTTCCATCAGCAGTTCCTTTTCCGCTGCGTAGGTCATCTCATCTTCGATGATGCCCTGTCTGGTGGATGAGTAGTTGCTCTCCGACATATCCCGGCTTGTTGCTTCATAGCTGATGCCCTGCCCTGCTCCGACAAGCCTTTGCTGCAGCTTAATGTAACTTGCTGCATCAGTCGCCTGCCCGGTCGGATTTACCACTTGGATTTCATCCCCGGCATTCAACTCTTTGATCATGCCGGGTGTGATGGTCTTTCCTTGGTAGGATTCATGCTGCACTGGCGGCGCTCCTGTTCTTCCGATTCCGGTTGTGGGCAGCACTTTCTTGATGAACACCGAAAGACAGGCGGCAATCCTTTCTTTGACCGATACTGCTACCATGAATTCGTTTGCGTCACGGATTCTGGTAATGGTCGGACTCATGTCGGACATTTCTCGCACCTGTGATGGTCTGCGTTTTGTGTATAAAAAAATGACATCTTTCGCATCCACCCATATCGGCTGCGAGAGTGCCATTCCATCGATACTGTATTGTCTGATCCAGTACCCCATCGGTTTATTGTATTCATTCATTTCAATGCCGCCTACGACTTTATTGCCTTTCTTCTTTGGCAGCATCTGAGAGTCATCCAGTTCATCCACTTCGAATGTCTGAAGTTTGAACGGAATAAATCCGTCTTTTGTGTATCTTTTTACGATGAGAATTCCTCCATCGATCTTTTTTCTCTGAATGCACATCCTCATCATCTGCGTGAAGGACTGCGTGCCTGTTACATCGCAATTCTGCTTTTTGCACCATTTCTTCCACGCTGTCAGCAAAGTGTCATTCAGCTTATCGCTTTTGGTTTTCGGCTGCAGGATGTACCCGCCTCCGATGACATTCCTTGTGTATGCCCCAATGACTGAATTCATCATGTCGGAATTCCGTTCCAGATCCCTTGCCCTTGCCCGGACATTATCCCGGCTGTATCGATCTGTGAACTCTGCTGACTGGTTCATAACCCGCCAGTTTGCATTGCCCCGGTCATAATTCCCGGCATCGTAGTTCCTCATCTCCTGCAGGCTCTGCCGCCATGCTTCCCTGCGTGCCCCACGCTCCGGGGAGAAGAACCCGATGATTCCATCTAACCAGTTCATGGTTGTTACCTCCCTTCAAATACCGCAACGAATGTGTCGTCCAGAAGACTGGACTCCCCTTGTGCTGCGATCTGTGCTGTGAGGTCATTCTTCATGTCGTAGAGCAGTTTCAAATCTGCTCGGCTCAGTTGCCTTGAGCCTATCTTGTAGGACTGGCCGCCCACAAGCACCGCATAAATTGCTTTATTGACTTCATCAAGCATTCCTGCGGTTGTGAGATTGCTCTCTGCTGCCATGTTCTGCCTCCTTTATACCCAGTTTCCTTCGTGTTGGCTGATCCACGATTCTTCTGGTGCATATTGTTTTTCCTGTTTTACCTGTGGTTCTTCCTTAACATCATTCAAGTACAAGCTTCTGACTCCAAGTGCATCAGCCGCCGCCAGTGCATATACCTCACAATCAAGGTAGTGGTTGTCCGCATGTGAAGTTTTAAGCTGCCATTCTTGCTTTACTTTTCCATTTCCCATTTTTACATTGACCTTATGTTCTGCAGTAACCTGCTCTGCGTATTCCCGGTCGCATCCTGCATAAACCATCCATGATCCGCTGCCATTCTTTTTTTTCATACGACCTGCAATCATGTCTTTGTACTTTCCTGTATCTACGAGCACTAGGTTCATTCCGAATGCCCGGCTGTCTGTCTTGTTCACGGTACTCATTTTATAGTGCGAAAGCATTGGATTTGATGACCCCTTGCTTGGCAATGCCCAGTCGGAATTGCTTACGCAGAAATCATATACAAGATCCGCATTATATCCAGAGTCTATCAGTGCAAGTGCGACTACCATTGGCGTTCCATCCGGCATCTGATATTCGAGATTCATCACTCTCTCAACCTCTTGGAATGAGAATGCCTGTCCATGTGCGATGTTTTGGCTTGTGAGGTAGCTTCCCCATGCCCTAATTGTCCAGTACAGACAATTTTCCTGTACATCGACACCACCCGTGAGCATCTTTGCCCAATCCGGCACTACCAGTTCTTCATATTCGGTCTGTCTTTCCATCACAAGATCGGCATTGGTCTTTAATTTTGTATCCTCCCATGGTTCTGCGAGCCATGAGTTGACGAAGTTCTGAAGCTGCTCCGGATCATCCTTGCTTTTAAGGAATTCCTTGACCACCTCAGAAAATCGGACAAATGGGGAATACAGCGTGTTCATCCAAAATGCGACCTTGCGGACAAATTTGGTATTCTGTTTTACCGTTCTCCATTCCCCGAGCCGGAGCATATCCGGCTTATCTTGGTCTGTGATCACGCAGCCACATTCTTGGCAGACATACGATGCGAATTCCGCACGGTCTGCAAGGCTCATACCTTCTTCTTTCGGGAAGTGCACCTGCTTCCACTTGAATTCTATATACTCCCCGCAGTGCGGACATGGCACAAAGAAATGCTTTTCGATGTCCGCATCTTCTTTGGCTTTCCAGATGTGCCCGGTTTTTAAGGTCGGGGTACTTGTTATAAATATCTTCCGGTTATGGAATGTCTTGGTTCTCTCTCTTGCAAGGCTGATCGGGTCCGCTTCCTTTTTGGATGCCCCCGGATACTTATCCACCTCATCAAGAAATAAGAAACGAATCGCCTTACTCGCAAGGCTTGATGGGGAGTTTGAGCCTGCCAGTGTCAGATACATTCCATCGAACTGTAATTCCAGTTTTGACGATTCGTTTTCAAGAAACCGCTTTTTCAGTGTCGGTGCCGCCTTTATCATCGGCTGCAGACGGTTCTCTGATATGGATTCCGCAAGTTTGTCTGTTGGATATACAATCATGGTAGGAGCGGGGTCCTGCTGAATGATGTACCCTGCCATGTTCTGGAGACACTCTGTTCCACCGACCTGCGTTGGTTTGATGTAGACAATTTCTTCTGTTTCATAATTATTGAATTCGTCCATGATGCCTTTTAGGTATGGAGTCTGCTCTGTTCTCCACGGTCCAGGCATTGCCGATGTCTTTGCGTCCAGTATGCGGTACTTGTCTGCCCATTCCGATACCGTGATGTCCTCTGGTGGTTTGAGGAATTTTAAGGCTTCCTTCTGATACTCGGTTACCTCGTACCTACGAAACGGATTTCTTGCCACGCTTTTTCTTCTCCATTTCTTCCGGTGTGCAGCCTGCCACCACGAAGCTGTCCATCAACCGAATAATCTCTGCGTTTAAATCCTTTTCTATGGAGCGGACTTCCATCGGATCGCAGTATCCGCTGATTCTTCCGGAAAGTCTGCTCGGCAGGGAAAGGGCGAACTTCTTGAACGAAACAAAAAATCGGCTATAGTCCATCTTCACTTCTTCAATGTCGATGTACTTACCCGATGCGATTTCCGTCTTTAATCGGTGCATCTCTCCCTGCGATTCCTTCAGTGCGATTTCTGCCTGCAGTTTCTGTTCCCGGAGTTCTGCTTCTTTTTCAGATTTGCTCTTTCCGTATGCCTTGTCCGAAAGGTATTTCACATACCGCTGAATGGTCGGTACTAACTCATAACGATTGCCCTCCTTTGTCCGTGTGGTTGCTATGATGCCTTCCTGCGTCAACTGCTGCACCCTCCGCACGCTGACTCCGAACAAAGAAGCGATAACCTCTACCCGGTAAAAGCTGCCGCCCTGTTCTTCTGCCACTCTACAATCCTACCTCCTCTGCCGGGATTCGGATTGCCTGTTGTCCGGTGTAATCTTCCCACCGTTTCACGATTACATCGCAGAACCGTTCATCCAGTTCCATGATGAAGGCTGTCCTTCCCAGTTGCTCTGCGGCCATGAGGGTGCTGCCGCTTCCTCCGAATAAATCCAGAACATTCCACCCGGACTTACTGGAATTGGTTACAAGTTTTCCAATCAGTGCCACTGGCTTCATGGTCGGGTGGATGTCATTCCTTGTCGGCTTGTTCTCATAAATAACGGACGTCTGGTTCTGGTATTTCCTGCGTAGTTCTTCCAGATATGCCACAAGGTCATTTTTCTTCATAGCACTGAAATCTATATCATCTTCCAGAATGACCGTGTCCTGCGTCCGGTCATTGATGAAGTAATGGGCGGCTCCTTCTTTCCATCCGTACAGACATGGTTCGTGTCGCCACTGATAATCCTGCCTGCCGAGCACGAAAGAATTCTTTTCCCATATCAGACACTGAGCGAGCTTCAATCCGGCATCAAGGAATGCCTGTCTGAAAATATGCCCAGCGCTCTCTGCGTGAAATACATAGATAGCCGCTCCTGCTCTCATAAATTCATAGGCACTTTGGTGGGTTGCCAGTAAAAACGCATAGAAACTCTGGTTATCCATGTTGTCGTTTTTAATATGATTAATATTCCGGTGTCCTTTCCCCGGCAGGTAGTCATCGAGCATTTCTGCCTTATCGCCATAATTGACATTGTACGGTGGATCTGTGACCACAAGGTCTGCAATCTCCCCATTCATCAGAACCGCCATATCTTCCTGTGAAGTACTGTCGCCGCACATAAGTCTGTGCCGGCCCAGTATCCAAATATCTCCCGGCTTTGTAGTAGGCTCTGTTGCCTGCTCCAGTGCTTCCTCTGCATTGAAGTCATCGTCCACTGCTTCCGGCTCTACTGCGAGTTTGTCCACCAGTTCCGTGAGGTCATCCTGTTCAAAACCTGTCAGCGATATGTCAAAATCTCCGAGGTCGAGATCGAGCAGCAGGTCTTTCAACTTCAACTCATCCCATTCGCCAGTGATTTTGTTCAGTGCGATGTTCAGAGCCTTCTCCCTCTGCTTGTCCAGATCCACCACAACGACATCGACTTCCTCATACCCTAAGTCCATGAGTACCGTGGTTCTCTGGTGTCCTCCGATGATTGTGCCATCTTCGTTTATGATGATGGGATCAACATATCCGAATTCCTCAATGCTCCGCTTTATTTTCTGGTATTCCGCATCGTCCGGGGTTAGTGCCTTTCGTGGATTGTATTCGGCTGCCTTTAAGTCAGCCAGTTTTCTGCGTTCTGTTTTTAGTTTCTGATCCATTCAGATTCCCCCTTTCTGTGCTTTCTGTTATAATCTCCCTTGTCAGCAGTACCACCTGTTGAAAATCTGACGAAGGGAGGTGTGTGTTTCATGGATTCTAACGCTATTCGTGCCGCAATTCAGAAGTTCACATTTGAAGCAGCACCATCAAGTGGCGATTCATCTGCCCCTGCCACGGTTGGGGATATCAAAAAATTGATCGCCAAGATTGCTGAACTTGCCGAAGTCATCGCCGACAGTGCTGATTGAGGTTCTGGCCGCCATCACTCTTTTGGGGTGGCGGTTTCTCTTAGTGTTAAAACTCCAAGATTCTCTAACTCTGTATAACACTTATAGATTTCTTTCTGTGCTTTGCTTAGTCTGTCAAGAATCTCCTCTACTTTTCCATCTTCTACTTCAATTCTGATAGAATAATTGTTCATCTCCTGCCTCCTTGCGTAACGAAATGCTAAAAATTTTTTTGATATTATCGGGGCAAAAGCTGGCCCTTCCTCGCCCCGTTCTTGGAATTATGCACAAGTAGTACCTACGCTTTTTGTGCAATAATAACAACAGAAAAAGGACACTGCCTTGACTGATGGTCTTGGTGTGTCCTCTCTGAGGGGAGCAAGCGAAGTGGTTGGGGCGAGCCTACTGCTCCGCTCCCTTTTACTCCACGCTATCATCTTAGCACATCCGAATGTGCAATTGTGTGCAGACATTTCTATTCTCTCCACTCTCTTGGTTCTGGTCGTGCCTTGCGCCTGCGTGAGTGACTGCGCTGTGGCTGCGGTCAGTGTGTCTTGTGCTCCGCTCTCTGTGCTATGCCTGCCCTGTGTCTTGATCGATGTGTGCTCATGTCCATGCTGCTCTGATACATGGGTATTATGCACTACCTACGCTCACGCTCCTGTGCTCTCTCTTTGGCTGTGTACGCTTCATGCAGTGAGTTAATCCTGCCATATATCATTGTCACTTTCTCTATGATATTTTTGCTACAAATTTTCATAAAAGAAAGCGTTTGCCATTTCATATGCTTTCAATTTCCGTTTTATTTTCCCTGCGATATTGAATTCCTCTGGTTTATATCGGTCGAAAGATTCTACGAATGATCTGTCATCCTTATACTTTTTTGCAAATGCATAAAATTTTTCTTGTTCCGCAGGATTTGCTTCATGGATAAAATGATAATTTTTCCCAGTATTTTGGGCGTAAACTTTCATGGCAAAATATGCGTATTTTTCTTCGTATTCTTTCATCGAGAAATAAAACCATGAATTCATTTCTTCTTCGTTTGCATATGTGGGAATGTACACTCCCATTTTCTTGATTAAAACCTCCAGTATTTCCTTTGGTGCTTTTTCTTGTCGTATAGGTTTTTCATCTTCGTATCTATGTAGTAAAATGCTAACATCTTTCTTCGATGCATTGCTTGGAATATAAAGTCCTATATTCTTTGCGTATCTCATCTGGTTCTCCGTAGGCTTCTCCAGTCCAATCCTCTCGATCTCGTATGGCTCTACAAATCCTGCCATCTTTAAGATTTCCTCATCCGAAGCCTGATCCCATGCAATGATCTCTGTGGTTCGCATTCGCCCAGTTCCCGGATATTTCCCCTTAACTCTGTATCTGTCGCAGATGATATCGTTTGGAATTGGTGCTCCCAAAGGTTTAAATATCTTTCGTTCTTCACTCCCATCCCTCTTTCCGAATAGAAGTCCTAAAATAAAACGCAGCAACTTTGCACCTCCCTACTTCTTAGCCTTGGCGAGGGCTGTGCAAACTTTCACATAGGCATCTGCAGAAATTCCGCCCTGCAGATATAATTCCTTGAACTTTTCAATTTCCTTTTCCGCATCAAAATCTACGCTGCCTTTTTTGTAAACTGGCAGACCATCCATTTCTCCCAGTTCAAAGGCAAGGCGGTAGATATGTTTACACGGAAGTTTTCTGTGAATATAATCCATGCAATCGCAGTCATCCAAGGTGCTTTCGTATGGTTCTGCCCCCGATCCTTGTATGACGATTCTCTTTGCTTCCTTGTCAATTTCGACAATGTCCTTTGTCAGCTTCCTCGCTGACTCAATTCTCTTGACCTGCTCGAAATCATTGTGAATGTCTGACTCCCATTTTCCGAATGAAATGCTCATGTACATCACTCCTCCATCTTCTCTCCCCATGTAGAGGGGGTATTTTGCAACAATAAAATTGTTAATACAATTCTACCCCCCCTATCCGAAGTCAAGCAATTCCAAGTCTTCAGTGGGGTTAGGAGGCATTTATTTTGCTATATTCTTCTATCATTTTCTGCACCTTTTTATATCCGAGAAGTTTTTCCATTCCGCTATCGTACTTGTTCCTGCAAGTTCTAATGGAGTAGTTCATCTCCCTTGCGATCTGCTTCCAACTCAAACAGTCTATATGTCGGTACTCCAGTATAATCCGCTCTGTCGATTCTGCCGGGAGAAAATCCATCATCTTCATCACATTCAGCATGGCATTTGCCATCTGTTCTTTCTGCGATTCGATCTGTTCCTCTATCTCCATCGCCCGGATGACCATGCTTGCCGGTCCATCGCCGACACTGTTTGTCTGGCTGTGCGGCACTGGGGAGTATTGCATCCCCTTTGTGCCGATCATCTCCTGTCTGAATGTCTGCAGCCTTCGTTCCAGTTGTCTTTTCTTATTTCTCGCCCAATAATATTGTCCGAGGTAGCTTTTGATCCATATCTTCTGCAATGCTTTTTTGTCCACGACCTCTTTCTTCTCTGCCATGCTGTTTCCTCTTTTCTAATCCTTTTTGGCTTCCGGTTCTGTTGCCGCAAGGAAATATACTTTTCCACCGATAATGCGTACCTGTGTCAGCACCCGGTCTTTGTTATCCCAATCCCGGATTCTAATACCTCTTTGGGATAGCAATTCTATGTTCTGCTCAATGTTCCGAAGCACCAGTGGCAGTGGCATATCGTATATGAGTTTCATCAGATTGCTTATCCCAAGTTTCCCATCATTTTTGTTTTTGGGATTTTTGTTATTTCTCATTCTTACCACCTGCCCTTTCCGTATCTCGGATCAACGAACAGTTCGTCTGGCGAATGTACCTCTTTCAGATCTATGCTGTCTATTGGAACTTCGCATCCATACCCGCCGCTCCATGATCCGATTCCGAATACATACAATCGCCCATCCATGTCGATTTCCTTAATGGTATAAGCTGGTTTATCACAACACTGCCAATAGGAAATTATAAAGCAATGGTCTTTTGTTACATTCTTTAAATGATCCGGGACACTGTACCATATCCCATATCTTTGATTGATTTCTTCCAAGGTCGCCCCGCTTCTCAGCATTTCATTTGCTCCCTCGACATTCCTGTGTCGCTGTTCATGTTTCGCACATTCTTCCGGGGCGTCGATGAGTTTTCCGCAATAATCGCATTTATACACTGTGATCTTCTCCATCGCTCTTAATTCCCTCCCAGTCAATCTTCTGTCCGCAGTTCGGGCAGAACTTGTGTTCTTCGTAGTCCATCTCGTAGCTGCTTTCGCAATTGGGACATATCCATGTATCGTACACGAGGTGTCCGTCCGAATAGCCATCTCCCTCCAGACTCGCTACTCTTGGTGTCTGCAGTGCCAGCGCTGCAATTCCAACGCTTATCGCTTCTTTTTGTTCTCCACGATTGCCCTGTTCATAGTTAAGATGGCATTCGTCACATTTCTTATCGCATCCTTTTCCAATTGCACTCAAATCTTCCTGCTTCATACATTCCAATTTTGCCTGTAGCATCTGTTTCGCTTCTTTGTTTGTCATTCCGACACCTCCTGCTCCAGTTTTTCTATCTTGTCAAACAAATCCATGGCAGCGTGATTTTTCTTTGGGTACTGCTGATAGATTGCTTTGCATCTTCTTCCATTCACATATTCCCTGTGGTACTTGGTTGCCAACCGAAGTGAGATGTCTTTCTGCTTTCCAGTCAGCGTGATACTGCTCTTATCATCGTATTCTATAAAAATTTTCCACATTTTTGTTTACACCTACCTTTTACTCTCAAAGTCCGGGCATTCTTCCCCGTCCTCGTATTCCGTGCTGCACCCATACGCATCTGCCATGAAATTATCACAGTGCCACCCGGTCAGATGTCCAGTTTCCCATGATGGTTTGTGGTGCAGACAGTTTCCGCAAATCCGGTCGTTCTCATCGTATTCTCTCTTTGCCATTACCGCTCTCTCCCTTCCAGGACCGGCAGCAGGATTTCCGCCACCTCTTTCACATAGGTCACGATGTAAACCTTGCCGCCGATTGCTTCGATTTCCCTTTTTACTTTCTTCTGGTTTGACGACACTACTCCGAAGAATGGCCGCTTCACTTCCAGTCCATAAAACCTGCCGCCGACGATCACGCAGATGTCTGGGATGCCGCTCCGGCTGTATGCCCCCTGCGTTGCTTTCCAGTAGAACGCTCTGCCCTTGGCATTCCTATCGAGCCATTCTATGATTTTCCTCTGATAGTAGGATTCCAGTGGGACTTTCTCCGACAGGTACTGGTGTGCCTGCCGATCCGTCATTCCTTTTTCTTTCATGACATAGTCCTTGGCTTCCCTTAAATCCTTAAATCTGAAATAGTCCTGATACTTTATCAACCCTACCACCGCCTTCCACGCTCATCTATGATGGTGACTTTGCCCAGTATCCGGACATGGCATATTTCACAGATTACCTTGATTGCCCGCCTTGCGTTTTTGACATTCTCCGGCGGTCTGTCCGCATTTCTGATTGCCTTTGTGGCTGTCGGATCCGGATACCCTTCCCCATTCTTATTTTTCATACCGCTACCGCCCTTCCATCTTTCCATCCTGTATGTTTCGTTCTTCGCTCTCGTCAATGATTTTAACGATCCGCTCTTTGTATATATCGCATTCCGTACATGGTTCTTCCGGCATGATGCAGAGTTCCTCGGTAATCATGCAATGGAAAGGCAGCTTTTCCGGTTCTCTCTCTTTTCTGACTTTCCATATCGCCCACGGTATTACCACAATAGCAAGTACACATCCGAGGAGGAATAATGTCAGGACAAAAATTGCAATCCACTGTAATATTTCCGCTATCATACTGGTGTCGCCTCCTCGAATACCGCCTCCGCAGTTTCCTGCATGGTTGGTTGGTCTGCGTATGCTCCGGCACACTGATCTATGTACG
>ULXG01045731.1_pt1 | contig 20819 bp, 11 predicted proteins | sample 1961141 | NCBI WGS metagenome assembly ULXG01 (sample SAMEA4835834, study PRJEB28245) | human gut metagenome | biome: gut microbiome; material: fecal sample | place: Denmark | collected 2008 | reverse complement strand
ATGATTCGCAGTTTGGGGACGCCCTCCTGTTTTTTAGGAACTCAGATTTTCAAGCAGAAGGAGGACGCCCCTCTCCTGTGAATCGAATGCTTCGCAGTTTCGGGACACGCTCCTGTTTTTTAGGAACTCAGATTTTCAAGCAGAAAGAGGATTCCCCTCTCCTATGAATCGAATGATTCGCAGTTTGGGGACGCTCTCCTGTTTTTTAGGAACCCAGATTTTCAAGCAGAAAGAGGATTCCCCTTTCCTGTGAATCGAAAGATTCGCAGTTTCGGGACGCGCTCCTGTTTTTTAGGAACCCAGATTTTCAAGCAGAAAGAGGGCGCCCCCCTCCTATGAATCGAAAAATTCGTAGTTTGGGGACGCCCTCCTGTTTTTTAGGAACCCAGATTTTTCAAGCAGAAAGAGGGCGCCCCTCTCCTATGAATTGAAAAAATCGCAGTTTCGGGACGCTCTCCTGTTTTTTAGAAACCCAGATTTTCAAGCAGAAAGAGGGCCCCCCTCTCCTATGAATCGAAAGATTCGCAGTTTGGGGACGCTCTCCTGTTTTTTAGAAACCCAGATTTTTCAAGCAGAAAGAGGGCGTCCCTTTCCTATGAATCGAAAGATTCGCAGTTTGGGGACGCCCTCTTTCAATTCTTAATCCGCAGTACAACGGTTAAGAATACATGGATCTTTTTGGCTTCTTCTTTTATTGGCTATTTCAGCTAATATACAAACAGAACTATTTATCTTATTTACAACAAAAAGTAAATGTCGTATCCTGTGCATAAGGTTCGCCTTTCCGCAATACCGGAGAAGGGAAATTGGTACATGACATTGCATTGGGGAAGTACTGCGTTTCCAAACACAACCCCATATTTTTTTCGTAGGCGATACCGGATTTGCCAACGGGGCCATCCAATACATTCCCGCTGTAAAACTGTACACCGGGCATGGTTGTGCGGACGGTCATCTCAATTCCTGTCTCCGGAGAATATAGAATTGCCGCCAGTTTCTCTCCTTTTTCACCCTGCAAAATAAAGTTGTGATCGTACCCTTTCCCATTCCGAAGCTGTGGACAATCCACACCAATGTCCCGCCCGATTTCTTTGCTCTCACGAAAGTCGAATGGAGTGCCCTCAACTGGAAGGATTGTTCCAGTCGGCAAACAATTTTCGTCGTTCTCCGTAAAGGACAAAGCTGGTATCTGGAGAAAGTGGTTTAGAATCGTGCCTCTTCCCTCTCCGGAGAGGTTAAAGTAACAGTGATTGGTCAGGTTCACCACGGTATCCAGATCGGTTTCTGCGCGATACTGCAAGCACAAACGATTGTCATCCGTGAAAGTATAGGTCACATATACATCCAGATCGCCGGGGTACCCTTCCTCCCCGTCCGGCGAAATCCGGTGAAAGGTCACGGAATTTCCCTCCGTTGTGGCATCCCACACCCGTTTGTCAAAGCCGCAAAGTCCGCCGTGCAGATGGTTCGGCCCATCGTTGACTGCCAGATGATACTCTGTCCCGCCAAGTGTGAAAATACCCTTTTCAATCCGGTTTCCATGTCTTCCAACGACCGCGCCGAGATACCCATTGTTCTGTTCATATTCCGCCAAGGTGCGATAGCCCAGACATACGTCTGTCAAGCGGCCTTCCCGGTCAGGCACTTGAATCGATGTAATGGTACATCCATAGTTCATCACGGTGACGGACGCCCCGCTTTGATTTTCGATACGAAACCGGTAAACCGGAGTTCCGTCCTTTCTTGTTCCAAATCGTTCCTGTGTAATCATGTTTGTATTCTCCTTATTTTAATTGCCAGTAAGCTGGCTCAATGATTTTCCCCCTGCGTGAGAACATCTGTCTGTATATCTATGGGAAGAGCCCGCTTGTCTTTTTGAAAGTCCGAGAGGTCTCTTGTCCAGACATTTCCGGACAGCCTTGGGTGGATTCCTTGCCTGCAGTCTTTGTGCTGCTTCCTCCTGCTTTGCCGTTTCTCATCCGCCTAAGCTCCATCGGGGCCTTTTTAAAGTCGTACCGCTACCGCCGATTTCCCTTTGTAATCACACTAAAAATCGGCAAAGCAATGCTTTTTATAATCAATATTTTCTGCTTCGGATATACTTCTGTGCGTTTTCCTGTGTGTAAACCTTTTCATCTGTAATGATACGCAAGGGCAATTCTTTCCCCGCCATCAGATCTTTGATCGCCTTCATCAGCTGGGGGCCCAACAAAGGGCTACATTCAACCACGCAATTCAGCCGGCCGTCAATCAGCGCTTCAAACGCCGATCGCGCGCCGTCGACAGAGATCAGCTTTACATCCACACCAGGCGTGATCCCGTTGTTTTCCAACGCCTCCGCCGCGCCAAGCGCCATGTCGTCGTTCTGTGAGAAAATCACATCGATGTCCCAATCATGGGAATTGATATACTCTTCTACGACCTGTTTCCCACCCTCATAGGTGAAATCTCCACAGGACGAATAGACGATGTCACAATTCGGGTATTCCTGCATAACCTCTTTGAACCCTTGGCTGCGTTCTTCCGATGGGGAGGCCCCCACCGTGCCTTCAATCTCCATAATACGCACGCACTCCTCCGGGTCCTCCATAGTCTCTGCTACCCAACGCATGGCGCGCCGCCCTTCCTCCAGGAAGTCGGCCCCAATAAAGGTCATATACATGTCATCTTTCTTTGTACTGACCTTTCGATCGGATAACAAAACCGGAATGTCCGCTTCTTGCGCCTCTTCTAGTATCTCATCCCAGCCACTGTCCACCACCGGGCTTAAAACAATGACATCGACATCCATCTCAATGAACCGGCGCAAGGCTTCGATCTGCCGCTCCTGACTCTGGTTGCAGTCCTCATAAATCAAATTGATTCCAAATTCCTTTGCAGCGGTTTTGATCGACTGTGTGTTGGCCAGACGCCAAGCGCTCTCTGTGCCAACTTGGGCATATCCTACGTCAATGATCTTATCGGGTTCTTCATAGCTGCGGTTGAGGCCCGCCTCATACGCATCGGCATTTTCCTTTGTAACGCTATGGCTGCGAAGAATCACCTGTTTGGGAACACCACTGACCTCCTGCAGAATCTCCAATGCATACTGAACTGCCTCCCTGCCGCCGGTCGGGCAGGTGATCGTCTCATCAATGATTCCACGCCTCACCAAGTCGATTCCGCGATTTTCACCGGTAAATCCATCGACCCCGACGATGCGGATATCCTCGTACCCCAGCTGCTCCAAAGCACGGGACGCTCCCAAGGCCATGTAATCGTTGTGAGCAAAGATGGCGTCGATATCCCGCAAATGCGTGCCGTATGCCCGAACGATGTCCTCCGCCGAATCGCGCGATTCACTGACCACGTGTACCTGCTCGACCTGAATATCCCCTGTTTCATCAATGATACTGCTAAACCCTTCGCTTCGGTCGATGCTGGCCTGTGAGGCGGAGCTTCCGCAAAGTTCCAGCACCGTTCCCTTGCCGTTCAACATCTGAGAAACAGACTTACCCGCCTGCTTCCCGATCAGTTCGTTATCGGGACCAATAAACAGGGAATAATCGTACCCTTCTACCACACGGTCAAGAACAATCACGGGGATGGACTGGTAGACGTCGCTCACCACCGGAGTGACCTTCTTGACATCGCAGGGGGACACGATCATCAGATCGACCCCAAAATCCAGCAGTTTTTGTATATCTGCTATTTGCTTTTCACTGTTGTCGGTTGCATCCGTGATGACCAGACGGACGTCCGAATGTTTCGCCGCCTCTTCTCGAATCTCCTGTGTGAGTACAAGACGCCACGGTTCCCGCATATTGGCTTGTGAAATACCGATCACATACGAAATCTGATCGGGTTGTTTCTTGGCCACACATGCCGAACAGAGGGAAAAAAGCAGTGCAAAAGTCAAAACACATGCACAGGCAATCTTCCCAATCCGCCGGCCGCCGATATTTTTAAACCATTCCCTCATGCTGTCCCCCCTACTCCCCAAACGTATATATTCCCTGATCCGCATTTCCAGTGGGAATTGTCTTTCTATTTCTTCTGTAGGCTCTTTTTATACTCCATCGGGGAAACGCCCAAAACCTTTTTAAAAGCACTGCTGAAATAATGCTGGCTGGAATACCCTACGGTCTCGGCAATCTCATACATTTTACGGTCGTCATCCCGCAAAAGCTCGATTGCCCTGCGGATACGAACACGTGTGATATAGTCCATAAAGGTAATTCCGGTACTCTGTCGAAATACCCGGCTCAAGTGTTGTGGAGAAACGTGCGTATAGTCCGCCGCATCCGTCAGGGAAAACTCTTCCCTTGCAAAATTTTCTTCTATGTATTTCTTTGCATCGCGCACCAACTGCGGCGTCTCTAAAAGTGCACGCAGGTCTTCGGCCGCGCCCTCATAAGAGGCCGGCAGGCCCCCTAACTTTTCTCCCCCGCGCCGGGTCAAAAAGGCATCCACCGGCAGGTGGGTCTGCAAAAGGTTTTTCAATTGTTCCCCTGCGGCCTCCCACTCCGCGCGCGGCTCTCCGGATGATATAAGCACCAGTTCGCCGGCTGGATTTCGGCAGGTGGATACTGGGCGGAAGGGTTGGAACACCTCCCGTGCCATATTCTCCGCTGCATAAAACAGGAGATCGTCGTCCCATTCACCTCCGATTTCAGCATTGTCCTTATCTTCCAGGTGTACCAACGTCACACCAAACGGTTCTGGGATTTCCAGATCGAGCGCCGCTGTACGTTCCTGTACCTCCGCCTCTGTGAGCCGGCCATCCAGCCAGCCCTCCAGAAATTCCGCGATCATTGCAGGGCGGTTCTTTTCCACCAGCTTCCGGGCAAATTCAAGATATTGGGCCTGTTTTTGCCGGCGGCCAAGTTGTTCCTTCGCCTTGTGCAGAGCGCCGTAAAAGGTATCTTCCATAATCGGCTTCAGCAAATAGTCAAAGACGCCCAACCGCAGTGCCTTTTGCGCATATTTAAAATCGTCATATCCAGTGATTACAATAATCAAAGCATCCGGTTGTACCGCCTTCAATTTTTCAATGAAATCCAATCCGTTTAAGAACGGCATATTAATATCCACAAAGAGCAAATCCGGGCGATACTCCATTGCCTGATCCAAAGCCATTTCTCCATCTTCCGCCTGCGCGACCACTTGAATCTCTGGATCTTTCTTTAAAAAATAGGCAATCCCTCTTCGAATGATTTCTTCATCATCTGCAATCAGCACCTTATACATCCCCATCACTCCTCATCGAATTTCTTTGGCCTTTGATCCAAAGGCAGCGTAATCGTCACACGGGTCCCTTCGCCCAGTGTGCTCTCGACATGTACGCCGTATCCCTCTCCGTAACAGAGTTGGATGCGCTCTCGGATGTAGAACAGCCCAAAGCTCTTCTGCTCATCCAACACACTGCGTTCACTCATCCGCCGGTTGATTTCGTCCACCTTTTCCTGGGGCATCCCCGCGCCGTCATCCCGCACAGTAAAGAGCAGGTTCCTCTCCACAGGTTCTCCTGTAATATAAATCGTTCCTCCCCCTCGCTTCGCCTTGATGCCGTGATAAATTGCATTTTCCACCAAAGGCTGTAGGATCAATTTCGGCACCTCGATGGAATAGAGGGATTCGTCCACCTGGATCTGGTAGTTCAATTTGTCCTTATATCGAATTTTTTGAATGTACAGGTAATTGGAAACATGCGTGATTTCCTCTTTGACACTGATAATATCCTTGCCGTGACTCAGGCCGATGCGGAACATATTGGTCAGCGCATCCACCAACCGCACAATGTCGTCCGCTTCGTAGTCGCGGGCCATCCAACTGATGGTGTCGAGTGTGTTATACAGGAAATGCGGCTTGATCTGCTCCTGGAGGGACTTCATCTCGGCTGTACGCTTGTTTTTCTGTTCTACGTAGACCATTTGAATCAGGTCGTCAATGCGTGCAATCATATGGTTGAAACTCTGTCCCAATTCGCCGATCTCATCATTATTGCGCCCATTGAACCGAACAGTTAGATCTCCGGATTCTGCCTGCCGCATCAGGCGCTTTAACTTAAAGATCGGGTTGGTGAGCGTCCGAGTCAATTGGAAGGACACAATCACCACCAGCACCAGAGAAATAATGACACAGGCCAGAAGAATGTACACAATGGTATTGACGCTGGACATCACTTCATCGAGCGAAAACACCCCCACAGTACGCCATCCTGTATAAGGAGACAGTTCACTTCGGATTTGGTAGCTGCCGCCGCCAATCTGCACCGACATGGGCTCCGCAGACCGGAACCACTTGGGATTGACGCGGTATACAATCTCATTGACGGGCGTGTATACCATATTGTCCTCCTCGTCGATGACAAAGACAAAACCTTCTTCTCCAATGGTGATGCCATTGATGGAACTCTGAATGATGTCATGCCGGATGTCCAGCAGAATGACCCCCAGCACCTCGCCGGTGTCCGGATTTTGGACGGCCTTGGCCAGAGAGAACACGTCGTCGATGCTATAGCTGCGGTTGGTCACGATATTTCGGCCTGTCACCACGCTGATGAGCTGGATTTCCTCCGGGTTTTCCACAGCCTCACGGTACCACTGTTCATTTTCGAATGGGTCGCGCGAGATACGCGACATCCCTGTGCTGACATAAAGGTCCTCTTTTGAAGCGATTAAAATCCCCGCCACCTCACGGTGCGAGTTTGCAACATTTTCCAATATAGAGCGTATATAAGCGGTTTCGTCCCTCCACCCTGGGGCATCATCCGATCGCATGTTAAAAAACGGGGTGTCCCGCACCTCCAGCTGGACATAATTCACCATCTTTTCAATGGTTTCGACATATACATCCATGGAATTGCTCACCTGATGAATCATCTGTACGGAGTGTTCCTCTGCCGTTTTCTGTGCATGATTCAGAAATACGATTCCGCTGACAATCGAAAAGATCAGGAAGGGGATGAGCGCCACAACAATGTTGGACAGGATCATTCTGGTCCGTAAACTGACATTCAGCACTATATCCCGTATTTTTTTCAATGCATCTCCCTCGCTTTCTCTTCGAAATATTTTCGACTTTATAGCATGGTTCTGTCAACAATCTTTTTTGCCGGCCTCTTAAACCGGCCGCTGCTTTTGGTTGATCTATTTGTTTCGCATGGAATCCCTTGCATTCCATTCAAACGGTTTGGATGCGCTTTCTGTTCTTCGCACCATGGGCGCTAAGCCCTTCTTTTAAGGCCCCGAGGTTCCTTCCCACGCCACAGGGCATATTTTCTGAAACTTTGTGCCATCCGGGAAAGTTCTCTAGGTCATGCCAAAAGTCCTTCTTCGATGGCTTTCTCTCTCAAGGAAGCGGTAGTTATAATTATAAATAGAAAGAATCGATGGACTCTCCCTTGCCGCATGCCTATCCCTGACATATGCAGATAGCGCCCAGATAAACGGGCATTCCCTTCCATATCGCACTCCCCTGTACGGCCACCCGGCCTCCCGTTGAAAATGGAGCGCCCGCTAAAAGGGACGCCGCCAGGAGCGTTCGATACAGGGCCGGCACTTTGTGGTAATGGGATGCCTTTTCCTCCGGTCAAATACCATTGCATGCGAGCCAAGACATATGCAGATAGAACCCAGATAACCGGGCATTCCCTTCCATATCGCACTCCCCTGTACGGCCACCCGGCCTCCCGTTGAAAACGGAGCGCCCGCAAAAAGGGACGCCGCCAGGAGCGTTCGATACAGGGCCGGCACTTTGTGGTAATGGGATGCCTTTTCCTCCGGTCGAATACCATTGCATGCAAACCAAGACCCATAACGAGCAACCCTCTATCGGAAGATCAAAAACACGAGTATCCCTGACAGAACTTATGCAAAAGCTCTGCCAGGGATAACGATTCATTTTAAAACGGGACTCTGTCTATTCCGACCTATTGCGTATAATCTCAGCAAGACACAGGCCGCTTAGTTCGTACCCTTCATCTTTTCCGCACGGATGGCAATCACACGCTGGATAACAATGAAGATGCACAACAAGGCTGCAATCGTCACCTTTGTCCACCAAGTGTTCAAGTTCTGATAGGTCACGATGGTCTGGATGACACCCTGGATCAAAACACCGACCGTAGTGCCAACCACATTGCCCACGCCGCCGGTCAACAGGGTGCCGCCGATGACGGAGGAGGAAATCGCATCGAGTTCCAGACCCATGTTCTGTAGCGAGTAGCCTGCCAGGGTGTAGAAGCTGAACACCACGCCAGCCAACGCCGCACAGAAGCTGCTGATCGCGTATACAGCGACTTTCGTGCGTGCAACTGGCAAGCCCATCAGGATTGCAGATTGCTCATTGCCGCCGACCGCATATACTGTACGGCCAAAGCGTGTAAACTTCAACACAAACAGGGATACCAGCAGCACCGCCAATGCGATGAATACATAGAAGTAGATCCTGCCGCCGAGAAGCGTGATTTTTGTCAACGCCATCGTCTTGTAGAATTCATCCGAGATCGGGATGGACTCGGTGCTAATGACCGCACACATGCCGCGCATGAAGAACTGACCTGCCAGCGTGACGATGAACGGCTGAAGTTTGAAATAATGGATCATATAGCCCATCAAAGCACCAAACGCCAGGCCGATCAGCAGCACGAGAGGAATCACGATGAATGGACTCCAGCCGAGCCGCAGTAAAAATGCAGAAAATACGCATGTAAAAGCAATCGTCGATGCGATCGAAATATCGATGCCGCCTGTCAACAGTACAAACGTGATACCAATCGAAGCAATAATGAGATAGGCGTTGTCGTTAAACAGGTTAAAGAACGTTGAGAAGGACAAAAAGTTGTCATACGCAATGGAACCTGCTCCGAACAGTACAATAAACAGGACGGTTGTAATTGCCAGGGAAATATTTTTGATCGGAAAACCTTTTTTCTTTTTGTTCTGTCCACTCATGCCTGGCTCACCGCCTTCCGGGATACAAAACGCCTCTTGAGTCTCTCCTTAAAGGCCTTGGATTGGAACAGGCAGATAAAAATAACAATCAGAGACTTGACCACCAGCGTGACCTCGGGGGCAACGCCCATAGCATAAATGGAGGTGGTGATACTTTGGATAATCAGCGCGCCAAACAGGCTCGCCGGAATGGAGAACCGGCCGCCGTTCAGAGAAGTGCCGCCGATGGCAACCGCAAGGATGGCGTCCATCTCGATCAAAAGGCCTGCATTATTGCAGTCCGCACCTTTGATACCCGCGCTTTCGATCAGCCCGGCAACCGCCGCCATCACGCCGCAGAAGGTATAGACCATCCATTTGATGCGGTCCACATTGATTCCCGCAAAATGGCTGGACACCGGGTTGATACCCGTGGACTCCAGGAACAAGCCGAAAGCCGTCTTCTTTGTGAACAGCATGGCAACCAGTACGACAAATGCCACGATAAAGATGGGGAACGGCAATCCAAGGATATAGCCGCCGTTGATAAAATAGTAGGAATCCGAATTGATGGTGATAATCTTGCCATTGGTGATAAGCTGTGCAATACCACGGCCTGCCACCATCAGGATCATGGTTGCGACAATGGGCTGAATCTTAACCTTCGAGACCAACATCCCATTCCAAGCTCCTGTAACAACTCCCGCCAAAATTGCCACCAACACCGCAACAGCCACATTGCCGCCATTCGCAACAATGCTGCATGCGATTGCGCCGCTGATTGCCATAACCGAGCCGACCGAAATGTCCGTTCCGCCCGTGGCCAAAACCAACGTCATGCCGGTAGCCAACAACATAAGTTTACTACCATTCCTTAAAATGTCAATGATTCTTCCATATAGGTGCCCATCCACAATCTTCATTTCAAAGAATGCGCCGCCGGAGATAATTCCGTTGACTAACAGAATCAACAGAAAGATCACCATGGGCCAAAAAACCTGAGCTTTGCTCCACTTTTTAAGCAGGTTCATTCTCCGCACCTCCCGCAATAAAATGCATAATCGCAGCTTCCGAAATCTCCTGTCCGGCCAGCTCTGCAACTTTCTTTTTGTCCCGCAGGACGATCATACGGTCACAGCAGCGCAGCATCTCATCAATTTCCGAGGAAATGAAAATGACTGCCATTCCCTGTTCCGCAAGCTGGACCACCAGCTTTTGAATTTCAGCCTTTGTACCGATGTCGATGCCGCGGGTCGGTTCGTCCAACATCAACAGGTCTGGATTGGTGGCCATCCACCGTGCCAATATGACCTTCTGTTGGTTTCCACCGGAGAGATTCTTGATAAGCTGATCTGCGGATGGCGTCTTAATCTCCAATTTTTCAATAAATTCATCCGCCAGTTTCTGGGCCTCCGCCTTTGAAATGGCCCGGAACATGCCGCGCTTCGCCTGGAGCGCCAGGATGATATTATCCCGAATACTCAGGTCTCCGACAATTCCCTCTGTCTTTCGGTTTTCCGGACAGAAGGCAAACCCTTTGCGGATTGCGGCCAATGTGCTGCGATTGTGAATCTTTTCTCCCTTGAGGTCCATCTCGCCTCCATTGAGGCGGTCCACACTGAAGATCAGGCGGACAATCTCAGAACGGCCGGAACCCAGCAGGCCGGAGAGTCCGAGAACCTCTCCGCGGTTGATGTCGAGTGAAATGGAGTCGATGGTCCCCGCGCCGCTGGCATCCTTGAGGGAGAGCAGCGTCTCTTTTTTGGCCTGTTCCGCCTCCTCGTTGACAAACCGCTGATTCAAGTCCGCATACTCCTTGCCGATCATCTTAGCGACCAGCTGTACACGCGGCAGGTCCGCGGTTGCATATGTACCCACATATCCACCGTTGCGCAGGACGGTGATCGTATCGGTGACCTCGTAAACCTGGTCAAGGAAGTGGGTGACGAAGATAATCCCCATCCCCTGCTTTTTCAGCATGCGCATGATTTCAAACAACTTTTGTACTTCTGGCGCGGAAAGGCTGGACGTAGGTTCGTCCAGGATCAGCACTTTTGCCGAGACATCCACCGCGCGGGCGATGGCAACCATCTGTTGTATGGCCACGGAGTAGGAATCCAACGTCTTGGTCACATCGATGCTCAAGTCAAACCGCTTCAAAAGTTCTTTAGATCGGGTATTGATGGTTTTCCAATCGATATGCCCGCCCTTTTTTGGCTCGCGGCCAATATAGACATTTTCCGCAACCGAAAGATTCGGGCACAGGTTGACCTCCTGATACACCGTACTGATACCGGCATTCTGGGCTTCCTGCGGTGTTTTGGGGAAAATCTCTTTCCCATCCAACAGGACGGTTCCCCCGTCGCGCTCTTCTACGCCTGTTAAAACCTTAATCAAAGTGGACTTTCCCGCGCCGTTCTCGCCCAGCAACGCGTGGATCTCGCCTTTTTGTAGTGTAAACTGCACGTCGTTGAGCGCGACGACGCCAGGGAATGTCTTGGATATATGCGACATTTGGATCAATGCCGATTCGCCGCTCATTGCAGCCCCTCCTTTTGGTATGCAAAATCCGCCTCCGTCTCAACAGGCGGGGCGGATTTTGCAGAGTCGGTAAAATTTATGGAATGAAGAAGAAAGAAAGTGAAGGAGAAATCAAATTAATATACGCGGTCCTTGATGTCTTCCGCGGCAGTTTCCTGACGGAAAATGCTCTCTTCGGGCTTTACCCACTTTTCAACCGTTTCGCCGTCCTTGAGCTTCTGAGCAGTCTCAAAGAAGATCGGTCCAAGCAGCGGGTTGCATTCGATGGTCACGTTGGCTTCACCAGCGACCATTGCTTCAAAGATTGCTTTGACGCCGTCGCAGGATACAGTCTTAATGTCCTCACCGGGCTTGAGACCGGCCTCTTTGATGGCCTCGATTGCGCCGAGCATCATATCGTCGTTGTGTGCATAAACACCCTTGATTTCAGAACCATAGGTCTTGAGGAAGGACTCCATAACCTCTTTGCCTTTTGCACGGGTAAAGTCGCCCGTCTGGGATGCGAGGATCTCAATGTCCGGGTACTCCGCCGCAATCTGGTCATCAAAGCCCTTCTTACGGTCGTTTGCCGAGGAGGCGCCGACGGTGCCCTCCAGCTCTACGATCTTACCGCTGTTGTTGAGCAGTCTTGCCATCTCATCCGCCGCGTTCTTGCCCTCTTCGATGAAGTCAGAACCGATGAATGTTGCATAGAGGTCTTCCGGAACATCCGCCATACGGTCTACCAGGATGATCGGGATACCTGCATCTTTTGCCTCGGTAAATACGGCGTCCCAGCCGGTCTCAACAACTGGAGCCAAACCGATGACATCGACACCCATATCAATAAAGGATTTAATTGCCTTGATCTGATTTTCCTGCTTCTGTTGTGCATCTGCAAACTTAAAGTCGATGGTATCTACGTTCTGGCCTGCATGGAACTGAATGGAAGCAGTCTCTGCGTCGCGCCATCCGGATTCCTGCCCGATCTGTGCAAAGCCAACCTTCAATTTTCCATCGTCCGCGTCGCCGCCACCCTCGTTTGTTGCGCTCGTACCATCGGTCGAAGCAGTACCGTCGGTCCCCGCCGGGGTATCTTCTGTGCTGCCGCAGCCGGTGAAGCATGCGCCCATCATCAAGACAGAAAGGATAGCTGCTACAATTCTTCTCGTTTTCATAGATCGTTCCTCCTATGTAACTTTGACTGTTTGTTTTTTGGTTCGGCCGGTTTGATTACCGCCCTAGGGCCGTTCCCCTTTCGTTGTCTCTATTGTATCTGGTTTTGTTTTTAAAGTCTTTACGATAACAAAACTGGAATTTACAATATTTTAGCAGACCTTCGCTTTATTCTCTTTCATACAGTCCCTCCTGAAAGGGGAACGTTACACAATTCTTTTCCCAACTTATGTAGTAAAAATCGCTGTACAAATGCCGGAATTTCCCCAATAGGCCCGATGTTCACAACTATTTGTTCGCTTAAAAGCAATAGGGATTCCCTACTTTTCGCATGGGCTATCCCTATTATAAGTGTCATTGCTTGGATAACATATAAAAGGAAGGTTGTCCACCCAATACCGCGGCTTCTGTCCTTTTGTAAATATTTTCAATGCAAATGGTATGCCTTCCCCATCCTTCTATAGACCTGTTTCAACCCGCCGCATATTTCTTTTTCCACCCATAGCAACTGCCTTAAAATTTCCGAATGAAGTCAGGACCTCTGGTAAAATAAAACCATTTTCAATTTTTATAGAAAATCAAAACTATTTTCATTTTTTCTATTGATTTTTACATAATGGTGTGATTAAATATATATAGATTTAATGAATTTATAAATAATGCCAAATTATTTATAAAAAGGAGGTGTATAAAACAGTCTGGTAAGTTTGTCTATCCGGAAAGCAAGCCGGCAGAACTTGATCGTTGCCGCATGCCTTTCCTGCATTTTATAGGCAAACGGCGCGAGCTAACGCGCTCATTTCCATTGCTTTTTCGCAGGAGATCAAAGAAAGAGGATAAGGGGGAAATCAAGATGAAAAAGAAGGTGTTGGCACTTTTTCTGGTACTGGTGATGGCGCTTACCGGCACGGGACTTGGCATGCCAGTCGCTTTAGGTGCACCAGAGGAATTGGACGCTTATGATCAGCTGCGTCTGAAATGGTATAATATGGCTGTAGGCGGCGATTATGAAGAAAACGATCCGGATTTGCAGCCTATGCTCCAATCCATCAACGACACAGCGCAGGACTATTGGGATCGCATGAATCCTTCGCCTGTTTGTAACGCGGTAAACGGGCGCTATAATGGTGTAGAAGGAGCAGGCGACTCCTCTCAGGACTATTTATGGGAAGAGTATCCACTTGGTTGGCGCGGTGATTCAATTGATTCGAATAGTATCCATTTTTCGTATCAATATCTGCGTGCAATGGCGCTGGCACATGAGACGAGGGGCTGTGAATTATATCACAACGAAGCTCTTTTAGCAGATATTGAGCGTGGCCTGGAGTATTTGTATATAAACCACTTCAATGAAAGTATAAGCAATTACGGCAACTGGTTTGGGTGGGGAATTGGAGCTCCCATTTATTTGGATGAAACACTCATTCTTTTGTATGATTCCCTGCCGTGGGAAGATATCTTAAAATATGCAGTGGTATCTCGCAAATGGGCGGAGAATAATATGATTGGCGCTGCAAATTCCCTTTGGCAGTTACGTGCGAGCATGTATGCAGGTATGTTGCTAAAAGATCAGATGGGTAATTATAAAGGATCGCAAATGACCGGTGGACAGATGTTGGAGCGCGTACAGCAAAAAGTGCCGGATTACTTGGGGTATGTGACCAGCGGGGATGGGTATTATCCGGATGGTACCTATATTGCCCATTCCAATATCGCATATAACGGCGGTTATGGTTATACGGCCCTGTCCGAATCCTGCCATTTGGTGTATATGCTGACCGATACTCCTTGGGAAATTATGGATGAAAAAGCCAAAAACGTGTTTCAATGGATTTATGACTCCTACGAAACGATCATCTACAACGGGGTGTTAATGGATGCTTTCCGTGGACGCGAGATCGCCCGAACCGATATGAAACAAGCCGATGCGGCAATTATTGTAGTAAATGCAATCCTAATGGCGATCGAGATGGCGGAACCCGAGGACGCCGCCAACTATAAGTCCATGATTAAGCAGTGGTATGCAGGGAATACGTATACTCTAAAGAATCTGAATGAAAGCGCAGACCTGCCATGGCATAAATTCCCGTTGGATACCGTTGTACGGATCCTTAACATTGTCGACGACGACACGATCCAGCCCCGCCATATAACAGGAAAATATTATCAATTTACACAATCTGACCGTGCCGTTTTACGCGGCGAAACATTTTCTGCCTGTGTTGCAATGGCTTCGAAGCGAATCGCTCATTATGAAACTGGAGATGTCAATACAAAGGGCTGGAACACGGGAAGCGGCATGACCTACATATATAATGGCGATCTGGAGCGGTACGACGGCTTGAATAAAGCAACCATCGACTGGTTCCGGCTCCCGGGCACAACCTCTGTTTACAATAAGAAAGTCAATACGGGAACTTCCTCTCAATCTTTTGCCGGTGGTACGGGCGATGGAATGTATGGTGTTTCTGGAATGCAATTGGCGGCACCTGGGACCAATTTAAAAGCCAAAAAGTCTTGGTTTATGTTTGACGATGAAATCGTCGCATTGGGTTCGGACATTCAGTCCAGCAGCGATTCCGAGTCTACGGAAACCACCTTTGAGAATTATATGATCGACGATGCTGGCGATAATCGCCTGGTGGTCGATGGAGAAGAACAGCCCTCAGAACTCGGATGGGAAGAAAAGAAATCCGATGTACAATGGTTGAATATTGAAGCAAATGTCGAAGGAGCCAACCTTGGCATTTATTTCCCAGAGAAGGAAACCGTTTCTATGAAAAGAGAAACCCGCTCTGGAAGATGGACGGATTTGGGCGGTTATAATACCGACGCAACCTTATATTCTGCCAACTATCTCACCCTTTGGAAAGACCATGGGGTAAATCCGATAAACGAAACATATTCTTACATCCTGCTGCCAAACAAGACAGCCAACGAGACGGCTGATTATGCGGGAAACAGCGATGTAACCATTCTACGCAATGACGCACTGGTCCAGGCAGCCTATGAGAAAAACTTAAATCTGGTAGGGGCTAATTTCTGGGAGGGCGCCTCCATTGATGCAAAGGGGATCGGTAGCTACCTGACTTCGGATAGCCCTTCTTCGGTGATGGTTCGCGAAAATGACCGCGAAATGGAAATCTCTGTGTCCGACCCAACACAAGAGAATAAGGGAAGTATCCAAATTGAGCTTAACCGTGCAGCGCGCGGAGTCATTTCTGCAGACGAGGGTGTGGAGGTGCTCTCCACAACTCCAACCATTCGGCTCAAGGTTCATGTGAACAATGCGAAAGGTAAGACCTTCTCTACTAAACTTTCCTTTGAGGATCTGGGGGAACCGGAATCAACAGCCATTGAAGGCTTTAAGACCGAAGGGGACGAAGTGGTCGTTACGCTCGCACCAGCTGCCCGTGCAAAGGCTTACACGCTGAGATATGGCACAGAAAGTGGAAAGTATCCCTATACGCAATCGTCCACAGGAACTTCCATCCGTTTGAACGGCTTAACGGCAGGAGAAACCTACTACTTTACTGCGGTCGCGTTTAATGATTCCGGAGAAAGCCCGCAAGCTCCGGAACAAAGCTTTACCGTTCCGTTAACCACGCAGTTTACCGACCATTTTGATACTATGGATCAGATTTTGAGCAGGAGCTCCAATATCCTATTGGAGGTTTCCGATGGGGCAAACTTTAGCGGGGATACCTCTACGCTCAAACGTGCAACTATGGAGGAAGGTTGGATCACCTATTCATTGCCGGCTCTTTCCAACTTTACATTGGTTTCTTATATCCACTCCACAGCTCCTGGTACTGTGACTTTGTTTACTTCTCCGGACAATGAGGTATGGACTGAATTGCAGACAAAGGATCAAACCAGCGGCAGTAGTTGGGTTCGCCATACGATTACTCCTCTGGGGAAGATTCCAGAAGGTACCAATTATCTGAAAATTGTTCTGAATGGTACAACGAAAGCGTGGAGCCCACAGCTTTCCGATTTGACAGCGACGATTGCATATGGCGTGAAAGAACGTCAAATGGTGGATTCCATGGTGGATTTCTCCAAAATATATCGGGCGGATCATGTAGTATTGCGCAATGGAGCGATTGAGGCACAGGACCAGAATACCGGCTCGTTGGTGTACAGCTTGACTCAAATGCAGGAAATGGTTGTGCAGGCTTCTGGAAACGTATCCCTTGCCGTCTCAGAAGACGGGCTGTCCTATACGGCGTTGGATGATCTGGAAATCACAGATCGCGCAATCCATGCGGAATTGAATGGCGCAAAATATGTGCAGATCATGCTGAACGGTGACGCTAAGGTGAGCGGTGTGCAGATCGATTATCTACATGAGATTGCGCCCATTGAAGCGATTCGATTTGATGAGGATACTTTCCGTGCAGTAGCTCTGTACGATGTTGAGCCGTCTATCAAAAAAGCCCCTATGAATGGCACCGGTGAATTGCTCTATGAGACTTCCAATGAAGCGATTGCCACCTATGAGAACGGTATCCTCCATCCCAAAGCAGTGGGAAGTACCGATCTGACGGCCTCCGTTTTAGGAAGTGACATTACGGCGGAGGCGACTGTGGATGTCTATCATAATGTAGCCAAGAACAAAACTGCAACCAGCAGCGCTTATTATAATGGCTATGCGCCGGACAAGGCTTTTGACGGCAACATGAACGATGCTGCACGTTGGCAGAGCAGCGGGAGTGGAATCTCTTGGATTCAGGTGGATTTGGGAGAAATCGCAGAAATCGAATGGATGGATTTTACCTGGGACAGCATAGGAGGCGACTATGCGGTAACATTTTCTGAAGATGGGGATACTTGGAGCAAACCGATCACAATGAAAGAAGCAGATGGTAAACAGGTTGCTGTGGAAACGCCGGGAATCAAGGCACGCTATGTAAAACTGACCGGACTGGCGGAGAATGCCGTCTACGGTTTAGTGGAATGGCGGCTCCTGAACAGTAGCCACGCGGGTTCTGACGAGGACGTAGTGGATACCAACATTGCTTTGAACCAAGAAATCCTATGCAGCAATGAGAATATTGAAGGCGGGTATGCGGCCAAAAACGCAGTGGATGGAGATCTCAATACACGGTGGGATGTCGATAAATCCCACCGTGACGACAACCAGTGGATCGCGGTCAATCTAGGAGAGCCTTCTACGGTTACTGCGGTCAATCTGAACTTTGAAGCAGCCTATGCAAAAGAGTATACGATCCAGATTTCCGATGATGGAAAGAAGTGGACCGATCTGCTGACCAATAAAGCAGGAGCGGTTGGCTGGAATTACCATAACCTGGAAAGCCCCGTTCAGGCCCAGTACGTCAAGATGCAGTGTATTAAGCGCGGAACTAATTACGGCGTAAGCCTGTTCGAATTCGAAGTCATAGGGAGAAATCAGGCATCGATGGAGCCAGTAGAGCTTACTTCTATTACCATGCTTCAGGATTCAGTCAAACTATTGCCTGGGCATACCCAAACGCTCAATGTTCTCACAGAACCAGTAGCCAATGCGGCGAGCCTCCAATGGAGCAGTTCCGACGAGGCGATTGCCACAGTTAACGCTAATGGACTTGTGACGGCACACAAAGAAGGAACCGTAAGAATCACTGCATGTGCAACGCTCAATCCAAAAGTACAAGCGGTTTGCACCGTGACAGTTGTGCCTTACAGCGGCCTCCCCGTTTCGGTAGCTTCCGTGGAAATTCAAAACGCTCCGGAAGAGCCTATGACGGTTGGTACATCACAGGCGTTGCAAGTGGTTGTCCTCCCGGAAAACGCATCCAATCGGAATGTACAATGGATCAGCAGCGACAGTTCCGTAGCAAAGGTGAACAGCCGCGGCATTGTAACCGCAGTTGCTGAAGGAACTGCAACCATTACGGCAAAAAGCGTTGTTTCGGATTGCGAGGATCAAGTGGAGATAGCGGTTGTACCGAAAGAAGCTCCATCGGCACATGTTCTGGTGGTTCAATATGGAAATCAGGCGACAATGGAATTCAATGGAAATGTAGAACAAGAGATTCTCGATCAGGACGGCCTGTATGCGGCGTCCGTTTTGGGCGGTACAGAACTGACGCTTACCTTTATTCCAAAGGGCGAGGAATGCACGTTCCGTACAGTAACCCTAAATGGCAAACCTGTAGAAGGCGTTACACCGGACGGGTTGACATTCGCTTATACTATGAAAAATAGTAGCGCCAATCTGACCTTTGTATTTGAAACCGTCAATAAGTCTGTCTTAAAGACCATCCTAGAGGTCGCCGAAGGATTGGTGAATAGCGAGGAGTGGGAAGCGGCCGTCCCGTCCGTGCAGAAAGCTTTTGATAAGGCATTGGCAGAGGCGCGGTCTGTGTACTATGACAAGGACGCGTCCCAAGAACAGGTGAATCAAACTTGGAGCAACCTATTAGACGCAATTCACCATTTGTCCTTTGCTAAGGGGGATAAGAGCAGGCTGGAACAGTTGGTTTCTATTGCCGAGGAGTTGGAACCAACAGACTTCATAGAAGAAAGCTACAACGTAATGGCGCAAGCGCTGGAGGATGCTAAAAAGATCCTACAGGACGAGGATGCGCTGGAAAAAGAGGTACAAGATACCTACGATACGCTGTATGAAGCAATGGTTTCTTTGGAGCGTGTAGCGGAAAAAACCACTTTAAACAGTGCGATTGCTAAAGCAGTTGAGATCGAAACGAATCTGAACCTTTATATGACCGATGGAAAAGAGGCCTTTAAACGGGCTCTGGCCGCCGCAAAACGGGTTGCCGTGGATTCAAATGTTTCACAGGAGAAAGTGGATCGTGCAACGGAGGCATTAACAGAAGCGATGGCTGCTCTCCGTAAGCTAGCAGATAAGACCCAACTGGAAGAGTTGCTTCACAGAGCGAATACAATCAATCTGAGCGGCTACACTTCCTCCAGCGTGTCCCAGTTCAAAGCGGCATGCAATGTGTTGGAAGCATTGGTCAGCCAAAAAGAAGTTGCAGAAGAAGAAGCACAAGCTGCTATAAAAGCCTATTTAATCGCAGAGGGCAATCTTAAACCGGTAAATTCTCCTTCGCCTTCCAAGAAAGGAAGCTCTTCAAAAAATGCTGCAGCAAATACGTATGCAGATGCCGGAAGGGTCCAGGTAGCGCCTGAGAACTCCATAGGATCTGCTGTACGCTCTGTTTTGTGCGATACAACCATTCCGTTTACAGTCAAACATGGTAGCGCATATTGTTTTAAGATTACCGTATTAAACGGAAGTCCTGAAACACCAAGCTTCACGGTGGGGAATGGCAACGTGCTCAAGACACAATTTGTGGCTAAAAGAGGGAACGACTATTATTACCGAGTTTGGGCAATCGGTATGCCAGGCGAAAGCGCTGGCGTTTATACACAGATGCCCAACGAAACGCCCCAAAGACAATGCGTAGTTACCATCGTATAAAATAGTTTATTGGACAAAACCGCCGGTTTCCCGGCGGTTTTGTCCTTTTTTATAAGAATTTCTTCCTGTCAAAGTCCACCATGCGGCTTTGAATCCCTACGTTAGCGCAGTTGTTAAAGACGTTCAAAAAGCCCGGCGCATACAAATCTAGAGCTTATGCCATCCGGCGTTCCCCAAGATATTCTGGCTTAATAGGTTTTTGTACAGGCCAGAAAGAATCGGTATGTTTCCCCGGGCGAGAGGCTTCCAGGTAGGGTTGGTAAACCATCTACTAGGATACCAAATCGCACTGGTACACGTGTTCGCAATCTTGCGGTTTTTTCCCAATGGTTCGCGTTCTTTCTAAGTATAGGGGATAACCGTCTAAAAGAAAACGGATGAAAGAAACTCCGCCAAAGTTTCCCCTGTCCGATTGCATCTTGACATTAAAGAAAAATAGGCATATGCTTTATACATACAAAAGTATGTTAAACAGACAAAGAGAGGTGAAAATCCATGTTCAAGAAATTGTCCGAAGCCGAATTGGATGTCATGTTAGTAATCTGGAACGCGCAGGAATCTTTGGATACCGGCGAGATCGTCCGTAAACTGAAACAGGGCAAGAAGTTGCAGGCTGTGCAGGTCCTTTTGGGGCGGTTGGTCAACAAGGGATATGTATCTTGTGAAAAGATAGGACGTTTGAATTATTATACCCCACTTGTTCCACAAGCGGCGTATCGGGCGGCAGAGACGGAAACCTTTGTGGAAAAACTGTACCG
>ULXG01047865.1_pt1 | contig 21074 bp, 30 predicted proteins | sample 1961141 | NCBI WGS metagenome assembly ULXG01 (sample SAMEA4835834, study PRJEB28245) | human gut metagenome | biome: gut microbiome; material: fecal sample | place: Denmark | collected 2008 | reverse complement strand
GAAAGAGTGTTCATTGTTGGACATCTTAGAGGAACATGTGGACGAAAAGTATTTCCTATCACACAAGACGGTAGAGAGACTGATGGGATACCGAAACAAACAGTTAATACAATCACAACCAGAACAGGGCAAGACAACACAGTCGGGACATATGTTGTTGAAAATAAACAGTATGACCAAATTAAACAAATAGTTGGCGGCAGCCAAGGGCGACGTGTATATGATCCTACCGGAGTAAGTATTACTCCTTCATCACAGGGAGGCGGGATAGGTAACACGACTGGATTATATGCAGTATCGGTTCTTACTCCGGATCGAATAAATAAACGCCAAAACGGACGGAGATTTAAAGAAAGCGGAGAGCCTATGTTTACCTTAACAGGACAAGACCGACATGGAGTAATGATAAAAGATTACAAAATTAGGAAATTAACCCCTAAAGAATGCTTTAGATTACAAGGGTTTCCCGATGAATACTTTGAACGCGCAGCATCTGTCAATAGTGATAGTCAACTATATAAACAGGCAGGCAATAGTGTGACTGTAAATGTAATTTATGAAATAGCGAGGAAGTTATGAAGGTCAACATTTTCGATACAAAAAACAGATATGCAATAATCTACGCCGATCCGCCGTGGGAATATAAACAAAGCGGATCTGCTAATAACAAACGTGGAGCGGCAAAAGCGCACTATAAAACTATGGCAACTGATGAAATTTGCCGTCTCCCTATTTCTGAAATTTCAAACGAAGATGCAGTGTGTTTTATGTGGGCAACATTTCCCAATATAAACGAAGCCCTCAAAGTTATGGAAGCGTGGGGGTTTATATACAAAACGGCGGCATTTGTGTGGGTGAAAACGAATAAAAAAACACCATCTCTTTTTTGGGGCATGGGAGCATACACAAGGGCAAACGCGGAAATATGTTTGTTGGGAACAAAAAAGAAAACAAAAGCGTCCAAGATGGTGAAAAATCACAGCATACATCAAGTCATAATAAGCCCAGTGGAAGAGCATAGCAAGAAACCCGACATCACCAGAGAAAGGATAGCTCAGTTAATAGGGGATGTTCCCCGCATAGAATTATTCGCTAGAAATGAATGCGAAAACTGGGATTGCTGGGGAAATGAAGTATAAAGAGTAGTTCGGGAATTCCGAACCACTGAGGAGGTAAAAAATAAAATTATATATAAGCGGAAAAATCACCGGAGAAAGCCAGCGGCAATTAAAGCCCACATGGAGAATGGAACAAATTTTAAGGAATTCCACACCTAACAAAAGGAGGCACAACATGACTAACTTTGAAAAATACAGGGACGAAATATTAAAAATAAACAAAACTGAGATGGTAGCGGTGGATAAAGAAAAAAATACGCCTGTGCGTTGTAGCATATATCCATGCTGCGATTGCATATTTAAAGACGGGGTCTGCACACAAGAATTTATCAAATGGCTATACTCTGAACACCAAGAGCCAGCCCCAAAACTAACAAAGACGGAGAGAGCATTCTGCGAAGTAATGGAATATGGATGCATAGCAAGAAATAAAAATGGTAATTTGCTTTTTTATATAGGATATCCACACAAGAGTGGATGCACATGGGAAAGCATACACAATTATGTTTATATTAACTCAGACTTATTTAAATTCATAACATGGGAAGACGAAAAACCGTGGAAAGTAAAAGACCTATTAAAGCTGGAGGTGGAGGAATGAAATTATATATAAGCGGAAAAATCACCGGAGAAAAAGATTACAAAAGCAAATTTGAACGCGGTGAATCTGAAGTCGAAATTATGGGTCACATACCATACAATCCATCTAAAATTCAACTACCAAAAGAAGCAAATTACGAAGAGTATATGCATATGTGTTTTGCGATGCTGGATATTTGTGACGGAATATATATGCTAAACAACTGGCAAGAAAGCAAAGGCGCAAACCGAGAGCTAGGATACGCCATAGGAAGAGGGAAGGCAATCTTCTATCAGGACGATAGGACGGCATTCATATGGAGGCAAAAATGAAACAAAACGAGATAAACATAAAATTGGCCGAAAAAACAGAGCAAATAAGCGACAACCTAGATTCTTTTAAAAAAGAAGCAGGAGAGGTAATGTGCTCTATGGCTAGCATAATGTCTACCATGAATAAAATGATTGACTGTGAACGCCGCATGCAGCACAGAACTAATATAGCTCATGCCGTGGCAATCATCCTAACGAACATAGCCCTTGTTTTAGCCATATTGAAAGGAGCCATATAAAATGAGCACCATATATAAATGTGACATATGCGGAAAAGAAATGGCAAGAGTACAAAATAAAATTACATTAACCAAAAACGAAGTGAAAACATGTGATATTGCTCAAACTGCGGCAATATATGCGGACGAGCAACCGATATATGATGTATGTCCTGACTGCTATGAAAAAATAAAGCAAAAACTAGATAATAATACGATAAAATCTGATTCATGTTATACATGCAGATATCATAAAAGCTGTAACCCCGACGAATACCCGTGCTCACAGTGTAGCCATAATTATACAAGCCAGTACGAACATGAATAGGGAGAGAAAAGATGAGTAAAAAAATAGTAATCTGTCGACATCTGGACGGCGAGATAAATACACGCGCCTACATAGTACCAAAGCACATAAATGTAGAAAAAGATGACATATTATTAGCAGAAACTAAAATAGAGAATTACCAAAACATAGTTGTAGCACAATCATCATCACATATATTAGAAGACGACATAGTTAGTATAATCACAGGAGGCCAATGTGTAAATTTACATATACTAGACAAGCTTATACCGCGAAGCACATTAAGGGCAGATGGCGAAATTCTAAACAACCCAAAAAGAAAAAACATGAAAAAAGAAATAATAGAAATAGCTGAACACTTCGGATATGAAGCCCAAAAGAACATGCTGATAGAAGAACAGGCGGAGCTGATTCAGGCGTTAAATAAATATGACAGAACGAAAACCGAAGAAACGTTCGGAAACATCGTTGAAGAAATGGCCGACGTAGAACTAATGATAGGACAAGTTAAATATCTATTAGACATCAATCAAGACGCTATAGATGAAATAAAAGAAGAGAAAATCAAACGTATAAAAGAAAAAATAAGAGAAGAAGCATGAGAGAGAATCTAAAAAAAGCCCGGCGAGCTGCCGGACTTACACAACAACAAATGGCGGATAAATTACATATTACATTGAGATACTATCAAAGCATTGAAGCAGGAGAAAAAACCGGAGATTTTACCATATGGGATACTTTAGAAGATATTACAGGGATACATCAACGGAAACTCCGAGAGATTCAAGATAGTCATCACGGCCAAGAAGCCAATCAGTAGGGACCATAAGGACATCAGCGAATAACACAAGTGAATCGTATGATGGATAGCGGACACCTTGCTCATAGCCTTGGTAAGTACGCAAGGCAATATTTGCCTTATCAGCCATATTTTGTTGGGTTATATTACGGGCCATCCTTGCTGCCCTGAGCCTTTTACCGAAAAACATATGTACCTCCTAGAAAAATATTGACTACGCTCAAATTGTACGTTATAGTAGGAATATATACAACGCGCAAATTGAGCGTAGAGCGAAAGAGGAACACATGAAGAGGAAATATAAAAAAGCATATCGGTACATAGAAGACCCGCGAATATATGCGATATACATAACCAAAACAAACACACTTTTAGTGACCACAAACGAAGCAGGATATAACGGCCTTATTTATATCATATAAAACCTACATATATATATGAAGAAAAAATTGGCGCTCGGTATGAGCATTCGAGCTAGTAATGAGTAGTAATAAAAGAGGCATGTATGTATAGACAGAAAAAATACATAATGAGGAACTATATGGAAATAGAAATCTTCCCAAGACCCGAAAATGTAAAACCATACAAAAGGGCAAAAAGAATTACAGGGACAAGCCCGGCACAAAAAAGATTAAACGACAAAAAGGCGGTTAAATATTTCAACAGACTGGTACATACGAATTTTGACGAAAATGATTTATTCGTCGATTTGACATTCAACAATGAGAATCTACCGGCTAGCCGTAACGATGCTATCCGCATAGTCAAAAACTATGTGGACAGAATAAAGAGGCTGAGAAAAAGAAAAGGGTTGCCAGAACTAAAATATATATATGTCATATCAGACAGTGACGACTTAGGCAATAAAAAAAGGCTGCACGTTCACATGATAATGAACGGAGGAATAGACAGAGACGAAGTAGAAAAGAAATGGAACTGCGGATATGCTCAAACTGACCGCCTACAACCTAACGAATATGGTGTAACAGGAAAAGTGATGTATATGGCTAGACAATCAAAGGGAGATCGCATGTGGGCGGCAAGCAAGAATCTAGAAAAGCCGGTTGCAATAGTTAGTGACAAAGCAATCAGCAGAGGAAAAGCCGAAGCGATGGAAAGAAACCCCGAAGACAGAGCGTTCTTTGAGAAGCTATATCCTGGCTGGACGTTTACTGATTGCATAGTTGAATACCCAGACGATGACGGACTGAAAAGAGGGACAAGCTTCCTCATCAGGATGAGAAAGGAAAAAAACAATGAAAGCAAAAGAGTATCTAAGAGAATACGAACGCCAAACGTACAAGATAAAATTGCTTGAGAAAGAGCTAGAGGAAGTAAACGACAACATAGATAATCTGTCCCAATATAGTGATGGTTTTCCAAAAAGGAAAGAACCATCGGACAAAGTAAGCAGACTGGCGGCAAAGCTTGCGGACCTGACTGCTGAGATAGCGGAAAAAAGAACAGAAGCACTGCTTAAAAAAAACGAGATCCGAAAAACCATATTAAAACTCAAAGATACCAGATACATACAAATCCTAACAGAGAGATACATGTTATTAAACAGGTGGGAACAGATAGCGGTTAATCTAAACTACAGCTGGCGATATACACTAAAGCTGCATGACCGTGCACTTGAAGAGGTACAAAAAATCATTGACAAAGAAAAGAGGACATAAAAGGACATATTGAAACGTGATACTATGATATTGTAGAAATACACGAAAAGGACATCCATTTAAATATCTCCTTTAACAGTCCCGGGCAAGACTAAAAACTGCCCAAATATTATGAACTACGGAAGCAAACGCTGGAAGAAAAAAAGAGAAAAGATATTAAGGCGAGACAAATACATAGATAAAATAAAGTCAAGATACGGAATAACCGTAGAAGCTACAATAGTCCATCACATATACCCATCGGAAGACTATCCGGAATATGCATGGGAAGACTGGAACCTTATATCTGTGAGCGCGTCAACACACAGAGAGCTGCACAAGCTAGATGGCAGCCTATCAGAGAAGGGGATAGAGCTGATGAATAGGACAATACCACAGGAGAAGAAAAGATGATTGACAAGCTAGAAGAGTTAAAGGATAAAATCATTGACGGAACAACAACTACTAAAGACATAAACACAATAAACGAATTCATAAAAGTATTGGAGAAGCAGGACCAGATTTTGAAGAATGCAGCTCCGGCGCTAAATGAATCCGAACTTGAAATGCTGCCGGCAGCTCCGGTAATAAATATTGGTGAAATACACGTCAACATATGGAGCAGCATCGATGAAGAGGAATAAAACAAACATGAAGAGGGCTGAAGGAAGAGTAAAAAAGACAGGCAAGAAAAGAACAAAGGACCTGAAGAGAAACAGCGAGGAAAGAATATTCCCCCCCTCATTCCCCCGTGCTCTTCGCCCGTCTATAATGCGACGGGTATAAACGTTTCCAACTCTGATTAAGTTTTTGGAAACGGTTTAATAAAATCCATGATTCAGAACACAAAAAAATAATATACATTTTATGCCAACAAAAATTGACACATTTTTTAAAGGCAAATTAAACGAATTTTAAAACAAAAAAACGCATAAAATTTCATACAAAAAATTAAAAAATTGGAACGTACTGCATAAGCCCTAGGGCATGCGGTCTATATATTGCCTACTGGGTGGGCATGGCATACAGGCTGCCATTAGTTCCAGCCGAAGCGCTATGGCTGGAACGCCTGTTGTAACAGATTCCAGAAAGGGCATGGGCACATGAGAGCGGTCACGTATGAGAAAAGAATAATTAAAGACATGAAGGCTGTGAGAACATACAAAGATGAGTTCATGCAGACAATCAAAGTTCTTGCAAAAATATACGAGGAATTCGACAAAGCTAAAGAACAGTTTGACCAAAGCGGAGGACAATATATTATTACATATACAAACAAAAGCGGAGTAACCAATACAGTTAAAAACCCACTGTATAGGATAATTGAGGAAATGGAAGAGAAAATACTGGCATACAACAGAGAACTGGGGCTGACGCCGTCAGGTTATAAAAAAATTATGAACAAATTCGAAAAGGAGAAACGGTCCGAGCTGGCCGAAGCACTGAAAGCTCTTGGAAGCTAAAAACTGGAAAGAAGTCCTGGAGTATGCCGAAAATATAAGAAGCGGCAAAAAGATAGCCTGCATAGAACAAAAGCAGGGGGTCGACCGTTTCTTTGAAGATTTAGAAAATCCTAACTATTGGTTAGATAAAGGAGCTGCTGAATTCTGCATAGGAATCATAGAAAAAACATTAAAACATCAACAAGGCGAAGACTTAGAAGGTCATCCGATGCAAGGACGGCCTTTTTTATTGCAGCCATTTCACAAATTCATAACATACAATATCGTTGGATTCAAACATAAAGACACAGACATATTAAAACATCACGAAGTATTGATCTACATTCCGAGGAAAAATATTAAGACCACATTTGCCGCCGCCCTGGCATGGGCATTAGCGTTATATTACCGCCGGAGCGGTTCTAAGGTTTATGTAACATCAGCTGCGCTGATGCAGTCACTGGAGAGCTTCAATTTCCTAACATACAACCTGGACAGAATGGGAGAAAGCGAACGCACCGGAGGAGGAATAAAAATAATTGATAACAACAATGAACATTCAATAAGAGCCGATTTCCCCGATGGCTCTGTTTTTATAAGAGCACTGGCAGCCAACCCAGATGCACAGGATTCGCTGAACTGCAATATAGCGATCGCAGATGAGATGCACGCTTACAAAAAAACTAAACAATATAACCTGTTTAAAGAGGCTATGAAAGCCTACACGAACAAATTGATGATTGGAATTTCCACAGCCGGAGATGATGAGCAATTGTTCTTAGGGCAAAGGTTAAAATACTGCCGAAAGGTTCTGAACGGAACGATAAAAGATGACCAGTATTTTATTTTCATGTGTTGCGCAAACCCGGACGAAAATGGGAACATAGATTTTACAAATCCAAAAGTACATGAAATGGCAAATCCGGCTTACGGCGTTACCATAAGACCGGAAGAAATATTAAACGAATCATTACAAGCCTTAAATGATCCGCAGCAGAGAAAAGATTTTTATTCAAAAAGTTTAAACGTATATACAAATTCCATAAAAGCATATTTTGACATAGAAGAGTTTAGGAGGTCAGACAGAAAGTATAACTGGACTATAGACGAGCTGGCGAAGCTGCCAATTAAATGGTACGGTGGTGCAGATCTATCAAAACTGCACGACCTTACAGCTGCATGCATTATGGGAGTGTATAAGGACGTAACCATCATAATAACACATGCGTTTTTTCCTGTGGTGGCAGCACACGAAAAAGCAGAGAAAGACAGCATCCCACTATTCGGCTGGGCTGACGACGGCAATTTAACGTTATGTAATAGTCCGACTGTTAATTATGCAGACGTGGTCAATTGGTTTAAAAGCATGAAACAAAAAGGATTCAAAATAGTACAGGTCGGTCATGATAGAAAATTCGGAAGGGAATTTTTCATTGAAATGAAAAAAGCAGGTTTCAGAATAGTAGACCAGCCGCAGTATTATTTTAAAAAATCCGAAGGATTCAGATATATAGAGAAAGCGGCTAAGGATGGCAAACTGTACTACCTGCATTCCGACGCATACGAATATTGCGTACAGAATGTTTCTGCAATAGAAAAAACAGACGACATGATCATGTACGAAAAAATAAACCCAAAACTGAGGATAGATCTATTCGACGCCTCAGTTTTTGCATGTATACGATATTTAAATTTACTGGAAAGAAACGAAACAGGCAAGGAGTGGTGGAATGGCAAAGAAAAAGAAAACAAGAGCTGAGCCCAACAAGAAATCGACACAAAAGAGAAGCGTCATAGGGTTTTGGAATGACAAGAGCGGCACAGATTTAGAATGTCGCGGTTATACATCATTATCCCACAGCCCGGAAATAGCTGCAGGAGTTGACAAGATAGCAGAGTTAATAGGTTCCATGACGATTCACCTGATGGAGAATCGCGACAACGGAGACGTGAGAATAAGGAATGGACTGTCAAGAAAAATCGACATAAACCCATATTCAAAGAGCACAAGGAGCCAATTCATCAAGTGGATAGTAAGAACCATGTTCCTGGAAGGCAACGGAAACGCGGTGGTCTATCCGGTAACGGATAGCGGATATATTGACGATTTGAGACCAATCCCGGCGAGCCTGGTTTCATTCATCCCAGTCGACATATGGGATTACAGAATAGCGATAGCCGGAGTTGAATTCGAACCGGATAATGTATTGCATTTTACATTAAATCCTGACGCGTATTATCCCTGGAAGGGGAGAGGATACACACTAACGATATCAGACGTAGCCAATAATCTGAAACAGGCGGCAGCCACGGAAAAAGGATTCATGGCATCCAAGTGGAAACCATCACTAATAATAAAAGTTGATGGGCTGGTCGACGAATTTTCAAACGCCGACGGAAGAGAGAAGCTGCTTGATGAATACATAGAAACCAACGAAGCAGGGCAACCGTGGATATTGCCAACAGAACAGTTCGAGGTACAGCAAGTAAAACCTCTTACTTTGTCAGATTTAGCTCTGGCAGATTTCGTAGAACTAGATAAAAAGACGGTAGCTTCCATCTTAGGAATACCGCCTTTTATTTTGGGTGTGGGAGATTTCGAAAGAGATGCTTGGAATAACTTCATCTCTTCGAAGATTATGCCTATATCAGAAGTCATAGAACAAGAACTGACCAAGAAGCTGACGTATAGGCAGGAATGGTTTTTTAAATTCAATCCGCGAAGTCTATACAACTACAACATAACAGATTTAGCAGCCGTGGCAGATGACCAATATGTCAGAGGCATAATGACAGGAAACGAGGTACGAAACTGGATAGGAATGCCGCCAATGGAAGGACTGGACGACCTGATAATACTAGAAAATTATATCCCAAGGGGAATGATAGGAGATCAAAACAAACTGCAAGGAGGTGAGTAAGTGGAACGAAGAATAGTAACAAGCGAATTCAAAACACGGGAAGAAGACGGACGGCGTTATCTGGATGGATATTACGCCGTTTTTAATTCTCCGTACGAAGTATATCCGGGATGGATTGAAGAGGTTGCGCCTGGAGCATTCGCGCGTACCCTTCGCGAGGGCAGAGATGTAAAAGCCCTGTGGAACCATGACAGCAACATTGTGTTAGGGAGCACATCAAACAGAACGGCGTCATTGGCTGAAGACGAACGAGGCCTATATGGTCCGATAGAAATCAACGAAGGAGACCAAGACGCGAAAAACGCATACGCAAGAGTAGAGCGCGGAGACGTGAGAGGCTGTTCATTTGGTTTTGACATAAAAGGCATGGAGGAATGGTGGGACGATGACGGAACATATAGAACACGCCTGACCGACGTTGAACTATACGAGGTTTCCCCTTGTACCTTCCCCGCCTACACACAGACCAGCATAACAGCTAGAAATAAGACCTATTTTGACGAGGCGAAAAAACGTTTTGAAGAGGAAAGACAAAAGAAAACAAACGAATGGCGCGAGAGCATGAAAAAGCGCCTGAAAGGAGAAGAGTAATGGCACTTAAAGTAATAATGCTCAGAAAAAAAATTGATGAAGGCAAGCAAAAATTAGAAATGCTGAGAAGCAAAACGGCTGAATTTCAGACAAGAGAAGCCGAACTGGAAAAGGCTATTGAAGAGGCACAGACGGATGAAGAAAAAAAGGCAGTTGAAGAGGAAGTAAATAAATTCGACACCGAAAAAAGCGCACATGAAAACGAAGTCAGCGAACTGGAAAGAACAATAGCCGACCAGGAAAAAGAACTGGAAGAAATCGAAAGAGCAACACCAAAGCCAAAAGAAGAAAGGAGCACAGAAAAGAGAATGGCAATGACAACAATCAACATCAGAAGCCTCCCGATGAATCAGAGAGCTTTTGATAGCCTCCCGATGGAGACTAGAAAAGAAATAGTTGAAAGGGAAGATGTGAAGACATTCCTTGCTGAAATTAGAGCGGCGGGAAAATTCAAAAGAGAAATACAGGGAGGCGATTTGACCATACCCGTAGTATTCCTCGACCTGATTAGCGAAAACATGTACAGATACTCCAAGTTGATAAATAGAGTAAGAGTAAGAAACGTAAGCGGTGAAGCAAGACAGACCATAGCAGGAACCGTTCCTGAAGCCGTATGGACTGAAATGTGTGGAGCGATAAACGAGCTGACATTCGTATTCAACCAGGTAACCTTAGACGGATATAAGGTTGCTGGATATATTCCTGTTTGCAATTCATTGCTAGAGGATAACGACGTAAATCTAGCATCCGCCATAATAGAAATGTTATCGGAAGCTATCGGATTGGCCAAAGATAAGGCTATCTTGTACGGTAAAGGTTCTGCATCCAGAATGCCCCTGGGAATTGTGACCAGACTGGCACAGACTGCAGCGCCTAGCGATTATCCGGCAAATGCGCCGGCATGGGTAGACCTACATACATCTAACGTTATCCAGATAGACGATGAATTAACAGGCGCCGCATTCTGGGCAGCACTGATGCAGGCTACAGGAAACACATTCACCACATACAGCAGAGGTCGCCAGTTCTGGGCAATGAACAGTAAAACACTGTCCCTGTTAAAATCTAAGGTTATAACCTTTACCGCTTCCGGCGACATCGCCGCCAATATATTTGGAACACTGCCAATTATAAACGGAGATATCGACGTTCTGGAATTCATCCCGGATGGAGACATAATCGGAGGATATGGAGACCTGTACATTTGGGCACAGAGAAGTGGGATAGCTATAGAATCATCCACAGATGCTATGTTTATACAGGACAACACATTATTTAGGGGCAAAGAACGTGCCGACGGCATGCCTATAATTCCAGGCGCATTCGTTGCAATTAACATAAACGGACAAGCAGTCACTACAGCGATGACATTTGCCGCAGACAAGGCAAATGATGCCAAACTGAATGAGTTGACTGTGAACGGGTTGACACTGGCACCGACGTTTGATCCTGATGTATTGGCCTATACGACAACAGCAACTGGAACAAACGGAAAAGTCGAAGCAACGCCAGCACAGGCAGACGCACAAGTAGCAATTGAATACAACGGCGCAAATGTTAGAAACGGCGGTACAATCACATTCGCAACGGGCACATTCCCTCTGACCGTTACTGTAACTAAGGGCAACGCCGTTAGAGTATACACTGTATCCATAACAAAAGCTGGAGAATAATGAACAGTCAAGAGCTGCTGACTATCCTAAAATCCGACCTGCAAATGATTACAAGCGCTAACGACCAGTACCTAACCGAACTTTTAAATTTTTCACAGAATTTAATGGAACGGGAAGGTATCGTATATGACGAATCATTTGAGTGCCAGATGACACAAATACATTATGCTGCCTATCTATTTAGAAGGCGCGGCGGATCGGAGACGACCATGCCGCGCTTTCTGCGTTATGAACTGAATAATTTATTGTTCAGCCAGAAAGGAAAAGTATGACATTCGACGATGGAATCGTAACAATCTACGACGTGCAAAATGGCGCAAAGCCCGGCGATCTGCCAATAAACGTTTTGGTAAATCCCATACAATTTCATTTTGCTGAACAAACGCTGGGAGTGACGAGATACTACGAGGCAATAAAGGCCAACCAGTTAATCGAACGAGTTATAACTATTTATCCCGGCAACGTTACAACCAATCAGGTAGCAGTATTTGAAGATGGAAGTCAGTATTCTATCCGTATGATACAGAGGGAAAACGATGATTTTGGCATAAAGATTCTAAGACTATCGCTGGAGAGGAACGGGCAAAACTATGAAATCGCTGAGCAAAATCCTGGAACCGGTTAAAACTGCATTGCTTGCAGTCACTGAAAATGTCGGCCATTATAAACCGGTAGACGGAACGACAAGCCATATAGTGTACGCCGAAGACAGCTCGAACAATCTTAGCGGCGACAATCTGGCGCTAGCACAGGCCATACAGGGAACTGTCGACCTATACGAACTGGGAGAAACGGGGATGTTCGACAAGGTGCAAAACGCATTAAATCAAACAGGCATTGCATTCTATCTAAATTCTGTGCAATTCGAGGATGGAGAACTGAACGATTTCATCCACTACGAATGGGTTTTTGAGGTGACATAAATGGCATATATAACATTTAAAGGTTTAGAAGAATACGAATTTAAGATTGCAAAACTAGCCAAACAGTCCAAAAGCCTATGCAAGCAAGCTATATATCCGGCTGCCGGATATATGACAGACAGGATAAAAGAGGCTGTCAAAGCATTACCTATCGAGGAAGGAAAAAACGGTTTACCTCCATTTGCACCTCCCGGGGAAAAATTAAACGGAATTTCCACAAAACAAAGGGACGATTTAGCGGATTCCCTAGGAATCGCAAAAATGGAAGAAAAAGAAGGATATATATATGCCAAAATAGGCTGGGACGGATATGGCAGCGTAAAAACAAAAAGTTGGCCGAAGGGAATCCCCAATATCTTATTGGTCAGATCTATAGAGTCAGGAACAAAATTCAGGGTAAAAAAACCGTTCGTAAGACAGACGGTAAACGCCCACAAGAGAGAAACAATAAATCGGATGTCCCAAAAAGTGGACACCATTTTAGAAAAGGAGTTTAAATAATGGCAATAAAAGGATTATCAAGGCCGGTAGTAGGAAAATATTCAAACACCGGTAATACTGTTACATATTCAGATCCTACAGTTGCAAACAAAGCTGCAAGCTATCAGATTGCCTGGACCGTAGGAGACAACAACCCATTATACGCAGACAATAACATAGCTGAAAATGACAAGGGTACCTTCCAGTCTGGTGAGTTAACGCTGTCTACAGCAGACATACCGCAGGAACTGTCATTACTGCTTTTAGGAACAAAATCAGTGACAGACCAAGTAGGGGAAGAATCTGTAACCACGCAGGTATTTGACGATAGCCAGTCTGCACCATATTTAGGATTTGGAATAATTGAGCTACATCAGGAAAACGATGTAGACGAATATAGGGCAGTTTTCCTGCATAAAGTATTTTTCAATATTCCAGAAAACGCCGCAGATACCAGAGGAGAAACAATAAAATGGCAAACGCCTACCATTACCGGAACAATACAGCGTTCAGACCAGGTAGATTCTAATGTATCCCATCCGTGGATGTCAGATGCATGGTTTGAGGATGAAGCCTCTGCCCTTAACTGGCTAGAGTTTAAATGCGGAAAGGCGGCAGAGTAATGAACAGAATAGTAGAAATAGAGATAGCGGGGAAAAAGTACCCGCTATCCTTTTCTTTAGGTGCAGCTAAAAAGATAGCGAATAAATACGGAAGTCTAGAAAAAGCATTTAATAAAATGACTACAGCGAAAGAAACGACGTCCGAAATGCTGGAATCCCTCGTTTTTATTTTATCAGTATTAATAAAACAGGGCTGCGATTACATGAGAATTTTCGAAGGCGCAGAAATAGAGCCTATTTCTGAAGAGGAAATCGAAAACGTTATAAGCATATCGGACATTGAACGAATCGCAAATGCTGTCATAGCCGCCATGAATTCGTCACAGAAAAAAGAAATCGAAACAAAGGCAAACCAAAAAAACGCAAAAGCTCCAAAGGCCATTTGATATTTTATGACCTTTGGGGCCATAAATTGAATATTCCAATGAAAGAATACACATGCATGCCGCTAGGAGAATTTAGCGATCTGATAGACGGTTATTTAATTCTAAACGGCATAGCCGAAGAGGAAACAGAACAATATATCCCGAATCTGAGGTGATTAAATGGCGATAGACATAGGACCTAAAATAGGACTAGACGGCGAAAAAGAATTTCGAACACAATTAAATCAGGTAAATACAGCCATCAAAACCCTGGGCACAGAGATGAAAAAAGTTTCGTCAGAGTTTCAGGAAAATGAAAACAGCCAAGAAGCTTTAAAACGAAAAAATGAAGTGTTAAATAAAACCATCGACGAACAAAGAAAAAAGTTAGAAATGGTTCAAAAGGCACTACAGGAATCCACTGAAAAATATGGCGAAACGTCCACTAAAACACAGCAATGGCAGCAGGTAGTAAACCGCACCGAAACAGCCTTGAATGATTTGCAAACAGAGCTGAAGCAGAACGAACAGGCGCTGCAAGAAATGGATGCCGGTCTGCGTAATGCAGAAACAGGCATAAAAGATACTGGCGAATCGGCAAAAAAAGCCAAAGAAGAGTTCAAAGATGCAGCCGAAAACGGAGTAATGGTTCTGTCAGGCGCATTGACAGGGCTCGCTGCCGCGTTCGCAGGAGCAGCTGAAAGTTCGAGAGAATACAGAACAGACCAGGGGAAGCTACAAGTAGCATTTGAAGAAGCAGGGTTTTCAGCAGGACAAGCCAAAGATGCATTTGTCGAAATATATTCTATATTAGGTGAAGACGACACATCTGTAGAGGCAGCGAACCATTTGGCCGAACTAACAAATAATCAAAAAGAATTAGCTGCATGGACAGGCGATATTTTGCCAGGAGTTTTCGCAAAGTTCGGAGATTCCCTGCCGCTGGAAGGGCTAACGGAAGCGGCAAACGAAACCGCCAAAGTAGGAACTGTAACAGGTACGTTAGCCGATGCATTAAACTGGGCTGGAGTAAACGAAGAACAGTTCAATGAATCACTGGCGAAATGTTCAAGCGAACAAGAACGACAGCAGCTAATAACCAAAACCCTGACAGAACTATACGGGGACGCCAGCAGGGCGTATAAAGAAACTAATGCGGAAGTAATAGAAGCTAATAAGGCGCAAGCGAATTTGACGGACTCAATAGCAAGACTGGGAGAAGTCGCAGAGCCAACCATATCGCGTCTGAAAAACATATTAGCTGATTTAATCGATGTTATTGCAGATGCGGTAGATGGATTTAATGATTTGCCAGAAAGCACGCAAAATGTAATTTTAGCCATAGGCGGCATAGGAATTGCGGCGGGTCCAACAATAAAAGGCGTAACATCCGTAACTAATGGAATATCGAAGCTGGGCAAAGGATTAAGGGCATTCTTCTCCCCTGCTAAAACGGCAGCTACAGCAGTATCCGGAGTAGGGACCGCAGCAGTAGGAGCCACAGCAGGAGTGACGGGCATATCTGCAGCATTCAAAGGATTTGCGGCGGTTTTATCAGCAAATCCCATCATTTTAGTTACAACTGCGCTAGCAGCACTAGCGATCGGAATTGGAATCTATGTGAAAAATACAATTGAAGCCAATACTGAAACGGGAAAACTAAAAGCAGAGCTAGAGGCTGCGCAGGCTGAAATGGAAGAGTATACGTCTACTATGGGCAGCCTAAAGGAACAGCGCGACGAAACGTTGTCTGACAATGCATCTGAATTTACATACTATGAAAGTCTAAAAAAAGAGCTGGATGAAATAGTAGACAAAAATGGCAAGGTTAGCGACGGATACGAAGGCAGAGCACAGCTAATAACCAATGAGCTGTCTGAGGCGCTAGGCATAGAGATAGAGATGAATGACGGCGTCATAAAAAGCTACGACAAGTTGTCCGATTCCATCGACAAAACGATGGAGAAAAAGAAGGCTGAGGCGTATATTTCGGCAGGTGAAGAGGGTTATCAAGAAGCCATTAGAGCAGAGCAAGGACTGGTTGAAAATTTAACAGTCGCGCGAAAAAATTTAGAAGCAGCAGAAAAAGAATATCAAGAAGCAAAAGAAAAAGGTTCATTGTATAGCATAGAAACGTCCCGAAAAGAGAGGGATGAAATGCAAAAAATATATGACGACTATATGAAGCAGTATCTGGAAAATAATGAAATTATAGAAGACCAGGAAACTGCTATGCAAGAATTTTTAGAGGGCAATTACGAGGCCGTTTATCAGGACGCATTTGGCACACAGAAGGCTATAAGCGAAATGACAAAATCTGAGACAAATGCAAGAATAAAAGAAGTGCAAGAGACTGAGGCCATATACAGAGATCTATACAAGCAGACCGGTGACGAAACATATAAAATCATTGCCGACAACAATGCAAAAGAAATAGAACAACTAGAGGAGCATTTGACGGATTTAGCGGCTGTCGCCGAAAGCGACAACACGTTTGTAAATTCAACAAGAGAATTGGCCAATAAAGGATACAGTGCATTTAATAGCATTCCCTGGAGCAATGCAGGAAATGAAATAATTAACGGCGTAAATGAGGGCATGAGAAAGCAGGCGCAAAAATTACGAGATACCGCAGCATATGTTTCAGGACAGGTTATAAATGCCTTTTACGGCGCGTTAGACATAAATTCACCATCAAAACTAATGAGAGATAAAGTCGGCATTCAAATTACTGCAGGAATAGCTGCCGGAGAAGAAAAAGGAATCCCATTAATAAAAAAGGCAAACGAAGCTATCGTGAAGGAAGTTGCCAACATGAAAATGCCGAGCGTGAATTTAGGAGGCGTTTCAGGTACTGCTGGGGACATCAGCCCAGCGCCTATGATGTCGTCAGAAGACAGGGCGATAAATCTAACAGTATACAGCGTGCTAGACGGACAAATCATATCCAAGATGGTGCAAAAAGATATATCTAAATCACAATCCGGGATGATGCGAGCCAAAGGGGTGGTAATTGGATGAGCTATAGCATGAATTATAACGGGACGAATGACAAGGATTTAGGCATTCTGGTGATAAAGAGACCGAATATTCCCACGCCAGAGGCCAAAATAACACAATGGAATATCGCCGGAAGAGATGGGGCACTGATTTCAAATGATGGATTTTATGACGATATAATAATCTATATCGAATTGAATTTTATGACAAAAAAGACGGAATGGAACACTAGAACGAGACAGATAAAAGAATGGCTGCTGAATAGACAAGGAAATAAAAGGCTATTATTTTCAGATGACAGCAGTGTTTTCTTTAAGGTAAAAAACGTTAGTATAGGAAAAATCCAGCGCACATCTGACAGAATCGGGGTTTTAACCCCGATGTTTACGTGCGAACCGTATACATACATGCTAGCCGGCCAGAACCAATATGACGCTTCAGCTGTTGAACAGAACCCATATATGACATCACATCCTATTTACCAAATAACCGGCGAAGGAATGTGTACGCTAACTGTGAACGGCAATGAAATGGCAGCTAATGTCGGGCAGAATCTGACAATTGACACCGACCTGATGATTGCATACCGTCAGGATGGCGTCCTGCAGAACACTGCTATAACTGGCGACTATGAGGACCTGTACCTGCTGTCGGGAGATAATGCAATCAGCATAACAGACGGATTTAATTTAAAAATCATTCCAAATTGGAGGACGCTATGATTCAGATTTATTCAGCAACAAATGCAAATTTTGAACAAAACGGCGATAGTGTTCTACTGCCGATAAACTGTCTGATTACAGCATCTATAAACCAATCCTGGACGATAGAAATCACCCACCCGATAGACAGCGAAGGTCGCTGGAAATATATAGAGGAAGAAGCGGTAGTAAAAGCCCCGTCGTTCAATGGCGACCAGCTGTTTCGGCTGAAAACAGTCACTAAAACCGACACACAGATAACGGCTACCGGCGAGCCAATTTTTATGGACGCAATGGATGACTGTTTTCTGGTCGATGTCAGACCGACAGAAAAAAACGGGCAGCAGGCCCTGGACATTATGACGGCACCAAATAGCAAATACACGGGGCAGTCGAACATCACTAAGCTATCAACAGCATATTATCAGTTCAAAAACCTAATCGAAGCCATAAACGGAGATGATGACAATTCATTCATCAACCGTTGGGGTGGCGAGATATTTTTTGATAATTTTAAAATCATCATCAACGAAAAAATCGGCACCGATAACGGCGTTGAAATTAGGTACGGGAAAAACATTCCGGTCGACGGATTCAGCCAGGAAGTAGATACCAGCGCAGTCATAACCCGGATATATCCAAAAGCGTTCAACGGCTATACTATGACAAATAGCGGTTACGTGGACAGCGATTTGATAAATAACTACCCGACCGTCAAAGCGGCAACCATCACGTTTGACGACGTAAAAATGGCAGAAGATGCCCAGGAAGATGATGCCGCAAACGGCATCATCATTTGCAACAATCAGACGGAACTAGATACGGCGTTGACGCAAAAATGCAATGAACAGTTTGCCGCCGGAGTAGACAAGCCAAAGGTGACGATTAACTGCCAGATGGTACAGTTGGCTAATACTGAACAGTATAAGGATTACGCTGTAATTGAAACCGTTAGCCTGGGCGATACGGTTCACTGCATCAATAACCATCTGGGCATAAGAACCGATGCCCGTGTCATTTCATTGACATACGACAGCATACTGAAAAAAGTGGATTCTGTCGTCATAGGTGATTATGAGTACAATTATTTCAACAACGTCACATCAACGGTGAATCGTGTTGAATCAGCTATCAGACCGGACGGTACAGTAATGGCTGAACAGATTTCGGGGTTCATAAACGGCGCGTTTGCACAGCTGCGTTTGCAAAACAGCATCGCCCAAAAACAAAACGTTAGGGCGATACTATTTGAGGATTTAGACCCAGATAGTTCAACATTCGGCGCCATGTCAATAGGAACCCAGGGGCTGCAGATATCCCGTCAGCGTAACCCCAACAACAACGACTGGATTTGGACAACAGCAATGACGGCGGAAGGGCTAATTGCTAATATCATAGTAGCCGGATTAATAGCAGACAAAACCGGCAAATCCTACTGGAATCTAGATACAGGTCAATTTGTAATAGACGAGGGGACTATAACGGCAGGGACCATTAACGGTGCGACCATTACCGGCGGTACAATCATAAACGAAGCGTCAAATCCGTCATTGCAGGTAGACATTAAAATAGAAAAGGGCCATATATCCAGCGAGGGAACGGTGCTGGGCGTTCAACGTTCGCTAGATTTGTATAATGGCGCGATAACGTTCAACTTTGTTTGGGGTAACGACACCGGAACCGTCACCATAAACGGTTCAGGAATCAATATGACGCATGGCGATGCAGCGGACGGCGATACTGCATCGCTGCAATATGCAGATGCTGGATGGACATTCATGCTGCTAAATTCAAATGGAGACAGAACAGACGCATCGCCTGGACATTTATCCGTCTACCGAGATGGAAAATATATCATCAATTACTAATAGGGGGTGATTAGATGAACACAACCGTAGATTTAAATGTAGCCAGCTACAAACTACCAGTGCTGGTACACTACGTACAGCATTCTACGGAAATACCAATAGATTTCGTAATTAATGATTATGAAATACCATCGGGCGCAACAGCCCGTTTTTATTTGCGTAAACCGTCCGGGAATGAAGTATATAATGACTGCACCATATCAGGGAACACAGTTACGCTGCAACCTACCGCCCAAACATTCGCAGAAAAAGGTTTGCAAAAGGCACAGCTGCAGTTGATGATTGAGGATAAGTTCCTGATTTCGTTCCCAATAGATTTTGATGTAGCTGAAAACATCATAGACAGTTCAGCAATCGAATCATCAAACGAATATGGCGCGCTGGAATCACTACTGCAGGAAGCGCAGACCAATATACCGGCAGCGGGTGAAGCAGCTACAGCAGCCAATCAGGCAGCACAGGCAGCGAATACTGCAGCCAGTACAGCTAATCAAGCGGCAGAAAATGCAAGCAGTGCTACTACAGCCGCAACTAATGCCGCCAGCGCTGCAGCGATAGCCGCAGGACAGGCGAACAGCGCAGCTGGCGCGGCAAATACTGCCGCTGGGGAAGCTAATACCGCCAGGGATTCCGCGAATACGGCCGCAAGTGCAGCCAATCAGGCGGCGCAAAACGCAAACAACACGGCTGCCGCTGTTCAAAATCAGCTAGTGCCAACGGGCGGAACCCAAAATCAGATACTAACAAAAGGCGCAAGCGGTCCTGAGTGGTCTAGCGAAATCAATCTACCCGGCACAGCTGGGTCGTTAAATATCGGCGATATAGATTATTCAATGACTGAATCCGAATATCAGCAGCTGGCGACACTGCTAGGGATATCAACGACATAGGAGGTGATGTTATGAGGCTGTTTAACATTATAAATGCATTAGCCACAAAATTTGCACCATTTTCAGCATCAACGTTTCAAAACGTTGGGGAGAACTATAATTCGGCGAATCTAATTTTTTACCAGGGCACATGGCTAACGCCTAGTAGATTCCCTAACGCTGCGTTTTTGGTAGTTTTAACGTCAAAATATAGCCAAAACAAAACCAGCATATATAGCATTACAACAGGAAGCACTGACAACACAGAGGAAATTTCTGTGCTACAAATGGCCGCGTCATCGCCCGCACCACAATTAGTAAAGACGACATCTGGCGGCATAGCTGTAATTTGGCCATCTGGCAGCGGAATAACAGACGATATATCGGTTGGAATAATCGGTTTAAAAGGTGTCGGGGGGGGTACTACCTAGCACCGAAAGGATGGTGGCGGTATGAGACTATTCACCATCCTATTAGACCTAGCCAGCCGCATATCCACGGGCGAGAACTGGATACAGATAGGACCGTTTTTGATTCAGTTCGGCAGCGTGCAAATTCAAACTACAGCTGCAACGGATACAACAAATGGTTTTGGAAGTACTACGT
>ULXG01035966.1_pt1 | contig 21189 bp, 18 predicted proteins | sample 1961141 | NCBI WGS metagenome assembly ULXG01 (sample SAMEA4835834, study PRJEB28245) | human gut metagenome | biome: gut microbiome; material: fecal sample | place: Denmark | collected 2008 | reverse complement strand
ATGACAGTAACCGTATATGGAACCAGCGGAGGTCTCATGGAATATACTGACGAGGATGGAGAAGAACTCCACATTCCAGGAGCCAGTTTGGATTATATTGTACAGGGGTGATGAAGATGGAACCGGTCATTGATCTGTACCGCAACGATAACCAGGCAGTGATTGATGCATTTGATCAGATAGTGGTTAATATCTTTATGCAAAAAGAAAAGAAACAGCATAAGTCTTTTGTGATTTGCGGCTGCAATCCAGGTGTCGGCACTACTTCAACAGCAGTAGAGCTGGCGATTTCTCTGTCAGTAGCAGGCTGGAAAACCGTGCTGGTTGATGCGGATTTGAGAAAAGAAAGCCAGTATAAGCGATTAAATCAGAAGGTTCAGGCAGGGCTTTCCGATTACATTGCCGGAAAGCCTTCAGAACTGTCTATCTGCAATTCAACCAATTGGCCAGGGCTAGATTATATTGCCTGTGGAAAAAACAGAGAGGAGACCTCTGTGAAGCTTCTGTGTTCAGTTCGGATGGGCGAATTGATGAAGGAATTGGAGCGGGATTATGATTTCATTTTGTTTGATGTACCATCTCTGAATTCGGCGGTAGACGCAAAAATCCTGGCGGCAAAAGCAGACTGTACTTTTTTGGTTGTAGAATCTGAGATTACGACCTTTAAAAACCTTTCTCAGGCGAAACAGCAACTGGAGGAAGTGGGGGCGAATGTAGGGGGAGTTATTATCAATAAACTTTCCATGGAAGAATATCGAAAGGTAGTGAAAGATTATGACTATTTTTACGCAAAAGCATTTTTAAGCCGTCAGCGCTCATCGACTGCAGGTACAAAGGAACGGAAAAAACGGAAAAAGGAACGAACGCTGGGATTGGCAAAACGTTTGTTTGGATGTCTGGCTTTAACTGTACTTTTAAGTAGCGTTTTTTCCGGACGTATATATGCTGCTCCCGGAAGTGGAGATTCTTCAGGACAGATTGTAGGAAATTATGGACAGAACGCCTCTACCGGAATGCTTCCGGCCTTGCTGGTGAGTGGATACAGCATTACAGAAGGTGTGATTTCTGCTGGAGAAGAGTTTACTCTGGATATTCAGATGCGCAATGAGAACCGCTATGCAGGCGCTTATCAGGTGTATATGACACTTTATTCTCAAACGGATGGTATCTATTTGCAGCCAGGGGAAACCAATCAGAGATATGTAGAATACATACCGCCGGGGGGAACCGGCAGTTTCCAGGTCCGGATGGCGGTGTCGGAACAGATCAACAGCGACAAGGCGCTTATGGAAATTCGCTTTGACTATGTGAATGAAGCCGGCAATGCGGGCACAAACACGACTTCTATTTCACCGGCAGTGAGGGCGAGTGCAAATCTGGAAATACTGTCTGTAACAGCGGCAGACTATGTGGATATGGGAGCAAGAGCTCTGCTCAATATTCAGTATGCCAATACAGGCCAGACGCCGGTAAAAAATGTCCGGTTGAATATAGAAGGAAATATAGAAGAAAGCCAGAAGACCGTGGACTTGAAGGCACCGGAAATCGGACAGCAGGAGTATTTGGACTGTTATGTAATTTTTACAGAATCGGGAAATCAGAGGCTGACGGTTACATTGACCTACGAAGATAATGAAGGAGTACATTATGAGGTGGAGCCAGAGCATTTGACGGTTCTTGTGGCACCTGAGAAGGGCAGTGGAACTTCTGAAACATCGTCTTTTGAGGAGCCAGAAGCAGATGTTCAGGTACAAGTTTCAGAAGAACGAAAGATTTCTGTTGATGGAAAAACTGCAGCAATAGCAGCCGGAATTGTACTCGTCTTGTTGGCAGCGGTATTCTGGATAAAAAATAGAAAAGGAATATGTCTGATTAGTCTTAAACCGAATCGGAATAGAAGAAAGGAAAGTACAGATGGGACTTCAGAGGATCGTTGAGATTGATGTGGAACGCTGCCTGAAAGGATTGGTCCGCGGATGGCGCTTTTTGCTGCTCTGTCTGGTTTTGGGATTGCTGGGAGGCGGGATATGCGTCTGCTTTTTTGTGGATGAGCGGGATCGCTATGAAGCGGAAACCTCTGTTTACAGCATTGCATATGGCTCTTATACGGATTCCGAACGAGGTGTGACGGCAATCCGGACGTACTCAGATATTATTAAAAGCTATAAGGTTGCAGAACGGGCTGCGTTGCTTTTGGGAAATGACTCACTGACGAAAGAAGATATCTATGATATGATCCGGACAGATGAAAGAGTGATTGAAGGGACAACTTATGTGTATGAAAATCTTTCATCTGTTATTCGGATTTGGGCAGAATCCGAAGACCGCCAGACAGCAGTGAAGGTGGCGAATGCTGTGGCAGATGCGTTTGTTCTGGAAGTGAACAGTATCTCGGAAGTAAACTCTACACAGGTGTTGGATTATGCATATGATGCCCAAAGATGCTATCATGCGCTGTTGTATCAGTTTTTGGTGATGGTAGCCTGGATTTTAGGCGCGCTTTTTGTGGGCTGCTGTGTTATCTGGTATCGGATTATTTTTTCGAAAGCGATTGTTTCCGCGGCGGATGCTAGTTTGTACGGGCAATTGGAAGTAATAGGAACTATTCCACGGTTTTAGCATGAAGGGTGATGGAAACCACCTCTGGCCGATTATAAAAACGGGGAATCCTTGCATCTCCCAGTCCCCTGCTGGAAATCATAACGCAGCCGTTTTCCTGGAAAATTCCGGAGTCATATGTGGGAAAGAGGGAACCTTCATTGGAGAAGACGCCTCCAAGAAAAGGAAGGCGTACAATGCCTCCATGAACATGACCGGCCAGGAGCAGATCATATCCATATTGGGACAGCCCGGGAAAATAGTTACTTCCATGATAAAGAAGAATATTGAAGTAATCCAAATCAGCGGGGTTGATGAAATTGCTGAAATAACGGGAATGCCAGCCAAGGCCTGTAAGTCGAATGGTACTGTCCCCATGGTAAATGACAGTCTCTTGATCGTCCAGGTTAATTACGCCGTATTCCATAAATAATTGCTCCATTTCATGGCGCATCGGCAGGGCATCTTCCAACAGATCATGGTTGCCGCTGATATAATAGATGGGAGCTGTCTGATAAATACCCTCCAGCAGATCTTTCAGAGGCGATATATCCCGATGGTTTTCATCTATCACATCTCCGGTAAAGACGATCAAATCAGGCTGGCAATCGTTGACGGCCTGAATGAGAACAGACTCTTTTTTCCCGAATTTTTTCAGATGAAAATCGGATAGTTGGACAATACAGAAGCCGTCAAAAGAAGCAGGGATTTTCGTACTGGAATAGTCGTAATATGTAGTCTGGAGCCGTGGATCCAGACCAAGGATAATAAAAAGAACCGCGGCTATAGCCAATATTTTAAGAAATCGTTTCATAATATCCAATTTTATCAGAGTTTTCTGGGAAACGCAACTAGTGCAAATATGAAAAATCCGGAGGTGAGTATGGAGGAAAAGATCAGCATAATTATTCCAGTATATAAAGTAGAAAAATATTTAGAACGCTGTGTCGATTCAATTTTGGCGCAGTCCTACGGCAATTTGGAAGTTATACTTGTAGATGACGGTTCTCCCGATAGCTGTCCGGAGATTTGTGACCGGTATCAGCAGCAGGATAGGCGGATTCAAGTGATTCACCGTGAAAACGGAGGGCTGGCGGCCGCCAGAAATTCAGCAATTGAAAGAGCAACGGGAGAATATCTCGTATTTGTAGATTCGGACGATCAGGTGCACAGGGACTATATTAAGAATTTGTATCAGATTATAACACAGGCTCAGGCTGATTTGGGTATCTGTGGTTATGAGGATCAGTATGAAGGAATGGAACATTCATTCTCTGCAGATATGAAGATAGAAGAGACTGTCTGCTTTGGCAGAATAGATGGATTGAAGGCCCTTCTTTATCAGGTTCCTTTTGACAACTCTATGTGGGCTAAAATTTACCGGAAACACCTGTTTGATGATCTGCGTATGCCCCAGGGGCGTCTGTATGAGGATTTTGCGATTATGTACCGACTGTTTTGCAGGGCGGACAGAATCGCATATAACCCATATAAAGGGTATGGATATTTGCATCGCGGGGATGGGATCATGGAGGAACAGTTTTCACTTCGAAAAATGGATCTGATCGATTTTGCGGAAGAGATGAAAGAAAGACTGCTTCCGCTCTTTCCGCAGCTCGAGCCGGCTATTTGGTCCAGGTACTTTCGGGCTAACTGTCATATATATCTTCAGATACCGGACGGGGATGAATTTGTCCAACAGAGGAAACGGATCGAAAAAAACTTAAAAGAAAGCCGCAGATGGGTTCTGAAAGATTCCGGTTCCCGACTCGGAACCAAAGGAGCGGCGTTTTGTACTTACTTAGGTTTTCCGTTTTTTCGGAAATTGAAGAAATGGAAGGGGATTGGAAAACGGTGATTGAAAAGAAGATCATAGTTGCCCATGTGGCCGGAGGAATGACGACGGGCGGCGTAGAGCAGGTGGTTTATGACTATGCCGCCCATCTGCGTGAAGGAAGATACCGTTGGATTTATATCAGTTACAATGAGACGGATCCCCAGGTGAGGGATAAGTTTGAAGCCCTGGGCTTTCAGGTATATCAGGTACCCAGGAAGAAGGAGCATTTTTTCAAAAGCTGTCTGATGGTCTATAGAATTTTCAAAGAGCAAAAGGTCCAGATTGTCCACTCCCATATGACGGTAATGTGTTTTATTACGAATATATTGGCATGGGCTGCTGGAATTAAAATGCGGATTTCTCATTCCCACCTGGTACTGTATCCATCGGGAATCAAGCGGCCTTTGTACAGTATATTTAAATGGCTGGACCGGGTGACAGCCACCCATTGGGTGGCCTGCAGTCAGGCAGCAGGAGAATATCTTTTTGGCAAGAATGCGGTTAAGAGTCACAGAGTGTGGGTGATGAGAAATGGTCTGGACTATAAACGCTGGAAATACAGCCCGGCCGTGAGAGAACAGATGCGAATTGCCTATGGGTTGGAAGATATGATAGTTCTGGGACATGTTGGACGCTTTACTGAACAGAAAAATCATGCCTTTCTGTTAGAAGTTTTTCGGGAATATCATTGCCGGATACCCCAGAGCAGACTGGTAATGGCAGGTGACGGCCCTCTTATGGAACAAATTCAAGAAAAGGCATTGAACATGGGAATTTTGGATGCAGTTTTGTTTGTGGGCTCAGTTTCGGATACGGTGCCCTGGTATATGGCGATGGATCTTTTTGTATTTCCTTCTATTTATGAGGGGCTGGGGATTGCTGCCCTGGAGGCTCAGGCAACGGGACTTCCGGTGTTGGCATCTATGGAGGTACCCAGAGAGGCATCATTTACAGATGAGATGCGTTTTCTGGCATTAGAGGAGGGCGCGCAGGGATGGGCAGACATGCTGACGAGGATGAAAGCAGGACATAGAGAAAATGACTTGGGAGAGAGTTTGAAGGACCGAGATCTGGATATTGGAATTCTCGCAGGAAAGCTGGACCTGTTTTATCAAAATGGTTTGGAGTGTGCTGACATATGATTATATATCTGGTGATGCTTGGGATGTCTTTGTTTTTTTCTGTGTATGCATCCAATGCGAAACCCTATCCGGCGTTAAGGTCTACGTATCGAACGTTTGCGGTATTATCGGCAGTCCCCTTTCTTCTGGTTACAGTTTTGCGCTACCGCGTGGGGACGGACTGGACTTTTGTGTATGAACCCTATTTTTATTATATCCGCAATGGAATCGATCAGTTCAATGAATGGGGATTTAATTTAATTTACCAGTTGTTTGGCCTTTTCACCAGTGATTCTTGGTGGGTAATTTCCTTTGTAGGATTTATGACGGTTCTGTTGATTTTTTTGGCAATTTATCGTCAGTCCTGCCTGATACCTTTTAGTATACTGCTTTTTTTTATTACGAATCGGTATTTTACTGCCTTAAATCAGATTCGCCAAATGCTTTCTATGGCAGTTTTTATCTATGGACTTCGATATCTGTATGAAAGAAGATGGAAGTCTTATTTTCTTTGGTGCCTGTGCGCGGTGTCAATCCATACCTCAGCTATTATGTATCTTCCCTTGTATTTTCTGTATGGGCGGAGATTTACATGGAAAAAATGTCTGGGTTTTATGTGTTTGTCCATTGCAGGAGCACCTGTATTAGGGACCCTGATCCAGACGGTTCTGGCGGTCACCAGTTATGGATGGTATTTAAACAGCGTTTTTCAGCAGAATGATTTTTATTTGATGGGATTTTTGGCAACGGTTTTTGTGACCGTGGTTCATATTCATCATCTTTACCGCTACCCGGAGTCGGATCTGTCTCTGGAATTCTGGAGCATTACTATGGTGGCCGCTACGGCATTGATGTCCATGTCCTGGATGCTGCCGCAGGTTCTGAGAGCGGCAGAAGGATTGAGCGTTGTTCAGATTTTTAGTTTGCCGGATCTTCTGAAAAAAGAAAAGGATGGAAGAATGAGGCTTCTGATATGCTTTTTCATCGTTGCAGGGTATTCCTCTAAACTTTTTTATGATGTATATGTCAATCGATGGTATGATGTTGTACCCTATAGGACGGTTTTTCAGAGGTGATATAAATGAATCAAAAGGCCCTTCAGTTTATCCGAAATGTATGCTATGCCATGGGGGCAAACGTGAGCAGAATTATGACAACCTTTTGTCTTATGCTTTTGCTGCCCAGATTACTGTCAGTTGAGGACTACAGCTATTGGCAGCTTTATGGCTTTTATGGAATTTATCTATCCCATTCTTCTATCGGCTGGTGTGAGGGAACTTACCTGAAATATGGAGGCAGGGCTTACGATTGCTTGGATAAACGGGTGATGGCCTCCCAGTTCTGGGGGCTGGCCCTGTATGAAGCTCTCTTTATGTGGGCAGTTTTCCTGCTGTTTACTCCTATGATGACAGAGGCTCCAAAGATTGAGGCCCTGGTGCTTTCGCTGGTTTTTACCTGGTTTTATATTCTGCGGTACCAGGTGCAGACGATTCTTCAGGCGGTAGGATATATTCGGGGATATGCTGGTTTGTATACCGGGGAGCGGATTCTGAATTTCATACTGGTACTTTTGTGTCTGGCTGCCGGAAAGCATAGTTTCGGTATGATTGCGTCAATGGAAATCCTGAGCAATGCGCTGGTATTGTTTTATGGACTATGGCAGTGTCGGGATCTTCTGTTTCAAAGGCTTCTCCCATTGAAAATGGCCTTCGAGGAGACAAAGGAATTAATTGGGATGGGATATAAGCTGACTTTGGCAGGGCTGGCCAGCCAGTTGATTATCGGAATTGTCCGCTTCGCTATTGAACAGAGATGGGGAACAATTGCTTTTGGGAAAATCTCGCTGTCCCTGAGTATGGCGAATATGCTGATTACCTGTATCGGGGCAGTGAGCATTGTACTATTTCCGCTCCTAAGAAATGTGGACAAGGAAACGATGGAAAATGCATATAAGCCAGTCAGGAGAGGTCTGACAATGCTGATGTTTGGATTTCTGCTGTTTTATCAGCCGGTGCGGGTTCTGCTGGGGTTATGGCTGCCCCAGTATGCAGATAGCATCCGGTATCTGGCTATTTTGTTTCCGCTGTGTATCTATGAAACCAGAAATACGGCTATTGTATGGACATATTTAAAAGCCCTTCGGAAAGAAGGAGACATTATGAAAGCCAATGTGGTAATGGTGGTGGTGAGTGCTGCTATAACACTTTTTACAGTGGGAATCTGTAAAAATCTAGAAATGGCGGTTATTTCGATCGTGGTGCTGTATGCAATCAGGGCAGTCTATACGGAAGAAATACTTTTAGGCAGGATGTCTGTTCGGATGGGATGGGATTACGTAAAAGAAGGAGTTCTGACGGCAGTATTTATTGCTTCCAGCTGGCTTTTGCCAGGTGGAGCCGCTTTTATTGTTTATTTTGGTGTTTATATGATGTATTTATGGACTGAGAGAGAAAGACTGAAAAACTCGGTGGATGTTTGGAAACAGTGGATGATCAGAGATGGGAGACAGAAATGAGCCGGAATGTGAAATTAAGTCTGACAATGTTTGATTTGCTTAAGGGAACTGCTATGATGGCGGTAATCCTGCTGCACAGTATCGACTGGGATATACAGGAGCAGATTGGCTGGAAGATGTTATATTCTGTATTAATGCCTGCGTTTTTTGTAACCAGCGGATATTGGATGAAGCCCAGAAAAATAAAAGCAGGGATAAAAGGGGCAGCAAAACAGATTTTAAAACCCTATCTTTTGACGCTTTTGGCAATTGAGATTGTTGGGCTGATCCATCGCCTTGCAACGGGGAATTTTCAAAATTGGCTGGAAGTATTTTTTGTTCCTGGCTTGCTTGGAATGTCTGGTCCGGGGACACGTTTTGGACCACTATGGTTTTTGCTGGCTTTGTTTTGGGCGTGGGTATTTTTTTATTTGGCTGTTTCTGTGGAGAATGAGAAGTGGCAGGCAGGGCTGGCAGTGTTGGCAGGAATAGTTGGGGGAGCATGTATTTCATTAGAACCCCCTTTTCAGTTGTCTCAGGGGCTAATCGGCTTTTTCTATCTATATTGCGGATATAGTTTAAAAAAGAAAAAATTGCTTCAGAAAGACATTAGACTGGGGATTGGCTTCCCAGCTGCTTTGTATTGGTTAATTATGGTATATTTCGGTTCAATGGATATGGGAATGTATTATGTGCGGTATGGTTTTCTCAGTATCGTAGGCAGTCTATTTGGCGCGGTATTCCTGATTCGTTTTTTTCTCAGGATAGATTTTGTGAAAAATCCAGTGGTAGATATCTTGAGAACGGTGGGAAGATATACCATGTGGATTCTATGTGTTCATGGCCTGGAAGGGGCGGTAGTTCCCTGGAATATTTTGTTTCGCTATGTTGATAAGGACACATGGGCCGGCTGTTTTTTGTGGTTCATACTTCGTCTGACGGTGATTGCGGTCGGTTGTGTGACTCTGGAACAATGGAACAGAATCCGGATGCGCAGAATGATTGAGGAAAGGTAGGGCGGAAGATGAAACGTTTATTGTGGATGTGCTTGGCAGCTTCGATTATTCTGACCAGTTGCAGCAGAACACAACCGGAGCAGAAGGAAGAATCGGCCTTGGTAGAATCGGATGAGAATTATCTGGTTACTAAACATGAATGGAGTGGAATGTATTTTTATGATATTGTGTCAAGAGAGTGGGAGGGAAGACGTCCTCTGGTATTCTTCCTTCACGGGCTTGGAGGCAAAAAGGAGGATGTGATCGCTTATGCCAGGGATTTGGCGGCTCAGGGGTATGTGGTGGTAGCACCAGACTGTGTGGGGCATGGAGAAAGCAAACCGGAAGAGACGTTGAATTTTTTTGATGTTATACAGCGGACTGCCGCAGGCTGCGGCAGTATTTTGGAATATTATCAGAGTAGTGATTATGCAGACCCATCCCATTTCTCTCTGGCCGGAATCTCTATGGGTGGTATGACGGCTTTGTATTTTGGAGCTTACAGCCAGCTGCAGCCGACGGCCATTGTATCTATATGTGCAACAGCAGACTGGGAGAGCCTTTTAGGGACAAAGGAAATTTACACAAAATTTCAGGCGGGAGAGAGAACTGCCATAACAGATGAGGAAGAACGAAATCAGATGATTATTTCCATGGTGCAGAATTCCCCGGACCGTAATTTGGAGTATCTTCTTCAGATACCTATTCTAATGATTAATGGCCGCGAGGATGAAACGGTACCGGTTTCTGGAATTGAGGCTTTTGAGGTAAAAGCCAGTCTTTATCCTAACCATCTGGAGTGTATTATCCAGGATGGCAGAGGACATGAAGTAGGGGATACGGATCTGGATGATATAATTCGTTTCTTGGGAGAGTATATGCCAGTCTCACCCGTACAGGAAGAAAGTCTTGAAAAAAATGCGGATGCGGGAGAAAAGGAGGTTCTGGATGAGCCGGCCGAGTAAAAGAAAGAAGCTGCTGTATATTGTGGAAAGTATGGGCGGCGGTGTGTTTACTTATATTGTGTCAATGGCAAATGAATTAGTTAAGACCTATGACCTTTATGTTGCATATGGACTCCGGCCCGAAACGCCGGTGAGTTATGAGTCTTATTTTCAACCGGCTGTTCATTTAATTCGAGTAAAAAATTTTACCCGGCAAATTAACCCTATTCAGGATGTGAAGGCTTTTTGGGAAATACGCAGAATCGGAAAAATGGTAGAACCAGATGTAATTCATCTGCATTCTTCTAAAGCCGGGGTATTGGGGCGCCTGGCATTTAATGGGAGAAAGATTCCTTTGTTTTATACACCCCATGGCTACAGTTTTTTGATGAATAACTGCAGCAGATCCAAACGATTGTTTTACCGTGGCATTGAAGTATTGTGTGCCAGGCGCAGATGTGTTACTCTATCTTGTAGTGCAGGAGAACATCAAGAGTCGATGAAAATGACAAAATGGGTGGAACAGGTGGACAGCGGTATTGAACTGGAGGATCTGAAGCGGATCCTGTCTTCTGAAAAGGATATTCCCCATCCATTTACGGTTTTTACTTTGGGACGTATTGATGAACAGAAGAATCCAGATTTGTTTAATGAAATCGCAAAGTCCATGCCGGATACACAGTTTCTCTGGATTGGGGACGGCCATTTAAGAGCACATCTGAACGCGCCAAATATTCAGGTAACCGGCTGGATGGAACGCAGGGAAGCTCTGCGGCGCAGCTTTCATGCGGATGTATTTGTCCTTACATCTTTGTGGGAGGGGCTTCCCATTGCTCTTCTAGAAGCAATGTACATGAAAAAGCTGTGTATTGTTAGTAACAGTATAGGTAACCGGGATGTAATTCATCAGGGAGAAAATGGTTTCGTGTGTAATAGTGTGAGTGATTATGTGACTGCGATTAACTTGGCCAAGAATGGAGAAGGGGCCGAAAAGATTGAACGGGCGTATCATGAGATTCTGAACCATTACAATATTAAAGCGATGGCAGAACAGTATACAAATTTGTATGAGACCTATTGGAATAAAATCCATGGGGCATACAACAGCCCATTTTAAAAGGCCCTAAAACGGCAGATACACCGTAAACACACTCCCATGCCCCTCCACGCTCTCCGCCTGAACCCATCCTTTGTGAACCTGGGCAATCCAGCGGACCATGGAAAGGCCCAGCCCGGTGCCTTCGCTGCTTCTGGAGGAATCGGCCCGGTAGAAGCGGTCCCAGATTTTCGGAAGCTTCTCTTTCGGGATGCCGATGCCGGTATCGGACACCTGGATGACTGCGGCGAGGATGGCCGCATTCTGCTCCCGGGCCGGAGATATGCCTTCTGTCTGGCCCTCTCTGTCCGTCACCTCCGCTGTCTTTAAGGATACCTGAATCCTCCCGCCGGGTTTATTATAGCGGATGGCATTGGTCAGCAGATTGGTAATCAGCCGGATCATCAGCGTCTCATCGCAGGAGAGGGAAACACCGGGCTGGATCTCCGTCTCCATGGCAAGTCCTGCGCTTTCCGCCGCAGGCTCCAAATCCATCGCTGCCATGGCAATCAGCCGGCTTAAATCCACCTGGGTCAGATTGGGCTTGAAGGTACCGTTCTCGCCCCGGCTTAGCAGGAGAAGCTGGGAAACCATATCCGTCATTCTTCTGGTATGGCGAAGAATCGAGCCCAGGGCTTCTTCCCGCTGGGCGCAGTCCGAATCCGGGGACAGCGCATACTCGCACTGGGAGCGGATTACCGCCAGGGGAGTCCTCAGCTCGTGGGAGACGTCAGAGGTGAAACGACGCTCCCGGTCAAAGGATTCCTGAAGGCGGGAGAGCATCTGGTTGATGGCCCGGGATAAGCGGCTTAACTCATCCTTTCTCTGGCCTTCGGGAATCCGGAGACTTAAATCCGTGCCGGTGTTGATCTGCTCCGCTGCCTCCACAATCTGGATTACCGGAACAAAGGCTCTTCTGGTTACGGCAAAGCCTCCCAGGGCGGCGAGAAGAATAAAGAGCGGCATGCCCAGGAGCACCAGATACCGGATGCTGGCAAAGGCCAGGTCCGCCTCGGCCATGGAGACGACGCCCCGGACCCAGAAGGATGTATTGTCCTGGACGGCATACAGGTCATAGATCATCTGGGGAGTGCCTCCCACCTGCACCCTGCGGATGACCTGGTCCTGAAGGACAGAATCTGCCTGGAGCCCCAGATTGATCTGCGGCGCCAGCAGATAGCCGGAGGTGTCATAGATAAAAATAGACACGCCGTCCCGGTAAAAGTCCATATCCTCTGTATCCAGCTCACCGTAGCGAAAATGGACGTCACGAACGGCATCGGTTACCACGTTGGAGAGGATTTCACGGGTACGCCTCTGGGAGATGCGGCTGGAGAGAAGAAGAAGGCAGAAAACCGTCACAGCCATAAAAATCAGCATAAAGGTGGTGTACCAGAGAGTGACTCTGGCCTTGATGGAAAGATGCTTCATGGGGTTTTCCTAGTCCTCCTTCAGAACGTATCCGGCTCCCCGGATGGTATGGATCAGTTTTTTCTCAAAAGGATCATCTACCTTCCGGCGCAGATAGCGGATATAGACGTCCACAATGTTGCTGCTGCCTTCAAAGCCGAAATCCCAGACCTGGTTTTCCAGCTGGGCCCTGGAGAGAACCTGGCCTTTGTGGCGCATCAGGGTTTCCAGAAGGCCGAATTCCTTGGCGGAGAGCAGGATCTCCTTTCCTCCTCTCGTAACCCGTTTGGTGGACAGCTCCACCGAAAGGTCGCCGGCGGTGAGTACATCGGATTTCTCCGTGGAGTTTCTGCGGGCCAGGGCACGGATCCGTGCCAGCAGCTCTTCAAAGGCGTAGGGCTTGGTAAGATAATCGTCTGCCCCGGCGTCCAGGCCCTGCACCCGGTCGGAAACCGCATCCTTTGCGGTCAAAAGCAGGACAGGGACCGGATTTCCGTTTTTTCGCAGCTTCCGGAGTACGGAAAGTCCGTCCAGCCGGGGCATCATGATATCCAGAATAACCAGATTGTAGTCTGCGGCGTCCAAATATTCCAGGGCTTCCTGCCCGTCTTTGCATCCGTCCACGCCAAAGCCCTCCGCTTTCAGGCGCTTGACCGTCACTTCTCTTAAATCATCTTCATCTTCAGCCAGCAAAATTCTCATAATGGATTACCTCGGTTTTTTTATATACTATTATGAATATACCTGTTTTAGAGGGAGCCGTAAAGAGGAAAGCCGTTTTTTCAAAGCCTGAATTCTCTATTGAAAGAGCTGCTGTCTTTTATCATCGCCGTTGCGGCTGGTGTGGTTAGCCACCTCATTTTTTGGCTAAAATTTTTAATGCAATTTTAATTTTGGTGAAGTAAGATAGCATCATAAAGGATATCAATATTTGATGGAATCCATTTTTTATAATCAGGAGGAGTATATTTTATGAAGCGTGTTACTTTAATCGGAGCATTCATTGGAGCAGCGGCTCTTATGACCGCCTGCGGTCAGAGTCAGTCCACCGGCATGACTCAGCCCATCGCGGCAAGCACCGCCCAGGTACAGACCGTGCAGACAGAGGAGACGGGTCCTACTGCCCAGGCGGCGGAAGGGAGTATGACAGCCCAAAATACGGCAGGAGCAGAACATACAGCGGCAGAAACCACAGCAGCAGGGGCAGCAGCGCCATCGGATCCGGTCCAGACTCCCTCCCCCGCCGCATCAGGGGACCCACAGCAGGATCAGGATACCTACTGCAGAGTCAAGGCGGAGCTGGACGCGATAGAAATCGAGATCAGCAATCTGGAGGCGGCCTACCGGGTAGGCTCCCTGGATGAGCAGTCCTTCCAGAGCCAGAGAGCTGCTCTGAGAGAGCAGGAGAGGGAGCTGGAACTCCAGGAGGATATGCTGGAGGATGTGGTGGAGCGGTATTACTACCAGACGATCGAAATTCCCCAGGGAGATATCCAGGCCCTTCTGGACCAGCTCTCACAGACGGACCGTCAGAAGGATGACCAGGAGATCCAGGAGCGCCAGCTGAAGATGCAGTACCGGAACGGAGAAATCAGCCGGGAAGATTTCATAAGCGCCATGGAGGAGAGCATCCGTCTGGAGGAGGAGCTGGATGTAAAGGAGGAGATGCTGGAGGACAGCCTGGAACGCCTGGGATGGGATGATTAAGTCAGTTGCATGATGGCTCTTTAACGGGATTCAATCCATGTCCTGACCAACTGCATCCAGCTTTGGCAGGCGGGCTCTAAGTAGCGTCCATCCCTGCCTTCTACCTCGCGGGTGGCAAGGGACAGACCATGGATGCCCCTGGGGTAGATGTGCATTTCCAGGCTGACCCCGTATTTTCTCAGGGCAGAGGCCAGAAGGAGACTGTTCTCCACCGGAACAGACTGGTCCGTCCAGGTGTGCCATAAAAATACCGGCGGTACCTGCGGGCCTGCCTGATTTTCCAGAGAAAAGAGCCGGACCATCTTTTCGTCCTTTAACTGCTGGGGCCCCAGCAGGGTTTCCACGGAGCCCCGGTGGGCATACTCCCCGGAGGTGATGACCGGGTAGCAGAGAATCAGCCCGTTGGGCCGGATGTCCTCCGGCCTTTTTTCAATGGGCTTAAAGAGGAACTCTTTGTCCCAGAACACGCCCAGGCTGCAGGCCAGATGGCCTCCCGCAGAGAAGCCAGATACCAGAATACGGTCAGGGTCGATCTGCCAGCGGCTGCTGTTTTCCCGGATCAGGTCCACGGACAGGGCTAACTCCATCAGAGCTCTGGGAAACCGGTCCGGGGCAACGCTGTAGTGGAGGACAAAGACCTGGCAGCCCATAGCAAGATATTCCATGGCCACTGGCTGGTCCTCCCGCTGGGATACATGGTTGTAGCCGCCGCCCGGACAGATGACGACAGCCGGACGGAGCCGGTCCTTTGTCTCTTCCATCGGATCTAAAAGATAGGCGGTCAGGTCTGCATGAGGATTTTCGCAGACATGACCGCATTGCTTTTCTGTTACGGAAATGGGAAAATGCTGGATATTCATGAAAAGCCTCCTTGGTTTTATGCTGTTTTTAGTCTACCATATTCCGGGAGCTGTTGCAATCGGCAGAAGGGCAGAGAGGACGTTCGAACAGATAAAGAGCTGCCTGCCTGACATTGTTGGATCAGGAAGGCAGCTTCTTGTTTAAATATATGATATATTTGGTTGAAAATTTTCTTTATTTCATATGACGATCTGCATAATCCATATACTGATCCCAGTCGTAGTCATCCATATTGTGTTCCCCGGTTTTATGGTGATGGCCGATGTGTCCGTTGTGAAGAGGCTGCTCCGGCAAAGAGAATTCTCTCTGTTCCAGACCCTCTAAGCCAAAGAGCTGGTAGACAGGATCAGCCTGTACCAGAGATTCAAACTCGGAGACAGGATCAGCCCAGCTGTCATTTGTTTTGGTGGAAGTGTAAACAAGCCTGGGGGCCATCAGAGCGATCAAAAAATGCTGGTCAAAAGGCATTGCTTCCTCATTATTGGCATATTTTTGATAATTTTTTGCAAACCAGAAGGGGAAGCGGTCCAGGATCTGAGCAATACTCTCACCAGTTTTTCCCCTGGAAATAGCATCTCCGCTGTTTCCGGAGCAGCTGCTGATGGCCATGGCAAAACGCTCATCCTGAGCGCCGCACCATAAAGCGGTTTTTCCGCCTCTGGAGTGGCCCACTACCGCAACCTTCGCGGCATCGATCATAGGCTCCATTTCAAAGTAGTCCATTACGCGGCTGGCGGCCCAAGCCCATACCGTGATGGTACCCCAGGCGTCATCGGGGCGATTGTCCACATAATCCGGGAAGAGGCGATGGAAGCCGGTCTTAAAGCCCTCCTCATAATCTGGAGCCACTTCATGGGTGCGGAAAGCAGCGCAGGCATATCCTCTGGATATAATGGTTTCTGCGGGATAAAAAGAGCTCAGATTCTCTCTGGCAGGGTCACAGTTCATCGGTCCCCTGTTGCAGATCTCAACGAAAGCAGGTACGGGTTCCTTGGCATCAGCAGGGATAAATACGTCAAAGGTAAAAATAAAGTGACGCTCTTTGCGAACTGCTTCTACCTCAACGGTCTTGCGTACTGCACGGCCATTCATGATCTTTGGTCCCTGCCGGACAGCCGTTACCTGGATTTTAATTTCTACGTCACTCATATCCGGGAGGCGTCCATATTCCTCACGTCTGAGCATTTCCAGAATCTCTGGCCTGCGTTTATTGATCCAGTCCTGGGCTGTTTTTACCTCTGTCCCGTCTATGCAGGTCAACAGAGATGGAACATTTCTCTTATTTTCCGGAATGTTAATCATGATCTTAATTTCCTCCATTATTTTGCTTTTTTAGTTTTCGGTGCTTTGCTCATCGCATGCAGTACCAGGGCAACGGCAATTACGCCATAGGAGATAACCGTACGGAAGTATTCGCCTACCTGTGTGTCATTAAAGATAGCTGTGCCTGCTCCAGGTGCAAGCAGGAACAGAAGCTGAAACAGGATAACCCCAATAAATGCCTGTTTTACATTGGCCTTGTCAATGGTGGCGCCGCCGACCAGAAGAGCCGCAATGGAAAATGTGCCAACATTAGTCTGAGCGGTATAGGTGCTGAAGGTTCCCATATTCTGAAGGAATACGAACTGCCCCCAGGAAGCCAGCACGGTTGAAAAGATAGTAGCGATAATCCGGATCCGGTCTACATCAATACCAGCGGACTCCGCAATATGGATATTGCTTCCGACACTTCTAAAATCCTGCCCCAGTTTTGTTTTCGTGATATACTGGCACAAAACACTGACCAGTGCAATAAAGATCAATGTGGCGATCGGAACATCGCAGCGGTTGATAACAAAGGCGCAGTCCTCAATAACAAAAAGCGCGATCAGGATAATGCCGAGAACAGCCCATTTGACAGCGATGACTGCTATATTTACAGGGCGCTTCTGCTTTTTTGCCTGTATGGTCCCATAGAGGGTAAAAATGGTATACAGACCATATGCAGCTATCAGAATTACAGACAGGGGAAGTTCAAAAATATCATCCATGGCGCCGCTCATACCGTCTACCATACTCAAAGTATCTTTGATTCCAATACCTGTGCTGATGCTTATATCGGGATCCCAGAAGGGGATAATCGTTCCGATCAATACCAGAAAGATCAGCAGGTAGATACCCTGTCCAAAATATCCGGCGATCATGCCGGTGATCATTTCCTGCCCTCTGGTCTTATTAAACAAAATTCCAAGCAGATATCCGCAAATTACGGAGACAACGGTACAGATGACCAGAGCAACGAGGATCCCGGTCATCCCGGTCATTCTCCAGTGAGTAATGAAGATAATAGCTGCCTGCGCGCTCATAGCTCCTACTACAATTCCGAAATTTAGTCCCATGCCTGTCAGGATCGGAATGATCAGAGCTAAAACCAGTATGCTGTTGCGCATTACCCGGTCAATCAGGTCGCTGACTACTACATAGGGATTTTGTCCAGCTATCAAATATGCCGCCAGGCACAAGGCACTGAAGAATAAGACTACTATATTTTTTGAAAACCAACTTTTGACATTACTCATTTTCGTCCCGTACCCTTTCCTAATGCATATAGAATGATTCCGTTGCTGATGATCATTCTGACAATATCTGAAATGTTGCTTTCCGGCAGGATCTGGTTAGCTACCGGCAGGGATAAGGTCAGAAGGCCCTGAAATACCATTACGCCGAAAAGAACGTTGAATATGGACGCCTTCTTATTGGAAGCACCTCCGATCAGTACAGCAGCTACGGCTGAGAAGGACATCATACGAGGTGAGTCATAAAACTGCAGAAAGCCGAAGCTTTGGGCATATACCAGAATCCCGATACCACCGAGAACGGTTGACAGGGTGATTCCCCAAATCCGCATACGGTCTACATTGATGCCATTGGCCTCTGCCAGGCCCGGATTCTGTCCGGCAGCCCGCATCATCATTCCTGTTTTGGAATGCATGTACAGATATACCAGAAAACACAGTACAAAAAGGAATAGGAAGGTGCCGGTAGGAATGGTTAATTCTCCGATATTAATAGCCATAAAATTATCCAGGATCTGAGACCAGTAATCAGATAAAACGACATCTTTTCTGACGCCTCGTCCCATCTGCATACGCAGGATCAGATTATCCAGAGGAATAAATAGCCATACAATACACATGATGGAGATCATGGCAAATCCCACATAAGTTGCGATCATCATTTCAGAACCTTTTACGCGGTTCATCAGAAGCCCATAGAGATATCCCAGAACAAGAGAGAACGGGATGGAAAAAATGATCGCTGCAAAAAATCCCGTGAAACCAGTCAGCTCCATGTTCAGGCTGATGAGACCCCCCAAAAGTCCGCAGATGATTCCAATAGGGAGGGCAAAGTTCATTCCCGCACCACATACCATGATCGGGACCATAGTCAGTACAAGAACGCCGTTCATGGCGATCCGAACCAAAGCCTGGGAATAAAGAGTCAGTGTGTTTAAACCAAGAACCGGTACAAGAATTGCTACAACCAGGAAGAAAGCGACTGCTACAATTCGAGTAAATCCGAAATCTTCTATAAATTTATTGATATTTGCCTTCATTGCCGCGCACCTCCTATGCATCTAAACCGGACATTAGCAGTCCGAATTTTTCATCGGAATCTGTGGGCCGGAGAACGGTTTTTACCTTCCCATCATAAATAACAGCGATGCGGTCACAGAGGGAGCGCAGTTCCGTTAATTCACTTGAAGTAATAATGATGGTTGTTCCTTTCGTTCTGTTTAAATTGTACAGATAATCCAGGATTACTTTTTTGGCTCCGATATCGATGCCGCGGGTAGGTTCTGAGATAAACAGCATATCGGGGTCAAATACCACTGCCCGGGCAATGCAGACTTTTTGCTGGTTGCCGCCGCTCAAGGCAGATGGATGCTGATCACAGCTGGTACATTTAATTCCGAGTTCTTTTATCATCTGGTCCGAAGTCTTTTTCATATTTGCCCGGTCAATCTGTTTAAAGAAGCCGTAGGATCTTAAAAATTGATTCTTGATCTGCATGGCAAGAAGACAGATGTTCATCCGGATGCTCTCATCCAGCAGCAGCCCGATCCCGCGGCGGTCCTCGGAGACGAAGCCGATCCCCTGCTTTAAGACTTCAAGGGGTTTCTGAAAAGGAATGGATTTTCCCTTATAAGTTACTTCTCCGGTAGATGGATAGAGTCCGGCGATCCCATTGGCAATAGCCAGCTTTCCCTGTCCGGCAAGACCGCAGAAGCCTAAGATCTCACCTTTATGTACATCGATCGTAACGCCTTTTGCCTGTTCGCCCGGCATATCTACGCAGAGATCTTTGATCCTCATTACGACTTCATTCTTCTTGATCTCCTCCTCGGGTCTTCCGGAGATGGAGGAGAAGTCTACGTTGCGTCCGACCATCAGCTTGGCAATCCCTGTGGTATCTTCCTGGCCTCTTTCCAGAGTAGAGATGAGCTCTCCATCCCGAAGTACAACGATTTTATCAGAAATCTCGGTTACCTCATTCAGCTTGTGGCTGATAAAGATAACCGATACGCCGGAAGCGGAAATCTCTTTAATGGTATCCAAAAGCCACTTGGATTCCACATCCGTTAAAACGGCGGTGGGCTCATCAAATACGATCAGTTTGATATTCTTCTTATCGATTTCCCTGGCGATCTCCACAAACTGCTTAAAGCCTACAGACATGCCGCCTACCATAGTAGACACATCCACATTGAGATGGATCTTATCAAGAGCGCTTTTTGCCTCTTGTTCCATCTCTTTATAATCCAGCAAACCCAAGCTGCGGCCGAAGATACCGCTGATTACATTGGATTTTGTAATTTCCCGATTTAATTTGATATTTTCTGTTACGGTATAACTGGGGATCAGCATGAATTCCTGGTGGACCATTCCGATTCCGAGATCCATGGCTTGTTTTGGAGATGTCATTTGCACTGGCTGCCCATTCCAGATGATCTCCCCTTCATAGCCGCCGCTGTTGACAATACTGGGCATTCCAAACAGAATATTCATCAAAGTGGATTTGCCGGCCCCGTTTTCTCCCACCAGGGAGACTACTTCGCCTTCTTTTACCTGAAGATTTATGCCTTTCAATACCTTCGTCCGGCTGAAATCCTTCTCAATATTTTTCATTTCCAGTAATATGTTTTGCATTCTGTTTCTCCTAACTATCCTGCGTGTGAGGTCTGCAGGGCCGACTCGCTCATCAGGCAAAGCCGGTCCCAAAACCTTATTTGGCTGAACACTCTGCAATAAATATGCTGCGGCATAAGCTCAACTGCCCTATGCCGCAGCATACCTCATGTTATTTCATAATAGACTGAGCAAAGCTGAGCTTAGAATACATACACATCTCTTCCAACGGTGAACCAGTTGGGATACTCTTCGCCGGTCTCTTCATTGACATAATTTGCAACCTGTGCGGTATCACCGTAGCATTTGATTAACAGCTCCTGAACTTTATCCTTGTCAGGCTGTCCGTCTACTTCATTTACTTCTCCCTCACAGTAAGCGATCGCATACTCAAAGAGGAACTCCATTTCGCAGCGGATCATGGATACTTCCCATCCGCCGACTCTTCCGTTTTCGCCGTAAGCGGCAAGCGCTTCGCTGATCAGGTTCGTTACGTATTCCGCATCATACTTGTGTGCATCATCGATCTCCAGTCCCAGGGCTCCGGAGAAAGCACTGAAGGGAGAGGGGTCAGTATGGCAGGGATAAATGCCGCCGTTTTCAACAACGGTTTTGAGCATACTTTCCTGAATGGTGCTGACCGTTGCGAAATAAGCAATGTCTTTGGTTCCATACTGATCCATTCTTGCGGGGATATCTTCGATCAGGAACTGCTGGGCACCGCTGACTCCTGCATCGCCCATGGGGTCAGGCATCGTTACCTGCTCGAAGGCAACTCCATTTTCCTCACAAACGGACTTCATAGCCTCCAGATGACGAACTTTTAAAGAGTTGCTCATATGGCGTGCAAAACTGTAGAAAATAAAGTGCTTCGCCCCTGCGTTTACTGCCATCTGTGCAACGGAACGGCCATACAGATCCGGATCCAGGCTCAGCATTAAATCTCCGACCTTGGCCA
>ULXG01054944.1_pt1 | contig 21434 bp, 26 predicted proteins | sample 1961141 | NCBI WGS metagenome assembly ULXG01 (sample SAMEA4835834, study PRJEB28245) | human gut metagenome | biome: gut microbiome; material: fecal sample | place: Denmark | collected 2008 | reverse complement strand
TGCTTTTGAAGCTCGCGGGTAACGACATATTCCTCAAGCTCCTGAGAGACATTTGCGTCCTCGCCCTGACCTACGATAATTACGCCTTGAATTTCACGGTCAATCTTCTTGGCGAACATATCCTTTATTTTCATTACGCTATCTCCATCACTTCACAAGCCGGAAGGCTCTGTAATAATTATCGTCTTTGACTTCGTTGAAGAGAATCAATTCCTGTTCGTTGTATGTGCCGGGAAAGAACATCACCACTGGTGCGTGTAGATAGGACTGGTGGAGATTGTTCAGCACATTATGCGAACGGAGAAGCGGATAGCTCTTGCCAACACCGGTTAGAAAGACAATGGCATTCTCCGGGGTGTGGTCAAGAATGTACTGCACAATCAGGCTGTCATCCTCGCTCACTTTCATCGAGTTGCTGACTGCTTTGACAATCCTTTGTATGCCGCGTTTTTTCTCAAATTCACAGCACTTTTCTATGAAGTTCTTCCCCTCAAGGAAGTCAATGATAATGTCATAGAGGTCAAACACAACCAGCTCAAATCCGTCCGTCCCTTTCGAGTTCTTATGCTTCATATATTCGATACGCTCTCGGACTTCCAGTTCTTTTTCAGGTGGATAGTCAAAAATCCAATAGTTGACCTCGTTGGCTTTTCCACTGCTCTGACGGAAGGAAGGCTTTCGGATCGCCGCCTCCATCGCATCCAGTCGTTCTGTTAAATCCATCATCTTACCCCCGCAAGCGCCTTAACATAAGCACCCATATCATTCTGTTCCAGCCAGTGTACTAAGTCTGGATCTAAAATGGGGCGCAGTATTTTTCTGGCCGTTTTTGCTTTATCAATTATCCCGGCCTCGTACAGCATTGTTTTATAGCACCGGCCAAGCCGTACCAATGTAGCGTCCGTCCATCCGGCCACTTTTTCATTTTGCTGCTGCTTATCTTTGAAAAAAACACGCACATCGCTGTCCGCAAGCTCATAGGTGCCGAGGATCATCTTTTCCCGGATCACCTCGTAGACAAAATCAAAGAAAAGCGTGTCATACGCCATAGCGGCAATCAGGGCAAAGAGCTTTTGCGTAGCAAGGTCGCTGCGCGTGAAAAGAGGGATGAAGCTCCTGTCCAGAGATTTAATGCGGCCTGTAACGGTATGATAAATTTGATTGGATCGCAGAGCGGTTGGAGCAGCAAATAGATTTTCGTTCATTGCGAGGTCCTTTATCTGATCGGTGCTTTTTCCTTCGCTAAGAAGCTCTACAACCTTACGGAACTCTACAAACCAGAAGGACAGCTTCACTGCGCCCGCGCTGTATTCTTTTCTTTCCATTCTGCCGATTGTTCCTCCTTAGCACTACTCTACATCGTTTTCTATTCCATTTTCGGGATCGTCAGGAAGAATCTCCATAATGTCATTGATTCCGCAGCCGAGCTTGAGGCATATTTTTTCTAGCACTTCAACAGTCGTATTCTCGCCTTTTTCCAGTTTGCTCATTGTAGAATAGCTGATGCCGACGAAATCACGGAACTCTTTCTTCTTCATATCTCGGTCAATGAGAATCTTGAATAGCTTCTTATAGGATACTGCCATTTTTTGCACCTCTTCTTCAATACCACATAGTTGCAAAAAACGATTTTATTATAGCATATTTCAATGCCAAAAGCGAGAAAAATTATGTGAACGCATTGTTTTTTGCCCAAAATTATTTATTTCAAAATAGCACCCACTTATTGCAAAAGCAAAACACCAGTGCTACACGATAGGTGATGGCACTGGTGCTTCTATTATTAGTATTCTGTTACAAGGTTGAAGTCGTGTAAGCGTGGGTTTGGGTATATAGTATCTTTAACTTTGGGAAACTCCGGTTTCCCATTTGCTGATGGCCTGGCGAGAGATGCCCAGCTTTTCGGCCAGGGCGTCCTGCGAGAGTCCGGACTTTTTCCTGCAATAGTATATCTTTTCGTGTAATTTCATGTTTGCCCCTCCTTGTTTGGTAGGCTCAGTATATCAAAAGGCCGGTTGCGGTGCAACATGGCGCGCCTTGAAGTTCCGCAACCGGCGGTTGCGCTTTGCTCACGGCGTCCGGACGAAATTCACGCGGCCTTTAAGAACACTTGACGTTTCTCCGAAAATGTGCTTTTATTGGATGCATGAAAAATCCGAACGTTCAAAGAAGGTGAGCCATGGAGCGGTTTGAGCTGGCTGTCGAAGCCGTAAGGAGAGCCGGAGACGCTCTGCGTGCGAGCCGGGTGGAAGATTGCGACATACAATTCAAGACCGGGTACAAGGACCTGGTGACGTACTGGGACAGACGCATAGAGCAGCTGCTGCGCGAGGAGATACTCGCCGCTTTTCCGGACGACACCATCGTCGGGGAGGAGTATCCGCCTTCGGACGGCGGCGGGCCTGCGTGGTACATCGAAATTAAGACGCAAAATTTGATACAAAGCGCAGCGGCCTGATAAAAGGGGTGTCGCAGGGGTCAAAGGGGTGTCGGTGTCATTAGGGGTGTCGGTTTTCAGGAACCGGCGCTGTTTTTATATTGACACCCACCGTATAATGGAGGTGCAAGAATGCCCACGATTTCCAAAAAACAATACGATGACTACAAGCAGCTCTGCAAGGAACGGGACGAAGGGCGAATCCTTACCCCGGATGGGTTGCGCTTCATCTGTGAGGCATACAACTATGATCCGGAAGCCATCGGCAAGCACATGCTTGAGGCTTTGGTAAAGGTTACTCAAAAGAAAGGTCTGTGACGGATATGACGCCTTCAATCGCTGAACTAAGGAAAGAGCTCAAACAATCCATTTCGTCAATGCATCCAGATGTGGCTTTCCTTGAGAAGGGCCACTACACTCTTGACGACATTTTAGACCAGCTGATTTTTGAGATAATTATTGAAGAATACAAGCAGTACGCTGAGCGCCATCCAGTGCAATACTTTCTGGATTTGTATGACGATGAGCATGTTGGAACAAGCCGGAAATACACACGTTCGATTCAATATGCTCAACATTTCAGAGATTATGAAAATGACGCCATTGAGGAAGCACATGGATTCAAGCTCCCTGAATTAGAGGCGCAGGACATGAGCGGGAGTAAAACATTTGAGGGGCATCAATTTACGGAGCATGAGTTTCTCCAATATAAATTTAAGGCGGAATGCGCCCTGTTGACTAAACTCCATGGGAGACAGATAGAAAGCTCGAAGCATGTATCAAATTCCGCATTTAAAGATTTGTTTAATGAGTACTACAACCTAATGGGCGATATTGAACCGCCCGTGAATAATGCCTCAAAAGTCATAAGCCACACTTATACATACTACGCAACTGAAACCTATTTCTTGACAGAGTTTCTCTACCACATCACGCTTGCTGCAGAAAGGGCAGGCTTCAAAAAGGCAATCCCATTAGAACGCATCCGCGAGGTTTGTGTACTAACGCCTGAAATCCCAGCTACAGTTTGGTGTCCGGGAGTATATTATGCGACACTATTTTATATACCCAAATGGGCTGCCTATACCGACGACTTTTTCACGGATTCCGATGAGACTTGGTTGGTAAAGGAGTGCAGCCTGTGGGACAGTATGCAGGTCAAAAGTTTTATTCTCCAGAGGGGCCACGATTATTTAGTAGAGTATATGCATTCTTGTAGTGTCCGGGAAAAAGCAGATTTCATTGTAGAAAAGTATTGGATTTGGGATTGTCGGCCTGAATTTGAATGGACGCCAGAAAGGATACTGTACTATCGAAAACTCCACGCTGAACTCATGAGGGACTTCCCTAAGCCGCATATCAAGTAGCATCCCGTTTTTTGATTATGTGGCGCACCGGCGGGTTTGATATACTCCGGACATCGAGAGAACACAGCGGTTCTCCTCGAAAATCTAAACTTGCTGGAGGTATCCCAAATGAACGAGAACACTGTAGTAGTACGGCACGAATGGATGGACACGGTGCTGGACATCATCCACTTCTTCCTACGGCACTCAAGCATCGAGTACGACGGGGCAAAGCAGACGGCCAGGGTTAAGTACAATGGGCCGAACGGATGGAAGGTCTCGCTTGACACGTCCTTCGACCCCGGCTTTGAGGAGGCTGAGTATCTGGAGGTAGAAGAGAAATGGCACGACTGACAAAGAAGGTGCGCCAGCAACTCCTCGACCAGAACGAGGGTTTTACCCGTAGAACCTACTATGAGGGCCGCAATTCCAGAGAAGAGCGCATCTACACGATTTCAGGTGGCCATCTGCATATAAGAGCCATCGGTAAAACCTCGTGGGCCGACAGCCGGTACGATGATGAATGGGTTGCAAGCGACGAAGAAGCCCACAGGTTCCTGTATGGGCACCAGTATGAAATGAACACGGATGGAATAGGGTAAGCAAAGCTCCCTGCTACCGGAGAAAACCTCCAGCGGCAGGGAGCCGTTTTCGTTTCTGGGGTCAGGCTTTGACTTCCTGCCCGTTTTTGAAGGTGAAGCGGATGTCGTCGGCAGAGTAGACGGTGCCGTAGTCCACCAGCCCGTGCCAGCTTTCCAGCGTAAATTCGGTCAGTTCATCCGGCATGGCTGCAAAGGCTTTCAGGAAATCCTCAATGCTGGCCCGCTGGGTCTGCATCTGATGGATTATGGCTGTGACCGCGTCCAGTCGGGCCTTGGCCTTTTCAAAACGCTCGGTCAGGCCGTCGTAGCGTTTCTGGTATTCGGTCTGGTCGAGGGCAACGTGGGCATTTTCGTAGATGCACTGCTGAACCATATCGGAGACCACCTGCGTCTCCTGCTGGAGTTCTTCCTGCTCCCGCTCCAAGTCGGTGGTGTCAAAGAGCAGGGCCATCATTTCCCGGCCATCCGCGATGACTGTATCCTTGGTGGCCAGCAGCTTATTTGCCGCTGACAGGAAAGCCTGCTGGATGATGTCATCGGTCAGGTGCGGAGTGCTGCAATGCTTGTCGCCGTCGAATTTGTGATTGCACTGCCAGATGACCTTCCGGTACTTGCTGTTGGAGTGCCATACCTTTGAGCCGTACCAGCTTCCGCACTCACCGCAGCGGATTTTACTGGAGAAGGTATGGACGCCACTGTGGTACTTCCGGCCCTTGCCGCGCTTCTCCATCTCCCGCTGCACCATCTCGAAGGTGTCCGGGTCGATGATGGCCTCGTGATTGTCCTCCACATAGTATTGCGGGATTTCGCCTTCATTGACCTTCTTTTTCTTCGTCAGGTAATCGACAGTGTAGGTCTTTTGCAGGAGAGCGCAGCCCTTGTATTTCTCGTTCGACAGGATGCTTTTGACCGCCGAGGTATTCCACTTGGGCTTTCCTCCGGGAGACAGGATGCCGTCAGTTGTGAGCTGCTGAGCGATGCCATTGTACGTCATGCCCTGAAGGAACATGGCGTAGATGCGCTGAACAATGGCTGCCTGCTCCCGGTTGACCACCAGATTGCCGTCCGGCCCACGGTCATAGCCGAGGAACCGGTTGAACGGAACCGTAACCTTGCCGTCTGCAAAGCGCTTCCGCTGGCCCCAGGTGCAGTTTTCAGATATGCTTCGGCTTTCCTCCTGCGCCAGCGAGGACATGATGGTCAGGAGCAGCTCGCCCTTCCCGTCGAACGTCCAGATGTTCTCCTTCTCAAAATAGCACTCGATGCCGTTTTCCTTGAGCTGGCGGATGGTGGTCAGGCTGTCCACCGTGTTCCGGGCAAACCGGCTGACGCTCTTGGTCACGATGAGGTCGATTTTCCCGGCCAGCGCATCCGCGACCATCCGCTTGAAGCCCTCGCGATGCTTGGTGCTGGTGCCCGTGATGCCTGCGTCCGTATAGACATCGACGAACTCCCAATCGTCCCGGCTTTTGATGTAATTCGTGTAGTAATCAATCTGGGCCTCATAGCTGGTGAACTGGTCGTCGTGGTCAGTGGAAACACGCGCATAACCGGCGACCCGGCGCTTTTTCTGCTCCGTGATAGGCGTAGCTGTGAAGCGGGTCAGCGTGGCCGGGATGGTGGTAATCTTCTTAGTCGTTTTCGGCATGGCGTTCCCTCCATTTCGCTTTCATGACCTCGCTCATGTGCTTCTTCCGCTCCTCAGTCTGGCGCGGCATCTGACGTTTCTGGACGAAGGTTCTGGAAGCCTCGTGCCCGTCCCGGAAGTGAAAGACAATCTGATTGTCTGCGGGCACCGTTGCGTAAGCCAGCTGCTGATTGAAAAGCTCCTCATCAAACTCCAGCAGGCCCATCACATCTGCTATGAGTGTCCTGAGCGTATCCTCCCGGATGCCGACCTTGGAGCAGCCCACCGCTGTCGGCGACGAACAGTACCAGGAGCGTACTACCGTCCCGTCCACACGCTTGTGCGTCTGGCAGCGGTAATTCGCTCCGCAGCGACCGCATTTGATGAAGTGGGTGAAGGTGTGATAGCATTTCCATCCGGTCTCCCGACTGCGCCGGTACTCACTGACCGCTTTACGCCGTTCTGCAGTCCAGCTCTCCTTTTTTGCGTTCCGGCTCCAGTGATGCTCAAGGGAACTCCCATCGGTAAACTCGAAGAGCATCGTGCCGGTGGCTGGAATCGTAATCTTTTCGACCCGTTCCGAGAAGGTCTCCTCGTCAAATTCCGGCAGGCCGAGCGCCTTGGCGCATTCCTCTTTCAGAACATCCTCGCGTATCGTGCCGGAGGAACAGTGTTCTCCCTTGCGCTTGTTTGTGCCGCAGCCGTAGAAAGTGTAACGCTCCCCAAGCTGACTGGTCTTGGCCAGGTTCTTCCGGGTGTTGCGTACAAAACTGGCGCCACAAAGACCGCATTTGATTTTCGAGGTGAAGCAGCTGGTGTTGATGCTCCAGTTGGCCAGAGCCCCGAGCTCCCGCCGCCGCGCAATCTCAGCCTGCACCGCCTGATAGGTCTCCATCGGGATGATGGCCTCGTGGGTGTTCTCCACGAAATACTGAGGCAGCTCCCCGTTGTTCCTGCGGGTCTTTTTACTGATGGGGTCAAGCGTATATTCCTTCTGAAAGAGCAGGTTCCCGGTGTAGGTGATGTTTTTGAGGATGGCCCGAATGGAGCTATTGGGAAAATGCATTCCCTTCATGGACTTCACGCCCATCTCCTCCAGTTGCTTTTCCGTTGCCTCTGCTGAGAGGCCCTTCAGGAAATTGTCATAGATGAGCCGGACGATTTTGGCCTCTTCCGGCTCAATGACCAGATGGTCGCCCTCCCAACGGTAGCCGTAAATCAAGAACCGTCCGTTGGGGATGCCCTGCTCAAAGCGTTTCCGGGTGCCCCATTTCACGTTCTCCGAGAGGCTCCGGACTTCCTCTTGTGCGAAGGAGGCCAGCAGAGTCAGCATGACCTCGCCGTCGCCGCTCAGGGAATTGATGTGCTCCTTTTCAAACCGAACCTCGATGCCCAGCTCCTTCAGGTGGCGGACAGTCTCCAGCAGGTCGACTGTGTTCCGGGCAAATCTTGAGATGCTCTTTGTGAGGATGATATCGATTTTCCCAGCTTCACAGTCCTCCAGCATCCGCTGGAATTCCTCGCGGCTGGAGGACTTTGTGCCGGTGACCGCATTGTCCGCATAGACGCCAGCGTATTCCCATTCCGGATTGCTCTGAATCAGATTGCTGTAATAGCTGACCTGCGCTGACAGGGAGTGGTTGAGCCGTTCGATCTCCATCGATACTCTGGCGTATGCAGCGACCTTCTTGCGGGTCGGGAGCGATGGAGAAATCGGCTCGATTTTGCTTACTTTTCGCATGAAATCAGCTCCTTTCCGGTACTATACATCGCTCTGGAAGCCCGGAATAGCAAGTAGATTCTGAAAATAATGTCCCCAATAATGGCCGATATTTTTCCAGCATTTTTGTATCAATTATGGCGTATTGCTCCTCAGTGATGAGTCCGTTTTTCAGCATCGTCCGGAACATATTCATGCTGGCCTGATACCGCTTCTCCCGGTCGAATTGCTCCTCAGTCATGGCCATCACCACCTTGGAAGCGAGCCTGAACATAGCAGGCATGGCAGCAGTACTTCCGCTGGGAATTACCATAGGCCCGGAAGGGCTTCCCGCAGCAGGCACAAGTGAAATCGTAGAACGCCTTTTTATCCACAGCGTCCGGATGCGTATTCCACCAGTGGATGCGGCAGGCGTCCGAGCAGAACTTGACAGGCTTCCTCCCTGCGACCTGCATCAGCGGCTTGCCACAGTTACGACAGCAGTTTGAAGCAGGAACATCGGTCGTGCCTACAGCGGCTTTGGTGCCGGTGAGCCCTGCCCTGCGGCAGTAGGCAGAAACCTGATTCTTGGTCAGGCCGAGCGCATCAGCAATATTGGCGTATCCATACCCGGACTGGCGGAGCTCCGCGATTTTGTATTTCTGTTCGTTTGTCATAGCGACCTCCAATCCGAAGGCTTATCCTTCAGTTCCCACTGAAGGTGGGAGGCCGTTTTGAGCGGGAATTTGTATCAAAAAATAGAAAAAGGGGCCTACAGGATTTCTCCCATAGGCCCAGAATGGTTTATGCGATTATATGCGCTTGGCGTAATCCAGCGCAATCCAGCCCGCGCCGGACTTGAGTTTGCCCCAGCCGGTACTGGAGCCCTGCCCGGACTGCACGGCGGTGATGGTAAAGACCCCGGCTCCGGTGAAGCGACCGGTGGCTGCGTAGTTTGTCCCTGGCCCGGAGCGGATGTTCAGGTCAGGCACAGATACCCGCACCTTGAAGGCAGTATCGCCGGTGATGCCGGGAGTGCCTTCCCCGGATGTGTATACGGCGTTCCCGTCAGTATCGAAGACGGAGTATCCCGGATTCTTATCAGCACACGCTTTTGCATTGGCAAGGATTTTATAAGCGCCCTTCTGCGATTTGGAATCCGACCACGTCTTGCGGACGCGATAGAGCTGCTTCGGTGTAGTGGCCGTGTCGCCGAGGGCCGCTGTGACCTTCGAGGCAAGGTCGCCCATCCGGGCATACATCCAGTCGCCGGGACAGGATTTGTTGGCAAACCAGCGATGGACGGTCAACACCATCTCGTCGGCTGCAGGGCTGTAGTTCAGCGTCTTATCTTTGTTTCCGAGCCACAGGAGCTTCTTCTTTCCGTTCCGCTTGCAGATGTCAATGCAAAGGGTGATGAGCTTCTGGTAGACCACATCCTTGAAAGCGTAAGGAGCCGTGGTATCGGAAGCGCACTCGATGGTGACTGCCCGCTGGTCGTTTGCATTGGAGGAGGAACACCACGAGCGGTTCTTCTCCTCGACATACATTCCGACTCGGCCATCTACGCCGATGCCGTAGTTGCAGCTGGCCTGCCGGGATGTGGGCAGAAAAATCCGGCCCAGGGTCTCTACGCTGCACTGACCCACTACGCAGTGTGGCGTGATGCGGTCAATGGCGTGCGTGCGCTGGCCGGAGTGATTCGGACTGAGCTGGGTGAATGATACGAGCAAACTATTTGTATATGCCATGTTACTGGCCCTCCTTTCCGTCACGGTCGTGGAGTTGCTCCAGCACATCTTTCAGCTTGTCCGGTACGGGGAGTCCCAGGTGCGCCGCGTTCTCCAAAAGGCTCACACCCTCATTGGAGAGGTAAAAGAAAATAACTGCCGTGCGAAGGACACTGCCTGTCCCGATCACCTGCGCATCCAGAATGTTGGCGATTCCCACCAGCAGGAAGATCAGCACCTTCCGGCAGATGCCCTTAAAGCCCACCTCGCTGGAAAGCTTCTTATCCGAGATGGCGCACATCACTCCCGTGAGGTAATCCGCCGCCACGAATACCACCAGGGCGATGAGTAGCCCGTCGCAGCCGCCAATGAAGTAGCCCAGCCAGCCGCCGACTGCCGTAAAAACAAATTGAATCAGGTTCCAGAATTCTTTCATGTCCTTCATCCTCCTTTGGATTTTTTATATACAAACAGCTCCCAATTTCGGGAGCCGTCTTCAACGATTATGGAATGCTTATGGTCTTTCGTCCTGTATGTTGGTGATCTTAGCCATGTAGTAGACCTGCCGGAGCGTCCTTGGGAACAGCACATCCGGGTTGTTGATGACAAGGTACAGCCAGGCAGAGGACACCACGCTCTCCCAGACATGGAACTCCCAGGGCATCATGCCGTAGGTAGCCGTGGTGTAGATCACGCCGCCCGTGCTGCCATCGCAGTCCTGGAGGCGGATGCACTCATCCACATAAAATTTTGCCTCCTCCGTGTAGCCAAGCATCAGGGCAAGGGCCGCGTAGCCAAGCGTCCCTTCTGTCCAGACCAGGTCAGGCGCCCCGGCGTAATCCGCAGTCCGGTCACTGTACGGCATAAAGCCGGAAAAGGTACCGGCTGAGGAGTAAGCCTGGTTATAGTAATCGGTATCCTGGCTCTGGACGATGGGCTTATCCTCCGCCAGGTACACCTCCCTCGCCGTGTTAAGGCATGTCCTCGCACAGTCAGAATGCACCACGGAGAAGATGAGCATCCCTGCCCAGGTGGTGCAGTCAAGCGCCCATGCCACGTCCGGCTTTCCGCCGTTGATGCCCTGGTAGAACCTGCCGTTCTCCCCGTCATAGCATTTCAGGTAGAGCTGGTCACGGACAAGCTCCGCCGCTTCCTTATACTTCGTATCTCCAAGGACTAAGGCGCAGCCCTCCAGTGCCTGCAGGGAAGAACACTGATGCTCTACGGAACACCACTCGATCTCCGCATCCGTGTAGTTATAATCATTGTCGTAAGCGCCGTAGCCGCCACGGAGCAGGCCGTAACGGGGATCGCTCTTGTCCGTCACCTGCCGGGAGATCAGCCACGCTCCGGCCTTTTCCAGCATCTGGAGCCATTCTGGTACCTGGCCTTTCCCGTCTGTGCGCACAAGCAGGCAGTAGCAGATCCCCCAGACCACCCAGCCCATCGCGCCGGTGCGGATGTAGTCGTGGAACAGCTTGCCGATATAAATGTCATAGGAGAAGTTCCAGCTCCCGTCCTGGTTCTGGTCGGAGCGGAGGCGCTCCAAAAGCTCATCCACGATCTCCCAATCCCCGGAGGTAGCGAAAACAAGGAGGGCCAGCCCCACGTCATAAGCCCAGCACCGGGAGTTGAGCATGTAGCCATAGGTGCCAAGGGCGGTGTTGCCTTCCTTGCTGTACTGAGGGTCGTCCTCCGGGATCAGGAAGGAGGCCGGGTACCGGTACCAGGAATCATACCCGCTGCCCGTTGCCCCTACCGTGGTGTCCGTGTTGATGTCATGGATGCGGACGATCTTTTTTCCGTTAAAGGATTGGGGGAATCCCATATAAGCCATGCGCGTCACCTCCCGATAGAATATGTGTCGATCAATGTCCCCTCATAGTTATAGGTGGCCAGCGTTATCTGGTTTGCCGTCACGTCCATGACCGTGTACCAGGGTTCCTTCTGTTCCAGGACCACATCGTTCCACTCCGCAGAGGGGTTGTCCGGCACATGGTACTTGGAACCGGTACAGGTCGGGACGGTAAAAAACAGTTTCCCCGGATAGGTAGTGCGGGCCAGATAGTGTTCATGCCCTGCCAGCACAAAGGCAATGTCCGGGTTGCCCACGATAAAATCAGACAGCCCGCTCCGAAGGCTGTTCACCTTATCCGTTACACCTGCCTGGCTTGCGGCGTACAGGCTGTGGTGCATGAGCAGGACTGCCCAGGTAAAGGTATGCGATGCCAGCGCCTGTGTGATATAGTCGATATGGAACTGGCAGTTGGCGTTATTGGTGTCGATCCCGATAAAAAGGACTCCCTGATGCAGGAAGGAGAAATCCCCCTCGCTGGCGTTTGGGAGCCCGAAATGGCCGAAGTAGTGATCATTGTTGTCGTGGTTTCCCCGGATGGTTGCCACAGGCACGGACTGCTGCGCGGCAAACAGATGGTACTGCTCCGTCCTTATGGTCGGGTCCCCGATGGCGTCCACCTGATCGCCCATGCTGATGATGAGCGTGGGGAGGGGGTCGAGTACCTCCTGCAGCTGGTACCAGACGTTTGCGGAATCCTCATTTATGATCTGCGGGTCGCCAGCGATAAGGAACCGCTGGTTGTCCGGGGCGGCAAAACTCTTTGACACACTGACACCGTTCCCGCTGATATTTACCGTATAGCTGCCTCCCAGGGGAGCTGCCATCTGGGCGTGGTAGGTATAATACCCGTCTGCCACAGACAAGCAGGAGGCTGTCTGCTCCACGCCGTCCAGCTCTACAGTGCAGCTATCCGTAAAGTTGGAAGTCCAGGTAATGATAACGGAGCCTTCCGATGCGGCAGGCTGCACCATGACATCCCGGATAAACGGTACCGGCTCATCCGGCAGGGCCGGCGGGTTCATCGGCAGGTTTTCCGCACCCACCGTCCCGTCATACTGGAGGTTTGTGGTATAAACCTCATATTCCACATCGGCATACACATAGAGCGTGGCCGTATAGTCCGCGTAGCGGGGGACCGCGTCATCCAACACCGTGTCATCCACAAGCTGGGGGCGCAGCGTATAGGTCTCGGCGTACAGGAAGTGTTCTTCCGGCGGGATTTCTCCCTCCGGCACGTCAAAAATCTCCTGGTTAAACAGCTCCACTACCGTCCCAGGCAGATGGTCCACGTCCACCGGGCTCCCGTCCTCATCCAGCCAGTTATAGTACTTCAGCGTAAATCCCTTGATCCCGTTGGAGCCGCCCTCATTGACGGCCACATCATCCCGGTACCAGTAGGTTTCCGTCTTTGTTACCACATCCCCCACGCCGTAGTAGTCGGTCTCCTTGTAATACATCTCCGTATGCCATGTCCCGTCTTCATGGAGGGCACAGACATTTGCCCGGTAAGGGGCGTCCGTGTAGGTCGTCACTTCCACGCCCAGATGCTTTGCGGCGCTCCCAAGGTTCTGGTGCTTCCCGGAGCAGATGCCGGAGTAGGTTTCGTCATAAAACTGGTCACACCAGATATACGTCGGGTAATTGACCGCAGCATCCTCCGGCATCTTTACAGAGGCGATCACGCTGTCTGTATAGTAGTCGGCATACTCCTCCTTCAGCACCGGGAACAGGCTGTAGTTGTTGACGTTCATCTGCCGCTTGATAAATTCGATGGCTTTTTGCGCAGCGGCCTGGTATTTTTCATCATCAAAGAGATTTGTCATGCTGCCTCCTTCCCCATCATTCATCCGGCACGGTGCAGTAGAATACAAGGAGCGTGGCGGTATCAGGATTTACCCCGGCCAGGGCTGCGCCAACATAGGAGCCAAACTCCGTGCCGCCGCTGCGGTTTAAGGTGACGGTCCCGCTGCTCCCGTCACTGGTATGGATATGGAAGTAAGGCCGGTCACGGTAAGGGCGGGTGAAATAGAAGACGCCGTTTCCGATCATCTCCCCAAACTCCACCGTGTATTTCGCATCCGGCTCCGTGATGTCCTGGGCGGAATTGATATACCCATACAGGGAATCGTTAATGGTAGGGATATAAGCGCCCACCGTGATCTTTACTTCCCGGTAGTTAAAGGGGTTCCACTCCATACCCACAATACGGCTCTCCGCTGAAATTGCCAGCGGCTTGAAGGAAAGGGACAGTTCATCCCCAAGTTCCAGGCTGCCCTTCTGGTAAAGGGAAAGGTCATAGTTGACCGTCCCGTCCGACGCGTTGTAGGAATAGCTGATGTCCTGCACAGAGGAGGTTGTCATCACATCCACAGGCTCCGTATTCCCTACGTGGGAGCGGATGCCGATGGTGTAGCCATAGTATTCGATTTCCCCTTCCGCCAGGGCGATGAGCTGCATGATGGCGGCACGTCTGGTACACTGCTTATTGATCCGCAGCGTCAGCATTGTTTCAATATCCACGGTACCCACGTTAAAGGGCGTCCCTAAAAGAAGCGTGGCAAGGATGTCTTTTGCCGTCCCGGACATATCAAAGGCTTCCACCTTGTACTCCTCATTATTTAGGATGTAGGACACATGCTCCCCGGTAAACTGGGTGTAGCACATGCCGCCGGAGATGTTCTTTTTGACCTGCGTGATATTGAACACCAGCCCTTCTACCTCCAGGCGGCTGTCCACATCCACATACCCCTCGCTCTGGCGGGTAAGGAGCCGCACGTCCACCGTGCATTCCCCGCTCAGCTTCTGTACGATGCTGCAGGCGTTGACCGCCTTGTAGGTCTTGAGCAGATCCCCGGAAGAACCGTCTGCGTTTGCCGCATAGAAGTTCAGCGCAGGGTTTGGCGGCACCGCGCGGTACCTGGGCCGGATGGTGCGGTCAGAATCTATCTCCCGGAACGGTGCGCTCCAGCCAATGAAAATCATCCCGGTGATTTTCTCCGGTGTGGGCGGGACGGCATCGCCGCCCTTGTCCACATACTGCTCGGAAAGCAGGTCATCCCCAGTATAATTCAAAAAACGCACGGTGAAACCGCTGACTTCATAAACCGGATGGATGGTCAGATCCGACTGCACGTTTGTATAATCAGCGTCCCACTCCACAAACGTCATGCCGGATATCACTTCAGGTTCCGGCGGCACCGCGTCATAGGTCTCTTCCACCGTCTGGACGGAAAGCGCCGCTGTCCCTGCGTAATTCATGAATGTGACCGTGTACAGGTTATGGTAGCGGGGGCGGACTGTTTTGTCATAGGTGATGTTCGTGATGTCGCTGCTCCAGCCGATGAACACCATGCCCTCGAATACCTCCGGCTCCGGGGCATAAGGCGTGGCGTCCCCGCCCTCCGGCACGTCCACGGTGCCGAGGAGGTCATCCTCATCGTAATTTAAAAACCGGACAGTGTAATAGGTCACGCCGTCAAGCACATAGGACATGGGATTCCTCCTTCCTTATGCTGTGCCAAGGTTGCGGATCACCGCCTGCCCCTGGGAATACTGGATCTGGGAGACCAGCGTGGTGATCGCTTTGCCGTCAAGGTAGATGGGCTGGCTTAAGTTTACCGTCCCGCCAAGGCTTCCGCTGTTCCCTGCGGACATGGCGCGGATGCTCGCCTCCATCCCTGGGATGGCATGTTCCAGGTCCATTTCTTTTGTAAGTTTGCTGATTTCACTGCTTACCAGCCCCCGGCTTCTTTCGATGCCTTTTGCCAGCCCCTGCATGAAGTCCGGCATCCAGCTTTCATAATCAGACAGCGGCCCCTCGTCCGGTGCGGAAAAGTGGAGGAAGGACGCGATCTTCGAAGCGATGCCCGATACCGTATCGACCACCGCGCCGATCATGCTCTTGATGCCGTTGATCAGACCCCCGATGAAATCCTTGCCCCACTGGAGCGCCTTCCCCGGCAGGCCCGTGATGAACGAAATGGCAGACGAAAACCCGTTTGACACCACGGAAAACAGCCCGGAAAGCGCCGAGCCGATGCCGGAGACGAGGTTTTGGAAGGCGTTCACCGCCGCGTCTTTCAGGCCCGTGGCGATGGAAACGACAGTGTTTTTGATGCCGTTCCACACAGACGAAGCCAGGTTGGAGATGGCCGACCAGATGGACGAAGCCGCGTTCTGGATATTGGCCCAGATATTCGTGAAGAACGAAGCAACATTCTGCCACAGGTTGCCCCACCACTGGGGGATCTGGGAGAAGAAATCCAAAAAGGACTGGAAGGCTGCCGGGATCGTCTCTGTAAAAAAGGAAACCAGCCCCTGCCAGATCGCCATGCACGCCTGGGATACCGTCTGCCACAGGTTCCCGAACCACTCGGTGATCGCGCCCCAGTTTTGCACAATGGCGATGATCCCCGCGATGGCAGCCGCTACCGCCGCTATAACCGCGATGATAGGAAGGAGCGAGATGTTGAGCGCCCCGAAGGACACCGCAAGGGCGGCAATGACCGGCGCGAGGGCCGTGAACGCTGCCATCAGCGCGCCGAGGATGATAATGAAATTCTGTACCGGTCCCGGCAGGCTCGAAAACCATTCACTGACTGTTGTGATCGCTGCCACAAGGGGCGGCAGGATGGTATTGGCCAGTTCCATGATCTTTTCCCCCAGCGGCGCAAGGGACTGTTGGAGCTGGCGTGTGTTGGCCTCCATCTGCTGCATGGGCGTCAGCGTGGCGTCAAACATTCCCTGGGCGGAGCCTTTGACGCTGTCGTAGGTGCTGCCCACGGAGGTCAGGGAGGTGATGAATTTTAGGTTCCCGTCCTCAGCCATCGTGCCGAAGGCCTGCGCCGCCATGTTGAGGGCGTCCTGCTCACTGGTGCAGTTTGCGATATCCGCCACGATGGAGTCAATGACCTGCTTCTGGGTGGCGCTGCCGTTCTGCCATGCCAGGAAAAGCTCCTGGGTCTTGGCGGAGTACAGCCCGATGGAATCCGCGATCGTCCCGTCCGCAAGGCGGGTGGTCACCTCGTTGATGGCATCGTTGACCTTGTCCAGGTTATACGCGCCGCCCGCAAGGCCGTTCTCCAGGAGCTGGAAATACTCAGATGCGGAATAGCCCGCCTGGGCAAACTTGCCGGAGTATTCGGAGAGGTTGTCGCCCAGCTCGTTGGTCTTGTCCAGCCCGTTCTGCGTCCCCTTGACGATGTAGTCCATCGCCTCCTGTGCCGTTAGGCCGTACTGCTTCATCAGGGCGTTGACGCCGCGCAGGGTCTCATTCATGTCGATGCCGTAAAGCTGGTCCAGGGTGAGCGCCTGCTGGGTCAGGTTAGTCAGGTCTGTGTCGGAGAGGTCGCCTAAGTTCTTCTTTACCATGATGACCGCGTCCGCCACAGACTCCATGCTGTCGCCCACGCCCGCCGCGTACACATCCCGGACCACCTGGGCGGACGCTTCCGCAGCCGTGCCGGTCTCCCCGAAATAGGCGTTGACCTTGGTGACGGCGTTTTCCGCTTCGGAGTATGCCTCCACCGCCGCGCCGCCCACCTGCTGGATCTTGTCCCCAACCACTGAGATCTGGTCTGCCGCTTCCATGACCGCGGCGCCTTTCGTGGCTTCTGCGATCTCGCCTACATCATCCGCCGCATTCTGCGCAGCGTCCCCGGCCTCGTTCAGTTCATTGATGAGGTTGCGGATGGCCTGCCCGTCATCCACCGTGTCTATGGCGTCGGTGATCTGGCGGAGATCCGCCCTGCCGCCCGTGGCGGACTTGCCGATCTTCTCGATGGCGGCTTTTAGCTGGTCGGAGCTTGCTGTGCCGTTTTTGATGGCGGTTACCAGGCGGCTCCCCAGTACATCGGCGTAATCGTCTACCGTCTTCCCAGTGGCGTCAAAGAGCTTGGCCAGGCGGTCGGTGTTGGTGCGGAGCCGCTCCTGCTCGCTTTGCAGCCCGGAGAGGTCCGTCCTGTATCGGTTCAGCGTCCCCCTGGTGTCCTCCACCTCCCGCTGGAAGGCGAGGTACTGGTCCCTGCCGATGTCGCCGCTTTCAAACGCCTGCGCCACACTTTCCTGGGCGCTTTCCAGGGCCTACAGCTTCTGTTCCGTCTCCTCGATGGCGTCTGTTAAAAGCTCCTGCTTCTGGGCAAGGAGGGTGACATTGGAAGGGTCCAGCTTGAGGAGCGTCTCCACATCCTTCAGCTGGCTCTGGGTCTTTTTCAGGCTGTCGTTTACGCTTTTCAGCGAATTTTCCAGCCCTGTGGTATCACCGCCGATCTCCACGGTGATGCCCTTGATTCGGTTTGCCACTGGATACACCTCCCTCCTTAAGCGGCGTTAAAATCTATCGAAATCCTCCTGTGTAGCCAGTGTTGCGTAAGTGCATCCGTCATTGCTGCTCTCGGCGTACATATCGTTGACCAGGCCGATGGTGAGCAGCCCCAGGTCGCGGATGGAGATGCCAAGCTGCACACAGCGCAATAGGAAGAGCGGCGTTGTCATCTGCCGCTCAGTCGGGCGAAGTTTTTTTTAGATTCCACATCGGTCTTCACGTTCAGCCCCCACAGGTCGATGATCTGCGGGAGGATCTGGTAGATGGAGAAGGTGTTAAAACCGTCCAGCCATTCCTCCGGCGTGTCCGGCACGGAAGGGTCGGCGTGCTTCGCCATCACATAGGCGATGTTCTCGAACATCTCCAGGGAGAACAGGTCGAGGCTGGACTCTTCCGGGTTCTCCTTATTTACGGCTTTTTCCAAAGCCCGCAGGTCGCGGAAGATATCCCTCTGGAACTTCATCCGGTAGATGCGGGGGATGGCGGCAGACGCCTTAAAAGGCACCTGCCTGCCATCGATCTCAATGGTTCGTTTTAAGCTCATCAGATCCCACCTCCCAGATCATCCTCCAGATCCAGCTCACTGCCGGAAGTGGCCTGTGTGTTGTCCGAACCAGTGCCTGAGCCGGCCTGCGTGTTTTCCGTATCCGTCCCGCCGCCGGAAGTGCTGCCGCCGCTCTCCGTAGTGACCGGCAGATAGACCTCCTGGTACCAGTTGTTGTAGGCTTCCTCCGTGGTAGTGTCGGAAGTCCTCGCTTTGACAAAGCCGCCCTCCAGCGGCGCCGCCGTAATGGTGAGCGTTTCCGTCTGCACCTCGATCTCATCCTCGTTGGTGGCGGACTCGATGGACGGGCGGGTGGCCGTGCAGTTATAGAGGACGTGGCGGATCTTCTTCACATCCCCATCGAACTCAAAGAGCAGGGCGAACTTCGCCGTCTCCACCGTGGCGTCCTCTAAAAGGACGTTGTTGGTGTCCAGCGTCTCCTTCAGCACATCGGTGCGGAAGGACTCCGGCACCATCGCCACCTCCAGGTCGCCCTCATAGCCCTGGTTGTTGGAGATGGTGTAGTAGGCATAGCCGTCCGCGTAAAAGATGGACGGCTCCCCGTTGGGGTCCAGGGACAGGGAGACCGCGCCGGGGATCGCCACAGGCGTGCCGAACGTGACCTCGCCGTCATCGCTGACCGTGAGCAGGGCGTAGTGGACGTTGCAGATATTGAACTTGACTTTATTCTTCTTGGGCATCGTTGTTTCCCTCCATTTCAAATGAATACAGGACCTCGTACAGCTTCTCGCTCTCGATCCACACCTCGGAACGGGCATAAAAAATGCCGTGCTGATTCAGCACAGCTTCCACCTTGCTTTCCGCCGCCGGGTCCTTTCGGTCGGTGTAGAGCTCGATCCGCACATCCTCTATCTTGAAATACACCCTGCCGTCCGCCGGGAAGTGTCCGCTGTCCGGCAGGAGGTAGCAGAGGAAGGGCGGTTCCGGGGATTCCCCCTCCGCGAAGTGGTCATAGGCGAAGGGAATACCCATTTCCTGTAACAGAGATCGTAATCGTTCCATCTCATCCCTCCAGTGCCTTTCGGATATCCTCTTCGAGCTGCCGGATACCGGCTGCTTCCGCGTCCGCGATATGGGGCTGGGCAGATACACGCCCGCCGCCCCGCTTGGCGTGGCCGAACTCCAGAAGGTGGGCGAGCTGGTAGCGGTTCCGGGAATGGACGGTAAGGGACAGGGAGGAAGAGGTTTCCCTCTGCTTTTTCACCGTCCAGCTCTTTGCGTATGTCCCCGTGTTCTTTGGGGCATTTTCCCGTATCTCATCCCGGACGGTATTCCCTGCAGCCTGCACCGCTTCTTTCATCTCATCAGCAGCCAGACTGCTGTATTCCCGCAGGGAATCCATAATGGCATCCGCAAGGGAGCCGGCAGATACACTTCTCGCCATGTCACCGCCTCACTTTCTGGCATTTGAACTTCACGGATTTCTTCTTGAAATTCATGTGGTCAATGCCGAGGATGTTATACAGTTCCCCGTCATATACGATGCGGAATCCGTCAGCCGTGATCTCAGACACTACTTTGCACCAGCGGACCGTAAAGTCCGCCTTGGTGTTGTCCACCACCGTCCCGGCAGCGGTGCTTTCGCTTGGCGACTCCCCGCTGACGGTGGCATGGCAGGAATAGAAGTCCTCCCAGGTGTTTAAGTGGTTCCCGATCTCATCCACCGTGATGGAATTTTTCTGCACCATGATTTTCTGGTTCAAAAGGGAGATATCCATCAGAATCCCTCCTTCCGGCTGCCGAACAGGAGGGCGCGGAGCGTCAGGTTCAGGGCGTGATGGTCCGCCTCCTCCCGGTGTTCATACAGGTACGCCGCCGCGTACATCACGGCGATCTTCCCGTTTTCCGCGTTCTCCAGTTCCGCATCCTCCTCTGTGCGCAGGATATCCTTACACTGTTTCTCCGACGCGGCAATCAGATGGGAGATCAGCGCATCGTCATCCTCATGGTCCACACGGAGGTAATTCTTCATTTCTTCCAGGCTGACCATCGTCCTCACCTCCCGTAAAGGGGCGGGGCATGACAGCCAGCCCATCATGCCCCGCTGTATTCCGTATCGTAAAATCAGCCGGCCGCCTTCTGCGCCAGCACCTTGATGGCCTCGGACAGGATCAGCTTGCCGTCCACCCTCTGGGAAGCGAGGAAGCCCACCTGACCGTTTGCCGCGTACAGCTCGTTCAGACGCTTGAAGGAACGCCCCTGGCGGTCTGCGATCCAGTAGTAGCTGAAGTCGCCAAAAGCGATGGTCTTCGCGCTGGCGGCGATGGCGGGCATATAGGCCGAAGTACGCACAGGCCTGCCCAGGATGGTGTCCGGCGTACCGGCAGTCAGGGAGGGCTGCCACAGGTACTGCCCATTGCTGTCCTTCAGCTTGCGGATGGCCTTGATGGTGGAATCGTTCAGCACCCACACAGCGTTGCGGCGGTAGGGAGATTTCAGGGAGTAGAACAGGTCAATCAGTTCATCGGCGGTAATGGCGGTGGAGGATGCGGCAGTGATGCCGGTCTCCGCGCCGCCGCTTGCAGCCAGGATGCCCAAGGGCTTTCCGGAGCCGTCCCCGGTAAAGAAGGCTTCCTCCTCCTTGGCGCCGATGCGGCGGGCAAACTCACGGGAGATGTAGCTTTCCAGGTCAAAGACGCTGTCGTTCAAGAGTTCCTCAGAAACCTTGATCATCGTCCCCAACTTGTACGCCCCGATGGATACCTGGCCGAAGGAATCATCGCTCTCGGTGTAAGCGCCTTCCTCATCAATCCAGGAAGCGGTTCCCTTGGTCGCCACCACCGGGATCTTCCGGTCGCCGCTGGAAGTCTGGATCACCCTGGCAAGCTGGCGGAACACGTTCTCTTCTTCCAGGGCTTCCACCAGGGTGCGCTCATATTCGTCCGGCACCAGATAGCCGCCCTCGGAGTCCGTACCAATCTGCAGGGCATTTACCACAGAGGGCATAGGAGCCTTGGAGCGCATCATGTTCCAGAAATTCTGGCGGTACTCATCGGTGGCGCGGCCGGTCTTTGCGTCCTCCTTGCCGCTCATGGGCTTACCCGTCAGTGGCTTATTCACAGGGCGGTTCAGTTCCGCCTCCAGCGCCTCCTGGCGTTCCAGGCGGGCGATCTCCTTGCCCAGGTCGGTGATCTCCTGCTCCATGCGGGTGTAGGCGGCGTCATCCTCGGCGGACAGGACGCCTTTGTCGTTTCTGTGGGAATCCAAAAAGGCTTTCGCAGCTTCCCAGGCTTTGGCGCGCTTCTCGC
>ULXG01038314.1_pt1 | contig 21661 bp, 20 predicted proteins | sample 1961141 | NCBI WGS metagenome assembly ULXG01 (sample SAMEA4835834, study PRJEB28245) | human gut metagenome | biome: gut microbiome; material: fecal sample | place: Denmark | collected 2008 | reverse complement strand
TGGCAAACGCACCAGTGGCCGCCGTGCGGCGCAAATTGCAGGGAGACAGCATTGTGTCGATTATAGGCCCAAACGGAGCGGGAAAAACAACGATTTTTAACTTAATTTCAGGTATTTATCCATTGGACAGAGGTAATATGTATCTGGATGATGAGGAATTTACCGGTCGTGAGCAGCATCAAATTGCTTTGATGGGAATTGCCAGGACTTTTCAGAACATTCGTCTGTTTAAGGGATTGAATTGTCTGGAAAATGTGATGACGGCTCTGGATTCCCGTTCAAAAACCAGTCTTCTGGATGTAGCTTTTTTATCCAGAAGAAAAGCCAGAGAGGAACGTGAAGGACGGGAACGAGCAATGGAGGAACTGAAATGGGTTGGCCTGGAATCCTTTGCGGGAGAAAAGCCGGAGAATCTTTCCTACGGTCACCAGAGAAGATTGGAGATTGCCAGAGCACTGGTGCAGAAACCCAAAATTCTTCTTCTGGACGAGCCGGCAGCAGGGTTGAATCCCAGGGAGGTAAAAGAACTGACAGAGCTGGTTCGGGAGGTAAAAGAACAGAGAAATCTCACAATTCTTCTGATTGAGCATCATATTGATATGGTAATGGAACTTTCGGATCGGATCTATGTCCAAAATTTCGGGGAAACCATCTTTGTGGGAACACCTCGCGAGGTACAGCAGGATCCCCATGTAATCAGCGCTTATTTGGGAGAGGAGGCATAAGGAATGTTAAAGATTGAAAACCTGAGCGTCAGCTATGGACACATTAAAGCTCTTCGCCAGGTCTCCATTTCTGCTGAAAAGGGCCAAATCGTTTCCATTGTAGGGGCCAACGGAGCAGGAAAAACTACTCTCCTGAAAACCATGTCCTGTCTGGTAAAAGCTGAAGAAGGAAGCATTCGATTCTACGATCAGGAGATTCTGGGCAAAAAACCCAATCAGGTGGTCGCTCAGGGAATCGTACATGTTCCGGAGGGACGAAGAGTATTTGCAGGATTGACGGTATTGGATAATTTAAAAGTAGGGGGATACCGCTTTTCCTCAAAGTCGATCCAAAAAAATCTGGATTTGGTATTTAAGCTGTTTCCTATCTTAAATGAACGAAAAAATCAGTTTGCAGGAACTCTTTCCGGAGGGGAGCAGCAGATGCTGGCTATCGGACGGGGCTTAATGTCAGAGCCTAAGCTGCTTCTTTTGGATGAACCATCTTTGGGACTTGCGCCGATTATTATTAATCAGGTATTTCAGTTGATTCAGGAGATCCGCAACTCGGGAATTACGATTTTACTGGTGGAACAAAATGCTAGGAGAGCCCTGGAAATTTGTGATAAGGCTTATATTTTGGAAAATGGAGTGATCAAGATGGAGGGCACTGGAGAAGAACTGCTGAATTCTCCAGAGGTAATGGCGGCCTATCTTGGAGAGCAGATCAGCGCAGAGCAGTGAGAGAAGTTTGGAAGAAGAAAATGAAAATTCGTATCGGATGTTGTACCAATATGCTGGCGGATGCTTCGGACCGTACTGGAATCAAGTGGATTGACCAGGCAATTTTAGCAGGTTTTAAATATATAGAACCTCCTTTAGCGGAGTTTATGAACCTTAGCGAAGGAAAACTTCGGGAAGTAGAATCTCGTCTGAAAAACAGCAAAATAAAAATCGAGGCCTTCTGTAATTTGTTTCCGGCTGGCATCCATTTAACAGGCCCCCAGGTGGACTTTAGCAGAATTGATGGCTATATGGAGCAGGCGCTGGCACTGGCGGACCGCTTTGGCGCAGAATGTGTGGTATTTGGAAGCGGGGCAGCCAGGAGGGTACCAGAGAAATTTGACAGGGAAAAGGCATTTTTGCAGTTGAAACAATTGACCGGACATATGGGTCGAATTGCAGATAAATATGGAATTACTATTGTTATAGAGCCGTTAAACAGAGAAGAATGCAATATTATTAATACATTCCGCGAGGGGTGTATTTTTGCAGAGCAGGTGGGAGATCCAAGAATCCGAGTACTGGCAGATTATTATCATTTCTCATTGGAGCAGGATTCTATTGAAGATTTAAAAAAATATGGAAAACAGTATTTGCGGCATGTCCATTTTGCGGAAACAAAAGGGAGATTCTATCCAAAAGATAAAAAGCCGGAGTATCGGGAGTTTATTTGTGCGCTTCAGGAGGCTGGATATAAAGGGAGAATTAGCTGTGAAGGCTATTCCGATGATCTTTTAACAGATGGAAAGAATGGAATCAGAATTTTAACGGAAATTTGGGATGCAGCAACGGAGGAGACAAAATGATAACCATTGAAAGAGCAGTCACGAATTTTGAAAATGAACCGCTTTTGGCACCCTTTGGTTTTAAGGGAGGGGCCATGAATCATATTTGGCAGTATAGCGTCTATTTGAAAACGCCGGAAGGAAAAGAAGCGGTAGGAATTGGCTGCCAGGGAATTCTTTGGTCGGATGCCAGAGTTTTTGCGAACTCATCTCCTTTTGCGGGCTGTGCAAAAATGTATCTTATTACAGAATATGCTGCAAAGCAGTTGGAAGGCCAGAGTTTTAAAAATCCGTGGGAAGCTTTTGATTTTCTCCTGCCCCGCACAATAAAATATGCAAAAATGGTGACAGGACAGAATGATTTGCGCCTGACCTTTGTTTTGAATGCTATGGTGGGGATTGACCATGCTTTGTGGCAGCTTTATTTTTATACGGAGCATGCCTCCGGCCTGGAAGACCTTTTACCAGGAGACATCAGAGCGGCACTAAACAGAAGTTATGACCGGATAGGGGTAATTCCATTGATTTCTTATGGGGTTTCCGTGGATGAGATTGAAAAGCTGGCAGATCAGGGATTTTTCTTTTTTAAGATCAAGATTGGAGCGGATCCGGACCGGGATCAGGATCCGGATAAGATGCTTGCCTGGGATAAAGAGAGACTTTTCAAGATACACAGTACTTTAAAGGACAGGTGGACACCTTATACAAATACGGGACATGTACTCTACTACCTGGATGCCAATGGAAGATATGACTGTGTAGAGCGAATGAATGAGCTTTTGGCTTATGCGGAAAAGATTGGCATGTTGGAGCGAATTGTAGTTTTGGAAGAACCTTTTTCTGAGGAGAATACATGCAGCGTAGAGGATCTCCCGGTTATGGTTGCAGCGGATGAAAGCGCTCATTCTCCTGAGGATGTGAGACAGAGAATTAGGCTTGGTTATAAGGCAATTGCATTAAAACCAATCGCAAAAACTCTAACGGTAACGTTTCGGATGATACGTGAAGCTATGAAAACAGGAACACCTTGTTTCTGCGCAGATTTAACGGTGGGTCCTTATATGGCGGAAATCAATAAAGCCATTGCTTCCAGACTTGATACGCTGCCAGGATTAGCAATACCGGCTATGGAGAGCAATGGATGGCAGAACTACAGCCATTGGGACCAGATGAAAACATATCACAGTATTTGTCAGGGAAGCTGGTCTGAACTGAGAGACGGCTGCTATGAACTGAATAAGGAATTTTATCAACGAGCAGGGGGAATTTTCGAACCTTCCCCTCATTATCGCCAAGTGGCACTGGAAGAATAGGAGGAAACAGTCGTGATCAAAGTTGGAATTATAGGAATTGGGGCAATTGCCCATAGCCACATCACTGGTTATACTACATTCCCAGATCTTTGCCGGATTGTGGCGTTGGTGGATCAGAATATAGACCGTGCCAAGAAAAAAATTGAAGAAGATCATTTAGAAGGTGCAAAGGCATACAGCAGTATAGAAGAGATGCTGGAGGATGGGAAAGTAGATCTGGTATCAATCTGTTTGCCGCCAGCGCTTCACTGTGAAACAGCGGTAACACTTTTGGAAAGGGGAATCCATGCCCTTTGTGAGAAACCCCTGGCACCTACGCTGGAGGAATGTGATCGGATGCTGGAGGCTGCTTCCCATACAGGAGCAGTGTTGTCTACAGTAGCTCAAAACCGATTCAAACCGGATGTAAGAAAAGTGCGTAAGCTGGTGGAGAGCGGAGTGATGGGCAAAATATTATTTGGTCAAGCTACCTCACTTTGGTGGAGAGGGACGAATTATTATAATTTAAGCTGGAGAGGGAAATGGGAAACAGAAGGGGGCGGCTGTACTCTGATTCATGGTATTCACCATATTGATCTATTTCTCTGGATGATGGGAGAGGTAGAAAGTATACAGGCCGTAGTAGATAATGAAGCCCATGATAACAGTGAGGTAGAGGATATTTCCATGGGAATTGTTCGTTTTACCAATGGGGCAGTCGGAAATATGGTGAGTTCCCTTTTGCATCATGGGGAGGATCAGAGACTGATTCTGGACGGACAGTATGCAACAGCAGAACTTCCTTTAAAATTTGCAGCCAGCCGTCAGTTGGAAAATGGTTTTCCCGAACCTAATGAAGAGTTGATGCAAAAAATGAAATCAATCTGTGATAGTGTGAATTCGGAATATACAGGTCATACAGCCCAGATCCAGGATGTGTTGGAGGCAATTACAGAAAACAGGCCGGTAGGAGTAAGTGGAGAGGATGGAAGGAGGGCGATCGAATTTATCTCAGCAGTGTATCAATCGGCATTTACGCATAAGACGGTTCATTTGCCGATGACGCCATCGGATCCATTTTACAGTAAGGAAGGGATTGTAAGAGAAGCGGTGAAATTTCATGAAAAGACGGTTAGCATCGATGCATTTCAGAATAATGAAATCCAGGTAGGAGGAACCTTATAAGGGGGGATAGTTATGCAGAAAATGGATGGGATGAATTACGCGCCTGTTTCTCAGCTTCATATGGATCCGGTAGTGGAACCAGGGGAGTTTACAATTGCTGTGATCGGGCTGCAGCATGGGCATATCTATGCAATTTGCAATGGTCTGACAGAAGCAGGCGCGACCTTAAAATGGGTTTACGATGAGGATGAAGAGCTTTTAAAAAAATTTATGGATACATATCCACAGGTAAAAAGAGCGGAAAGCAAAGAACAGATTCTGGAGGATCCACAGGTGCAGCTGGTAGCCAGTGCTGCAATTCCTAATCTTCGGACCGCTTTAGGAGTTGAAGTTCTGAAACATGGAAAACATTATTTTGCCGATAAGCCGGGTATGACGAATTATCAGCAGCTGGAAGAGGCCAGAGAAGCAGTTAAAGTCTATGGAAAAAAATTTTTCATTTACTATGGAGAGCGTATCCATGTGGAAAGCGCAGTTTTTGCTCAGAAATTGATTGATGAAGGAAAACTAGGACGGGTTCTTCATGTAGATATTTTGGCTCCGCATCGCCTGAATAAGGATACACGTCCGGATTGGTTTTTTGATCCTGAGCAGAGCGGAAGTATTTTAAATGATATTGGCAGCCATCAATATGAACAATTTCTTTCTTACACAGGGGCAAAAACTGCTCATGTACAATCCAGCAAAGAGATTAATTATGCCAACAAAGACCACCAGAAGTTTCGGGACTTTGGAGATGTTATGCTGATCGGGGATAATGGGGCTACCGGATATTTTCGAGTAGATTGGTTTACTCCGGATGGTTTGAGAGCCTGGGGAGATGGAAGAGTATTTATTGTAGGAGAAAAAGGAACGATTGAAATCCGTAAGTATATAGATGTTGGAGCTACAGATGACAGTGATCTCGTATTTTTTACAGATGGCTCTACCGAACACCGGTATAATGTATACGGAAAAGTAGGATATCCATTTTTTGGAGAATTTATTACAGACTGCATCAATGGAACGGAATTGGCTATGACTCAGGAACATGTATTTGAATCGATGCGGATTGCGCTGGAGGCTTCGGAGAAAGCGCTGCAGATTATATAATATGCAAGGGGGGAGTCCAGGTGAACATCAACTTTGAATTTAAGACCAGGAAGTTACCCTGCCTCCACTTCACCACCCTCATCGTCGGCACCGGCGCTGCCGGCTACAACGCCGCAGATGAACTGTGGTCCCTGGGTCAGAGGGACATTGCCATTATCACAGACCACAAAAACGCCGGAACCTCCCGCAATACCGGCTCCGACAAACAGACTTATTATAAACTGACCCTGGCGGGAGGAGAACCGGACAGCGTGAGGGAGATGGCCAAAACACTGTACGAAGGACAGTGTGTGGACGGGGACCAGGCGTTGTGTGAAGCGGCCCTGTCCGCCCCCTGTTTTTTAAAGCTGGTGAATCTGGGGGTACCATTTCCCAGAAACCGCTGGGGAGAATATGTAGGATACAAAACAGACCACGATCCCCGCAGGCGGGCAACCAGTACAGGCCCTTATACCTCAAAACTGATGACGGAATGTCTGGAGCGGTCAGTGGAGGAAAAAGAAATCCCTATTTTCGATAAGATGCAGGTGATCCGTATCCTTTCCGACCGGAAGCAGGTATACGGTCTGCTGTGCCTGGACTTGTCTTTTCAAGAGGGAGAAGGGAAAACGCCCTTTGTCCTGTTTGAGTGCAGCCATGTAATTTATGCGGTAGGCGGTCCGGCGGGGATGTATTATAACAGCGTATATCCTCATGGACATTACGGAGCCAGCGGCCTGGCCTTTGAGGCAGGAGTAAAGGGCAAAAACCTGACGGAGTGGCAGTTTGGCCTTTCCTCCATAAAGCCCAGGTGGAACGTATCCGGCACCTATATGCAGGTCCTGCCAAGGTTTATTTCCACTGATGAAGAAGGGAATGACGAGAGGGAGTTTTTGGCGGACTACCTGAAAGATTCTTATGAGATGCTCAGCCTGGTATTCTTAAAGGGCTACCAATGGCCGTTCGACATAAGAAAGCTGGAGGGGGGAAGTTCTCTTATTGATATCTGCGTCTATCTGGAACAGAACCGCGGGCGCAGAATTTTCCTGGATTATCGGAAAAACCCGCTAGAAGAGAAGATTGCGTTTGAACGCCTGATTCCGGAGGCATTCTCCTATTTAAGTCAGGCGGGAGCCTGCTTTGGAACGCCGATCGACCGTCTAAGGCACATGAATCCTCTGGCAGTGGAATTTTACAGAAGCAGAGGCGTGGACCTTGAGAAGGAGCCGCTGGAAATTGCACTCTGCGCTCAGCATAACAATGGAGGATTGTCTGTGGACGCCTGGTGGCAGACCAACTTGAAGGGATTTTTTGCCGCAGGGGAGGTCAGCGGGACCCATGGAGTTTACCGTCCAGGAGGAAGCGCCTTAAATGCAGGACAGGTGGGCTCTTTGCGGGCAGCCCAGTATATCGCGTCCCGGGGAAAGGAGACAATTTGCTCCCATGAGACATTTGAAGCGTTGGCAAAAGAGGCTGTAGAGGGGGCTGGGAAGCTGGCAAAGAAGGCAGTGGAGAGAGGCCTTAAAAACATGGCTGAGGACTGTGAGATGAACCGGGAGGAAACCTGCGTTGAGGGCAGTCTGATTCATGCCAGGGACTTGTGGAAGGAGGCATCCAAGCGGATGAGCCGCTGCGGGGGACCGATCCGAAGCAGAGCTCTTTTAAAATCAGCTCTGACAGAAAATGAGAAGGACCAGGAGCGCTTAAAATCAGAGGCCTTCGTCAAGAATCCGGGTGAACTGTGGATTTTGTTCCGGCTTAGGGATGTGCTCATCAGCCAGAAGGTTTATCTTCAGGCGATGCTGGATTATATGGACCAGGGCGGGAAAAGCAGAGGAAGCGCCTTGTATACGGAAAAGCCGGAGTGCGAATTTACATTTGACATGTTCCGGAAATTTTCTTGTGAAAGAGGAGAAATGAAAGAAACACCCATACAGGAAATGATTCTGGAAGGGAAAAAGGCCGTCTCTTTTTGGAGACAGCCCCGCCCGATTCCGGAGGATGATGATTTCTTTGAGAATGTGTGGAGGGGATACCGGGAAAATGGAAATATCTTCTGAGCGGATTAGAAACCGATTATAGTCCGGAGGACATTTCGCCGGCTGCCCACCCCTCAAACTCCTCCCAAATCACATCGAATGGAGCCGGTCCCATATCCAGGAGAAAGGTATGAAATTTCAGAGGCGAGTAGGAATCCTTCAGGGCTTCCCTTGCCTCTTTTTCCATGTTGGAGATTTCCAGATATCCGGTATAGTATTCCAGATAATTGGTCGGATTTTCCGCGATATCGTAATAGATGGCGGAAATCACATCCTCATCACGGATGGAGAAAAACTGGTTCAGGAAGGAGCCCATCTGTTCCAGATCCCATCCCTCATAATGGATCTTGATATCCAGAAGAGCGTAAAGGGCCAGGGTAAAGGAGCTGTTGTGGGCCAGCAGTTTGCCAAGTCCGGGAGACAGGCCGTTGTTCAGACCGTAGGCATAGTATTCCACATAGGTGGCCCACCCCTCGGTGTAGCTGGAAAAGCTTAAAAGCTTCCGCAAATTGCAGGCGTCTGTCTGGTTGAAATACTGAGTCTGGTACATGTGCCCCGGCCATCCCTCGTGGGCCATGGTGGTGTAAAGATTCCGGCTGCTGCTGGTACTGCCCGGATTGATGTAGATGGAATTGTCCTGAGGCCGGTCTAAGGGCACGGTTAAATAGAAGGCCGGACTCAAGGAGTCCTCCAGGGCCTGAGGTACTTCTTTGACCGTGTAGCTGCACTGGGGGATTTGGGGAAAATCATCGCTGCACTGTTGTTTTAAGTCCTCCAGGATCTCTTCGGGTTCGGTCAGGGAAAAGGAATAGGAGGAGGCCTTCCGGGACAGAGAAGGGTCTTTGGTCAGGATCTCCTCCATAGCGGTTAGATCCTGGGCCATTCGGAGAGCAATGGCATCCCGCAGTTCCTCCACCGTACCGTAGGAGGTGTGGGTGCTGGATCTTACCAGGTATTCATAATACTGCCGGCCTTGGGGAAGATAAAAAAGTCCCTTGTCATTGCCGCCGGAGCCTTTCAGCTGCAAAAGCCCTTCATATAAATTCTCATAAGCGGGGATGAAGTGCTGCCGGATGGCCTCCTCATGGCGGGCCGTGTAGTCCTGTTTTTCCTCATCTGTCAGCTCTGAAAGGCCCTCCAGCCTCATCCGAAAGGAATCCGTTAAAAAGCTCTGTCCGCCTTCCTCCAGATAGGCCTGGCAGGAAGTGCCGATGCGGTCGATGGAAGCGTCGCAGAGTCCCAGTCCGGCGGCACTTTTTTGCTGCTCAAAGGCCAGGATCTCCCCGAAATACCGGTCCATATCCGTCAAAAGTCCAAGATAATCTTCTATATCCTGGCGGTTGTAAAAGGCATATTCGCACAGCAAAATCGGAAGCTGAGCCTGGATGCCGATGGAGGAGGAGAGGGGCTGGTCGTAGAGCTCCAGCCCATTGGCCGAGAGCTGAACTGTCAGAAAAGAGTTCAGGATCTTCCAGGTCAGAAGCTGCTCTGGCTTTAGGCTGTCCGGGTCGATCTCCAATAATCTCTGCTTCAGATTCAGCATTTCCCTGAGAGCGGAGGAGCTCTGTTTAAGGGAGATACATCCCAGAGATGGGGCAGGGCGGGAAATACCGAGAGCCTCCGGGTCTGCCAGGGTATAGTGAAGGGTGATGGTATTTCCGGAAACTTCTGACCGGAACAGGTCTTCGGCCAGCTGGTCAAATTCCTCCTGCTGCTGTAAAATGGCAGGATTGGGGGCATAGGTACCCTGAAGGACCAAATCCGGCCCTTGGCTGTTTTCTCCGTTTCGGAAACGACCGGCGGCAAGACAGCCGGCGGCCACGGCCAGGGCAAGGCCCAGGGGGAGAATGAAGCGTAAGGGTGCGGGCAGACGTTTCATGAAAGGGGGCCTCCTTATGAGTTTAAAAGCCGGGCAAATGCATTTTTGCCCGGGTGTCACTAAAGTATATGGAAGAGAAAGGGGAGATATTCCCTGGCTTCCCTTCTCTTGACGAATACCCCGGAAACGCTTATACTTAAAGCAATTGCAGCAGTTCGGGCTGTTAAAATTGAAATCAGCAAATCAGGACCGGTGGTGAGGCGGTGCATACCTCCTGACAGCGGCCCGGAAAATGAGGGAAGAAAAACATGTGTCAAAATTGTAAAAAGCCATATTATATTACCACGGCCATTGCCTACGCTTCCGGCAAGCCCCACATTGGAAACACCTATGAAATCGTGCTGGCAGATGCCATTGCCCGCTATAAGAGAGCACAGGGCAGAGACGTATTTTTCCAGACCGGAACCGATGAGCATGGCCAGAAGATCGAGGAGAAGGCTCAGGCTGCAGGGGTAACGCCCCAGGAGTTTGTGGACAAGGCCGCAGCGGAGATTAAGCGGATCTGGGATCTGATGAATACTTCCTACGACAAATTTATCCGCACTACGGACAAGGACCATGAGGCCCAGGTTCAGAAGATCTTCAAGCGCCTTTATGACCAGGGAGATATCTATAAGGGATACTACGAGGGACTTTACTGTACGCCCTGCGAGTCCTTTTTCACCGAGTCCCAGCTGGTGGACGGCAAGTGCCCTGACTGCGGCCGGGAGGTAAAGCCTGCCAAGGAGGAGGCTTACTTCTTCCGCATGAGCAAATACGCGCCCAGACTGATTGAGTATATCAATGAACATCCGGAGTTCATCCAGCCGGTTTCCAGAAAGAACGAGATGATGAACAACTTCCTGCTGCCGGGCCTTCAGGATCTGTGCGTATCCAGAACCACCTTTGACTGGGGGATTCCAGTTACCTTTGACCCCAAGCATGTGACTTATGTATGGCTGGACGCCTTGACCAACTATATTACCGGGCTGGGCTACGACTGTGACGGGAACAGCGCTCCGGCCTTTGAGAAATACTGGCCTGCCGACTTGCATTTAATTGGAAAGGACATTATCCGTTTCCATACGATTTACTGGCCCATTTTCCTGATGGCTCTGGACCTTCCCCTGCCTAAGCAGGTATTTGGCCATCCCTGGCTTCTCCAGGGGGACGGCAAGATGAGCAAGTCCAAGGGAAATGTGCTCTACGCCGATACCCTGGTAGATTTCTTCGGCGTGGATGCAGTGCGCTATTTTGTGCTTCACGAGATGCCTTTTGAAAACGACGGCGTTATCTCCTGGGAGCTGATGGTAGAGCGGATGAATTCCGACCTGGCCAACATTCTGGGAAATCTGGTAAACCGCACCATTTCCATGAGCAATAAATATTTTGGCGGTATTGTGGAGGACAAGGGCATTTCAGAAGCGGTGGACGAGGACTTAAAGAACACCGTTCTGGCCGCAGTGAAAAAGGTGGACTCCAAGATGGAGGAGCTGCGGGTAGCGGATGCCATTACGGAGATTTTCAATATTTTCAGAAGAAGCAACAAATACATCGATGAGACAGCTCCCTGGACTCTGGCCAAGGACGAGGCCAAGAAGGACCGTCTTGCAACGGTGCTTTATAACCTGACGGAGTCCATCACCATCGGCGCCTCTCTGCTGGAGTCCTTTATGCCGGATACGGCGGACCGGATTTTGAAGCAGCTGAACGCAGAAAAGAGGGGGCTTGACCAGATGGATGTGTTCGGCGGATATGTTTCCGGAACAAAGGTGACGGAGAAGCCGGAAATCCTCTTTGCCCGTATGGATATAAAAGAAGTGATGGAGAAAGTGGAGGCTATGCACCAGGCGGAGCAGAAGGCCCTTGGAGAGAGCGGACAGGCCGGGGCGCAGGATGAGAAGGCCCAGAAGGAGGAAAAGCCGGGAATCGACCTTCCCGCTAAGGACGAGGTGACCTACGACGATTTTGCGAAGCTCCAGTTCCAGGTAGGCGAAATCGTAGCATGCCAGGCCGTGCCCAAGTCCAAAAAGCTCTTGTGCTCCCAGGTGAGGATCGGAAGCCAGACCCGCCAGATCCTCAGCGGGATCAAGGCCCACTATTCACCGGAGGAGATGGTCGGAAAGAAGGTTATGGTAATCACCAACTTAAAGCCGGCCAAGCTGGCCGGAATGGTATCAGAGGGAATGCTTCTGTGCGCAGAGGATGAGGATGGAAATCTGTCCCTGATGACGCCGGAGAAGGATATGCCTTCCGGAGCGGAGATCTGCTGAATCCCTGCAGCGAAAAATAATATCAAAGTACCAGGCTCAAAAGGCCTCGCTAAGTGCTCATAACAAGATCGTGGGAGCTGAAGAATCATTTGTGTTAATGATTTTTCGGCTCTCACGTTCTGTTTTTGGGATCATCCATGAAAATTTCCATCGGTGACGATAGGACAAAACAGACAGATGAATTGTGGGATAGATTCCCAAAAAAATCTCAGAAAACAGCCAATAAATCTCATGAAAGTGGGGAAAACATTGTATTTTACCCTGTTTTGGATCGTGATAGGGGGATAGATATCCAATACTTTTTGTCCGCCCTGGAAAGTCTGAGCTGTTTTTGTATTTCCGCACTGGCATATGCGCCCATTGTCCTGTATAATGGTAGAAGAGGCGCCAGAGAATGGAAATATGTTTATTATGCCTTCTACCCGGTTCACCTGGCCCTTTTGTATTTCATTGCCGGGTGGGCGGCGCGGAAAGTAGGAATATAGAGATGATTTTTGATACCCATGCGCATTATGACGATGAGGCGTTTGACCCGGACCGGGAAGAGCTTCTGGAAAGTCTGGCAGCTGCCGGGATCGGGGCAGTGGCCAATATAGGAGCGAGCTTAAAAAGCTGCGAAACCACCCTGGAGCTGGTGCAGCGCTATCCCTGGATGTACGGCTGTCTGGGAGTTCATCCCAGCGAATCAGGGGAGCTTAGCCAGGAGGGGATTGACTGGCTGAGGCAGGCATTAAAGAGCCATCCGCGGATTGTGGCGGTGGGGGAGATCGGCCTGGACTATTACTGGGAGGAGCCGGACCATGCGACTCAGCAAAAATGGTTCCGCAGCCAGTTAAATCTGGCCAGGGAGCTGGATCTGCCGGTATCGATTCACAGCCGGGATGCGGCGAAGGATACACTGGATATCATGAAGGAGGAAAAGGCGGAGGAACTGGGCGGTGTAATCCACTGCTTTTCCTACTCCAGGGAGATGGCCAGAGAATACCTGAATATGGGATTTTATTTGGGAATCGGCGGCGTGGTCACCTTTAAGAATGCCAGGAAGCTGAAGGAAGTGGTGGAATATATGCCTCTGGACCGGCTGGTTCTGGAGACTGACTGTCCCTACCTGGCTCCTGTTCCCAACCGTGGAAAACGCAATTCTTCCCTGAATCTGCCCTTTGTAGCGGAGATGATCGCACAGCTGAAGGGCATCTCAGCCGAAGAAGTAGAGGAGGCTGCCTGGGAGAATGCCTTTAAACTGTACCGCATTCCCCGGACTGCTGACTTAAGAGGGAGGAAAGAATGGAACATAAATTGAGCAATCCAAAGGAAACGATCCAGGTGATCCAGAAATACCAGTTTGCCTTTCAGAAAAAATTCGGCCAGAATTTCCTGATTGACCCCCATGTGCTGGACAAGATTATCGCAGCAGCCCAGATTTCCGATTCGGACTGCGTGCTGGAAATCGGTCCGGGCATCGGAACTTTGACTCAGTATCTGGCGGAGAAGGCCCGCCAGGTGGTGGCGGTGGAGATTGATTCCAACTTAATCCCCATTCTGGGAGAAACCCTGAAGGATTATCCGAATGTAACAGTGATCAATGAAGATATTCTCAAGGTGGATATAGAAGGACTGGCCGGAACGTACAATCAGGGACGGCCCATAAAGGTAGTGGCAAATCTTCCTTACTATATTACAACGCCCATTATTATGAGCCTCTTTGAACAGCAGGTTCCGGTTGACAATATTACGGTAATGGTTCAGAAGGAGGTGGCGGACCGGATGCAGGCAGGCCCCGGTTCCAAGGACTACGGAGCTCTGTCCCTGGCAGTCCAGTATTATGCCAGCCCTTATATTGTGGCCAATGTACCGCCCAACTGCTTTATTCCCCGTCCCAATGTGGGCTCCGCCGTAATCCGGCTGACGAGACATAAGGAGCCGCCGGTGAAGGTGAAGGATGCGAAGCTGATGTTCCGCCTAATCCGTGCCTCTTTTAACCAGCGCAGGAAAACTCTGCAGAACAGCCTGAACAACAGCCCGGAGCTTTCCTGTACAAAGGAGCAGATCGGGGAGGCGATCCGGAGTCTGGGACTGGGGGCGACAATCCGGGGAGAAGCACTGACTTTGGAGCAGTTCGCGGCATTGGCGGACTGTCTTGCAGAACATACAGGATGACAGAAAATTTCCGTATTTGTACCAGATAAAGGGCTGAAAGGGCCGGAAGCTGGAAATACTCTTGGTGAGAGGGCATAAATAGAGCATGCCCGGAAAGGAAGCGGCAGGATGAAAGGAAAAGCAGGAAAATTTCTTACAGCAGCAGCGGTGGCAGCAGCTGCAGGCGTGGTATTAAAACGGATGCGGGACCAGCAGAAAGAGCAGGAAGCCTCCCGAATCCGCTCGATCGAGGAGGCGGTGATGAACAACCGGGACTATGGGGACCGGCAGGCATATCTCATCGGCGGGGGCTTAGCTTCCATGGCGGCGGCGGCCTATCTGATCCGCGACTGCAAGTTCCCCGGAAGCCACATTACCATTTATGAGAGCTCGGATGTGCTGGGAGGAAGCAATGACGGAGGCGGAGATTCCGGGAAGGGCTTTGTATGCCGGGGAAATCACATGCTGAACGAGGAGACCTGCGAGAATTTCTGGGAACTTTTCTCATCCATTCCATCGCTCACCAGCCCGAACCGGAGTGTTGCAGAGGAAATCCTGAACTTTGACCACGCTCATCCCACCCATGCCAGAGCCAGACTGGTAAACCGGGATGGAAAGATTCTGGATGTGTCTTCCATGGGATTTCACAGCCAGGACCGTCTGGCCCTTTTGAAGCTCCTGCTGACCGATGAGAAACGGCTGGACAATCTGACCATTCAGGACTGGTTTAAGGATACCCCCCATTTCTTTACCACTAATTTCTGGTATATGTGGCAGACAACCTTCGCCTTCCAGAAATGGAGCAGCGCAGCGGAATTCCGCCGCAGCCTGAACCGGATGATGTTTGAGTTTGGCCGGATCGAAACCCTGGAGGGAGTGACCAGTACGCCTCTGAATCTCTATGACAGCGCGATCCGTCCGCTGGAGGAATATCTGCGCCAGGCAGGCGTCCATTTTGAGAAAAACTGCCGGGTGACGGACCTGGATTTTGCTCCCGGCCCGGGTCTGACGGTTAAGGCGCTCTACCTGAAGCGGGACAATGGGGAGCAGGCTGAAGGAGAGGCCCGCTATATCCATGATATCCGGCAGATGAAGGATGGGGATATCTGCATTATGACGGCCGGCTCCATGACGGATGGAGCGCTGCTGGGAGACCTTTATACGGCGGTTCCGGGAAAGGAGGAACCTTTCATCAGTGCTCAGCTTTGGTCTAAGGCGGCGGCAAGGCATCTGGAGCTGGGAAATCCGGAGCGCTTCTTTTCAAAGTGCCATGAAACGGCATGGATGAGCTTTACCGTTACCTGCCGGGGAGACCAGATGCTGAAAGCCATTGAGAATTTTACCGGTAATATCCCGGGAAGCGGCGGACTGATGACCTTTAAGGATTCCGCCTGGCTGCTCAGCAGCACAGTGCCGGCTCAGCCTTATTTTGCCGCTCAGCCCAAGGATGAAACCTGCTTCTGGGGGTACGGCCTCTATATTCAGGCGGAGGGTGATTATGTAAAGAAGCCTATGAGAGACTGCACGGGGCAGGAGATTCTGATGGAATATCTCCGCCATCTGCACATTTCCGAGGAGGAAATTGCCCAGTTGATGGAAACGGTGGTGAATGTGATAACCTGCTATATGCCGGCTGTCAACGCTCCGTTTGAGCCGCATCGCTGCACAGACCGTCCTCAGGTAGTTCCGGCCGGCTCCAAGAATTTTGCTATGGCCAGCCAGTTTGTGGAGCTCCCAAAGGAGCTGGTATTTACGGAGGAATACTCCGTGCGGGCCGCCCGCACAGCGGTTTACACGCTGATGGGGGTCAATACGCCCATTTGTCCGGTTACCCCTTACAACCGGCGGCTGAAGGTGATTTTCCGGGCGCTGAAAAAGGCTATGACCTGACGGCAGGGCAGGTACGAAGGAGGAGAGCGTGTGATTTTTATTGGCGGAATCAGTCAGGGAAGGAAGATCCTGGATTATGTGAGAACCGTAATCTGCGGCTGCTGCGGGCGGTACGGCCGGTATGAGGTGATGATGACCTATACCTATTTCAGCTTTTTCTTCATCCCTTTATTTAAGTGGAACCGGCAGTTTTACGTGCGGATGACCTGCTGCGGAGCAGTCTACAGTCTGGAAAAGGAAGTAGGCCAGAAGATTCTGGCGGGACAGGATGTGGAGATCCGGCCGGAGGATTTGACTCTGGTTCAGGGAGGCGATGGAAGCGGGACCTACGGCAGGGTGAAGAAGCACTGCAGCCGCTGCGGGTACGAGACTTTTGAAGATTTTGATTACTGCCCCAAGTGCGGGGAGAGATTTTGAGGAGATGGAATATGAAAAAGATCACGGTGCTGGGCAGCCATCTCTGCCCGGATACGATTTATGCGGTAAATAAACTGGTGGAGGCGGGATTTAAGGTGACTTATAAGGATATCCTTTCCTGCCACAGCGATTTGCGTGAGTATCTGATGATGCGGGATACCTCTCCGATGTATGAAAAATTCAGAGGGACGGAGACCCTGGGCATCCCCTGTTTTATACGGGAGGACGGGACGAAGACGCTGGATCTGGGGGAGGTATTGGAGGGGTAGTCTGACGATATACTATTTTCAGGAAAATTCTGTTTTATCAAACGAACCTCATGCAATTCCAGTATAAAAATAAAGACGTTAAAAATTTTGTATGCAAAGCATCGGCAGGAAAACGCCGGTACTTTGCATTTTTCTATTTAAAAAATGAACCATTTCCCCGGAAGAGTACTCTATATAGCAGGTATACCGAAAAGCGCAAAGCGCGCCCCGCCCATAGGGCCTGCATTACGGTGTACCCGAAAGGGTATACCGAAAAGCGCGAAGCGCACCCGCCCATAGGGGGAGCTTGACACCGGAAAGGAGGAAAAACGTTGGAGAGAGAGACAGAGGAGCTGGTCCGCCGCATGAGGGAAGGAGACCAGGAAGCCTTTGACCAGCTGGTAAGGCATTATTATGAAAAAACTCTTCGCATGGCGTACCTGATTTCCGGAAATGAAGCCGATAGTCAGGACATTGTGCAGGAAACCTTTGTAATCTGCTATTTAAACCGGAGGAAAATACAGGAGCCGGCCTGCTTTGAGAGGTGGCTTTTTAAGACCCTTACCAGGGAAGCCTGGAGGGTCTGCAGAAAATCCAGGAGAGAGCAGCCGGCGGAGGAAATCTTTGGGGAGCAGGAACCCCAGTCTCCGTCCGTATTGGAAACAGTGATCGAGGATTCCACAAACAGGGAGCTGTATCAGGCCATCTGTGAGCTCCCGCCCAAACAGAGGACGGCGCTGGTGCTCTACTATTTTAACGGCATGGGAACAAAGGAGATTGCGAAGATCTGCGGCTGTCTGGAGGGAACCGTTAAATCGCGGCTGCATACGGCCAGAAGCCGGCTGCGGCTGCTCCTGAAGGAGAACCGTGACGGATTGGGGAAGGAGGCATTGCTGTGAGCAGACAGGAACGGTTTTGGGATGAGCAGGTCCGCGGTGCGTTGAAGGAGAGGGCAGGGGAGATAAAGGTCTCCCAGGGAGAGATGGAGCAGGCCTGCCGGAAGATTCATAGAAGAATAGAGGAGGAAACAGGGATGAGAAAGACATGGAGCTGGAAAAAAGTGCTGGTAACAGCGGCTGCGGTTTGTGTAGTTGGAAGCGTGACGGCCATAGCGGCAGGGAGAATTGTGGGAGTTGAATCCCACAGCAGCTGGAAAGAGGCGGTGAACAAGTATACCGATGCACAGAAAATGGGAGAGGAGATGGATCTGGCTCTTCCGGTTCCGGAAACCTTTTCCAATGGGTATACGTTCCAGTCGGCTCTTCCGGTCCATGCCTCCGGTCAGGATGAGGAAGGAAATTCTGTGAAGGAGTGGACCGGGATGGACCTGATCTACCAGAAGGAGGGTCAGCCGAACATGAACATCAATGTGGAGCAGGCCCAGGAGGCGGAAGGATATGCAGCGGGAGACGAGAACTTTGATTATAATGGAATCCAGTTGAGCTACAGCAAGGAGCATTACCGTTTTGTTCCCCCGGATTACCAGGTATCGGAGGAAGAACAGGCCCAGATGGATGCGGGAGAACTGGTGATCTCCTATGGTTCCCCGGAAGTGGAGGACAGTGAGATCCAGTCACTGAACTGGCAGACGGATGGGATTTCCTATGGACTGATGATATTTGACAGTACCATTACCCCGGCGGAGCTGGTCCAGATGGCGGAGGAGATGATCGAGCAGTAGGGCTCTGCCTCCTTAATGGAGGCAGGCCTGAACGAGACTGGAGAAAAGCATGCGGGAGGTATCCTCCTGCTGCCAGAGAAATTCCGGGTGCCACTGCACAGCCAGCAGGTAGGGATAGTCCGGCATCTCCACCGCCTCCACCAGATGGTCTCTGGAATAAGCAGAAACCTTCAGGGAAGGAGCCACACGGCGGATGCCCTGATGGTGCATGCTGTTTACCGGAACGGAGGAAGCTCCCTTTGCCAGCTGGGACAGCCTGGTGCCGGGAACGATGTCCACCTGATGAGAAAAGGCGGTATAGTAAAATGGCTGGTGATGGGCAATGGGAAATTCTGAGGTATACTGGGAGGGGAGATCCTGATAGAGGTCCCCTCCCAGTCCTATGTTGATCAGCTGGATGCCCCGGCAGATCCCGAGAATCGGTTTTTTCTGCTCCATGGCAATTTTCAGCAGGGCCAGTTCAAAGGAATCACGGGAGAGGGAGACATTGCCGCATTTTTCATGGGTATCCTGTCCGTAGCGGAAGGGGTGTACATCCGGCCCGCCGGTAAAAAGAAATCCGTCACACAGGGAAGCCAGGCAAAGGATATCCTCCACTTCCATTTTCATCGGAAATACCAGGGGAACTCCGCCTGCTGCGGCTACAGCGTCTAAATAGGAAAAACGGAGATTAATTCCGTCGCTGCCTGGTTCGTGGGAGGGAGTGACGCCAATTACGGGTTTTTTCATAAGATCATACCTCCTGCAAAAATGATCGTTAAGGCATTACAGCCATGGAAAAGAGAATATAAAAAATCCCCTCCCGCAGATGGAAGGGGACTTAGTATGTAGCGAAGTACAATTAGCCCTCGATAGCGCCGGTGGGGCAGGTAGCAGCGCAGGTACCGCAGTCGATGCAGGTATCAGCGTCGATTACATACTTGCCATCTCCCTCAGAGATAGCGCCTACGGGACATTCGCTGGCGCAGCTTCCGCAGCTAACGCAGGTATCAGTAATAACGTATGCCATGATAAAATCCTCCTTTTTTAATGGTTGCAGACATGTCCGATGAAGGGGACATGCTTATGTTTTCTGTGCTTTTATTCTATACCATAACCCCTAATTATTCAAGAGGAAAATACAGGTTCCCTTGTTCAAAATCAGGAGCAAAGGGCCTGGGCCTTGATCCGTTCAAGCCCCCGCCGCACCGAGGGCACCATCAGGATCGCCAGAGTTACTGCCGCTTCTGCCCCGATATAGGAGCCATTGTAGGCCATGGAGTAGGGAACCGGGGACCAGCCGTCCACGATGGTCATGCCCAGAGAAACCCAGATCAGCCCGGCAATGGTAGCCATAATCCATCGTCCGATCACCGCCACAAGATAGGCGGGGATCAGTCCGTTTTTCATGCGGCAGAACAGCCCGGAAAGTCCCATGACCGAGAAGGCGAACACATAGTCAAAGAGAACCTGCGGCAGGGTCAGCACGTAGGGCCCCAGAACGAACTGGAGAATGCCGTAGACCAGGCCGCAGAGCAGCCCTGTGGACAGGCCGTAGATCCATCCGGGAAGCACGATCATCAGCATGGAGCAGAGGGTGATGGAACCGCCCAGAGGCAGTTCAAATACCTTGATCATGGAGGTAACCGCTGCCAGGGCAACGCACATAGCGCAGACGGTCAGCCGCCTGGTATCCGCGGACCGCCGTCCGGAGGCCTCTCGTCCGCCGGAGGAACCGGTATTTTTCCGGATGAAAAGCAGAGCGGTCATCAGTACAAGGATACAGACGACACAGAGCACATATCCGGCGGTGGTAAGTCCGCCGTCGGACGTAATAAACAATGACATTAAACATTCCTCCTGTCTGTTAAATAACAATGGTCCAGAGGCCCGCTTCCTTTTCCAAGGTCCAGGCCGGAGGCCAGAGCGCCGGAGAGATATTCCTTTGCCCGGGAAATGCTCTCCTCCATGGAAAGTCCCTTTGCCAGACCGCAGGCGATGGCGCTGGATAAGGTGCAGCCGGTACCGTGGGTATTGGGGTTTTCAATCCTCTGTCCGTGAAACCAGCAAATCTTGTCATCCATGCAGAGCACATCGTCAGCGTCCGATGTGTGGTGGCCCCCTTTTACCAGCACGGCTGTGCCGAATCTGCGGGAAATTTCCCGGGCAGCCTCCTCCATCTGTTCCTGGTCTTTAATCGGATGCCCGCTTAAGATCTCCGCCTCCGGTATATTGGGAGTGGCAAGGGCGGCCAGGGGCAGCAGATGGCTGCAGAGCGTGTCCACCGCTTCCTCTTTCAGGAGACGGGAGCCGCTGGTGGAAACCATAACCGGGTCCAGAACCACCGGCTGAGCCTGATATTCCCTGAGTTTCTCAGCAATGGCAAGGATGATATCCGGCCGGGACACCATGCCGATTTTAATGGCGTCCGGGAAAATATCCTGAAAGACACAGTCCAGCTGCTTTGCCACAAATTCCGGCTCCACATCCAGAATGCCGTAAACCCCGGTGGTATTCTGGGCGGTGAGGGCGGTGATGACGCTCATGCCGTAAAGGCCAAGGGCAGTCATGGTTTTTAAATCTGCCTGGATTCCAGCTCCTCCGCTGGAGTCGGAACCGGCGATGGTGAGAACAGTTTTCCGATTCATGAGAAATAACCTCCTGGTGTGGATTTTTACTGGGAAAGGATGAAGTCCATGGTTTCCCGAAGCTTCTTTACTGCCTTCGTAATGTCCGGTGCGGCAAAAATGCCGGAAACCACGGCGGCCCCCGCCACCCCTGTCCCATCTAACAGGTGGACGTTATCAGGGGTGATGCCTCCGATGGCAACAACGGGAATGGAAACAGAGGCTGTAATAGCCGCCAACTGTTCCAGGGTCATGGGGACGGCGTCCTTTTTGGTGCTGGAGCCAAAGACCGCTCCGGAGCCCAGGTAGTCGGCCCCTGCGGCCTGAGCCGCCTGGGCCTGGCTGATGGTCTTGGCGGTGACGCCGATGATTTTGCCGGGCCCCAGTATCCGTCTGGCCTCCCCGGGGTCTAAGTCCTGCTGGCCCAGATGGATGCCCGCTGCGCTGCTGGCTATTGTCACTTTTAAATTATCATTGATGATTAACGGAACATGGTAACGGTCCGTCAGTTCCTTGATCTCCAGGGCTTCCTTTAAAAAGGCCTCCTCGTCCAGCTCTTTTTCCCGCAGCTGTACCATGGTGACGCCCGCTTTTAAGGCCTCCTCCAGCTGCTCTTTCAGGCTTTTGCCGCCAGTCCAGGAGCGGTCCGTTACGGCGTAAAGCCTTAAATCCAGCCGCGGATGTTGAGGCAGA
>ULXG01000445.1_pt1 | contig 22501 bp, 17 predicted proteins | sample 1961141 | NCBI WGS metagenome assembly ULXG01 (sample SAMEA4835834, study PRJEB28245) | human gut metagenome | biome: gut microbiome; material: fecal sample | place: Denmark | collected 2008 | reverse complement strand
CAGCAGCTCGGCAACTTCCCGGAGCCCGCCGCAGATCGGAAGCGGCCTCATGCCCGAAAGCCGTAGGCAGGCATGCTCGCTCCTCTCCAAGCAGCCGTGCGTCCGCCGGCCTGCAGCCCGCAGGCCCGGCCGCCCAACGTGAAGCCCATCGTTCACAATGCACGGAATTTTAGTCCGATTTCGGATTAAAGTCAACGATTCACGTCTTGGAGTATTTAATAACTCCCCAGGTTGGCAATCTTTAGCCAAATTTGCGTCGTGCCCAATCTTCAAACCAAAAGAGCCGCCGACGCTCGGGGTATGCGTCGGCGGCTCATAGCGGGGTGGCTCTGCGGCCTGCCTTCCTGCGATGCCGCGAGCCGAATAGTCAGCATTACCAGCTACTATTTCTCCCAACCTTCTTGAATCGACTCATAGAATGTTGCGCCAGGGAACAAATCGTGGATGCTTTTCCCATCGCGCCACGGGAGCTCGATAATCTCCGGCATGGTAGCCACGAGCTCGGAGCAATCGGTAAAACGGCCCTTATCGTTCAACTTGGAACAATCCTGCACACGCCAGTATCCGTCGGTGTGGGTGATGTAGTACTGGTCACCATCAACATCCATGAATACGCGGGTCTTCGAGCGCAGGTATCCAAGGAACCCTTCGAAGTCGAAGTCGAGCGCCTCCTCAGCTTTGAGCCCCATGATATCCTCCTTGCTTCGGGCGCCTCCCGGGCGCCAGGCCGATAAAACCGTCTGTTTTTAGTAAACCCGTCGTAAGGGCTTCTCATGCATACAATCTGGTGGGCGGTCTGGCATACGGGGTGGACGGGCACTCTATGCATCATCTCCATAAGTTGGGGCAACTCGCTCCAGGGGGCACGCGCACTGCGCTAGCCCGCCTACTTCTCGCGAGAGAAGCCCTCCATCAGCACCGCAACGATTCCGCAAATCATGCCGCCCACAGGCCACGCCACCCAAAACCACATGGCGGACGTGCCAACCGGGTCGAAATCCGAAGGGTCGGCCGCGGAAAACACCGGTATGAAGAGCAGGGCAAGTCCAATAATCGTCGCCGCAATCATAATGGCCCCGCAGATGGCGCCGAGCTTCTTGTTGGACCGCTTATGAGCGATCATGGCATGGCGGATCTCGTCTTCTACCTGAGCGTTCACGATGTCTTCCATCTCGAGCTCTTCCGCCGCGCTCTTGTTGTATTCGGCGATGTTCATACGGCCGAGAAGCATGCCGTACCGCACGATAAGCCAAACACCCAGAGCGACGAACAACATGAGCAGGCAGAGGCCCTGGCGTTCGGTATCGCGGTGCTCGCCGAATACCATGATGCACGCCACGCCCACAAAGATGGCCGCAACCCCGGCGACGATTGCGCGCGACAGGTCGCGCCGAGCGGAGGCGCGGTCGTCCTCAGTATAGAAATCCTCGATATAGGGATGCGCCTTCATGAACGCCGCGTGCTCCATACCTGCGGGCACGGCAAACGACAAGCCAACGAGCACGCCCAGCAAGATGAGCATGATCATGAGCGTGTCGGCGTCGCCGCCCATGAAGGAGAAGCTCCCCTCAAAGAGAAATGCGATGCCGCACATGACAAGGATCGCGGCGACGCCCGTAGGAACCTTGAACGCCATCATGCGCTGGTGCTCGTCGTAGCCGCAGATATCTTGCGGGGGCCCGTCGGGAACGGGCACTTGCGTCCCGTTCGCCGAGCTCGCGTTGCCCGCGAGAGTGGCCACATCGCCCGTTACAAGATCATCCAAGCTGCATTCGAAGATCTGGCACATCTTAAGCAGCTTGTCCATCTCTGGATAGCTTTTCGCGGCCTCCCACTTGGTCACACTTTGGCGTGAAACTCCCAGCAACATGGCGAGCTGTTCTTGCGTCATATTGCGCGTAGCGCGGAGGTGTTGAAGATTTTCGCGGAAACCCATGGCGGTGCCTCTCGTTGTGGCTCCGCGCGCAGGCCAGGGCGACCGGATGCGACGGAGCGGCTGATACGTTGCCGGCACCATCAGAGTACGGGTGCGTTGGCCCCTATTCTACCAACCAGAGGGCTGCATTTTTTGAAATTTGTGGCAACCGCGAGGCGCCTTCCAGTTGCTTTTCGCAGGTCAGACAGCATTTCGATGTAAGGCCGACGGTTTGTCTTCGCCGAGCCATGCAACAGCGCCAAGCAAGCACAGGACGCGAGAGTGCCGGCGCCGGGCTGCCGCACAGGATGTGAGGGCAAGCTGAGGTCAAGCGCCCGCGCGGCACGTGGAGACGCGCCGGCGCCGAGCCATGCGCGCCCTTACCAGATACCAAGAAGATGCTGCATGCCCAAGCTCACCGCGGCGATGCCCACCCAGCAACAGGCCCCCATGAAGATGGGTTTGCCGCCGGTGCGAACGAGCTTGACGATGTTCGTGTTGAAGCCGATCGCCGCCATGGCCATGACGATAAAGAACTTGCTCAGCTCTTTGATAGGCGCGGTAACCGCGGCGGGCAGCGCGAACACCGTGGTGATAATGCTTGCCAGCACAAAGAACAGGATGAAGAACGGGAAGATCTTCTTAAGATCGAAGCTGCCCGCAGCCTGCGCGTCCTCGGTACGGCCCTCGGCGGCAGCGCGCTTGGCCTTCCGCACCTGCCAAAACGCAAGCGCCAGCGTGATGGGGATGATAGCGAGCGTGCGCGTAAGCTTGACGATCGTGGCGGAATCGAGCGTGTTGGCACCGGGATGCATGCCGTCCCATGCCGCCGCGGCAGCCGTTACCGACGAAGTGTCGTTTACCGCCGTGCCCGCGAAGAGGCCGAACCCTTCGTTCGAAAGGCCGAGCATGCCGCCGAGCGTGGGGAATACGAGCGCCGCGATCACGTTGAACAAGAAAATCACGCTAATGGCCTGCGCAATCTCCTCGTCGTCCGCGTCGATAACCGGAGCGGTAGCTGCGATGGCAGAGCCCCCGCAAATGGAAGAGCCTACGCCCACGAGCGTCGAGATCTTGCTCGGGATGCGAAGTGCTCGGCAAAGCACGAAGGAAATGATGAGCGAGGTGGCAATAGTGCTCATGATGATGGGAAGCGACGTGGCGCCGACCTGTGCAATCTGGGCCAGGTTAAGGCCAAAGCCCAAAAGGATCACCGCATATTGGAGAATTTTCTTCGAGGTAAACTTCACGCCCGCCTCGAGCGGAGCTGCCGACGAACCGGGCACAACGAGCGCCAGCACCATACCTATGAGGATTGCGAACACCGGCCCGCCAATCACCTCGAACTGTTTACCCAGCAGCCATGCCGGCACCGCAATAACCAGGCAAAACAGAAGGCCCTTCCAAATATGCCTCGCATCCTTGACCAAATCCATACGCTCCCCTTCAATCTGGCATGTACGTTCGGCCACCATGGTAGATGAGCTGTCTATAATTATTTCTATCGTTATACTTATTCTTATATAAGAATTCTTTATGCATAGGACCCGGCCATGCTCGATTACCGCGCGCATACCTTCATCATTGCCTACCGCCTGCGGAGCTTCACGCGCGCCGCGGAGGAGCTCCATATCACGCAGCCCGCGGTCTCGCAGCACATCAAGCAGCTGGAAGCCCGGGCTGGCTGCAGGCTCTTCGAGACGCGCGGGCGCGCCATTCACTCCACGCCCGCGGGAGACCTTCTCTACCGGAGACTTTCCGTTATGGCAAACGACGAAGCGCGTATCATCGATGAGCTTCGTCGGCTCGATAGCGCCACAGCTGTTCCGCTTCGCCTAGGGTGCACCCGCACCATCGCCGACTACGTCGCGCCCCGTCTGCTCGCCAAGCATGCGCAGCGCCATCCCGAGCAGACCGCGCATCTTAGGAGCGCAAATACCCACGATCTGCTCATCTCGCTCGAAATGGGCGAGCTCGACCTCGCGCTTGTGGAGGGGCCGTACGACCGCAGCTCCTTCGACGGCTCCGTGCTTTCCACGGAACCGTACGTCGCGGTAGCCTCTCCGCGCAAGGCCCAGAGCGCGCACGCCCTCTCCGACCTTCTCGTGCACCCGATTATCGTGCGCGAAAAAGGCTCGGGAACGCGCGAAATCTTGGAACGCATGCTGGCGGCGCAAGGGCTTGAGCTCGGCGACTTCGCCTCGGTAATCGAGGTCGCAAGCATCCCCGTTATCAAAGAGTTCGTTCGCGCGGGCCGGGGCATCACGTTCATCTACCGCGTAGCCGTGAGCGAGGAGCTTTCCCGCGGTGAGCTGGTAGACCTAACGCCAGCCGACTGCGCCGCGCACCATGATTTCACGCTTATCTGGCAACAGGGCAGCGCTTATGCCGAATCCTACCGCGCGCTGCTTGATGAATGGCGCAGCGATTTGCTCTGATGCATCAAAACGTTTTTGGCTCGAAGCCCAAAACGGCCCCCGGATGAGTCCATCCAGGGGCCGCGCTAACGCCATGCTGCATCAGGAGCTAGGCAATCGCCAGGCTTGCATTGCGCCCTACTCCACCGTCACGCTCTTGGCAAGGTTGCGGGGCTGGTCAACATCGCAGTCGCGCATGATGGCAACCTCGCGCGCCAGGAGCTGGAGCGGCACCGTCGCCGTAATGGGGCAAAACGCATCGCGCACCGGCGGAATGTAGATCACGTGATCGGCAATCTGCTTGATGTCCTCGTCGCCCTCGGTAGCCACGACAATGATCTTTGCCCCGCGCGCCTCGCATTCCTTGAGGTTCGACACGGTTTTATCGTAGGTGGGGCTCTTGGTGGTTACCGCGATCACGGGGAAACCAGGGTCGATAAGCGCGATGGGACCGTGCTTCATCTCCCCTGCCGCATACGCCTCGGCGTGCAGGTAGCTGATCTCTTTGAGCTTGAGCGCACCCTCGTGCGCGATGGCCGCACCCATGCCGCGCCCCACGAACAGCGCGGAGTGGGCGTCCTTACAGGCGAGCGCCGCCTCATGGACCGCCTCGGTCTGCGTATCGAAAATCCATTGGATCTGCTCGGCCGTGTCGCCCAGCTCGCGGAAGAGCATGCGGACCTGACCCGTCGTGAGCTTGCCCTTTACCTGCGCAAGCAGCAGGGAAAGCAGCGTGAGGGAGACCACTTGGCCAATGAAGCTCTTGGTAGACGCTACCGCGATCTCTTTATTGGCCTTGGTGTAGATGACGCCGTCGCTCTCGCGCGCCACGGGGCTTCCCACAACGTTGGTGATGCCGAACACCTTGGCCCCTTTGATGCGTGCATCGCGAATGGCCGCCAGCGTGTCGGCCGTCTCGCCAGACTGGCTCACCGCAACGACCAGCGTCGAGGGCGTGATGATGGGGTTGCGGTAGCGGAACTCGCTCGCCGCCTCCACTTCGCACGGGATTCGCGCCCACATCTCGATGAGGTTTTTAGCGATGAGGCCCGCATGGTAGCTCGTGCCGCATGCGATCACGTACACGCGGTCGATAAGGTTGAGCTCTTCGTAGGTAAGGCCGAGCTCGTCGATATCCAGCTCTCCGCCGACCATGCGGCCCACCAACGTGTCGCGCACCACGCGAGGCTGCTCGTGAATCTCTTTGAGCATGAAATCGGGGTAGCCGCCCTTTTCGGCCATGTCGATGTCCCAGTCGATGTGCGTGATGGCCGGCTCGATCGCTGTGCCCTCGGCATCGGTGTAGGTGATTCCTTCCGGCGTGAGGCGAGCGAACTGGCCGTCCTCAAGCACCACAACATCGCGCGTCGCGTCGATGACCGCGATGACATCCGAGGCAACGTAGCTGCCGTCCTCGCCGCGCCCGATGATGATGGGGCTGTCCTTGCGAGCCACAGCGATGACGCCGGGCTCGTCGGCGCACAACGCGGCGAGGCCGTACGCGCCCACCACATGCGTTGTCGCCTCGCGCACCGCAGCCATAAGGTCGTGCGAGCCAGGCTGGGCGGGCTCGCCCGTTGCTGGGTCTGCGGGACGTCCCTCGTAAGCCTCCTCGATAAGATGGGCGAAAACCTCGGTGTCGGTATCGCTCGTGAAGCGATGACCGCGACGTTCAAGTTCCTCGCGCAGCTCTGCGAAGTTCTCGATGATACCGTTGTGCACGACAGCGATCCTACCGTCGCAGCTCGTGTGCGGGTGCGCGTTCGCAACGCTCGGGCGACCGTGCGTTGCCCAACGAGTATGACCGATGCCGCAGGTCGACGCGGTGTCGACATGCTCGAGCTCGGACTCAAGCCCGGCCACCTTCCCAACGCGACGGTGCACGTCGAGCTCCGTGGCGGAGGCAGACTGCCGCTCGAGGGCGATGCCCGCCGAGTCGTAGCCGCGATATTCGAGCCGTTTAAGGCCATCGATGAGTACGTTTTTCGCTTGGCTGAAACCGGTGTAGCCAACGATTCCACACATGGGGGCGCTCCTTTGCAACGATGATTACCGTATGAGGCGGAAGATGCCGTCGCAGAAATCGGCGCACCACAGGTCGTAGCCAGACGCACGCGGCGCGTTCACCCGCAAAGCTATGGCCATCGGCCCGCCCAGGCGCGCACCGCCGCAAGACTAGCCTTTTCCCACTGATGGCACATTGTAACAGCCGTGCGGTGCCCGGATTGGCCCCTGTGGTATGTAAACATCAATACCAGACAATCTCCTAAACTGTGGAGGGGTGAATAAACTGCCTCGCGGCGGCGTTGGGTAAATCTTGGCCCCGTGTAACTCCATGTTTGCAGCAGCGAACACACCCAGCGACGCCGACTCATATGCGACGCCGACCGGCCAATCTTCTACCGACCTGGTCGTCCGCATGCCGCAACTCCCTGAAATGTGGAAATGCACACACAATTAAGATTCTGCTTGAATTGAAAGACCTCACATCGTAATATATCTTCTTGCACCAGAGGTGCACCAGACATTGCGGGGTGGAGCAGTCTGGTAGCTCGCCGGGCTCATAACCCGGAGGTCGTAGGTTCAAATCCTGCCCCCGCGACCAAGAATTCGCAGCTCGGAGGTCATGTGGCCTCCGAGCTTTTTTGTTACCGTGCGCCGTGGTCCGCGAGATTGGGACAGACGTTGAGCCCTGAAGGCGAGATGCCGCTTGCACCCCGGCGTAGCTGTATATAGCTGGACAGCACGGTGAAAGCGGCATCATTTTGGCAGTTGCTCCATCTGATAAAATGAAATCTAAAATGTATTGCAATATGCAAGCTGGGAGACGTCGTGGACTATGCAGACCTCATCGATGGCAACGTCACGGAAAGCGAACTCAAAGCCCACCTGGTTGAGGGCGGAAACGTTGCTGTGACGATTCGCATACCCAAGAACATGCGTGATATGGCCAAACAGGCCGCCGAACTTTCGGGGATGAGCTTTACCTCGCTGGTCAAGTTGAGCCTCATCGAGCACCTTGCAGAAAGGGACAAATAGCATGGCCGACATAAGGAAGATTGAAGATGAGCTGTGGGAGGCGGCGGACGAGCTTCGCGCCAATTCAAAACTCACCAGCCAGCAATACTGCATGCCGGTGCTAGGGCTCATATTCCTGCGCTACGCGTGGGGACGCTTCAAGCGCGCCGATGCGCAAATAGACGAAGAGCGCTCCCGTATCGAAGGCCGTAAGCCGCCCAAGGCGCCGCAAGACTACACTGCCAAGGGTGCCATGTTCATTCCCGAGGAGGCCCGCTACGACTACCTGCTCAACCTGCCCGCGCAAGCGGACACGGGACGGGCCGTCAACATAGCCATGGACGCCATCGCCAAGCTCAACCCCAGTCTTGCCGGCGTGTTGCCCAACACCTACACCGAACTGGGCAACGATTTATTGGCGAGTGTCATCCGCATCTTCAACAATCCCGCCCTCGATGAGGAAGGCGATGATATCATCGGACGCATCTACGAGTACTTCCTGGGGAAGTTCGCACCCGCCGTGGCAAGTGATGACGGCGTGTTCTTCACGCCGAAATCGCTCGTGCGCATGATTATGAACGTGATTGAGCCCGAGCGCGGCATTATGCTGGATCCGGCGTGCGGGTCGGGCGGCATGTTCGTGTCTGCCAGCGATTACGTGCGCGAGCATGGTGGTGATCCGGCGCAGTCCATGATGTATTACGGCCAGGAGAAGGTGGACTACAACGCCAAGCTGTGCCTGATGAACATGGCGGTGCACGGCATGCAGGGCGCCATCAAGAGCGGCGACGAGGCAAACACCTTCTACCACGATGCGCATGCTCTTGAAGGCAAATGTGACTACGTAGCCGCCAACCCGCCTTTTAATGTGGACAAGGTCAAATGGGCGGCTACCGTGGACGCCGGACGTCTGCCCCTGGGAGTGCCGAAGGAGAACAAGAAGCACGAGGTGTCCACGAGCGGCGCCAATTATCTGTGGATCAACTACTTCTATTCGTACCTGAACGATCATGGCCGCGCGGGCTTCGTCATGGCATCCTCCGCCACCGACTCCAACGCCGAGCGCGCGCAGCGCCGAGCACTGGTCGAGGCGGGCGCGGTCGACGTGATGCTCTACGTGGGCAACAACTTCTTCTACACCAAGAGTCTGCCCTGCACGCTGTGGTTCCTGGACAAGGACAAACCGCAGGCGATCCACAACAAGGTGCTGTTCATAGATGCGCAGCGCTACCACACCGCTGTTTCCACCACCCTGAACGAGTGGACGCCCTGGCAGCTCAAGAACCTCTCTGCCATCGTATGGCTCTACCGCGGTGAGACGCAGAAGTACCGGGAGCTTATGAGCGCGTATCGCGCGAGATGCGGCGAGCTTGCGGGGCTGTTCAGCGGCGAGGCAGCCGAGCTGCTGATAAGCGTTGTCACAGCGGATGATTTCGCACCTACGCACCAGGCGATGCTCGCTGCCATCGAGGAGCAGAAGGCTGCTGCAAAGACCGAGGTGGAGGCTCTGCCGAAACGCCAGCAGAAGAAGCGCCGCGAGGAGCTTGCCGCGAAGACCGCCGAGCTTGAAGCCGCCGCCACCGAGGTTGGCGAAGCCGTGTGGCTTACCGAGAAGTTCGGTGAGGGCGAGTATGCCGACGTGCCGGGCCTATGCAAGGTTGCCAGCAAAAAGGATATTCAGGGCGAGCAACCCGCTGACAAGAGCTCTTGGAGCCTCACGCCCGGCGCCTACGTGGGAGTGCCGCCCGTGGAGGACGACGGCGTGGACTTCCACGAACGCATAGGCGAGATTCAGGCAGAGCTGAGCCGCCTGCAGGCCGAGAGCAATGACCTCATGGTCACCATCACCCGCAACTTTCGGGAGCTGGGGCTATGAGGGCGAAGCTTGGAGATGTGTGCGCATCGATATACGACGGAGACCATAATGCTCCCCCTAAGTCGGAATCTGGCATTCCGTTCATTACAATTTCAAATATAGATGCAAACGATGGATTTATCGATTTCTCAAATACCTCGTTTGTCCCTGAGGAATACTACAAATCTCTCAAAGGCGAGCGTAAGCCAAAGCGTGGTGATGTGCTGTACTCTGTTGTGGGTAGTTTCGGCATTCCATCGTTGCTGAAGGACGATAAGAGATTTGTCTTCCAAAGGCACATCGCCATTTTGAGGCCAAGCGAAAAGCTTGACTCGACATACCTCTACTATCTTCTAAAGGATTCGAGTTTCTACCACTGGGCTGATGCTGTGGCCATCGGCTCTGCTCAACGCACTGTGACTCTTGGGCAGCTTCGCAGCAAAGGAGTAAACCTCCCTGACCTCGAGACCCAGCGACGTATCGCGGGCGTGCTTTCGGCTTACGACGAGCTGATTGAAAACAACCGCAAGCAGATAAAGCTTCTCGAAGAGGCCGCGCGGCGCCTTTACAAGGAATGGTTCGTTGACCTGCGTTTTCCCGGTCACGAAACTGCGCATATTCATAATGGCGTCCCCGAGGGATGGCATACTGGCTCTCTTCTTGATCTTGCTGATGTTGTACGCGGATGTTCCTATTCGAGCGACGAGATAGTCAATGGAGGGAAAACCCTTATCAACCTTGGAAACTTAACGCCTTTTGGAGGCTTCAGGCTTGGTTACGCCAAACCATACTCGGGGAAGTCGCGCGATGATCAGGCGGTCGCGAAAGGCGATGTTATCATGGGTCTTACGGAGCAGGCCGTTGGACTTGCGGGCTATGCAGCCCTGCTTCCCGCGATTCCTAACGGCAGTGTAATATCTGCCGATCTTGTTAAGCTTGTACCTCACGCCGGCGTGTCTGCTGTATTTGTTTACGCCGTTCTACGTTTTGGTCGGCTGTCTGAGCTCATTTCGCCTCTAGCAAATGGCACGAAGATCAAGCACCTGCGTCCCGAATCGCTTTCGCGCGTAGCGGTGCTGCTTCCTTCGAAACGATTGGCCAACGATTATGCTGAGCTCGTCGCACCGCTCTATGATCAAATCTCGATATGCGACCAGCGAATCTGCACCGCTCGCGAGACTCGCAGTCGTCTTCTACCGAAACTCATGTCCGGCGAGATCAAGGCGTAGCAATGAGAGGGCAGAAGACGTTCCAGATACACCTTGACCCGGAGCTTATCGAAGAGTTCAACGCTTCGCTCACTGCTCATGAGCACATCTCCGAGCAAATATCGTTCGTTGAGAAGGCTTTCGAAAAGAAGAGGTATCGGGGCGTTCCCGCATGGGACTGCATGTGTTCCTGCGTGCATCGCGTGCGCGACACCGTTGGATATCTGAACGACCAAGTGCTCGGGAGAATGGAACACGGCAGCGCGTTCGATTTCATCAACTTTATCAGCAACGCCTCCGTTGTGCTTGACAGCATAGACATGCTCGCAAGGATTATCGGTGTCGACTTGAGTCAGGAAGATGCGCGGTCGGCCACATTTAACCAAACCGGCACTAATGGAAAAGGCACCGACAAAAAGTACTTTGAGTTCCTACGCTCGCTTTGTGCTGTCCATCCCGTTGAGACCAATCGATACAAGGGCGTGTACCACACGACCGATATAGTTACCTGTCCTTATTTGATCTGGGTAAGCGGGAGCCCATTGGAAATGGTCTGGAACTGCGATCTTCATGCCCATGCATTCGTCAACGAGGCAAATAGCTGGGGTGAGGATATCTGTATCCACATGGATCAGGTCTTTGCCCATATCAAGTACCGCTATAGCCTTCTCAACAAAATTGGGTGCGCATTGGAACGCTTCCAGGAAGCGAAGATTGATGAGTTCCGCAATACCCCTGTGCCAGACCGCGGCGAAGGCGAATCGGAGCTGTCTTACGTTGAGCGCCTCAAGGAGGCCGAAGCCGAGCGATTTGGCTCAAACAACGATTTTGTTTACGACTTCGCCAAGAAGGCCCTTTCATTCGAACCGACGGACCCGGCAAACAAAGCTGCAGCCGAAAGGTACAAGAATGCCTGGCGCTTCGCTCTCGACCTGCAGCTCAACGTCTTGCGCGATATGTCGCGGGAAGGCGTGGAGCACGCAGGCATTGAAGGTGACGATACGGACTGGATATTGTTCGAACACCTTGAATACTGCAGCTGCCTCTGTGAAGAGCTGAGTCGATTTAGCTACAACCTGGAGAAGATCGGCTATCTCGACGGAGCCTCAGGGGAAAGTGATGCCGCTTGGGGCAGAATCAAACTCAGGGAAATGGACGGCATCTTGGGGAAGCATGTCGTGTTCGATTACGAAAACGATTCCGATGGAGAGCTGTACATGCTTTCCCGAATCGCGCTCTACGAGATCGTTCTTGAGCATGATTGCGAGATAAACGAGGCGATCCCGCTTGACGAACGCTATCGTCCGCAGAGATAGGAAGCTGGTGAACCGAGGTGGCCAAAAACCGTTATTCCGAAGAGGAGGCCGTGCAGAAGCCTGCCGGCGAGCTGCTCGCGCGCCTCGGCTGGGACGTCCATTACTGCTACGACGAAGAAGAGCTTGGCCGATACGGCACGCTTGGACGCGAAAGCTACAGCGATGTGTTGTTGAAACGTGACCTCAAAGATGCGCTCATAGAGCTCAACGAATGGATGGATGAAACGGATGTCGCCGAGGCAATTAAGACACTCTCTCAGACGTTCGTGGGCGATTCCCCGCTGCAGGCCAACGAGGCCAAGTACAAGATGCTGCGCGATGGCATCCCCGTGAGGAAGGTCGGAGAGGACGGGGTGCCCTATACCGAGCTCGCGCAAGTATTCGACTTCGGCCATCCCAAGATGAACCGTTTTGTTGCCGCCGAGGAGCTGTGGGTGCACGGCCCCTTGCATCGGCGCCGCTGCGACCTGGTGGGGTTCGTGAACGGCGTTCCCTTGGTGTTCATGGAGTTCAAGCGCCATGACAAGGACGTGCGCAACGCCTACAACGACAACTACACCGATTACCAAGACACCATCCCCCAGATCTTTCATTTCAACGCATTCGTCATCCTCTCGAACGGCCTTGAATCACGCGTGGGGACGCTGGGCAGCCCCTACGAGTTCTTCAACGAATGGAAGCGCCTACATGAGGAAGACGCCGGAAGCGTGAGCCTGGAGACCCTGCTCCGCGGCGTGTGCAACCGCGAGACGCTCATGGACCTGTTCCAGAACTTCATCTTGTTCGACCACTTCGATACCCCGGCGGCCAAGATCATGGCGCGCAACCACCAGTACCTAGGTGTCAACGAGGCGCTCGACGCTTACAAGAACCGAAAGTTCAACGATGGCAAGCTGGGCGTGTTCTGGCACACGCAGGGCTCGGGCAAGAGCTATTCCATGCTCTTTCTTGCCGAGAAGATCAGGCGCACGCAGCCTGGCTCGCCAACCTTCCTGGTGCTGACTGATCGCGACGAGCTGAACAAGCAGATCAGCGAGACATTCGAGAGCTGCGGGTGCCTGTCCGGCGTGCCCGCGGCACGCTGCCGCGCGACCAGCGGCGCCGATCTGGTGGAGAAGCTCAAGGGCAATCCGACCTACATCTTCTCGCTCATCCAAAAGTTCAACCAGGCCGACGCCGAGCCCATCCTGCCCGATCACGACATCGTGGTGTTCTCCGACGAAGCGCATCGCTCGAACAACGGCATCTTCGCCGAGAACATGGCCCGGTTGTTGCCAACGGCCTCCAAGATGGGGTTCACCGGAACGCCGCTGCTGTCCGACGACCAGCTGACCGCTCGCACCTTCGGCGGGTACGTGTCGGTGTACGACTTCGGTCGCGCCGTTGAAGACGGTGCCACGGTGCCGCTGTTCTACGAAAACCGCTCCGATCGTCTCGCGATAGAGAACCCCCAGATCAACGATGAGTTGCTGCAGGCCGTCGAAGATGCGGACCTCGACCCCGACCAGACGGACAAGGTGAAGAGCCAGCTCTCCAACGGGGTCCACATCATGATGTCCGAGCCGCGCATGCGCGCGATAGCCCGCGACTTCGTGGCGCACTACACCGGCATTTGGGAAAGCGGGAAGGCCATGTTCATCTGCGTGAACAAGGTCGCTTGCGTGATGATGTACAACTATGTGAAAGAGGAGTGGGCGCGCGCCACGGCCGACGAGAAAGAGAAGCTCAAAGGCATGGGCCAGCAGGAGGCGCTCGAGCAGCGCCGAAAGATCTCCTGGATGGAGTCCACCGAGATGGCGGTGGTGGTGAGCCAGGAGCAGAACGAGATCGCACGCTTCCGCGCGTGGGGTCTCGACATCGAGCCCCATCGACGCAAGATGGAGGAGCGCAACCTCGATGACGAGTTCAAAGATGCCAACAACCCCTTCCGAATCGTGTTCGTGTGCGCCATGTGGCTCACCGGCTTCGACGTCAAACCCCTTTCGGTGATGTACTTCGACAAGCCCATGAAGGCACACGGCCTCATGCAGGCCATCGCGCGCGCCAATCGCGTCGCCAAGGGCAAGAGCAACGGCCTCATCGTGGATTACGTTGGCATTGTGAAAGCGCTGCGCCAGGCCCTGGCAGACTACACGCGCGACCCGGGCGACGGCCGCACGCCCGATGACGTTGTGGTCGATAAGGACGAGCTCATCGAGCGCATTGGGAGTCTGACGAGGCAGATTGCCTCCTTCATGGGCGAGCAGGGCTTCAATCTGGAGACGCTGCTCGCTGCGAAGGGTTTTGGAAAGCTGGATGCCATCAAGAACGCCGCCGACGCCATGAGCGCCACCGACGAGGTGAAGAAACGCTTCGGCATCATGTGCCGCATGCTCTTCAAGTTTTACCGCTTCGTGACCAGGGCGGAGGTCGGCGAAGACATGGTATGCCGGCGCGACGCGCTGCGCGCGGTGTATAACCAGATAAACCAGCGCCGTGCTGTCGCAGACACCACCGAGCTCATGCGTCGGGTGCACGACATCGTAAGTGCGCACATTGAGGTGAGCGAGGCCGCCGAGCAGGCAAAAGAGGGAACCCGCTTCGACGTAAGCGGAATCGACTTCGGCCGTTTGAGCCAAGAATTCGCCCGGGCAAAGCGGAAGCATCTGATCATAGACGATATTCGCGGAGTCATAGAAGAGAGGCTCGAACTGGCATTGAAAGACAACCCACTGCGAATCGATTTCTACGAGCGCTACGAGCGGATTATCGAAAGCTACAACAAAGAGCAGGACAAGGCTCTCATCGAGAAAACCTTCAACGAGCTGATGAGGCTGTCGCAGGACCTAGATGAGAAGCAGCGCGAATGGGTGCGCGAGGGATTCCAAAACCAGCAGCAGATGACGGTGTTCGAGATGCTCTTCAAAGACACACTTTCGCCGTCCGAGATTCGTAAGGTCAAGAGTGTGTGCATTGAGATGGTGTCAGCCATCGAAGAGCGCTTGAGCCAGATGGTGCATTGGACCGAGAAGGAGGAGACGCGCAGTCAGGTGTGGACCATCGTGCGGAACGAAGCATACAAGCTGCCGGAGTCAAGCTACCCCGATGATGTCCTAGACAGGTGCATCAAACAGATCTACGGATACTTCTACTCGCGTGATTTAGCTGCATAGTTGCAGGGAGGGAGGGCTATATCGCCCTCCAGCGCGCTGCCTTCCCGACGACACCGTCGTTGTCGACCGTCCTGTCGACGTTCTTCATCTTGGTGAGCAGGTTGGAGACCCGCTTCGACTTCTGCCGATCGCAAAGGCCGGCCGGAAGCAGATCATCCAGGAGTGCCGCGATCTTCGCGCGCGACGCGGGCCCGGTCTCAGAGAGCATCTGGAGGATGAGCGACTTGCACGCTTCCTCGTTAAGCCCCTTGCTCCTCGTGTATGTGACCTCCTGACCAGTCTCAGCGGCGATGGAGTTTGTGATTGAGAGCTGGGGGTATCTTCCCTCCACGAGTTTGAGCTCGTGGAGCCTCGCCGCCTGCTCCCGGGTGACTTCCTCGTGCTTCTGGACCTTGTCGAGGAGATAGACGATATCCATGGGAAGATCGGGACGGGCATAGAGCAAGCGGCTGTAGCTCTCATTGATCGACTTGCCGAAGATGGTGACCTCGACGCGGTTCGGATCGCTGAGGTCGTACGTTGGTAGCGGAAAGCATCTGCCCCTCTGCATCTGGAAAACTTTGGGGATCCCCATAGCGATGGTGCCAATCATATCCATCTGGACCATTGCCTCGCAGAGGAAGGGGTTTCGGTAATAGCTCGGCTTGAAGCCAGGCCTCATCGCCTTCTCGATGGTCTCGGGGATGAAGGCCCCTCGTTGAGGAATACGAGGTGATCCTCGAACTCCTCGACGTTTACGCGCCCCTACATGGAGTAATCCTGATGCGCGATACAGTTGTTGAGGAGCTCTCTGATTATCTCGGGCTCGTACTGGCTGACCTCGATGGGAAAGAGGCTCGCGCCGTTCGCGTTGAACCGGTATCTCTCGTTCCTAATCTTGCCGAGAACTCGGTCCACGGCGAGCAGGAATGGCGGCTTGAAGTGCTCGTAGGCGGTCACGGAGCCATCCGAAGCGTAGAGCGTCCAGGTGATGCGCGGTGAAATGTCGCCAAGGAGATGGATTGACTCAGGCCTTCCTATCAGGATGAGGGCGGTCGGAGTGATCTTCCCATCTCGGGTCAAGCTCGCCTTGTCAAGTATCGCCCGGTCGTTCATCCCAGCGAACGCGTCCCTATAGCGACCGTGCTTGGAAAGGAACAGCTCGACCGCGCGTCGCACCGCCTCTGGGTCGAGGTCGTCGTACGTTGCCCCTTCGACCTCCGAGGCGCTCCAGTCGGGGCGGCGCATTTGCCGTATCTGCTCGTACTTGTCGATGGGCAGGGGCACGAGCGATTCGCCCTCCCTCGCCCAGGCGGCGTTGTTGAAGGCAGTCGGCATGCCCGGCGTTGCTGCGGGAATCTGGAAGGCGAGAACTCGCTTTCCCTCGATTTCGAGCTCGTGGATTTCCCTGAACGTCATGCGGTTGTTAGTGTGCCCGGCAACCTCCCGCTTGAGCGACTGGGGTTTTGTCGGGTTGTCCCCGCGATATGCGGTTCCGCAAACGGCTTTGTCGTTGTCTATGCCGAAGATGAGCCATGCGTCCTGCTTACCTCTCAGAACTGCCTCGTTGCTCAGCGCCGAGAAGTACCTTCCAAGGTCCTTAAAGCTGAAGTCGTGTTTGGCCTCCTTGAGCTCGACGACCTCGGTCTCGTACGGCTTCTCGATTCTGCCGATTAGTTCTGTCACGTCAGAGTTGCTGTAGTACCAGGTTGCTCCAGTTGGTTCCGATAGCCGTAAACAAGTCTTATTTATGACTAAAACGGGCTGCCAAGCAATGATTTAGTCCTATTTTACGACTAGGAAGAACTTGATTGAACTTCCCATTGCGCTAAAAACATCTAGAGGAGTAACGACAAGTCCAATCTACGCCGTTCGCTTTTCGGAACTATGTGCCCTTAGCCATGACAGCGGGCTTGCTTCCGTTGATGAGGATGGGGCATATTTTTTAAGCCACGCGCAGCAGCGTCCCGGCTATGAACAAAAACCAACTTCTGCCTGCTCGGTCAACGGGGTGCCTTCGTACAGCACAACCGCATATCCTGGTCTCGCATCCATTCACCAGCATTCACACTCACACCCCATCCCCATTCGCCCGCCGGCATGCGGCTGAAGCCTGTAAACGGTAGTTCGCCTTTTGAACCATAGGCCACCATTGGAACTGGATACAGTAGTTTCAAAAGACAACACCAAGGACTGGGGGCACACCATGCGCGAAGCGCCCACTTCGTTCGCCAACCGACCGTTTATCTGGGGATCCGCCAACTCGGCCTATCAATGCGAAGGCGCGTGGAACGAAGATGGCAAAGGCCTGGGAGAGTGGGATTACTTCAACGCCATCCCCCACATGAACGTCAATGGAATCGACGGCAGGCAAGCCAGCGACTTCTACCACCGGTTCCGCGAGGATATCGCCCTCATGGCACAAGGCGGCCAGAACTCCATTCGCCTCTCCATCTCATGGAGCCGCATCCTTCCGGAAGGCCGCGGAACGGTTAACGAAGAAGGCGTCGCGTTTTACAACGAGCTCATTGACTGCTGCATCGAATGCGGTGTGGAGCCCAACATCCCGCTCTTCCAGTACGACCTACCGTACGCCATCGCCTGTGAAGGCGGTTGGTCCAACGTTGCCACCGCGGATGCCTTCAGCGAATACGCCCGCGTATGTTTCGAGCGCTTCGGTGACCGGGTTTTCCTTTGGTCCACCGTGGACGAGCCCCAGTACTATAGCTACTGCGCCAACTTCCTTGGCATATATCCGCCCTGCCATAAGCTGGACATGCAATCGTTCCTGCAGTGGCAATACGTGCAGATGCTCGGCAGCGCAAAGACCATCAAGATGTATCACGATATGGGGCTTCCCGGAGCTATCGGCGTCATCCACCACGATTGCAACGTCGAGGTAGCCCCCGGAACAGAAGATCCCGAGCGCGTTTACCGGGCGGCTGACTTCTTCTACAACCGCCTCATCCTGTGCCCGGCCGTCTTTGGAAAGCTCCCTCCCGAGACCGACGAGATGCTCGAGGCCCTCGGCACCTATCTCTATCGCGTCCCAAACGATGAAGAAATCCTCGCAGCGGGCACGGTTGACTTCCTGAGCCTCAACGTTTTCTGTCGGAAATATGTGACCAACTGGCATGGGGCACCTTCCAGCGCTTCCGGCAACGTAAAGGGGTCTGGGAGCAAAAGCGTCGAGGGACAGGTCGTCGCGCCGCTATTCGAAACCGCTTTTGACGAAACGGTTGAGCACAATCAATGGGGGCGCGAGCTGCTGCCGCGCATCATGTACTCATCTCTCATGCGCATCAAAAACGAATATGGAAACCCACCCGTAGTGGCAGAAAACGGCCACGGCGCCTATGAGGTGCCCGATGAAAACGGATACGTGGCAGACGACGACCGGATCCGCGTAATCGGCTCGTTCATCGACTATCTCGAACAGGCCAAGCGCGAGGGCGCGAATGTGTGCGGTTATTACTATTGGTGTACGATGGATCTATACAGCTGGATCAACGGGTACGAGAAGCGCTATGGCCTTGTGCGTGTAGACTTCGATGATGATTTCCGCCGCATTCCAAAAAAGAGCTGGTCGTGGTTCCGCGAACTCGGCAAGCGGTTCAAGAGCTAGCGGACGCATGATAAGCTGACCCTCGATGTACCAAAACGCACACGTTGCGCCACCCCAACCCGCAGGCTGTCCGTTGCCACGCCGTGCGGTACAGAGAGAGGTATCAAGTGAGCGCAAATAGTTTCGGCTTGCTCAACTCCCTTGCAGCAATCCTGAATTCACAGCGACGCGACTCGGACTACGCAATCGCCCGCTACCTCATCGAACGGCTCAGCGACATCAACGCGCTATCGATTACCGACATCATGGAGAACGCATTCGTAACGCGCTCGGCGGTGCGGAGGTTCTGCAACAGAGTCGGCTTCGACAGCTTCAGCGACTTCAAAGCCCGCATGACCACCGCAGCGTATCCAAGCGACCTCAACCATCGGGACCTCGAATTAAGCATCGACGGATATCGGGCGACACTCGATAGCGGCATCTCAAACACATTTGAAAAGCTGCACCAAGCCGTACGCACCGAAGATATTGTCGAGCTCGCTCAAGATATGCACGCCCGCACGCATGTGGTGCTCGTGTGCGCGGGCAACACAACGGGCGTGCTCGAGCGCTTCCAGCAAGAGCTTTTCTACGTCAACAAGTTCGTCCAACTGACCACAGACACGTACCGGGAGCGGCTCCAACATGCCGCATGGAATCCCGACAGTCTCCTTGTTGTCGTCTCGGCATCCGGCGTCTTCGCTCGAGAATCGGCAGAATGGCTTCGCGAGATCGATGCAGAAAAACGGCTGGTCACCGCCTGCCCCTCGTTCGACGGCCAAGATATTTACGACCGCATCTACCAGCTGCGACCAGAAGGCGACGAGTCGGATTTCGACCGCCTCGGCTTATTTGGAAAGTACGGTACGACGTACTTCTTCGACCTCCTGAGCGCCTGCTATCTTAGCCGCTTTGCATAGCTGTACCATAAGGCCCGGACGCGGATAGGGCACGTGACCAGACCGGCAAGCAGTCCCACTCCATGAGCGAGGCAAATCTGACCCCAAACGGTAGTTCAAGTAATGAACCACGAGGTTTCCGTCATCTTTTGTAACGTTTTGGCTAGCGAGGGGATGGTACCAACGCAAGCGCTCTCCCTCGCGTACGCAAGACACGCGGCGGCGGCCCGCCGTATGAGCGATCAGATGGGAGCGCCGGTATGACCGACTATGGCACATTTGCCGACCAGATAATCGAAGGTGTGGGCGGTATCCAAAACATCTCAAACGTGACGCACTGCTTTTCGCGTCTCCGCTTCACGCTTAAGGACCAGTCCCTCGTCGACGAGGCTGCCCTGAAGTCCCTCGACGGCGTGGCGGGGACCGTAATCGCCGCGGGACAATACCAAGTCGTCGTTGGCAACGAAGTGGCGAGCGTCTTCAAAGAGGTCTCGGCGCGCGTAACCGGCGCAAACAGCTCCGCAGAACCAGGTAGTGCGGGCACGAAGAAGGGTATCGGCTATTGGATCGGTATCCCGCTGAACACGATGTCTGCCACCATCACGCCGATTCTTCCCGGCCTGGTAGTCACCGGTCTTTTCAAGGCAATCGTGTCCATCCTCACGCTCGCCGGCATCGTCGACACGGCGAGCCAAACGGGCCAGCTGCTCAACGCCATCGGGGATGCGTTCTTCTACTTCATGCCGTTCATCGTTGCATGGAGCGCCTCGATTCATTTTCAGTGCAACAGCGTCATTTCGATGATGCTTATGGGCATTCTCATGCACCCCACGTTCTCTGGACTTGTAGAAGAGGGCGGCGCCATCGCGCTGTTCGGCCTACCGGTGCACGCAATCTCCTATAGCGCATCGCTGCTGCCTGCGCTGATTACCGTATGGGTTCAGTCCAAGATCGAGCATGCCATCATGAGCACGCCCGTCGCCAAGCTCGGCCAGCTGCTGAGCCAGCTCCCGGTGTTCATCATCATGGCCCCGCTGACCCTCCTTGTCACCGGCCCGGTGGGCTCCATTATCGGTGAGGTCATCGCAAGCGCCATGCTCACGCTCTACAACGACTTCTATGTCATCGGCGTGTTCGCGGTCTGTGCCCTGATGCCCATCTTCATCCTGACCGGCAGCCACTGGATTTTCATGCCGACCGCCCTTTCCAACCTTGAGACCATGGGATTTGACCCCTTCCTGTGGGTTGGTTTTGCCGTCATCAACTTCTCTCAGCTTGCCGTCGCGCTTGCCATCTTTTTCAAGGCCAAGAACCGCGATATCAAGTCTTTTGCCGGCTCCGCCGCCCTGCCCATCGCGACCGCCGGAATCACCGAACCGTGCATGTACGGTTTGACGCTCAAGCTGAAGCGCCCCTTGGTCGCCACCTTCATCGGCTGCGCCGCGGGCGGCATCTTCTGCGCCTTCGCCCATGTAAAGGTCTACGAGCTGGTCACGGTCTCGCTGCTTTCGCTCCCCCAGTTCATCGATCCTACGGGTAGCAACAACTTTGTCATGGCGATCATCGGTATGGCCATCACGTTCGCCGTAACGTTTGCCGCTACGTGGATACTTGGCTTTGACGAGAAGGATTTCGAAGAGGAATAGGCTCGAATCGACCCTTCTAACTGAAGGCCCCGCCTGCCGCGATTGAATTGCGGACAGACGGGGTCTTCATTATGTGCCGACTTGGCCGTGCACTTCGTCGCGCCTACCCCGGCTGCGCGCTCCGGCCGCGCGGGCAAGGCCCATGCACCCAGCCCAGCTATCTCAGCAGGTATTGCGCCAAATCCCTGCGAGCATTGATCCCGAGTTTATGAAACGCACTGGTTAGATGGGCCTTTACGGTATTTGACGAGATGCCCAAGTGGGCACCAATCTCTTTATTCGACCAATCGCGAGCAGCAAGCATCGAGACGACGAACAGACGAGAAGTCGAACGAGGATAGATCCAGGCTCGTCAGTCTCTTACAGTCGGCGAACATGAGGAAGAAGTCGCGCGCGGCGGATGTATCGAAGCCCGACAGGTCAACCCATTCAAGCTCTGCGCAGCCCCAGAACATCCCGCTCATGCGACGCACGCCGACCGTCTCGAACCGCGACAGGTCGAGCGACCTGAGCCTGCGGCACCGGCTGAACATGTTCGCCATGGTGGCGGCAGACGAGGCATCGAATCCCGAAACATCAAGCCACGTGAGCTTCGAGCAGCTCGCGAACATCGACGTGAAATCGCGAACTCGTGCGGTGTCGAACCCCGACACATCGATTGCGATGAGCTCGTCGCACCCGTTGAACATGTTGCTCATGTCGGTCACCTGTGATGTGTCGAAATGGGAGACGTCCAGCGTCTGCAGCGACGAACACGCGCTGAACAGGTTCGCCATGTTCGTGACGCGCGACGTATCGACCAGAGAGAGACCCTCGATGCTCTGCAGCTCCCGGCAACCCGCAAACCAGCCCCGCATGCTGACCGGGGCAATGGGCGCCGTGACGAAGGCGCGCGCGACGCCGCTCCACGGCTGAGCCCAACGCACGGTGTTGGCCTCGGGCATCTCGGGATCGTCTGCGGGCTCGACGATGGACGGATACCCCGTTTCCGGAACCTTGAAAGGACCGGAGAGAAGCTTGAGCCGATACGGCACGTTTCCCTCTGCATAGCTGGAACGCGCGCAGTCCCACGGCGTGGCGCCGAACACGACCAGCGCGGTGCAATCCTCGGCAAGCGCCTCGCCGGTGGCCGGCTGCGTCTCGTAGATCGACGCGTATACCAAAGAGGACTTCGTCATCGGATACCCTTTCTCGAAAAGCAGGCTCGGCGGGAACGCCGCCTGAACGAATGCCCTGCCCAGGCGGCGCGAAGGGCTTTATGCCGCATCAAGGCAGACCGTGCGGCTTTCGGAGGATAGTAAGAAGGTGACCTGCTGGCGCGCGCCGGCGAACAGCAAGCCGTCGCCGTCGCGCAGCACCACGGAGTCACCCCGCTCGAGCGTAGCCACGATCCGCCCGTCGCGCACCACCGTGGTGCCGTTGGAACCCAGCTGCTCGAAGCGCCATATCTCCTGCGCCGTATCGTAAGCAAGGCGCCCGTGCCTGCGGGACA
>ULXG01011829.1_pt1 | contig 22970 bp, 20 predicted proteins | sample 1961141 | NCBI WGS metagenome assembly ULXG01 (sample SAMEA4835834, study PRJEB28245) | human gut metagenome | biome: gut microbiome; material: fecal sample | place: Denmark | collected 2008 | reverse complement strand
CATCTCAGAGGTTGTCCAAACGGATTTGTCTCTGCATTTTCAGTTGGGACGGAATATAGTGATTTGTTTTCGGGAGCGGTTCTTATTGACAGATCGGATAAAAGACAGTATGATAAAAATAAATTGAATAGGGGTGCTGGGTATTCCCGGCTGAGAGAAAACGAATAGACGTTTTTCAACCTTACCTGATCTGGATAATGCCAGCGTAGGAACAGAATGCAATTTACGCCTCGCGGTATCCGCGGGGCGTTTGTTTTATGCACCCGGATTCAATCAAACCGGCATCCACCGGCCGTAATAGGTGGACATGCGGAGAGTCCGTGTGCAAAGGAGGAAGTTCATGAAAAAGAACAGTACAACCGTTATTCTGGTGGAAAGTGCGCTGATGATCGCGCTTTCTGTCGTGCTCGATTTCTTTAAGCTGTGGCAGATGCCATTTGGCGGTTCGGTCACCTGTGGAATGGTCCCGCTGGTGTTGCTCTCGTTTCATCGAGGTCCCAAATGGGGTGTTGGCGCCGCATTTACCCATAGCTTGATGCAAATGCTCATGCGGTTTGATGCACCGCCTGCCAAAACATTCGGTGCATTTGCAGTGGTGATTTTAATGGATTATGTCATCGCCTTTACGGTGGTCGGTGCAGCTTCCATTTTTGGCAAGCCATTTAAAAATCGGAGTGTAGGGATTGCGGTTGGAAGTTGTGCGGTGTGCTTAATCCGTCTGTTGTGCAGCTTTATTTCCGGTGTTACCGTATGGCAGGAATATACACCGGAGGGTTGGGCAGTTTGGCAGTATTCCTTGGTTTACAATGCGGCCTATATGATTCCGCAGATGGTGTTGACCGCAATTTTGGCAGTTGTTCTGATGGCTGTCATTGACCGCTACGAAGGACAAAAAACACGCATTGCTTAATGCAGAACGGGAAGATCCCCTCACAGAAAGAAGTGTTCGTTTACTGGGAGGGGGTCTTCCTTTTTCTGACTATTCGCACAAAAAGGGTAGACTTTGAACGAAAAAGATGATAAAATAATAAAACATTCTATGAATTTAATTCTAATGGAGGAAAGGATCTTATGAACAGGACAAAGACGTTTCAGAATATTGGTATTCTGATGCTTACATTTCTCATGGTATTTGCAATGGTTGGCTGCGGCGGAAATCAGGAAGAGAAAAAATGGGAAGAGGATGTCACAGCAATTATGAACGACATCACAACCTCCCAGACCGACTTCAATACGGCGTTGGCGGGAATCCAGCCGGGCGAGGCGGAGTCCCAGACAGCCATGCTCAATGCAATCGATGCGCTGGAAGAGGACTTCAATGCATTAAAGGCGGTAGAAGCCCCGGAGAAGTATCAATCTGTGCAGGAAGAGTTCAACGCGGCTGTTGACAAAGCGCTGGAAGGTACGGCGGCGTTCCGCGAGATGGCAAATAACCTGGGCGATGGAGGCGATTTGGCCGTTGTAAGCGATAAACTTTCAGAAGGCCAGACGAAGTATGAGGAGTTCCTGGAGCTTTGGCAGGCGGCGGTCAACGATCTTGCGGAGATTGCAGGCTAAATTCGAACAGGTACCAATATGAAGGGGCTGTTGCAGAGGATTCTGCAACAGCCTTTTTCTACTTCTGCATCTATGAGAGCTTTTTGTATCTTTCTGTATTTGCTTAATAAAAGACGAAATAGAGAAAACATTGGCAGCACAAAACGATGCTTTACTAGAAAAATAGCAAAAAGCTCCGCTGCAACTTGTGAACGATTGCAGCGGAGTCAAACACATTTTCTGATTCATTTCCTTACTGGTTCAATAAAGGCCTGTCCATTTTTGCGATAGGAGTCTCCGCCGTAGAAGTTTTTTTCGGATTCTTTATCCGAAAATGCCACTTCATAAACCACCATACAGAGAAGACCATGAAAAAATATTCAATCATCACACGACTAAGGAACCAGTATACAGGACCATGGGCTATGTATCTGGGTTTCATCATGGGAAACAGCTGAAAAAGGCACTCTGAAAGATACTCACTTGCATCTACCAGGATGTTAAGCGGAGATCGAAAAATCCAAAAGAAGGCATCATGAAATAATAAAAGTAAAAAGGCAAAAACAAGGAGAACCGTACTCATGATTCTCTTGGTATTACAGATATGCTTTATCTTTTTAATGGCCTGCGAATTTCCTGTAAAAATACAGTCCTCCCATTGAAAAGCCCCGCTTTGTGCGCTGTTTTCCAATTCCTTCCTGCTCTTCCACGACACGCGCAAGGAACCTTTTCCTACAGTAAACAGGCAATATCCTGCAAAAACAGCGAGAACCAATAAGATGGAATGTTCGATTAATATCCTTTGGACGAGGATTGACCAATCGCTGCTCTCGGGAAGCAAGGTGTCAAGGAACTGTATCAATACACCAGCGAGACAGGCGAGAACAAGAGTAACAATGATGCCAATCTTCCTTGTACGGTTCAAAGCTTTTCCTCCTTTCGGGAGGAGATCGTTTTCATACGATCCACTCCATTAGGTCCAGATGGATACGGTCATGTAGTCGCTTGCGCCGCTTGGACCATATTTAGCTATGGCGCTAGCGCTGCATCCAACACTGTCGGCTGTTATATTCACAGACTTGCTGAAGGAATTGCCGCTAATTGAAGTTGTTTTTTCGTTATCTTGTTCACCGTATTTTACTTCTCGGTTAGATAAATATACACTAGAGCCATATGAGTATTTGACACTTACGTTTGTGAGTTGATATTGGACTCCCCTGTCATAGTAGGTGATGGTGGCGGTTACAGAAGCGTCCATTCCACTAGCGTCTTCCGTATTGGTGTCCGTATGTTTTCCTCTAACAGTCAACCGATAGAGATCATGATCATTTGAAGCACGAGTACTAGAAGAACACTTTTCTAGTGTAATGGATTCAAGAGGTATTTTTTCTGTGGACCCATTTTCGTGGGTAACTGTCATAGAAGCCTTTTCCGATAAAGATTGAGGGACAGAAATTTTTTCAAAAGAAATATCCGATGCATCGTTTGTTACAGCCATACTTGGAACATAAAATGATAGACAGAATACAATCAGTAGGCAAACAGAAAGAAACTTTTTCATAGCGATCCTCCTTAATCATAAAATTGCTTTTTGTAATTTTATGCTTTTTTAATTTTTATAAAGTACATTGGACTAATCACACCTTCTGGATATATTTTACAGAACAATAATATATCTATTGCAGAAATATGTCAATATAGTCCGGTATATTTTTATATTAAATTATAAACAATTATTTATAAGTAAAATTGTGTATTATTTTTAAAATGAGACAAGATATTCACTGTTTCAAATCAAAAAATTATCCCTTAACAGAATAAAATTGACATTCTGTTAAGGAATGTGTTAATTGTAACAATCTTTCACTAATTTTATCATAAACAATTTTTACCTACTGTGAAACTCTAACAGCTGGATGGGATCAAACTGACTACAAGATACGCCACAGATGCCAGGAGATTGCTAGGAGAGTGCCCAAAGAGGCGAATGGGATTTCTCGGCAAACAGACGCAATAGCACTTCATAAAACGCCTGGTTTCGTTGCCCAAACCGCCCAATTCCACAGGGCGAACCTTCCAGATTCATTTTCCCTTGGGAATTGACGCTGTAGGACACGGCATCCAGGGTGCCGTCCGGTTTCTCGTAACTGAGATAGATGTCCAGAAAAACGATTCCGTCATTTTCAACCAGATTGCCATTGTCGGTGATGCCAATCCAGCTTTTCCAGTTCACCTTCCGGTTGACCGGGTACCCGTCCAAAAACGATGCGAGATCCTCCAACTCAGAGGGGGATTTGGTAAAGACACTGGTTGTAGTAGTTTTTGGGGGCACGTCCTCCGGCTGAAACGAAACTTCGTATTTCAGAATACTTGCGGATATAAGGGGATTTCCCCCGGCTAGATCGTCCACGGCGAAGGGGCGCGTGTAGAAAAAATAGGCGGCCAAGAGGAAACAGAGAAGGGAAACGAGCAAGACCTTTTTGTATTTGGAATTTTGCGATCCTGTAAGTTTCAAGAAAGTTCCCTACCTTTCCAGTATGGCGTAGGAGGTAAACGGAAACCCGTTGAATGGGCCACATGAATCAAAGCGATGCAGCTCAACTGCCGCTTTTCTACGGGGAATTTGTTTGCGCATAAATATTGCATTTATCATGCATACAGTTCACCAGCGACCGAAAAAGGAGTTAAGGAACTCTATATCCAAGATCGAAGAAATGATTGCAAAGATATATGGCTTGATCTTCAAAGCGATCAGGATCAACAGCAATAGGGAAGTGGAAATATCCGGCCGTCAGGAATGATGGAGATTTTCACGCTTTTGAGCTGGGCCCATCCTCAAGAGGAATCCCCCGTTTCCTGAAAAATGCTTTGAAAAGGACTACACCAGACAGGACATCTAGCAGTGTGATAGTCCCGCTTTCGGGAGCCAATACTGGATAGAACATTCCCCAATAAAAAGCCGAGGTAAGTCCAACCAGACAGACAAACAATAAAAGAAAACCGAAGGAAAACCGGTGCAAGCGTCCCTCGCGGGGAACCACCAAGAGGCACAGGATAAAACCAAAGGCGATTTCTGTGACAAATACAAACACCCATTTTATGACGAACCATTGGGGTTCGTAGGTAAGGGCACGTTGTTTGTCAAGCCATTCGACCAACCAGGATTTTAGGAAAATAAAAAGTATCAGAATCAACCCGAAAATATACGCGTTGGTTCGCTTATAGAAAGCTCGTCCTTTTATACAATGCATGGTATCCCCTCATTTTGGCTGGATGCTTTCCCAAAGTAATACGCCGCAGACGTTTTAGCGGGCCTTTTCACATGAGCTATCATATACGTATCATAAGCGGCGGTATTTCTAGGGAAGGACGTCTTTTAAGTCATTCATTTATGAATGGCTCTTTTTCTTTTTAATTTTCAAAATAAAAATATGCAATAAATTTCCGAATTAAGATTTTTGTTATACCCTAAGCCGGGAGATTATCAGAGAGTTGTCTTCTACAGTTTTGCTTAAAACGATTTGGGAAGAAATGTGAAAGAAATCTTTTGCGAACAAGATGTTTCACTTAGTATGAGTCTTTCCGTTCATTTTTTCGCTTACAAAAGGAAACTTCATATACAAATTAAAGGTGCAGCTAAGTTAACCAAAAATAGGAACCGATTAGCAAACAGAGACAGATCACAGAAAATCCCGTAAATAATAAGAGTTTCCATTTGTTTATGGTCGTTCGATCGTTTTGCCATAATATGGTATACTGGTAGATCCAGACCATACATACGATTGCTGTTGCAATAAACCCAAGGACAAAGCGAACCGTACGGGAAAAGTTTGAACAAGCGCATACCAATATGAGAATAAACGCGAAGTATTTTAGGAAATTACCAATCTTATTCGTTTTTTCATTTGTTCCCATCATCATTTGACCCTCGAAGATTTGTGTATCACTTGTTAAATAGCAATTCTTCCGGTATCGCTGTAGATGGTAGTTATCACCATTGTTTTATAGTGGGAGAATTCGCTACCAACTTCAATTTCCCGGCATCGCTTTTGAATGGTTATACATAAATATGTACGGAGCTTAGGTCATCTTCTATATAGGAACGGACAACAGCTCCACCGGTACAAACAGGCTGAATCGCAGGATGAGGAATAAAAAGACCAATTACAGTCATTCATGTTGCACTTATCCTAGCCTGAAATTGTTTCTCTGCGCATAAGGGACATGGATCAAAAAGTTTTCTGAAACGTCCTCAAACCATGTTTTTGTGTTTTCTGTGGCAATGGGATGACTGCCGCGACTCATCAAGGGAACTTTTATGCGAACAGTCAAAACGCAAATAAAAATGACATCACAAGACATCGTCAAAAAAATATTTAAGAAATAAACTTTTTTATTCTTGTTCTCTGCTTATTATAAAGCTTAAGTATATTTTTATTTACGACAATAAACTTGTTATAATCGTAGTTCTAAATTGAAAATATATGAACTACTCAGCTCAGTCCAAAATTACTCTATAATTAAAATAATAAGGATTATATGAAATTTGTCAATAAAACGTCGAATAAATTCACGGACACTCTGCAAATTTGTTGAATGTACATTTTCTTGTTAGAAATATAAGATTTCTATCAAAAATAGACTTCCGTCACAGGATAGTATCCATATCCTGTGACGGATTTGTGTACATTTAACGCATTTTTCTCAAAACCAGTTGTGCCTTGGGAACATCTTCTCTATTTACCAATAGTTCGACAAAGTCTCCGCGGAGCGGATGAGATAAAGCTGGTGTACGCACGCCGTAAACCCCTCGAGCGAGATTTAAATACTTCACACGAAAAGGAATATGGTTGTTCTCTAGCAAGTTTTTCGCTTCAAATAATAACTTTTGATCGTCGCTGGAAAAAATGGAAACTTGTTTCCTAAAGATTATTTCAATCACCTCTTTGTTTTAATGGAAAGGAATTTGAACGGAAACACTGACTCCTCGGGTACAATAGCAGGTGTAGGTAACTCCACTGTCTGACCATGGTACAACAGATTCTCCTTCCGTCATCATTCTGTAATTAGAAAATCCTGGTTGTGAAAATTCAATTGTGTCGCCATATACACCTCTGCCAGCTTCGCTACCTAAATAATACCTTTGACCGGTAATTGTCCACTCTAATTGAGAAGTTTGAGGATTAACACCTTCATTATGAATTGCCTTCGCACTACCGGTTGCACTATGAAGATGATATCCTTGATCGCCTTCATTGGAGTATTTAACGGATAATGTAGCCTGGACGGCTCCAACACTATCGGTAGCCTGATCGGATTTAGTAAGTAAAGATTCTCTCAGAGAAGAATCTGTAAATATATTACTAACTTCCTGTGGGGTTAATTCCAAACAGTAGAATTCAAAACTACTGTCACAACTCTTAACTTGATATAAACCATTCCGTTCTATCTTCTTTTGTGAATTACTTTCGTCGTATTTTACACGATATAAAGTATTGGAGTCTAAATAATATATTGTATTTGATTGGGAATCGTTCTTAATTATATTAGCACTTTTAGGAAGAGAAATTATTAAATTGGGGGTGGAAAATGTTTCAGACAAATTTATAGAATTATATGCATCTGCCGAAGCTGGGATAGAAATAACACAACAAATCATTACTAAACATAAAATCAAAGAAATAAACTTTTTCATTTTTATTCTCCTTTATTTAAAATGATTGATAAATTTTCTCTATATTTCCAGTATATTTGCATTGGACTAATCACACCTTTCTTATTTAGAAAAGTTTCCAATATAATAATACATAAATAGCATAATAAGTCAATAAAAATCACAAATATTTTATATATAATTATATACAATTATATATAGATAAAATTGTTAAATATTTTTCTATATAGAAATCAAATAAATATTATTCACGTTTTGACGAATAAAAACCCGACGCACGGGATAATACGCCATGCGTCGGGGGAGATGCTTTCATACGATTTATTTCTTCACACTTTTTCGTGCGTCCTCCATCAAATTCAAGGTTTCGCCTAGCACATCCAGAGGAGTCATGGGGGAAACAATCTTCACGCTGATGTACGGCTTTCCGCTTGCATTGAGTGTCACACGCTTCTTGAGCGTGGAGGTCAATGCCGCCATCTGCGCCATGTCCGCGGAGTTCTTCAGACTGAACCCCGGCTTATACAGCAGCAGGCAGTCGTCGCGCTGCTTGACCTCGCTGATGCCCAGGCCGGAAGCCAGGTTGCGCAGCAGCGCCACTTCGATCAGGCCGTTGACGCTCTCCGGCGGTTCGCCAAAACGGTCGATCAGCTCGTCGGTCACATCCAGCGCATCGTCGCGGGTGCGGATATCCGCAATGCGGCGGTAAATTTCCAGCCGCTGGCTGAGATTTTCGATGTACCGGTCCGGAATGTGCGCTTGAATCTGCATATCCACCAAACATTCCTGTCCGTATTCCTGCACGTCCTCGCCTTTTTCGCGGCTAATTGCTTCACTTAGCAGACGCAGGTACATGTCGTAACCGACGGTTTCCATATGGCCGTGCTGTTCACCGCCCAGAATGTTGCCCGCCCCGCGGATCTCCAAATCGCGCATGGCGATTTTAAAACCGGAACCAAACTCCGTAAACTCCCGGATTGCGGACAGCCGCTTTTGGGAGATCTCCGAAAGCACTTTATTGGGGGTAAACGTCAGGTACGCATATGCACGCCGCGAGGAACGCCCTACGCGCCCACGAATCTGATGCAACTGGGAAAGGCCCATACGATCTGCATTCTCTATGATAAGCGTATTGGCGTTTGGGACATCCACGCCGGTTTCGATGATCGTGGTACACACCAACACGTCAATTTCGTGTTCCAGAAGCTTCCGCCATACCTCGGACAGCTCGTTTTCCGCCATTTTTCCATGGCCAAATCCCACGCGGGCCTCCGGAATCTGCGCCTGGATTCGCGCAGCGGTGCGTTCGATGGAAGCTACGTCGTTATGGAGATAATAGACTTGCCCCCCACGCCGCAGTTCGCGGCGGATGGCCTCATTGATGACCGCATTGTCGTGTTCCAAAACATATGTCTGCACGGGATGGCGGTCATGCGGCGCTTCTTCAATGACGCTCATGTCGCGGATACCCGACAGTGCCATATTGAGGGTACGGGGAATGGGGGTTGCGGAAAGGGTCAACACGTCTACATTGTTGCAGAGAGATTTCAATTTTTCCTTCTGTGCGACACCGAAACGTTGCTCTTCGTCGATGATGACCAAGCCGAGGTCTTTGAATTTGACGTCCTTGCTGACCAGCCGGTGGGTGCCGACGATCATATCGACCTCTCCGCGCTTGAGCCTGCGGATGATTTCCTCCTGCTGCTTGGGAGTTCGGAAGCGTGAAAGCAATTCTATGCGGACCGGGAACCCCTCCATCCGGCGCGTGACGGTTTGGAAGTGTTGCCACGCTAAAATGGTTGTGGGCACCAAGAGTGCGCACTGCTTGGAATCACACACACATTTGAACGCGGCGCGCAGGGCAACTTCCGTCTTTCCAAAGCCCACGTCGCCACAGAGCAGCCTGTCCATGGGCGCTTCCCGCTCCATGTCGTTTTTGATTTCTTCGATGCAGCGGAGCTGGTCTTCTGTCTCGTCGAATTCAAAATGGGATTCAAAGTCGCGCTGCCATTCGTTGTCCTGGGAGAAGGCATGCCCTTTGGCCTGCATACGGTCGGCATAGAGCTTAATGAGCTCCTTTGCCATATCCTTAACCGCCGTACGCACTCGGGCCTTAGTCTTTTGCCACTCGGTTCCACCCAACCGGTTCAATTTGACGCTGGCGTCCTCGCGCGGACCAATGTACTTGGAAACCATATCCAGCTGTGTGACCGGGACATAGAGCGTGTCCCCCTTGGCATATTTCAGCTTGATGTAATCCTTGACGACGCCATGCATATCGATCTTGTGGATTCCTTCAAAGACGCCGATTCCATGTGACGCATGGACCACGTAATCGCCCGGCTGCAACTCTGCAATGCTGTAAATTTCCTGGCTGTTTTTCGCTCGCTTGGGCTTTCGTTGTTTGGCGGTCAACAGACGTCCATGGGTGATAAGACCAAAGAATGCGCCGGGGAATTCCATACCTGCCGACAGAGCACCGGAGGTCACCACAACGGTTCCACGTTGGATGGTCTGTGGATTGTCTAAGTAGGCGACGGGCAACCCGGCTGCCTGTAAATCTGCGGTTACAGTGCGTGCACTGCGCTCGTTGCCAGCCAACACCACACAGGACCACTTGTTGTGCAGCATGTTTCGGAGATCTTCCTCTAAAAGCTGCGTGCTTCCGCCCCACACAGAGAGCTGTCTCGCTGTCACACCGATGAGTGTGCGGATAGGGGTATCGTAACTGCCACGGGCAAAGGTATCCAGATAGACGGTATCATGTGAAAATTGCCCCAGAGCATATGTCCAATCGGCGCTGTAGGTATCGAGTCCACGGCAAAGGACGCCTTCTTCCAAATAGTCCTTGAGATCTTCCCCCCACTGGAAGGCCGTACTGCGGGCGCGATCCTTGACTTTTGCCCCTTCGCTTACGAACAGGAGCATATCTTCGGTCCGATAGTCAAACAGAGTGGCGGTTTGTGTATAGAGTAGAGGAAAGAATTTATCTGCACAGCCGAGGTGTACGCCTTGCTCCAATTTTTCCGCCTGTGCGAAGAGGATTTCTTTGGCCTTAGGAGCCGCTTTCCCACGCAAAGTAGAAGCAAGTTTCTGAATCTTTTTGGAAAGAATCTGTGGATCGTCAATCAACGCTTCCACTGCAGGAGCAATGGTCAACTTGTCGATTGACTCGGTGCGGCGCTGTGTCTCCAGATCGAAAAGAGAGAGCGTGTCGATCTCGTCGCCCCAATATTCCAGGCGTACAGGATTGGAAGCATCCGGAGTGAAGATGTCCAGGATACCGCCGCGCTGAGAAAATTGCCCGGTTCCATCGATTTGAGCGGCGCGCTCATATCCACAGGCGAGGAGCGCGGAAACCACCTGTTCCATGGGGATGCTCTGCCCGGCTGAGATGGTGACCGTGCGCTTGCGTAACTCTTCTGGAGGGATCGCATACTGCAACGCGGCATCCAGGCAGGCGATCACGGCATCGCATTCGCCGTTAAGAATGCGCGCTAAAGTCTGAATGCGCTGATGTTCGTATTCATGGGAGGCACCCTCCGCGTCTCGGAAGGTAAAGTCGCGCATGGGGAATACAAGTGGGTGCATTCCCATGGCGGAGAGATCGTCACAAAGACGCTGCCCTTCACTCTCATCGCCTGCAAGAATGAACGCCCTGCGGTGGTGATTGGTACAGAGTGTGTAGATAAAGGCAGCTTTGTGTACACCGGACAGCCCGTTAACGGCAGCAGGAAGCTGCCTGCCCTGGACAGCTTCATCCAGCGTTTGAAATTCTTTTAAGTGGTTGAGGGCGTTGAGAAGAAATTTCATATTGACTCCCTATAGATGTCTATACAAGCAGAACCTTTGCTATTTTAGGTTATACAAATTGTATAGTAAAGGCAAAAAATTACTATTTAACGGAATATTAATGGAAACGCATATCGGTATATCTCGCTTCCTCACGCTTATGCTCTACCTTAAAAAATACGGACGAGATTGATAAAGCCCTATGCCCATTGGCATCCAAAGAGGATGGGATTGAAAGGGCTCAAAAAGGGAAAAATCGCTGGAAGAGACAGCAAGCTCAAAAAATTCTGTATAATATCATATAAATAATACTATTTATATGAATAAAAAGGTACTAAACAGTCTAGCATAATATGTTTATCGAACGAACGTACGATTAAAAAGGAGTGGAAACCGAATTTCAGGAACAAAACAGAACGAAAAATCGGTTGTCCGCTCGTCCTAGCGGAAAACGGATGCAGTTGATATCCGTTTGTCCTTGGCGCCTTTCCGTACCGAGGGGATGGGCGGCCGCCACAGGGAAAGAAAGAGAACGAATCGGTTCAGCTGTTTGACAAAAATAAAGAGGATGCATCCAATCCAAAAAATTTGCAGCGATGGCCATCGAAACCGGTGGAAAGAATCGGCGCGCAAACGAATTGTTTGGGAGGAGGACCTTTCCATTCATTGTCTCCTATCCTCTCTATAAGACGTTCCACTTTGCCCGATCGATACCTGCCGGAACCCACCACCTTGCCCATAGTCGGAACAAAAGCCCGTGAAAAGCGGCAAAAATCAATTAAAACGGTTCATTGCCTCTGCGTTTTTCCCATTGACCATCCATTCCACTGCTTCAGCTGCATGGTCGAACACTTCGGAAAGCTGCTTCATCTCCTGCTCTGTAAAATGGCTCAACACCCAGTCGGCCAAATCCCAGCTTGGATTTGGCTTTGCTCCAATCCCGAGTTTTATCCGGGGAAAGGTATCTTTTCCGCTCAAATATATGATATTTTTCATGCCGTTATGCCCGCCGTCGCTTCCCTTCATGCGAATACGCATGCGTCCGACTGGCAGCGAAATATCGTCGAACAGGATGAACACTTTTTCTGCCGGGAGCTTATAGAAGTTCATTGCCTCTTGGACGCTTTGCCCGGAGAGATTCATGAAGGTGGAAGGCTTGAGCAACAGGACGCTTTTGCCACCAACCTGTGCGCGTGCGCAGAGCCCTTTGAATTTCAGACGATCGATCTCCACACCCGCCTTCTCTGCAATTCGGTCAATGGCCATAAAGCCCGTGTTATGCCGGGTGCCCTCGTACTTGCTGCCCGGATTTCCTAGCCCGACGATGAGATATTCCACCGGACCAGTCAGAGGCGCGGGCCGCCTGAATAACTTTTGAAACATAAAAACTCCCTTTCTATTGCCGACGGCGCAATTCCTTTTAGCGCCGGATATTTGATGCCAGCAAATGGATGCGGCATTCCTGGAGACGATGCCCGTCCTGATGAAGCGCTTGCCATACGGAAATGGACGGCGGGTCCCATACAGCGTAGTCCATCCTCTGGGCCGGCGCGTGTTCAGTATGGAACCCGGTGAAGTTTGCGGAAAACCGTCGATTTTCCCGGACAGAAGAAGCAGGCGGGATAGCTGCGCTACCCCGCCCGGTTGTATACGAAACAAAGGAAAACCGTCTGCCTACACCCTATTATACGAACATCGGGCTGACCGGCTTGTCCTCATAGATGCGCTCGATGGCTTCCGCAAAGAGGGGGGCCACCGGCAAAACGGTAAAGTTCGGAAGCGTCTTTTCCTCCGGCAGTGGAATGGTGTCCAAAAGCACCAATTCTTTGATCGCGCTGTTGCGGATGCGCTCGATCGCCGGACCGGAAAGGACTGCATGCGTCGCACAGGCAGTGACATCCTTCGCGCCCTTTTCCATGATGGCGGCGGCGGCGTTGCAAAGGGTACCGGCGGTATCGATCATATCGTCTACCAGGATAACCTTTTTCCCTTCCACACTGCCGATGATATTCATCACTTCGCAGACGTTGGCCTTTTGGCGGCGCTTGTCTACAATTGCCAGGCTGCATCCGATGCGCGCGGCAAAATTGCGTGCACGCGTGACGGAACCCAGGTCGGGGGAAACGACAACATATTCATCGCTGTTCTCACCCACACGCTCCTTCATGAAGGAGGATAGCAGCGGCGCGCCCAACAGATGGTCGACCGGGATATTGAAGAAGCCCTGAATCTGGGCTGCATGTAGATCCATGGTCAGAAGGCGGTCCGCCCCGGCGGTTGTGAGCAAGTCTGCAACAAGCTTTGCAGAGATCGGATCGCGGGCTTTTGCCTTGCGGTCCTGCCGGGCATAACCGAAGTAGGGCATAACAGCCGTGATGCGGGCGGCGGACGCACGCTTCATGGCATCGATCATAATCAGTAGCTCCATGAGGTTGTTGTTGACGGGTTCACAGGTGGATTGTACGATAAAGCAATCAGAACCGCGCACGGATTCAAACAGAGAAACCGAGATTTCTCCGTCGCTGAACGTGCCGACCTCGCTCTTGCCCATGGACAATCCCAGGCACTCCGAAATCTGCTTTGCCATGCGCTGGTTGGCGCTTGCGGCAAAAATCTTGATGTCCTTGCCATGAAAATTCATTTTTGCTTCCCCCTATATTTGTATGACTCTTCCCTCTTGGAAGTCCCCGGCTTCAGGAATTTCCAATCACCGTAAAAGGCACAATGGCCTGGCTGGCTGAAATGTTGGTGCGTTCGCAGGAGGCGAAACACAGCGACGCGCCATCGCCCACCGTGCAGTCTGTGAGGACAACGCTTGGACCGATGGTGCAATCCGCCCCGACCGCCGTGTTTCCACGCAGGATGGTGTTCGGCAGGATGCGGGTGGAACGTCCAATGGAGACGTCCGGCCCGATCAGAACCCCGTCGGTGCAGGGGATCTCCACGCCCGCCAGCATCTGGGCGTGCAAAATCCGCGCCCTGGCGATTTCATTCAGGGCGTTCAGCTGCACGCAGTCGTTTGCGCCCATCACCGCAGCCGGATCGGATGCGATGTAGGCTCCCGCGTTTTTGTTCTGTTCGATCAAGAGGCGTACTGCATCGGTGAGGTAATACTCGCCCTGTGCATTGTCGTTGCGGAAACTGCCTAAGATGGAGAGCAGATCGTCCGTGCGGAACCAATAGGCCCCGGAATTGATCTCCCGGACGGCAAGGGTAGCTTCATCGGCGTCCTTCTGCTCCACGATGGCGCGGACCAAACCGGTCGACGGATCGCGCACGATCCGTCCATAACCGGATGGATCGTCCAGCTCTGCCGTGATGACGGTGACGGCATTTCCGTTGCACACATGGGCGCCAAGGGCTGCTTCCAACACCTCTGCGCTGACGAACGGCGCGTCTCCATTGAGGATAAGCGTGTTTCCGCCGCTGTGCGCACGCAAAAACGGTTCCGCCATCATAACCGCATGCCCCGTTCCGTGCTGTTCGGCCTGCAATACATGGTGCAGCCGTGCTCCGCCGGCTTTTTCCGCCGCTTGCAGGTAAGCTTCCACTTGCTCGTGCTTATGTCCCGTCACCACGCACAGTTCCCTCACCCCTGCGCCCTCCGCGGCGTCCATCACCCACTGCAACATGGGTTTGAACAGCACGGAAGCCAGCACTTTCGGATGATTTGATTTCATGCGTTTTCCCTCGCCACCGGCAAGGATAACGGCACAAGTCTGCTCTGGCATAGGCAAAATCCTCCGCATAAACTTTTGAAAGTTCCAATTGTGCAAGGCCGCCTTCCCTGTGTCGGCCTTATGCACGAAAACGCCTGGTTTGCTTAGGCACACCCGGCTCTTGTTATTATTATCTCATATGTACGAAATTTTTCAAGCACTAATTCGCGTTTCCCACCGGTTTTGTGGAACTTCCTCGGTTTTGCGCCGGAAAATTTACAATTCTCGGTGGGTTTTATTGAAAAAGAACTGGTAATCCCGCGCCTTTTTTGATATAATACGGGGAGAGCAATTATGAGAGAGTGTGTGACCTGTGCTCGTTATTTATTTTATTTAGGAGGTATATGTTCATGAGCCATAAGTATGTCTACCTTTTCTCTGAAGGAAATAAGGACATGCGTGAACTGCTCGGCGGCAAGGGTGCAAACCTTGCTGAGATGACCAAAGCAGGGATGCCTGTTCCGCAGGGTTTCACCATCAGCACGGAGGCGTGCACCCAGTATTATAAGGATGGCAGAAAGATCAACGATGAAATCCAGGCCCAGATCTACGAGTATCTCGGCAAAATGGAAGAAGTTTGCGGCAAGAAATTTGCGGACCCGGAGAACCCGCTGCTGGTTTCCGTCCGTTCCGGCGCCCGTGCTTCCATGCCTGGCATGATGGACACCATTCTGAACCTCGGCCTGAATGATGTTGTGGTTGAGGGACTGGCGAAGTTCACCAACAATCCGCGTTTCGCATACGACTCCTATCGCCGTTTCATCCAGATGTTCAGCGATGTTGTCATGGAACTGCCGAAGCCGGAATTTGAAAAGATTATCGATCAGAAGAAGGAAGAGAAGGGTGTCACACAGGACACCGAGCTGGATACCGAGGACATGAAGGACCTCGTCAAGCGCTTCAAGGCCTTCTATAAAGAGAATAAGGGCGAGGATTTCCCGAGCGACCCGAAGGTTCAGCTCATGGAAGCTGTGAAAGCTGTTTTCCGTTCCTGGGACAACCCGCGTGCAAACGTATATCGCCGCATGAACGAGATTCCGTACGACTGGGGTACCGCTGTCAACGTACAGGCTATGGTGTTCGGCAACTCCGGCAATAACTCCGGCACAGGCGTTGCGTTCACCCGCAACCCGGCGACCGGCGAGCGCAAGCTGTTCGGTGAGTATCTCATCAACGCGCAGGGCGAAGACGTTGTGGCCGGTGTCCGTACGCCGTCCCCGATCAGCCAGTTGGAGCAGGATATGCCTGAAGTGTACAAGCAGTTTGCGGATATTGCAAACCGTCTTGAGAAGCATTACAGAGATATGCAGGATATGGAGTTCACCATCGAGAATGGCAAGCTCTACATGTTGCAGACCCGTAACGGCAAGCGTACCGCAAACGCAGCTCTGAAGATCGCCGTTGACCTCGTGAACGAGGGCATGATCGACGAGGAAGAGGCTGTTCTGCGCGTAGAGCCGCAGCAGCTCGACGCACTGCTGCATCCGCAGTTTAACGCAGAGGCTCTGAAGAAGGCTACGGTCGTCGGCAAGGGCCTGGCTGCTTCCCCCGGCGCTGCTTGCGGCAAGGTGGTCTTCACCGCTGAGGACGCAAAAGAGTGGGCCAAGAGAGGCGAGAAGATCGTCCTGGTTCGCCGTGAGACCTCTCCGGAAGACATCGAAGGCATGCAGGTTGCTGAGGGTATCCTCACAGTTCGCGGCGGCATGACTTCCCACGCAGCAGTTGTTGCGCGCGGCATGGGCACTTGCTGTGTATCCGGCTGCGGCGAAATCAACGTCGATTATGATGCAAAGAGCTTCACTCTCGCTGGCAAGACCTATAACGAGGGCGATTACATTTCCATTGACGGCTCCACCGGCAACATTTACGGCGAAGCCATCCCGACCGCTCCGGCTTCCATCGCTGGCGACTTCGGCGTATTCATGGGCTGGGCGGACAAGTACCGCAAGCTGAAGGTTTGCACCAATGCGGATACCCCGCGCGATGCGCATCAGGCTCGCGAATTTGGCGCAGAGGGCATCGGCCTCTGCCGTACAGAACACATGTTCTTTGAGGGCGAGCGCATTAAGGCAATGCGTGAGATGATTATTGCGGACAACACCGACGACCGCAAGAAGGCTCTGGCGAAGATCATGCCGTATCAGCAGGGCGACTTTGAGGCTCTGTTTGAAGAGATGAACGGCTATCCGGTCACCATCCGCTTCCTGGACCCGCCGCTCCACGAGTTCCTCCCGACCAAGGAAGAGGACATCGCAGAGATCGCCAAGGAGCTGAATGTGTCCGTCGAGAAGGTTCATGAGGTCATCGAGAGCCTGCACGAGTTCAACCCGATGATGGGCCACCGCGGCTGCCGTCTGACGGTCACCTATCCGGAGATCGCCGAAATGCAGACCACCGCTGTGATCAATGCAGCGATCAACGTCCAGAAGAAGGGCGTCAAGGTGATCCCGCAGATCATGATCCCGCTGGTAGGCGAGGTCAAGGAGTTCGACTTCGTGAAGAAGATCGTTGTCGCTACGGCGGACAAGATCATTGCAGACTCCGGCGTTGAGCTGAAGTACGAAGTCGGCACCATGATCGAGATCCCGCGCGCTGCCCTGACCGCAGACAAGATTGCGGCAGACGCAGACTTCTTCTGCTATGGCACCAACGACTTGACCCAGATGACGTTCGGCTTCAGCCGTGACGACGCAGGCAAGTTCCTGGATGCTTACTATGACAATAAGATTTATGAGTCCGATCCGTTTGTGCACATCGATGTGGATGGCGTTGGCCGTCTTGTAGAGATGAGCGCAAAGGCTGGCCGCGAAGCAAATGCAGCCCTCCATCTGGGCATCTGCGGCGAGCACGGCGGCGACCCGACTTCCGTCGAGTTCTGCCACAAGGTTGGTTTGGACTATGTCTCCTGCTCTCCGTTCCGCGTGCCGATCGCGCGTTTGGCTGCGGCGCAGGCTGCTGTTAAAGAGAAAAGAGCGTAATAAAACGAGTTAACAGGATAGCACACGGTTTCAGAACGAGGGTATCCCAAAAGTCATGAAATGACTGAAGGATACCCTCGTTTTTTAAACCCAGATATTTTTCCAGACAGAAAGAGGGCGCCCCTTTCCTATGAATCGAAAAATTCGTAGTTTTGGGACACCCTCTTTTGTCTGGTTTGCGCTGAAAACAGCATTTGTAAACGTTAAGCCTGCGGGCAATTGCTCCTAGGTGGGACAAACTTTACTCAAGCGCTTGGTAACATAAGATACAGGGGATCGCAAGGAAATAAATGGCCTGCCATATGAGGAGCCACATGAAAACACTTCCTTTTTTCGATGGTTTTCTCCATTTTACTGCATAACGCGGTATTCGTCAATACTGCAATTTGCGGTAAGAATGAATAAAAAAACAGGACTGCGTTATTCTGATGTTAGGTGATCACATGTATCAACGTATCAGAGATTTACGGGAAGACAGGGACCTGACACAGGCGGAAATGGCGCAAATTCTTTATTGTTCCCAGCAGGTTTACAGCAATTATGAGTTGGGACAGAGGGATATTCCCACAAAGGTTCTCATCAGCTTGGCAAAGTACCACCAGACGACGACCGATTATCTATTGGGCTTGACGAATTACCGGGGAATTCCAAAGGAATATACGGAAAAATCCGAATAAGGATAGGATGGGCCACCGATGTATATGCCAGGAGAAGCGCTTTCTTACTCAATGGATCAACAGGCGATGCAAAACCGCTTTTCCAGGGAGGAAGGAAAGTGATCGAAAGTCCTCAGCGTACAGCTGGGGACTTTTTTCTTACCATACAAAAACCGCCAGCTGTCGGTGCTTACCTGTTTCCTGTAGCAATATATTGAGAGGGAATGTCCCAAAGGCGATCGTTATAGGGGGCTTACAAGCTGAGAAATGTTGGAGACGAACGGAGCGATCATAACAGGGAGCCTGCAAATAAAAAGTCAAGCCCAAAATCAAAAAAATTGAGAGCTTGAAAAAGGGTACGACAAAGTAACCAGTGAGCGAAATATCCATCGGCGGAGGCGAAGATATAAGGAATGTAAGATGTCTTATAGAAAGATGATATAGGGCTCCTTCAAAACAATGAAAGATTTTTGCTGTGTCTGCGCAGGGTTGGTCCGGGAAAAAGTCCCATAAAATTTGGGAACATATGTGTAACACCCTGTGCTACAATAACAATAAGAGCCCGATCAATTTTGAAGGAGGAAATGATTATGAAGAGGCATGGACGGCTTTTCGTCTCCCTATTGTGTGCATTTTGTGTCGCATCGATGCCTGTCACTTGCGCATGGGCGGAATGTGCTACACAAAGTGACTCGAATCTTTTGTCCGTTGAAAAATCTACCGAAACCTTTGCGGATACAGCCGTTTTAACAGAAGGAACGGCTCTGGGAAATTTGGCAAATGGCGGAACCTGTGTGGCCGGCGGTGGATATGTATTTTATGTACGCAATGGAGATATCTGGCGTATGGCGCCGAACGGCTCTGGGGACACTTGCATCCGGGCCGCGGACGGTACGGGTATTTGGAACCTCAGTTATCGAGACGGCTGGCTCTATTATGCCCGGAGCGATCAGGGAATTTATCGCTGTGATATATCTGGTAAGCAGACCACCTGTTTGGTAAAGCTTCCCGGCGTAATCGGCCAATTCTGGTTGGATAAGGATCAGATCGTGATTGCCTGCGGCCGGGATTCGGTCTATGATTTCTACCGCTGTGCGCTGAACGGTACGGGTTTAACAAAGACCTGTACTAATCCAGGTAGATTTATGTATACCTCCTTGTCCTATGCAGACGGCTGGCTCTATTTTATGGGCGGAAGGTTTGGCGAAAGTGATGCGGTCTTATATCGGATGAAGCCCGACGGGAGCGGAAAAAGCCAAGCAGTCCCTGGAAATGTAGACGATGATTTCTACATTATGGACGGTAAGTTGTATTACCAGGAGGTCTTGAACTATCATGCGGAAACAACAAGCGATGATACCACATATTATACCGGAGAATATGGGGATTTTTATGTGAAAAATCTGTCGACTGGAGAGAGCACTCGGTTGATGCAGCATTATATCGTTGAAAATAACGAGTATGTGTTTTTAGATTTGGAAGGCGCAGCGTATGGAAAACTGTTTTTTGATAAGGAACAGACGCTTTATATGACGGATGCGAATGGAAAGAATGGCAAGGTGTTGCCTTCCCCGGCCCCGTCCTTTTGGGACATTCAGTATGCTGGAGGGTGGATTTTCTGCCGTGGATGTGATACGCCTTCGACCTGGGTGACCCCGAGCAACGCCTATCGAATGCAGGAAAACGGAAGTAATAAACTAAAGCTGTACAACGCTTCGATTTCAATATAGGTTTTGATGATAGGGGATAGATGAAGAAGTGGGGATGCTGTTCGAGGGATGGCGTCTCCACTTTTTCATAGGGAAACGAGGGGATTTTCCTAAGAGTAAACCTGTGGAAATATTGACAAGCTTTGGCAGACCACCTATAATATAAAAATAGGTGTATTTGCCTCTATAAAATTAGATGGATAGAATGAACCCTTTTTAAAATCGAAGGGGCCAAACCCAATTGGGCTTGAAAACAGAATATTTTATATGCCTCCATAGTTAAATGGATATAACGAGCCCCTCCTAAGGGCTAATTGTAGGTTCGATTCCTACTGGGGGTGCCAAAAAGGGACAACACGGTTCATTGAACCGTGTTGTCCCTTTTTGGCAAGAAACTACCACCGAGAAGGGAACTTTCCTGAGAATGTGCTGTACATTGCAGAAAGCGAAGAGCTGTCTTATCGGAGGAGGACGATGGCAGGCATCCTATGTAAGCTTTAAGAAGGCCAACACCATTAACAAAAGCCCACTGACCCAGGACAGATCCAAGGGAACCTTCTCAGCAACTTTGTTCCCCACCAGACACCCTAGACAGACGGCGGCGACATTGATAATCAAGGAAAACAGAATGGCTTGAATAGGATTAACATCGGAAAGAGCCGCACCAAATCCTACCGCCAGCCCGTCGAGAGACAGTGCAATTGCCAGGGGCGCTGCTTCTTTTGGGGACAAACTTTTGGAGCAGTCGCTGTCCGCATTTTCCGGATTGGCATATACATCCAGTATGAAACGCAAATGCATAGCGGAAAAAGAGATTTTCTTGTGGCCCCCCTGTGAGCGCCGGATAAACGATTTGATGGCGCTGTCGCACAGCTTGACAATGCCGAGCACAAACAGGATAGCAAAGCAGAGTAGGCCAGCAAAATGCGTTGGCATAAATGGTCGGATTAGTGAGCCTAGAAAGAGAGAGACTGCGAAGATTGCGCTACAAATAATGCTGATGACTGCCACGGAACGTAGGGGAATTTTGATTCGGTTGGTTCCGTAAGCAAAACTGGCGACAAAAGCGTCCACAGAAAGAGCTGTGACAAGAACCAGTATTTCCACAGTAGAAAAGAATGGATTGCCCAAGCAATCACCGCCTTTAGGCTTTTTCTCTATACTATTCTGAACGAGAAAAATGGTGACAGGCGATGTACAGCTAGATTTGCTTTAAAGCGGATTGACCCGATGTGTATCTTAACATTAGGAGATATGTTGGAAAACCCCTGTGTTTGTCTAACGATTTAAACAGGTTTACTGCTTGCGATGCATGATACTTTGTACTATAATAACGATGGAGGTGATTGGTTTATGTTAGATGTAAAAATTAAGGATCTTTTAAACCAACAAATCAACAAAGAATTTTACTCTGCCTATCTGTATCTGGCTTTCTCCAACTACTTTTCGGAGAGAAATCTGAGCGGCTTTTCCAATTGGTACCGCATTCAGGCACAGGAAGAGCGCGATCATGCAATGCTGTTTTTGCAGTATTTGGAGAATAATAGCGAGACGGTTGTGCTGGAGGCTGTGGACCGTCCGGAACAGGACTTCCAGAGTGATATGGCGGTTCTCGAAAAGGGATTACAGCACGAGCGCTATGTCACGGATTTGATTCACACCATTTATGATGTGGCATATTCGGTCAAGGATTTCCGCACCATGCAGTTCTTGGACTGGTTTGTCAAAGAGCAGGGCGAGGAAGAGAAGAATGCAGAGGACCTCTTAAAGAAGATGGAATTGTTTGGAGGGGACCCGAAGTCTCTGTATTTGCTCGACCAGGAGTTGGCAGCGCGCACATATGCAGCGCCATCTTTGGTCCTATAAGACTGTTGTTGAGGAAGCTCCCGGCCTATGTGGGGGCTTCCTTTTTTATACTTACATGCTATGCGAATCGTATCTTTGCGGAAAAATAGAGGAGGATGGGGAGAGCATTGAAAAAGATCGCATTCTTTTTGGCCATGTGCGTGGGCCTGGGAAGTTTGACCGCTTGTATGCCGTCGCAGGGACAGAGAAAGGAAGAACCGGCAGGACTGACTGAGACAATGATGGAATTGTCAGGCGGACATATGCTTGAAGATAACGATGGGATGCCGGTCCCAGATACGGATTATTTACCATTGCCTTCATTTGGGACGTTGGAACCTGGATCGGTCTTCAATGTAAATTGGCGGACGACAGAGGGGGAATATATGGCGGGTACAGCCTTTGTAGCACAGATTGAAGAAAGCGACCAACCGCTTCTTCTGACGGCCTGCCACTACTTTTCTTCCGACGAGGTAGAGGTTGACGAGAAGAATTTGAGCAGCTACGTACAAGGTGGGGACCTGTATGACATCTTCGACAGCAATGTCGAAACGATATATGGTACAGTTTCAGGCGTATTACCGCTTCCGGATGCGGCGTCCATCTCAGAAACTGGAAAGGCGGGAAAGGATCTGGCAGCCTTTTATGTGGAAAAGGGGGATAATGTAAAGAGCTTTTCTTTGGCGGAAGAACCTTGCCAGAGCGGCGATGTAATCTATTTGGCAGCATACATCAATCCAGATGATACATTGTATTATTACGACGATTGCCTATACCCCTGTGTGGTCATCTCCGACGACGGGGAGGAATTGGAATATGTGCTCAGTGATGAATTTGGAACACAGGGAGCCAGCGGCGCACCACTTCTGAATGATAAGGGGGAAGTGGTGGGAATCCATATTGGTTCCGATGGATCACATCGATATGGACATTCTGCACAGAGCATGAAAGCGCAATTAAAGAACGCGATGGAAAACTGAAAAAACGCCCGGGCAAAGAGCGGTGAGATTAGAAACTTTTAGGGACAGCCCGCAGCTATCCTTTCTATTTTCTTAAAGCAG
>ULXG01006846.1_pt1 | contig 23259 bp, 18 predicted proteins | sample 1961141 | NCBI WGS metagenome assembly ULXG01 (sample SAMEA4835834, study PRJEB28245) | human gut metagenome | biome: gut microbiome; material: fecal sample | place: Denmark | collected 2008 | reverse complement strand
CTTCCTTTCCCTACCACCGTGTACAGAAATCCCTCACGTTCCAGCTCTTCGTAGGCACGCTTGGTTGTGATTACACTGATACGCAGCTCCTTTGCAAGCAGGCGCATGGAGGGAAGAGCTTCTCCATCCTGCAATACACCGTTCAAAATTAAATTTTTGATCTGTGTGACCAGTTGTTCGTAGATGGGAATGCCGCTGGAATTGCTGATATGGATGTCCACCCAATCCCTTCTTCCGTGTTATATTGTATATGTACTATATATACAATATAACACGGAACCAGCTTTGTCAATAGATTTGTGTGATTTCTCTTTTTTCCAACAGGAATGGATAAAATACTTCCCAAAATCGGTTTTTTGGTATATAATAAGAACATAATTTCTATTCATCAGGAAAAGGAGAAGTTGCTATGCTTACACAGGAAAGAGTTTTGGAGATTTTGAAAGAAGCCGGTGTTTTGCTGGAGGGCCATTTCCGCCTGACTTCTGGTCGCCACAGCAATAAGTATTTGCAGTGTGCAAAAATTTTTCGTAATACAAAATACAGTGAAGAGCTCTGTGGCGCATTGGCCGAGCAGTATCAGAACGATGGGGTTGAGGTCGTGATCGGTCCGGCCATGGGAGCGGTCCAAATGGCTTATGAAGTGAGCCGTCCCCTGAAGTGTGAAAATTTCTTTACGGAGCGCGACGAAGAGGGCAAAATGACATTGCGCCGCGGTTTTGTCGTAACCCCGGGGATGAAGGTGCTGATTGTAGAAGACGTTGTGACCACTGGCGGTTCTGTGCGCGAAGTGATCGACCTGGTGAAAGAGGCTGGCGGTGTCGTCGTTGGTGTGGGATCGATTGTGGACCGCACCGGCGGAAAGATCGACTTTGGAGTGCCGTTTAAGTCGGTGATTTCTATGGAAGTGGAATCTTGGGAGCCGCAGGACTGCCCCTTGTGTAAGGCAGGAGCCGGAGAGCCGGTCAAGCCTGGTAGCCGGAAAGTTTAATGGCTTACACAGCCGGCGGGATGAACGAACTGGCTTATAACCGATAAGGAATCCGAAAGGCACTTTTTGCATCGGCGGTCCGCGCCTGTTTACAATGGATAGCCACGGGCTTTTATGGGGCAGTACCTAGGAACGTTCGAATGAGAGGCAGAAAAGAGGGCAATATATGGAAGCAGAGAAGCAGCGGAAAAGAGGATCTCAGAAAGGTGCCGGGAATATCCACGACGGGCATCGAGACCGGATGCGGAAACGGTTTCTCAAGTCGGGCTTCGACGCTTTTGCCCCTCATGAAAAGGTTGAATTTTTGCTCTTTGCTTGTAAAACGCGGGGAGATACCAATCCCTTAGCCCACGAATTAATCCGGCGATTCGGCTCTTTTTCGGGTGTGCTGGATGCGCCTTATGAAGAACTGCTCGACGTCCCGGGAATGGGGCCGGTTGCCGCAGCATTTTTCAAGATGTTGCCACAGGCATTCCGCTGTTATGAGATGGATCGGGAGTCCAACCGTGCCCGTATGTACGATTATCGGGAGATGGCGCGTTATCTGATGAAGCAGTATGTAGGCTTGTCCTGTGAAGTAGTCGTTTTGATGCTGTTGGACAGCTCAAACCGAATCTTGTACTGTGATATTGTCAGTGAAGGAACTGCAGTGACCGCCAACATTTATGTGCAAAAGATCGTTGGACTGGCGGCACGGTATCAGGCTGTCTATGCTGTGTTGTCACATAATCATCCGAGTGGGAGCGCTCTGCCGAGTCCCCAGGATCTCAGTATTACTTCGCGCATTTTTGATGCGTTGCGGGATATCGATGTTCTATTGATCGACCATATTATTGTGGCGGGAAGAAATTTCACTTCCCTAAAAGAAAGCGGACTTATGCCCCATATTTTCACAGACGAAAGACAGCCGCGTGTTTCGCTTCGGGCTGCGGATAGCGCGGGACCGGAAGAACACAGCGCCAATACCAAATAGGAGCTGAAATATGGATTTTAAATTGGTTTCGAAATATCAGCCGACGGGCGATCAGCCGAAGGCGATTGACCAATTGGTGGAGGGACTTCTGCAAGGGGACAAGGAACAGACTCTACTGGGTGTAACCGGTTCCGGGAAGACCTTTACAATGGCCAATGTAATTGAACGGGTCAATCGGCCTACACTAGTGCTGGCACATAACAAGACGCTTGCCGCGCAGCTATGTTCGGAGTTCCGAGAGTTTTTTCCGGAGAATGCGGTTGAATATTTTGTCTCCTATTACGACTATTATCAACCGGAAGCGTATATCGCAACAACAGATACTTATATTGAAAAGGATTCGGCGATCAATGATGAGATTGACAAGTTGCGTCATTCTGCAACATCCGCTCTTTCAGAGCGCAGAGATGTCATCATTGTGGCCAGTGTATCCTGCATTTATAGCTTAGGCGACCCAATCGATTACCGTACAATGGTGATTTCTCTTCGGCCGGGAATGCAGAAGAGCCGGGATGACCTTCTTCGCAAGTTGGTGGAGATCCAATATGAACGCAACGACATCAATTTCATTCGCAACAAGTTTCGTGTGCGGGGGGATGTCGTGGAGATTTTTCCAGCACAATCGAACGATACGGTCATTCGTGTGGAATTTTTTGGGGATGAAATCGACCGGATTAGTGAGATCAACGCGTTAACGGGGGAATTTAAAGCGGAACTTAAGCATGTCGCAATCTATCCTGCGTCGCACTACATTGTGCCGCGGGAAAAAATGCAGCGCGCGATCAAAGAAATTGAAGCGGAGATGGAGCAGCGGGTAAAGCTTTTTGAATCGGATGGAAAACTGATTGAAGCCCAGCGTATCCGAGAGCGTACCCAGTATGATATGGAAATGCTTTCCGAGATTGGCTTCTGTAAAGGGATTGAGAACTATTCCCGTGTGTTGTCCGGGCGTGCGCCAGGAAGCCAGCCGTGTACTCTGTTGGATTACTTCCCCGAAGATTTTCTTCTTTTTGTGGATGAATCCCATGTCACATTGCCGCAGGTGCGCTCTATGTACGCTGGAGACCGGGCAAGGAAGCAATCCTTGATCGATTTTGGATTCCGCTTACCTTCTGCCTATGACAACCGTCCCCTGAATTTTGACGAGTTTTACGCCCATGTGAACCAAGCAATTTTTGTTAGTGCTACACCGGGCGATTTTGAAAAGGAAAAGTCCGCACAGATTGTCGAGCAGGTGATTCGTCCGACGGGCCTTGTCGACCCGGAGATCATCGTGAAACCGACGGATGGACAAATTGATGATCTGATTTCAGAGATCAATCTGCGTACAGCCAACAAAGAGCGTGTGCTGATCACAACTCTGACAAAAAAGATGGCGGAGGACTTATCCGCTTATTTGGAAAATGCGGGGGTTCGTGTTCGCTATATGCATCACGACATCGATACAGTAGAGCGAATGGAGATCATCCGAGATTTGCGTCTGGGAGAATACGATGTTTTGGTTGGCATCAACCTGTTGCGCGAAGGGCTTGACATTCCGGAGGTGTCGCTTGTAGCGATTTTGGATGCAGACAAAGAAGGCTTTTTGCGTTCCGAGCGTTCTCTCATTCAGACCATTGGCCGTGCGGCACGAAATGCGAAAGGCCAGGTAATCATGTATGCAGATTCCGTGACCCCCTCCATGGAAATGGCGATTCGCGAGACAGAGCGCCGCCGGACCATTCAGATGGAGTACAATAAAGAACATGGAATTGTGCCGAAGACGATTGTTAAGAAGGTCAGCGAGGTGTTGGAGATTTCCACACATAAGGATGATCCGAAGCCTAAAAAGGGTAGACATCTGTCTGCACAGGAGCGCAAACAGCAAATTGAGCAGTTGACCCGTGAAATGAAAGCGGCAGCAAAATTATTAGAATTCGAACATGCTGCCTATTTGCGTGATAAGATCAAAGCACTGCAGTCCGGAAAATAGTGCAATTGGAAAGGAACCGCTATGATAGCAAAGAATATCTTTATCAAAGGCGCTCGGGAGCATAATCTCAAGAACATCGATATTGCAATTCCGCGCGATGAACTGATCGTATTTACAGGACTTTCCGGTTCCGGAAAGTCCTCCCTTGCGTTTGACACCATCTATGCAGAAGGACAGCGGCGGTATGTGGAGTCGTTATCCTCTTATGCAAGGCAGTTTTTGGGCCAGATGGAAAAACCAGATGTGGACTACATTGAGGGGCTTTCTCCTGCGATTTCGATCGATCAGAAGACTACCTCAAAGAACCCACGTTCAACAGTGGGCACTGTCACCGAAATCTATGATTATTTGCGGTTGCTCTATGCGCGGATTGGCGTGCCTCATTGCCCGATCTGTGGCAGGGAGATCCAACAACAGACCGTCGATCAGATTGTCGATCAGGTTCTCCGGATGGATGAAGGTACAAAAATTCAAGTGCTTGCTCCGGTGGTGCGTGCCCGTAAAGGGGAACATGTCAAGGAATTCGAAGCCGCGCGCAGAGGCGGCTTTGTTCGGGTGCGCGTGGATGGAATGATCTATGACCTTTCTGAAACCATCAAGCTGAAAAAAAACAATAAGCATACCATTGAAATTGTCGTTGACCGTTTGGTCATCAAACCGGACATCCATTCTCGTTTGGCGGATTCAATTGAAACAGCGGCCTCTTTAGCTGGTGGAATTGTCGTAATTAGTACGCCAGAAAAAGATTATACCTTCAGCCAAAACTATGCTTGTCCGGAACATGGCGCCAGTATTGAAGAACTGACGCCGCGGATGTTCTCGTTTAATAATCCCTACGGCGCATGTCCGAAGTGTACCGGCTTGGGTGTCTTTATGAAGATTGACCCGGATCTGATCTTGCCGAATAAAGACTTGTCCATCAACCAAGGCGGGCTCAAGGGCAGTGGATGGGCAATGGAAGGTAGCACCATTGCCGCCATGTACATGCATGCATTGGCAAAACACTACCATTTTTCCTTGGATACCCCGATCCGAGAACTCTCGCCAGAGATCGTGGATCTTTTACTCTATGGTACAAAAGGTGAAAAAATTAAAGTAGAGCGGAAGAACGAATATGGAAGCGGCAGTTACATGACTGAGTTTGAAGGGATTATCAACAATTTGGAGCGCCGTTTTCGTGAGACGCAGAGCAGCTGGATCAAAGAAGAAATAGAGGTGTATATGAGCGCGATTCCCTGTGACGCATGTAATGGAAAAAGGCTTTCACCCATGAGCCTGGCGGTTACAGTGGGCGGCGTAAATATCGCAGATTTTTGCGAGAAGTCGGTTTCACAGGCATTGGATTTCATCAATCATTTGGAGCTCAGTCCGCGCGACAGTATGATTGCTGCTGCGATTCTTAAGGAAATCAAAAGCCGACTTGGTTTCTTACAGAGTGTCGGATTGGAGTATTTAACGTTGTCCCGCTCTTCGGGGACACTTTCAGGCGGTGAAAGCCAGCGTATCCGTCTGGCAACACAGATTGGCTCTTCGTTGACGGGGGTTCTATATATCCTAGACGAGCCGAGCATCGGCTTGCATCAGCGCGATAACGATAAGCTTTTGGGAACATTGAAACATCTACGCGACCTTGGCAACACCGTCATTGTCGTAGAGCATGACGAGGATACCATGCGTGCTGCGGACCACATTGTGGATATTGGGCCGGGCGCGGGCATTCATGGAGGCCAAGTGATTTTCAACGGAAAGCCTTCCGAAATCGTACATTGCTCTCAATCCATAACAGGACAATACCTCAGCGGTCAGAAACGGGTGGAGGTCCCAGAGGTTCGCCGGAAAGGAAATGGAAAAAAACTGCGAATTGTAGGGGCGGCTCAAAATAACCTAAAGAATGTAACCGTAGATATTCCCTTGGGAAAATTTGTTTGTGTGACAGGGGTATCCGGGTCCGGCAAGTCCTCTTTAATCAATGAGATTTTATATAAGTATTTGGCTTCTAATTTGAACGGCGCGAAGTGCCGTCCGGGCGCCTTTAAGCAGATTAAGGGGATAGAGGCGCTGGACAAGGTTATAGAGATCAATCAGGCTCCGATTGGACGTACACCGCGCTCCAATCCGGCGACCTATACGGGGGTATTCACCGATATAAGGGAGCTTTATGCGTCGACGCAGGATGCCAAACTGCGCGGCTTCACGTCCGGCCGTTTTTCGTTTAATGTCAAAGGCGGCCGTTGCGAAGCATGCCAGGGCGATGGTATTATTAAGATTGAAATGCATTTTCTGCCGGATGTATATGTTCCCTGTGACGTATGCAAAGGGAAACGTTATAACCGTGAGACTTTGGAGATTAAGTATAAGGGCAAAAGTATTTACGATGTATTGGAGATGACGGTGGAAGAAGGCTTGGAATTTTTCTCCAGTCTTCCTCGGATTGCACGAAAACTCCAAACGTTGCAAGACGTTGGCTTGGGGTACATCAAAATCGGTCAACCGGCAACAACGCTGTCGGGTGGTGAAGCACAGCGTGTCAAGCTGGCAACAGAACTGAGCAGGCGTTCCACCGGACGGACGATTTATATCCTGGACGAACCGACTACCGGCCTTCACATTGCAGATGTTCACAAACTGATTGATGTACTGCAAAAATTGGTGGATGCTGGAAATACGGTTGTTGTGATTGAACACAATCTTGATCTTATTAAGACTGCGGATCACATTATCGATTTGGGGCCTGAAGGAGGAGACAATGGAGGAACCATTGTTGCCACAGGAACACCGGAGGAAGTCGCAAAGATTGAAAGCTCTTACACGGGGCAATACCTCAAGAAAGTATTGGATAGGCGTTCGTTCTGATTGTTTTAAAAGGCATCCGGACTCTTTTTCTGAGTCCGGATGCCTTTTTATACTCTTTTTAAGGGCTTTATAGAGGAAGAATGTAGAAATTTGTCTTTTTTCAAGGAGATTATGGTATAATTAGTGCAAGAAAAGAGGAACCAATGGGAGGGGGATTTTATGCTTGCGACGCTGTTGTTGCTAATTGATTCGGAGGAAGACCAACGAAAATTTGAAGAACTGTACCATCAATACAAACAGCTGATGTTTTATGTGGCCAGGGATTATTTTCACAAGGAATCTGCCATAGAAGATGCGGTTCAGGAAGCTTTTATCCGCATTATTAAAAATTTTTCGAAAATAGGAGAAATAAATTGTCCCCAAACGAAACATTTTATCGTTATAGTTATTAGAAGCACTTGTATCGACCTATTACGAACAGGAAAAAGAGAGGGGGCGGCAATTCCTTGGGAAGAGGTTCCCGAGACAGAGGAACCGGAAGATCGCAGACCGGGTGTTCAGTTAGAGGAGAAAGAAGCGTATGAACAGCTCTTGGAGACGCTTCGTTCTTTACCACAGACATATCGAGATGTTATGACTTTGCGGCATATACAGAAATTGTCGCTCGATCAAATTTCCAGCATTACGGGTTTTTCCGTTGATTATGTAAAGAAGATTTTACAAAGAGGAAAGAAAAAACTGGCTAAGGCGCTGGAGGAAAAGGAGGTTATATGACTGGTTTAAGCGACGAGCTTTTAGAACGTGCTTTGATGGACCTTGCACGTGAGGAGCTAGATCATTTGCCATCGGACAAAGAACTACAAAATCAGTACCAGATTTCGAAGCGTTTTGACAGAAAAATTGTTCACCTGATCCGTGATGAACGCCGCGCACCGTGGATGCGTAGTCTTGTGCGTTATGCAAAGCGCGCCGCTGTATTCTTCCTCGCTCTGTTGATTGCTGCGGGAACAACGATTATGACAGTAAGTGCAGCGCGTGAATGGTTCTTTAAGGTTATTTCGCAGATGTTCCCAACACATACGGAACTCCAATATGGACCAACTGAAGAATCGCAAGAGGATGAACCTTTTGTAGCATATGCACCAAGCTATATACCGGAAGGCTATGAATTAAAAGACGGACCGCGTGTGAGGGAACAGACGCGCTTAGTGCAAATTGGATACAAAGGCTCTGGCAGCAGAACGATCCGATACACGCAATCTTTTGACGGGGGATCGAGCATCGATACAGAGGGTTCTCATACAGAAACGGTCGAACTGAATGGCCGTGATGCTCTGTATATTCAGAAAGAAGATACAAAAATGCTATACGGACAAATTGACAACGCTATGTTTTGGTTATATGTCCGCGACCCCGACTTGGCAAAAGACGATGTACTGAAAATCGCAGATAGTATCGCTCCCCTGGAGGAATAGAAATGGAGATCCAGGACTCCTTTTTCTCAGAAAATTCTATCTTTCTTCAGAAAACGTTCACATTCATATCGTATACTACAATCAATCCGGTAAGGGATTTAAAAAGTTTGCAAGTTTCTTTTTCATAAATTCTTCCTCTATAAAAACCGCCCTGCGCAAAACAGGGCGGTTTTTTCTCATGTATCGTTCTTTCAGAGGAGAGAACCCTGTGGAAAGAATAGTGAGAGAAATCCGAAAGTACTTTGGATTTTTACAGCAAAAGTAGATTTATATGTGTGCAATAGGAAAGAACAGATGGATGCTTTTCAGTTTTACACAGATAAAAAAGAGCCGGTAGGTTTAGGAAAGGAAGTAGAAATGATGGGAAAAATATGGTGTGTATTTTTTAGTCCATCTGGAACCACAGAGAAAGTGATGGAACGGATAGCGACAAACCTAAGTGGAAGTTATGACAGTGGCGTAAAGGTTTGGGACCTTTTGCGAACGCCGGAAGGACGGCCTGGCGTGATGCGGCCGGATGACATATTGGTTATCGGAATTCCAGTCTTTTCAGGGCGGGTTCCTACACCATGTCTTACACAAATCAAATCCTTACAGGGATCGCATACGCCAGCGATTGCAGTTGCCGTTTATGGAAATCGTGACTATGATGACGCGCTGTTGGAATTGCAAGATCTTTTGGAACAACAGGGATTCTGCACAATCGGTGCAGCAGCGTTCGTTGCTCAGCATTCCATCTTTACAAAGGTTGCGGCAGGGCGGCCGGATGCAGCGGACTTTGAAAAAATTGACCAATTTTCAGCACTTTGTGCAGAGCGATTAAAAGCTCGCCAGGATACTTGGAAACCGATACAAATCAAGGGAAATCGACCATATCGAGAGATTCTAAGTGTCCCAATCAAACCTTCGGCGAATACAAGATGTACCGCTTGTGGAGTTTGTGTACGAATCTGTCCAGTACATGCAATCGATAGCGCCAATCCGAGAAAGACCGATCGCTCCCTTTGCATTTCCTGTACAGCGTGTATGACTGCTTGTCCACAAAACGCCAGAAGTTTCCCACATCTTATGTTGTCTGTAGCGAGCAAAGGGTTTGAAAAGAAATGTGCACAGCGTCGAGAACCGGAATGGTTTTTATAACGAAGAAGGTTTGATCGGGAGATGACAGTCGCTACAGACTCCATCATGTAGAGAAAAGCTCCCCCCACATTGAGGACATATCCAGCGCTTTTCCTCCTCTAAGAGAAAGGCTTCCAAGCCGAGACTTGCCGCAGCTCGTCCATTTGCAATCAGACTGATACCATAATGTGTTTGATAAGTTTTATCTTTTGTCTTGAGCCATTTGCATGGAAACGAAGGACAGGAACTGCATATACGCAGCTCTTTCTGCGCGATACATGAGCGTATTCGGCAACTACGACAGTGTGCCGGTTTCTTGTTGTCCGAAACTAGACAGCCCGTGCAAGCTTTTTGAGCCGGTACACCACAGTGCTTATAACAAATAAGGCAGTTCATGCCGCAAGGTGCCAAAAGGCGTGGATCGATTGGATGAGGCATCTGCATAATAAACTCCTTTGCAAAGTGATTCTCCAAAGAATGAAAATGCCCTCGTAGGACCAGCAAGGTCCGCCGAGGGCCATTCGAATGTGTTTATTCTACTTTTGAAATCAGTTGACAGTACACATAAATATTCTGAATCTTTTTTGCTTCATTGCCTTTATCTGTTCGAATGATGGGCTGTGTTTCAGAAGGCGTGGCATAGAGCTTGAATACGATACCTTCCTGCCCAAGATGCATATCCCGAATGCGTTTATAGGCAAAGTCACGCTTCTTGATTCCTAAATAATCAAAGATAATCTCTTCAATATCTAAATTTGAGAAGCATTTTACAATATCTTCCTGCGGATGCAATTCAATGATTGCCTTAGCTTCGTCAAAGGTAACATCGGTACATTTAAACGTACCGTGGTTGACAACCGTCATCATGGTATTGTTATCCAGCAACAAAAGCGGATTGGACGACATATAGCAACACTCCTTTTTCGATTCGTTAAAATCAGTATACGTGTTTTCAAGAATATTGTCAATAAAAGTTGAAAAGATAGCAGTATGAATTATATGGATAATTTATAGTGGAATTTGTGGGGAAAAAATGGCCACATCGTAGGAATGATACATAAATTTTTCCTTTTTCCGCATACTATACCGATCAAAAAATCGGGAGGCGGGATAATTGAAAAAGGAGACTCTTTCCTCTATCTATGAGGAGAATCGGGCCGTTCTGGATGACCGGCTCCGGCTGTCGGAGAGCTTTGACCTGATTGGAAGAGAAATTCGTATAGCAGATAAAAAAGCTGTGCTCTATTTTATCGATGGCTTTGCCAAAGATGATATTCTAGAAAAATTGATGGAATATCTTATGTCCTTGAAACCAGAGGATTTAAAGGATATTCAAACAACACAGGATTTCGCGGATACGTTTATCCCGTATGTAGAGGTTGATTGTGAAGATCAATGCGACAAAATAGCAACAGGGGTACTCTCCGGGACAATTTGCCTTTTGGTACAGGGGTTTGACCGGGCGATGATGATTGACGCTCGAACGTATCCAACGAGAGGGGTGAGCGAACCCGACGACGACCGCGTTTTACGGGGCTCTCGGGATGGTTTTGTAGAGACGTTGGTCCATAATACCGCTTTGATTCGCCGCCGGATCCGAGACCCAGATCTGACAATGGAGATTTTGCAGCTTGGCGCAAAATCAAAAACTGATATTGTTGTTTGCTACATGGCAAGCGCTGTCGAACCGAAAATGCTGGATGTGGTGCGTAAGAAGCTGGAGAAGGTTCGAATCCATGCGTTGACAATGAACCAGGAGAGTTTGGCAGAATGCTTAATCAAGCCGAAATGGTATAATCCATTTCCAAAGGTCCGCTATTCGGAACGTCCCGATGCAGTGGCAGCAAGTGTATTGGAGGGAAGTATTGCAATTCTGGTAGATAATTCTCCCTCGGTAATGATTCTGCCAACCTCGATTTTTGACTTTGTACAGGATACCAACGACTATTATTTTCCGCCATTAATCGGGACGTATTTACGAACGGTACGGATGTTGGTATTCCTATTGACTTTAATTCTGACACCGACGTGGTATTTATTGATGATAAATCCACAGTGGATTCCATCTTGGTTGGAATTTATTCAAATTGAGGAGCCCAATCAGGTGCCGATTCTCGCACAACTGTTGTTGATTGAATTCATTATTGACGGGTTAAAACTGGCGTCACTGAATACCCCCAGTGTGTTGAGCAATTCTTTCAGCGTTGTGGGGGCGCTCATATTGGGAGATTTTGCAGTACAGGCCAAGTGGTTTGTGCCAGAGGTTGTACTCTTTATGGCATTTGTTGCAATTGCAAACTTTACCCAACCGAGCTTTGAACTGGGGTATGCCTTTAAGCTGTTTCGCGTAGTGATTTTGGTATTGACTGCGCTGTTCAACATTTGGGGATATATTGCAGGTTTACTTTTGATGCTGCTCATTTTGATTTGTAGCAAAACGATATCGGGCAGGGGGTATTTATACCCGTTGCTTCCATTTAATGCCCAGGCGTTTTCCCGCTTACTTGTCCGCAGGAGAATCAACAATCGTAATACGTGAATAAAGCAGAAAAAGCGCGGCCGAATGGCCGCGCTTAAAAGAAAGGAGGGCATGAAGTAAAATGGTTTTGAATCCTACTATATAGAAACCTCTGAGAAATTCCAGTCACCTGTCGCGCATATGACGGATTTCAGAAGAGGAATAGCAATTGGTCTGCCGAGTCTATGGGCCGGTATTCCGTCCTTTTCCATAGACTGTAACAGCTTTTTTCAATGTCTATAGTATACGGGTTGATTGTGTACGGCGTTTGAATGAAGTGCGAAACCTACGTTAAGAATCATGGACGAACTGTGAATAAATGGAGAAATATCGCAATTGTTGTTCTGTTTTTTTCCATCGATTGCGAAATAAAGGACAAAAAAGTAGCCGCCCCAGCTGGTTTAGCTGGAACGGCTATGCCCGCAAAGAGAAAGGGCACTCTCATTATAACCGTCTTATGGACCGCTCTGCAATGGTAATTTTTGGGAGATGACAGACAAGCATTATCATGAGAGGCACCCTGTTGGGGTTCTTGCGGTTACGGTGTGTCACCCAAACGAATAACTGTTAAGGCGCTGTCAGTAAAAGTGAAGCCGGCATTCTCAGGAACCATCTGTATGGTTGTTGGAGCATTCGTCACCCGGGATGGTACATTGAAGGAAATCGTGGAGACCTCTCTGGAGGTAGTAAAGGTGTGGCTGGCAATCGCGCCTGCAACCGGCGCGCCTCCTTGGAACAAATGGACTGCAACAGACGCTGGAATGAATCCCCTGCGTTGGCAAGAAACTGTGGAATGGAATGACGCTTGATAGATACCGGGTTGATGGCTCCCACATCTGTAGAACCTGCTGTACGCGTAATGGCATTGCCGGTGACAAGTGGAGTCGCATTGAACGTAAAGGCACTCCCAGCTGTAGTAGTTTGGTTGGTGTTATCGACAGTGGCGAGGACGTCCCGAGTCCCACGCATTCCAGATTCTCCGCGTGGGATTACAAAATCAAATACAGCATTTTCGAGGGTTACAGAGTTGGTTACCGAAACGTTTGTTCTGGAATTGCCGGTAGTTACGGAGCCAATATTAATAGTTGCCGCTGTACCGGTTGGGCCGGTTGCTCCTGTTGCTCTGTATATTTATGCCAAATACGATTTTAGATCCCACTTTCTCATAGAAAGAGACAGACGATTATCGTTAAAATATAAATCTTAATAACCATTTTTAATTATGTAAAAGCTACTCGCATTTTGCGAGTGGCTTTTTTGCAGCAAACAGGGAAATAGCCGTCGTAGAGAGGAGGCCGCTTTTTCCATCTTAATAGAACCTTAATGTCCATACGCCGTTCTTTACGCCATGAAAAGGCGATGTGTGCTATGATAAGATCGTAATATGGAACATTAGGATCTGAAATAAGGTGATGTAAATGGAAGAACAACGCCGGAATCCACAACAGTTTTTACGTACAATTCACGCGCAAGAGGATCGGAAGAAGCGTGGAAGATTGAAAATCTTTTTTGGCTATGCGGCCGGCGTAGGAAAGACCTATGCGATGTTAAAAGAAGCACGCAAGGCAAAAAAAGAGGGAAAGGATGTAGTGGTGGGATATGTAGAGCGCCACATAAGGCCGGATACGCTGGCTTTGTTGGATGGCTTAGAGCAGATCCCATGTAAAGAGATCGTTTATAAGGGCGTTGCTTTAAAAGAATTCGATTTGGATGCCGCTCTGGTGCGGAAGCCTCAGTTGATTTTAGTCGATGAGTTAGCTCATAGTAACGCAGCAGGATGCCGGCATGCCAAGCGTTATCAGGACGTGGAGGAACTTTTGCGGGCGGGGATTGACGTTTATACAACCGTCAATGTTCAGCATTTGGAGTCCCTAAATGACCTGGTTGCTTCTATTACGGGAATTGCTGTGGCAGAGCGTATCCCAGACCGTATTTTTGATTCGGCCGATCAAGTCAAATTGGTGGACATCGAACCAGCCGATTTGATCGTTCGCTTGCAAGCAGGAAAGGTCTATCGGGAAGGGCAGGCGCAGCGCGCACTCAATAATTTTTTTACCGAAGAAAATTTGACAGCGTTGCGCGAAATTGCCCTTCGCCGCACGGCGGATCGTTTGAATCGAACAGCCCAAAAGACGGGCAATGAAGCAGCAGCAAGAGCAGGAGAACATATTTTGATCTGCCTTTCCAGTGCTCCTTCGAATGCAAAGGTGATTCGAACTGCTGCTCGTATGGCGGAGGCATTTCACAGTGGTTTTACCGCATTATTTGTAGAGACTCCAGAAACAAAGGAACTAAAGGGCGACAACTTGAAACGGTTGCGTGACAATCTTCGTCTTGCAGAACAGATGGGAGCGCAAATTGCAACCGTTTACGGAGACGATCCGGCGGTTCAAATAGCAGAATATGCCAAAGTAAGCGGTGTTACCAAAATTGTTTTGGGGCGCACCAGCCGTCCCCGCGCCTTTTTACTTCGTGGAAGCAGCCTGGCCGACAAGCTAACAAATTTGGCAGGTGGCAACATCGATATTTATATTATTCCGGATACCCAGTCGATCTATAAACGAAAATTGTCTTTTCATCGCAGTACGGAACCTTGGTTCAGTTGGAAGGATCTTTTAAAAACCCTGATGGTTGTCGTATTGGCTACAGGAATCAGTTTTGCGTTTTTTGCTGCAGGTTTACGGGATGCCAACATCATTATTATTTACCTATTGGGAGTCCTTATCACTGCGATCTGGACACGCGGGCATTTTTATGGAGCATTGGCCTCTTTGCTGAGTGTGGTTGCGTTCAACTACTTTTTTACAATACCGCGCTTTACCTTACAAGCGACAGACCCGGATTATCCGATCACATTTCTTATTATGCTAATTGCCAGCGTCATTTCCAGCACCTTGGCCACTCGTGTCAAAAAGCAGGCTAGGCAGTCCGCACAAAAAGCGTATTATACCGAACTACTGATGAGTTGTAGCCAAAAGTTGCAGCAGGGGAAGGATGAGCAGGAGATTATCAAATTGGCAGCACAACAGTTAAGTATCCTGTTGGAACGCCCTATTTTATACGCGCTGAACAAAGGGGAAGATGCACTGCAATTTGAAGTGACGCCGATTGAACAAGCAAAGGAGCTTATGACTTCTATGACTGCGGAGGAACGCGCGGTTGCCGATTGGGTAGTTAAGAACAATAAACGTGCTGGCGCGACGACCTCAACCCTGTCGCAAGCGCAAAACCTCTATCTGGCAGTTCGTGGTATTCAAGGCGTCATGGGCGTGGTAGGGATTCCTTCCAAGTATTATCCAACGTTAGAAATGTTTGAAAAGAATCTTATTATCGCCATTTTGAACGAATGTGGGTTAATCTTGGAGCGCAGACGTTTCCGAGAGGAAAAGCAGACCATCGAGATGGAAACACAGCAGGAACGTTTGCGCTCGAATTTACTCCGGGCAATTTCGCATGATCTGCGAACTCCTTTGACCAGCATCAGTGGAAATGCCGGTGTTCTCATGGAAAAAAGCATCGTCCTGGAGGAAGAGAAAAAACAGGAGCTTTACCGCTCCATTTACGACGATTCCATGTGGTTAGTGAATCTTACGGAGAACTTGCTCTCGATCACCCGCATTGAAAATGGTACCATGCATCTGCAAATGAACGCTGAACTTTTGGATGATGTTTTCCGAGAAGCGCTCTCTCACCTCGACCGTCAAGCAAAAGATCATCAGATTTCGGTGGAGCTTCCCGACGATCTGCTTATGGCTAAGATGGATGTACGTCTCATAATACAGGTGATTATCAATATCGTAAACAATGCGATCAAATATACGCCGGTTGGCTCGCACATTGTGCTGCGGGCAGAAAAGCAGGAATCCATGGTGGCCGTTAGCATTTCGGACGATGGGCCGGGTATCTCAGATAAAGCAAAGGTTCATCTGTTTGATATGTTCTACACGGCAAGCCAGGGAAAATCGGACAGCCGGCGTGGCCTGGGATTGGGCCTGAATTTATGCCGTTCAATTGTCACTGCGCATGGGGGAACGATTTCTGTTCGAGACAATATGCCGCATGGCGCAGTGTTTACCTTTACATTACCCTTGGAAGAGGTGGAGATGCACAATGTATAAACCGAAAATTTTGGTGGTTGAGGATGATCCTGCAATCAATAATTTGATACGTACCACATTAGAAACGCAGGAGTACCAGTACCATACTGCACAGAATGGGTCTGGGGCACTGATGGAGGTACTCTCCTACAAACCGGATGTAGTAATTTTAGACTTGGGGCTTCCAGATATGGATGGTGTGAGCATCATAGAGAAGATTCGCAGTTGGAGCAGTATTCCGATTATTGTGGTGAGTGCACGCACAGAGGATCAGGACAAGGTGGAGGCCCTGGATGCTGGGGCGGATGACTACCTCACAAGGCCATTTAGCATTGACGAATTCCTTGCGCGGCTTCGGGCCGCGCTGCGCCGTAGCCATGCAGAACGGACAAAAACCGAAGAGGAAAATAGTGTGTATATCAATGGAGACCTGAAAATTGATTTTACTGCGGGCTGTGTCTATATGAACGATGCAGAAATTCATTTGACTCCCATTGAATACAAATTGTTGTGCCTGTTGGCGCATAACACTGGCAAGGTGCTTACGCACAATTATATCCTTCAAGAAGTTTGGGGGAATACATTGGCGTCAGATGTTCCGTCTCTGCGGGTGTTCATGGCGACGCTTCGCAAAAAGGTCGAAAAGAACCCTTCGGCTCCGAAATATATTCAGACTCATATCGGCGTCGGGTATCGAATGATCCGGCAATAGTAAAAAAGATCTTCTGTTTCTCCAAACAGAAGATTTTTTATGTACATGTTTTTATTTTCTTAATGGATTCTTAACATCAAATACAAAACGTTAAGAGCATATTCACAGGAAATCTGCTAAAATGAAGTCCGTAAAAGAGATGAAAAAAGGGGGAAATTGAGAATGCTTGATTTAGCAATGTTGGCGATACTAGCTGTTAGCTTTGGACTAGTCGGCCTATTAATCCATTGGTGTCATAAACAGGTAGATACGCTCGAATGAAGGAGGAAGTATTATGATAATACTTGGAGCTATTGTGTTGCTAATGGGTGTCTATCTGGTCTATGCATTGGTACACCCGGAAAAATTCTAAAGCTTACAGGAGGACATCATTATGCTGCAGCTCGCATTGACGATTCTCATTTATTTGATAATCGTCATTCCGGTGGGTATTTATGTTTACCACATTGCGGCCGGAAAACATACATTTGCTGATCCTGTATTTAACCGCATTGACGGTGCAATCTACAAGGTCAGCGGAATCAATCCGCAAAAAGGCATGAATTGGAAAGTCTATGCGATCGCTCTGCTTGGGACGAACGCAGTGATGGTTCTGATTGGGTATATTATCTTACGAATTCAGAGCATTGGCTTTTTCAACCCGAATGGAATCGGGAACATGGAAGAAACCCTTTCGTTCAATACGATCATCAGCTTTATGACGAACACCAACCTCCAACACTATTCGGGTGAGTCGGGGCTTTCCTATCTCTCTCAGATGTTGGTCATCACATTTATGATGTTCGTTTCGGCTGCAACCGGTTATGCTGCTTGTATCGCGTTTATCCGCGGCCTTGCAGGAAAGACCAAGGACAATGTCGGCAATTTCTTTGTAGACCTTGTTCGCATTACTACCCGTGTGTTGCTTCCGTTTTCAATTGTTGGCGGCCTTCTGTTGGTCTGGCAGGGTGTTCCGCAGAACTTCAGCGGCAATGTAGTGGTAGATACCATTGAAGGAGCGAAGCAGGTCATCGCAATGGGACCGGTTGCCGCTCTGGAAATCATTAAACACCTTGGTACAAATGGTGGTGGATTCATCGGTGCAAACTCGACCACCCCAATTGAGAACCCGACGATCATCTCCAACTTGATCGAACTTTACTCCATGATGTTGTTGCCGGGCGCATGCGTTATCACCTTTGGCAAGATGGTCAGAGACCGCAAGCGTGTGCTGGCACAGGAAAATGGAGAGGCTTTGGAAGCTCAAAAAGGAAAGTCCCGCAAGAGCTTTACCGTATGGATGTATGGCCGCGAAGGAAGAACCATCTTTGCTGCGATGGGCATTATCTTCCTGATTGGTTTGAGTGTTTGCTTCTGGGCAGAAACACAGGGAAACCCGGCGCTTGCGGATGTCGGCTTAAGCCAGTCCATGGGTAGCATGGAAGGTAAGGAAGTTCGGTTTGGTATTGCACAATCTGCAATGTTTACGACAACAACGACTTCCTTTACAACTGGTACAGTCAACAACATGCATGATACCTTGACTCCATTGGGTGGTATGATCCCTCTACTCCACATGATGTTGAACGTCGTGTTTGGCGGCAAAGGCGTCGGCCTGATGAATATGATTATGTACGCCATCCTCGCTGTGTTTATCTGCGGCTTGATGATTGGACGTACACCAGAATACCTCGGTAAAAAGATCGAAGGGCGTGAGATGAAACTCACAGCACTGTGCATCATCATCCACCCGTTCCTAATCCTCATGTTCTCTGCAATTGCCGTTGGAACACCTGCCGGCTTGGAGGGGCTTACCAATCCTAGCTTCCACGGTTTGTCTCAGGTGCTGTATGAATACGCATCCTCTGCGGCAAACAATGGTTCCGGTTTTGAAGGCTTGGCAGATAACACTGCATTCTGGAATATCACCGCTGGACTTGCCATGTTCTTTGGCCGTTATCTGTCCATTGTGATTCAGTTGGCGATTGCCGGTTCTCTGATGAAGAAGCGTTTTGTCAATGAATCGGTCGGTACATTACACACCGATACTCTTTCGTTTGCTGTGATCCTTGTTGCGGTGGTTTACATTTTCGCTGCATTGACCTTCTTCCCGGTACTGGCTCTCGGCCCGATTGCGGAACATCTCACCCTCTGGGCGTAAGGAGGAACTACTGAAATGAGTAAAAAACATAATCAAAAGCTGATTACACCCGAAATTGTGCGTCAGGCTGTGATTGGTTCCTTTGTAAAACTGAATCCGCGCTATATGATGAAGAATCCTGTGATGTTCGTCGTAGAAGTCGGCTTCTTTATTACATTGATCCTTTCCATTTTTCCGAGCCTGTTTGGCGATCAGGCGGCAAGTAATCTGCGTACTTATAATATCATTGTTTCAATCATTCTCTTCATCACGGTTCTGTTTGCAAACTTTGCAGAGTCTGTGGCGGAAGGCCGTGGTAAGGCGCAGGCAGCTAGCTTGAAGAAAACCCAGAAAGAAACACAGGCTCGCCTGTTAAAAGAGGACGGTTCGGAACAGATCGTTCTTTCCAATGAACTGAAAAAGGGCGATATCGTTATGGTCTCCGCAGGAGAAATTATCCCCGGCGATGGCGAGGTCATCGAGGGAATTGCTTCTGTAGATGAGTCTGCAATTACTGGCGAATCCGCTCCTGTGGTACGTGAATCCGGCGGCGACTTCTGCTCGGTTACAGGTGGTACGACCATTGTTTCAGACTGGCTGAAAATCCGCATCACTTCGGAACCAGGCAACAGCTTCCTGGATCGTATGATTGCACTTGTAGAAGGCGCTTCTCGTAAGAAAACGCCGAACGAGATTGCATTGAATACCTTGTTGGTTTCCCTGACCATTATTTTCATGATCGTAATTGTCACGTTGTATCCGATCGGCATCTACTCCGGGGTACAGTTGCAGACCTCTACACTGATTGCCTTGGCTGTTTGCTTGATTCCGACCACCATCGGCGGTCTGCTGTCCGCCATTGGCATCGCTGGTATGGACCGTGTGACTCGTTTCAACGTCATCGCTATGTCCGGTAAGGCAGTTGAAGCCTGCGGCGACGTAGACACGATGATTCTGGATAAGACTGGTACGATCACCTATGGCAACCGTCTGGCTGCTGACTTCTTCCCGGTGGGCGGCGCCAACCGCAGCGATCTGGTTCGTTGTGCAGCTTTGACCAGCTTGCATGACACAACGCCGGAAGGAAAATCGACTCTGGAACTTGCCCGCCGGATGGGGGACAACAGTACAGAGACAGAGGGCTCCAATTTCATCGAATTTACGGCACAGACCCGTATGAGCGGTGTGGATCTTCCGAATGGAACAAAGATCCGCAAAGGTGCGGCAGAAGCGATTGAAGAGTATGTAAAAGCCCAAGGGGGCAAAATCCCGGCAGATCTTCATGAGCAGGTCAACAAGATTTCCAGTTTGGGCGGTACGCCTTTGACGGTGTGTGAAAATGATCGTATCCTGGGCGTGATCTACCTCAAGGATACTGTAAAGCCCGGTATGGTAGAGCGTTTTGAACGCCTGCGTGCCATTGGTATTAAGACCATTATGTGTACGGGCGATAACCCATTGACAGCAGCCACCATTGCAAAAGAGGCTGGCGTAGATGGTTTTATTGCAGAGTGCAAGCCAGAAGATAAGATCGATGTGATTAAGAAGGAACAGGCAGAGGGCAAGATTGTGGCTATGACCGGTGACGGTACGAACGATGCCCCGGCTCTGGCACAGGCAAATGTGGGCCTGGCAATGAACAGTGGTACAACTGCTGCAAAGGAAGCGGCAAACATGGTCGATTTGGACTCTGACCCGACGAAGATCCTCGAGGTTGTCGAAATTGGCAAGCAGCTCTTGATTACCCGCGGTAGCCTGACGACCTTCTCTATTGCAAACGACATTGCAAAATATTTTGCAATTATCCCGGCAATGTTCATGCTTGCCATCCCGCAAATGAATGTCCTGAATATCATGGATCTGGCAACACCCTACAGTGCAATTTTGTCGGCTTTGATTTTTAACGCAATCATTATTCCTTGCCTCATTCCTCTTGCCATGAAGGGTGTCAAATACCGCCCGATGTCATCTGGAAAGCTGTTGGCAAGAAATATGATGATCTACGGCGTAGGCGGTGTGATTACTCCGTTCATTGGCATCAAGATTATCGATATGCTCATCCATCCGCTGCTTACCCTCATTGGACTGTAAGGAGGACGTTACGATATGAAAGACTCTGTAAAAGATTTTCTACACGGTACCAAGCAGGCTGTTCTTGTGACGATCGTCCTGTTACTGCTTTGCGGATTTTTGTTCCCGGTGGTTCTGTCCGGTCTTTCTTCGGTATTCTTCCCACATCAGGCGGGCGGTAGCATGATCACAGTCAATGGTCAGGCAGTTGGCGCTGAAAATGTTGGGCAAGAGTTTACCCAGGATTATTATTTGTGGAGCCGTCCTTCGGCATATCACTACAATGTGTATGTAGAGGACGAAGATGGGAATCAATACTATAATGATGGAACAGAGTTCCCCGGAATTGGTTCTGGTTCAAACAACTATGCTCCTTCCAATCCGGCTTTGGCAGAAAGAGTGGAGGCAGACATCGCAACATTCTTGGAAAAGAATCCGGATGTGAAGCGCGAAGACATTCCGACCGATCTTCTAACGGCTTCTGGTTCTGGCTTGGACCCGCATATCTCGCCGGAATCAGCCGAAATTCAGATTCCGAGAATTGTTGAAGCCTCCGGCTTAAGTGAAGAGCAGATTCGTGAAATCATCGCAAACCACACAAGTGGAAAGGTATTGGGCATCTTTGGAGAGAACACCGTGAATGTTTTGAAGGTGAATCTCGACATTGCCCAGGCCATGGGACTTTTGACTGTGGATGCGGAATAATTGAGACGGTTGAGGTGATTGATCTTGCTGCACCCATATCAAGAGGCATCCCGTATACAAATATCGCTTCCAAGAGTTCCCCAAGGAAATACACCGGGTCAGGAACTTCTCTCCTTGTTCAGCAGTGTGAATAGTTGGCTGGGAGAGGTTCCTGTGGTCCACGGTTCCCTGCAAGGAAAAACCATCTATGTGCTTTATCAAAACGTTGTATTTTACATCGAGGATTTTTGGGAGTCATTTGGTTTGAATATGGCCGCAATTCATCGAGCTTGGCCAGTCTGTGTCTTTGGAACGGCTAAAAATCAGGAAACGGTTCGGCTATCGACCGAAGTGGAGGATGGTTCTGTTCAATTTATACAACAGAGTATTTCGGGAAGAAGTACAGATAGCCTAGTGACACTTTGTTTCCAAATTGAGTGCCCAGAGGAAGAGACAACAAAAAGTTTGTGCCATCTTTTGACAGCGATGAATTGGCATACGGATATTGCAGCAATGGCTTGGACGGATGTCGACTTCCTGAGAGCCCAAGATCTGATTTTAGATCCAAATGCTCGAGGACTATTCTGTTATGTAGGAGCAGACCCGGATGCCACCCACAGCGATTGCCTGTTATCTCTGAGCTTTGCCCAGAGAATCGCTGTGTGGAATGCTTTTCTGCGGGATGGATTTGAGCCGATTGAGTTCGATTGGCTCGCGGATGAAATCTCCGAGAACTCTATTAGCGATCGTATGGAATGGGAGTTGGCTCTTCGTGAGGCCATGGAGCAATTGCATTTTCGGGTTGTCAATCAGGAAAAGTCCTTTGAGCTGTTTGATGGAGCGGGGCGCAGGCTTTATTTTGGAGCCGATTGCCGCCGAGCTGCAGAACGTGCATTGATCAAGATCCTATTTCCTCTCAATTACCAGTAAAATTTGATTTCTTCCTATTTCACGCTTTGCCTTGAAATAGATCGATCGAAAGCCTAGCATCTGCTAGGCTTTTTGTTTTTTTAGATACTGTTGAAAAGTGCAAGGAGGTGTTGCAACTGCTCTTTTGGCGTTTCTCTGTCATTTGCCAAGACAACATAACACACAAATTGAAAGGGTACTAGATGCTTACAATTGCTTATCGTGAGTTCGGAAAATTCCATAAGAATTATTATAACGATCAATTCAAAGTTTGATGGGACTTTGACGTTTCAAAGAACCTGGTTCAGTTTGGCTCTTTTTGAAAGGGATATGTAGGAAATCTGGCAACAATCATTCCAGGACAAACGCCGCCCAAGTAGAGGACAAGGACGGCGTCTTCCATTCAGAAACGAAAAAGAAAAAATCTTTTCGGTTCCTCAGTTACCTTTATATTTTATTGGAATTTGAAACTATCATAAAAAGCGAAGCGAATGATTTCTCACTTGCGACCGTTGCTTTTGTTTTCCATACTATGACAATTGGACAACGACAAGGCTTGCACCCGTACCGCCCTGTAAAACAGCTGCACCCAAAAGTCCGAATAATTGTAGCTGTAAGGTATCCCCTGCATTCAGGTTTGCAACCTGTGAGTTTGCAAAGCCGCTTACAGCAACTGCTGGTGCAACAGTACTTCCCGGCAGGGCTGTACCATTACGCAGAATCCGTGAAGAGAGCAATAGGGAGGCTGTGGTTTTAACTGAATAGGATATAAGGTAGTTTCCTGTTGCGGGTACGGTAAAGGTAGTATTTGCGGCATTGGCAGTAAA
>ULXG01008448.1_pt1 | contig 23494 bp, 20 predicted proteins | sample 1961141 | NCBI WGS metagenome assembly ULXG01 (sample SAMEA4835834, study PRJEB28245) | human gut metagenome | biome: gut microbiome; material: fecal sample | place: Denmark | collected 2008 | reverse complement strand
TTCAGCCTGAAAAATGTAATGCGCAATCTGCATCTGACCGCAGAGCAGGCCGGAGCAGCGCTGGAAATTCCTAAGACGGATATGGAACGGCTCATACAAAAGCTGTAGGTAATAATACTGCGGGATTTGGCCCCGGTTTTCACATCGGATGCTTCTTGTCCGGCCAAAGCCGGACAAGAAGATGTGCCGCCCTGAACTGTTACGGTTTCAATTTGCGGAATTTGCAGAAAGTCAAAAAAAGCCTTGATTTTTTCCCCTATTCATGCTATTATATTCAAGGTTTATCAAACATGGGCGAATTCCCGAGTGGCCAAAGGGGACAGACTGTAAATCTGCTGGCACTGCCTTCGGTGGTTCGAATCCACCTTCGCCCACTGCGTATTAGTAAACTTGTACGCATAAGAATTGAGCTTTCAGCTCAGGAGGCCGTAGTGGCGGAACTGGCAGACGCCCGGGACTTAAAATCCCGTGGGTAGTGATACCCGTACCGGTTCGATTCCGGTCTACGGCAGAAAAGAAGAGAATTTCTTGATTTTCAAGGGATTCTCTTTTTTGTTATATGCGAAAATGTCTCCCCTCACCCCAGTCTCCGCGCAGGATCATTCCCTTATTTTACTCTGATCCCGCGAGGAGGAAATCTCCGGATTCTCAAAAAGTCCCGCCGGATTCCTTCTTCCGGCAGGACTTTTCTCTATGCATTATCATTTAGTTTTAAGCAAGTCTCCGGCAGAGCCCTATGCTCTCTTCACAGCCTTGAAGATCTCGCTGACGATCAGCGGAACCAGCGCCAGGATAATGACAACTGCCCACTCTGCTGCATTCAGATTCACAACTCCGAAGATTCCCTGAAGAGGCGGGATCAACAGAACGGCCAGCTGCATGATCAGTCCTGCAGCGAAAGCCTTGTTCATCATAGAGTTGCTGAAAATACCGATTTTGAAGATGGAGTGATGTTCACTTCTCACGGCAAATGCACGGGTCAGCTCACAGAATACCAGGGTTGCAAAGGACATCGTGCAGGCCACTCCGTCTGCGGTAGTCGGGTCAGAAAGAACGTATTCTCCAAGAGTATAGGCGCCCAGCGTCACGGCACCTACCAGCACTCCATAAAATACCATGCTTGCTGCAAATCCGTGCGCAAAGATGCTGTCCTTGGGGTCTCTGGGCTTTTCCTGCATGATCCCCTCTTCTACCGGCTCCATACCCAGGGCCAGGGCGGGAAGAGAGTCTGTTACCAGATTCAGCCACAAAAGCTGGATCGGAATCAGAGGCATCTGATGGAAATTCAGAGCCGTCGCAATAAAGATGGTGATGATCTCTCCGATGTTGCAGGAAAGCAGGTACTGGATCGACTTCTTGATATTGGCATAAATGCCCCGTCCCTGTTCCACCGCATGAACAATCGTGGAAAAGTTGTCATCCGTCAGGATCATGTCAGCAGCCCCCTTGGCTACATCCGTTCCTGTAATACCCATCGCGCAGCCGATGTCTGCCACCTTCAGGGCAGGAGCATCGTTTACGCCGTCGCCGGTCATGGCAACTACCTTGCCCTTGAACTGCCATGCCTTCACAATGCGCATCTTGTGTTCCGGGGATACTCTGGCAAATACGGAGTAGCGGTCCACCTTCTGGTTCAGCTCATCCTGGCTCATCGCATCCAGCTCCTCGCCGGTCATGGCCAGATCTCCATCCCGGAAAATATCCAGCTCTTTTGCGATGGCTACCGCAGTCAGCTTGTGGTCACCGGTGATCATAACCGGGCGGATTCCAGCACTGTAGCACTCTGCTACAGCCTGCTTTACTTCCAGCCTCGGCGGGTCGATCATGCCGATCAAGCCTACAAAGGTCAAGCCATTTTCCAGGCCCTCACTGGTAAGCTCCGCCGGTATGGAAGGAATATCCTTATAAGCTACTCCCAGAACACGGAGGGCCCGTCCGGCCATCTCACTATTCTGGGTTAAAACACGGTCAGCGTCTTCTTTGGAAACCAGACAGCGGCCCAACAGCACATCCGGAGCTCCCTTGACCATTACCCGGTATCCTCCCTCTGCAAGAGGATGGATGGTGCTCATCATCTTTCTCTCAGAGTCAAAGGGAAGCTCTGCCTCCCGGGGCATAGTCTTCTCCAGTTCATTTTTGTCAATGCCTTCCTTGCAGGCAATATCCACAAAAGCCGTCTCTGTTGGGTCGCCTGCCGTCTTAGGACTTTTGTCCTCCCCATAGGTCAGCACCGTGTCATTGCACAATGCGCCAATGGTAAGGGCCATGGGACGTTCTCCATCCCGCAGAGTCCACACATCCACTACCGTCATCTTGTTCTGGGTCAGAGTACCTGTCTTATCAGAACAGATCACAGAGGCGCAGCCCAGGGTCTCCACAGCAGGAAGCTTTTTTACGATCGCATTGCGCTTCACCATCCGCTGTACACCCAGGGCCAGCACAATCGTCACAACCGCCGCAAGGCCCTCAGGAATTGCTGCTACAGCCAGGGCTACGGCAGACATAAAGATTTCCAGGATAGGTCTGCGGTAAAAGAGCCCTACAAAGAACATCACCACGCAGACACCAAGACAGATCACGGAGAGAACTTTGGAAATTTCCGCCATCTTCTTCTGCAGAGGTGTCTCGGAATCCTCCTCATTCATCAGCATGCCGGCAATCTGTCCCACCTCTGTTTCCATACCAGTAGAAGTAACCACACAGGTAGCTCGTCCATTGGTAATTACGGTAGAAGAAATCACCATATTCTTGCGGTCGCCCAGGGCTGTATCTTCCGGAAGGCTGTCCAGGGCGCTCTTGGACACAGGAACAGACTCTCCGGTCATCGCCGCCTCATCCGCTTTCAGATTGGCGCATTCCAGGATTCTGGCATCCGCCGGAACCAGGTCGCCGGCCTCCAGAACGATGATATCACCGGGAACCAGAAGATTGGTCTCCACCCGGGTCATAGAACCATTTCGGATCACCTTCGCCAGGGGAGCCGACATTTTCCGAAGAGCTTCCAGCGCTTTCTCAGCGTTGTCCTCCTGGGAGATGGATATTACCGCGTTGACAATTACGATCAACAGGATGATCACAGAATCCACCCAGTCCGTAAATCCGCTGGAAACAAAGGAGAGAACTGCCGCGATCAGAAGAACGATGATCATGGGGTCCTTCATCTGATCCAGGAAACGCATGAAAAGGCTTTCTCTCTCCGCGCTTTTCAGCTCATTTGGTCCGTACTGGTCCAGTCTTTTTTTCGCTTCGCTGTCCGTCAGGCCCTCCTGGGCAGTAACATTCAGCTGGTCCAGCACTTCTTTGGTTGTCTTGCTGTGCCATTGACTCATAATGTGCACTCCTTCTCGTATGATTTTTCCTTAAAGAATGTCCTCTTTTCTCGCTAAGATCGCCTCCACAGCAGAGCAGGCAGGGCAGTCGCAGTATTTGGCGCCAGCCGCTTTAATCTCCTCAGCGTGGGCTGCAACCTCTTTGGCCTTCTCCGCCCCGAAAACCTTGGCTCCTGCCTCAGAGCCGGCGAACGCGATCAGGCCGTCCACGGTCACGATATCCGCTTCCAGCTCCGCGATCATCTTTCTGGCGGCCTCTGCCTCTCCCTCTGTTCCAATCGCATCCAGCCAGCTGCGGCCCGCTTCCTTCGCCTCTGCGCAGCAGGTGGGGGCTGCAATCATTTCTTTTACTTTCTCTTCAACATAAGTCTTTCCGCTCTCACTCATTATTGTTCTTCCTTTCTCAAAATATAATTCTTTTCTGGCTCTTATTTCCAGCCTCTTTTTCTATCATACCATTCCGCAGAATAGATTACAAGGCAAACCAATAGAGTTTGTGATTTAATTCACAAAAGCGGCCTTCCAAGTTTTTGATACTCAAAAGGCCGCTTATTTTCATACTTATTCTGTTTTTTGCTGGGCAATCTCGATCCCCAGCTCCTCCAGCTGCTTGGGGTCCACCTCAGAGGGAGCTTCCATCATCAGGCAGGAAGCATCTTTAATCTTGGGGAAGGCAATGACATCGCGGATGCTGTCCGCCCCAACCATCAGCATTACCATACGGTCCATTCCGTAAGCCAGCCCTGCATGAGGGGGAACACCGTATTTGAAGGCTTCCAGCAGGAATCCAAACTGTTCCTGGGCCCGCTCCGGTGTAAAGCCCAGCACCTCAAACATCTTGGACTGAATATCACTCTGATGGATACGGACAGAGCCTCCTCCCATCTCCACACCGTTCAGCACGATGTCGTAAGCCTTGGCGCGCACCCGTCCCGGATCGCTGTCCAGATACTGCAGATCCTCATCCATCGGCATGGTAAAGGGATGATGCATCGCCACAAAGCGGTTCTCCTCCTCGGAGTATTCCAAAAGCGGGAACTCCGTTACCCACAGGAACTTAAAGTCATCCTTTTTCAGCAAATCCAGCTGTCTTGCCAGTTCCAGACGCAGATTGCCCAGAACGTCAAATACCACCTTGTCCCTGTCAGCGGCAAAGAGCAGCAAATCTCCCGGCTTTCCGCCCATAGCGGCCACCAGGGCATTCATCTCCTCCTCCTTCATAAACTTGGCAAAAGAAGATTTGAAGGTGCCGTCCTCATTGATGGCCACGTAAGCCAGTCCCTTGGCTCCGAAGCCCTTGGCGTACTCTACCAGGGCATCGATTTTCTTTCTGGGCATATGGCCCTGGCCCTCGGCGTTGATCCCCCGGACGGAGCCGCCATTTTCCAGAGCATTCTTAAATACGGCGAATTCACAGCCCTTCACGACCTCCGAAACATTGTGCAGCTCCATGCCAAATCGCAGATCCGGTTTATCGGAACCGAAGCGGTCCATTGCCTCTCTCCAGGTCATCCTCTGGATGGGGAGCTGGATCTCAAAGCCGCAGATTTCCTTAAACAGCTTCTGCAGCAGGCGCTCGTTTACGTCCAGCACATCATCCACATCCACAAAGGACAGTTCCATGTCGATCTGGGTAAATTCCGGCTGACGGTCTGCTCGCAGATCTTCATCCCGGTAGCAGCGGGCCAGCTGGAAGTACCGGTCATAGCCGGAGCACATCAGCAGCTGCTTCAACAGCTGGGGGGACTGGGGCAGAGCGTAGAAGGAACCGGGATGAACACGGCTGGGCACCAGATAGTCTCTGGCTCCCTCAGGAGTGCTCTTGATCAGGGTTGGAGTCTCAATCTCCAGAAATCCCTCGTCCGCCAAAAATTTCCGGGTCAGAATAGCCACCTGGCTTCTGGTCATCAGGTTCCTTTGAAGGTCCGGTCTTCTCAAGTCCAGGAAGCGGTATTTTAACCGCAGTTCCTCTTTCGTCTTGCTGTTCTCCTCAATAGGGAAGGGCGGCGTCTCGGATTCGGAAAGAATGCGCAGCTCTTTGGCCCGCACTTCGATGGCGCCGGTAGCCAGGTTCTGGTTCACCGCTCCGGACCGTGCCTCCACTTTTCCCTTTACCGCGATGACGAACTCGCTTCTCAGCTTCTCCGCCTTGGCGAAGTTCTCCTCCCCGCAGTCATTCTCCTCAAATATAATCTGCAGGATGCCGGAACGGTCCCTAAGGTCCACAAAGATGATGCCTCCCTTGTTCCTGCTCTTCTGGACCCAGCCCATAACGGTCACTTCCTGACCAATCTGCGCTGTGGTCACTTCCGTACATCTGTGGGACCGCTTCATCCCAACCATTGATTCTGCCATGACAATTGTTCTCCTTTATCTTTTCAAATCTTCCCGGTAAAACTCCAAAAACTCGGTGTAGCCTTCTTTTCCAAGCTGTTCCTTCTGGAATTTCTTATTCTTGTTCATCTGGGCTACCAGAACCTGAACACCTTTCTTCCGCTCCTCCATAGCAGAGCGGATCACGCCCGCTAAAGCGGCCGCATCCACGCCCTTCTCAAAGAGGTAAGCTTTCTTCTCGGCAGCGCCTGGAACCTCATAGCCGTTATCCAGAAGAATGGTTACAATGCGCTCAAAACCAATGGAAAATCCGCAGGCCGGCGTTTCCATGCCGGTGAATTTTCCAATCATCTTGTCATAACGGCCGCCGCCTGCCACGGAACCGCCGAAGCCTTCCATGGAAACTTCAAAAATCGTGCCGGTGTAATAGGACATGCCACGCACCAGAGTGGGGTCGAATTCCAGGTTAAAGTCGGTCTGAGCTACTTCCTTTACGGTCTCCATAATATGGGCCAGATTCTGGCTTACGGACTCCGGCATCACATCTGCCAGCTCCGCTCCCAGACTGCGGACGCTTTCCGCATCCTTTCCTGCCCTGTTTAAAAGGTCCATATAGCGCTCCACCGCCTGAGCCTCGCATCCTGCCTCCAGAAGTTCCTTCCGAACCCCTTCCGGGCCAATCTTATCCATCTTGTCCAGGGTGATGAACACCTGGTCCATGGATCCCTCCTCAAAGCCGCAGTACTTTGCCATACCCTTTAAAATCTCCCGGTCGTTGATCCGGACCGTGAATGCGTTGCGTGGACAAATCTTTCCCAGGGCCGTGGTGGTAGCCAGAATCAGTTCGATCTCCGCCAGGCTGGTGGGGTCACCTAAAATATCAATGTCGCACTGGACAAACTGGCGGAAACGTCCCTTCTGAGGGCGGTCCGCTCTCCATACGCTTCCCATCTGCAGGGCCTTAAAAGGACTTGGCAGATTGGCCGCATTGTTTGCATAGTAGCGGGAAAGGGGCAGGGTCAGATCGTAGCGCAGACCGCTGTCCGTCAGGTCTGCCTCTGAAGCGGCAGTCTCCAGGTTCAGCTTCTCCCCCCGCTTTAAAATCTTAAAAATCAGCTTCTCGTTGTCTCCGCCCTGCTTGCTGGTGAGATTCTCGATATGCTCCACGCAGGGTGTCTCGATCTGGGAAAATCCAAAGCTCTCATAGGTTTCCCGAATCTGTTTCATCACATACTCCCGGATCTGCATCTCTTTAGGGAGTATGTCCTTCATGCCGGTAACCGGCTTCTTCTTCAATGCCATATTTTACTCCATTCCTTTTGCTCATCGGCCATTTCAGGCAGACAGGCCTGCCCGTCAAAAAGGCGGCCCCATCCGGCCGCCCTGCACCGTTAATCTCTATTTTAATGGAGTTTCGGGATTTTGCAAGAGGTTTAAGGAAGAATCTTCTCTTTCCGCCCAATCATTTCCTCCACCCGCGCCACATACTGCTCCACTTCCTTTACATTTTCGCAGCGCTCTCTCCTATTTTCCGCCGGAAATACCACCTTGGTGGTGGTCCCCGCGCCGCAGGCCGCGATGGTCTGCATCTCCTCCATGATCAGAATATTGTACAGACAGGCCTTTCCGGGAAGGGCATAGCCCACATTTTCAAAATTTCCCGCCATATTCTTCTGCCGGTAGAGATAGTAGGGCTCCATGCCCATTTCCCTGGCACATCTCATGCTCATCTCGATCATCTCCGGCGTGTTCTGGATCGTCAGGCTGCTGTAATCTTCCTTAAACATATTCAGTCTGGCCGCCCGCTTGATGGCCAGTGAATGGACGGTCAGAGAATCAGGTGACAGACGGCGGATCTCCTCCAGCGTGTGTTCCACTTCCTGGATTCCCTCCTGGGGCAGTCCCATGATCAGGTCCATATTGATGTTGTCAAAGCCCAGCTCCCTGGCCGTATGGAAGGTTTCCTTCACCTGCTCCACCGTATGACGGCGGCCGATGAGATCCAGAGTCTTCTGGTTCATGGTCTGCGGATTGATGGAAATACGGGTAATCCCGTGATTTCGCAGCACCTGCAGCTTTTCCCTGGTGATGCTGTCCGGCCGGCCCGCCTCCACCGTAAATTCCAGCACATGTTTTGTATCAAAAAGGCTCTCCACCTTTCCCAGCAGAAGGTCCAGATCCTCTGCCTCCAGAGAGGTGGGGGTGCCTCCTCCGAAATAAATGGTATCCAGAGGTCTCCCCTTCATCTTTTCCGCCGTATATTCCAGTTCCCTGAACAGCGCCTCCAGATACAGCCCCGTTCTCCCCTTCCACTTGCTGATGGGGTAGGAGGTAAAGGAGCAGTAAAGGCAGGTCGTGGGGCAGAATGGGATTCCCACATAGAGACTGTATCCCTTCTCATAATCCACCGGAGCCAGAAGCTCCTTCTCCCTGGCCGCGATCTCGATGCAAAGGTCGATCTTTTCATCGCTGGCCATATAGGTTTCCTTCATATAGCTGCGGATTTGTTCCTCGCTCCAGCCCTCCTCCAGGCGGGTCAGGGCGATTTTGGTAGGCCGAATCCCCGTCAGGGAGCCCCAGGGCAGGGTGCGGCCGGTCCGCTCACAGAGCATCTCGTAAAACAGATGCTTGATTACATTTTTTGCTTCCAGATGATTTTCCAAATCAGCCGGACGGCTGCGGTCCATGGACAGGACAAAGCCCTCAGCCGGCGCTTTCTCCTCGGTCTTTTGTCCGCTCTCCTCCCGGCCCTGGTCCCAAACCAAAAGCCTGACCTGCCCATTGCCCAGACGGCTTTCCACATAAAAGTCCACGCCCTCCTTCACCTCATGGGCGTAAACCTCCCCCGGATAAAAGGACATCAGAAGCTCTCTGATGTCCTGCTCAAATACGTTTCCCTGTATTAATAATCCAATCATGTTCGTTCTCCTGTATCATCCGGCCAGAGGATTATACTGCTTCTCATGGCCAATGGTGGTGGGTTCCCCGTGTCCCGGATACACCATGGTATCATCGGGAAGCAGAAACAGCTTGTTCCGGATGGAATCCGCAATCTGAGCGCCGCTTCCAGTTGGCAGGTCCGTTCTCCCGTAAGACTCGCAGAACAGGGTATCCCCCGACAGGAGGATCCCCTCCTCCTCGATATAATAGCACATGGAACCGGCCGTATGGCCCGGCGTCTCCAGCGCCTTCCACTTCATTCCCAGGAGTTCTATTTCCTGTCCGTCTCTCAGGGTGACATCAGCGTGAAAGCTGACCACCCGCCCCATCCAGTCTCTAGAAAGGTTCAGGGTAGAATCGGAGAACAGCTCCTCCTCCCCGGCCGAGCCGTAAATCTCCGCCCGGAAGGTCCGTTTCAAATCCTCCACCGCCATAATGTGGTCAAAATGTCCGTGGGTCAGTACCACAGCACTGGGCAGTACCCCCAGCTCCTTACATTGATTGGCAATATATTCGCCGTTGTCCGCCGGGTCTACCACCACGGCATCCCGCCCGCCCTGGCGGTACAGAATATAACAGTTGGTGCTGACCGGTCCCAGCACACAGGTCTTGATCCGAAAATCGCTCATCCTCCAAGGTCCTCCTTATCTGATTTCAGCCTGTGGTGCGCTCAATATCCAGCACGCCCTCAATCTGGCGTATTTTGTCGATCAGACGGTTCAGCTCCTCCATGCCGTGAATGTCAAAGGTCATGATAATGGTCGCCTTGCCCTGTTTGCTGGTGCGCACGTTCATGGATGTAATGTCAATCTGCCGCTCTGTAAAAACTTTTGAAATATCCGCAAACATCCCGATGCGGTTGTTTGCAAAAATACTGATTTCCGTTGAATACCGCTCGCCGCTGGTTCCGTCCTCCGGCACCTGCCACTCCGCATCAATGAGCCTGCTCCGCTCCGATTCCGGGAGATTCAGGATATTGATGCAGTCCGTCCGGTGAATGGAGATTCCACGGCCTCTAGTGACGAATCCCACAATCTCGTCCCCCGGAACCGGGCTGCAGCAGCGTGAAAAACGCACTGCCAGATCGTGGATGCCTTTTACCACGATTCCGCTCTTGGACCGTCCAGCCCTGGCGTTTAAAGTAGCAGTACCCTGGGTGTCCGCAATGCCGTTCAGCACATCCTCGTCGGTAATCTCCCGCTTCAGCTTCTTGTCCCGCTCCTCCAGCATCTTGTTGACCACCTGGCCCTCTTTTAAGCCGCCGTGGCCCACGGAAGCCAGCACGGAATCCCAGTCCTTAAAGGCGTACCGGGCCATAACCTTCTCCATATACTCCGGCTTGTTGATTTCGGTCCAGTTGATGCCCTTGGCCTTGCAGTAGCGCTCGATCACTTCCCGGCCCCGGACAATGTTCTCCTCCTTCATCTCGGTCTTGAACCACTGGTTAATCTTGTTCTTGGCCTGGGTGCTCTTGACAATGTTCAGCCAGTCCCGGCTGGGCCCCTTGGAGTTCTGAGAAGTGATGATCTCTATCTGATCTCCGTTCTGGATGATGTAGTCGATATTCACCAGCTTTCCGTTGACTCGGGCTCCAACCATCTTGTTGCCAACAGCACTGTGGATGGAGTAGGCAAAATCGATGGGAGTGGAACCGCTTGGAAGGGTTTTCACATCTCCGGAGGGCGTAAAGCAGTAGACACTGTCGGAGAACAGGTCCAAATCGCCCTTTACCATGCTCAAAAATTCCTTGGAATCATCGGTATCCCTCTGCCACTCCAGGATCTGGCGCAGCCAGCTTAACTTCTCCTCCTCGCTTCCGGCCGCCACTGCCCCGCTTCCGCTCTCCTTGTACTTCCAGTGAGCGGCAATTCCGTATTCCGCCGTGCGGTGCATCTCATAGGTGCGAATCTGAATTTCAAAGGGCTGTCCGTTGTTGCCAATCAAAGTCGTGTGGAGAGACTGGTACATATTTGGCTTTGGCATGGCGATGTAGTCTTTGAACCGTCCCGGAATGGGCTTATACATCTCATGGATCACACCCAGGGCCGCATAGCAGTCCTTCACCGTCTCCACCATGATCCGTACTGCAAACAAATCGTAAATCTGGTCCAGAGTTTTGTTCTGCTTCACCATCTTTTTGTAGATGCTGAAGAAATGCTTCACCCGGCCGCCTACGGTGGCCTTGATGCCTGCCTCCTCCATGTGGCTCTTTACCTCGTCCACGATAGACTGGACAAATGCCTCTCTGGCGTCCTGCTTCAGATGAACCTTCTCCACCAGGTCATAGTAAACTTCCGGCTTCAGGAATTTCAGTGAGAGGTCATCCAGTTCAATCTTTATTTTGGAAATACCCAGACGGTCCGCAATGGGAGCATAGATCTCCATCGTCTCCCTAGCCTTCTCCTTCTGCTTCTCCGGCTTCCAGAACTGGCCCGTGCGCATATTGTGAAGCCGGTCCGCCAGCTTGATGATGATCACCCGGATGTCCTTGGCCATGGCCAGAAACATCTTCCGCAAATTCTCCGCCTGAATCTCTACTTTATCCTTATCCCAGTTTAACTGAGTCAGCTTTGTCACTCCGTCAACCAGAAACGATACCTCGGAGCCGAATTCCTTAGTCAGATCATCCAGGCTCATCACCGTGTCTTCCACTACATCATGGAGCAGGCCGGCCTCAATCGTCTCCTTATCCATCTCCAAATCTGCCAGGATAATTGCCACACACAGAGGATGGATAATATAGGGTTCCCCGGATTTGCGCTTCTGGTCCTTATGGGCTTCTGCGGCAACCTTATACGCCTTTTCAATCATGGTAATATCATCCGATGGATGATATCTGCGGATGGTCTGAATCAAGTCCTGGTACAGATCCTCCGGACTGGTAAAGCTGGCCGGGGCCTCCAGTTCAATATCCAGTTTTTCTTTTGTCGCCTCATTTGCCATAAATGGTCACCTTTTCCTATCAAAATACAACGGTAGTCATTCTACAATTATAATTTTAAACAATGGAAAAAGCAAGGGGTTTTGGGGAATCCCAGAACAGCCGAAGGATCCATCTGCACTCTGACCTGCTTTGTTTTTTTAGCAAAAAGCTCCGCAGCAGCGGCAGTTATAGCCGATATACCTGAAAGCACAGGAGTAAAATGCAGAAATCCCGTGAAATTCAGTCTCACTAAAAACACTGCATTTCACGGGATTATCTTCCTTAATATAGCGGTTCTGCTTATCCTGATACCGCTGTTTCCAATACTGGATAAGCAGCCTTTTTCTGAGGTGAAGAAAGAATCTTTACCCCAATGTCATTCCACGCTTTTACCTCTTTTGCCGGAACATTCCAGTCTGTAAAGACATAGCCGACCTGACTGGCATTGCAAACCTTGTTAAAAGCCACCTCCTGAAACTTACTGAATTCGCAGAGAAGCATAGTGATATGTCCGATTTCCACCATTTTCCTTAAAGTAGCCGCTTCTTCCGTATTATATTCCGTAACACCATCTGTAATTGAGATACCATCTACACTGAGAATCGTCTTGTCAACCCTGAAATTTCCAATACACTCATTGCACATGCTTCCGATCAGGCTTTTATTGTGCTTTCTCAAATAGCCGGAAGATACATAAACCTGATTTGTCTCATCCTCACTCAGAATCATAGCGATATCCGGGGAATTAGTGACTACCGTCAGGCCGCTGCGAACCCCCTGCATACATTTGGCCAATGCAAGGGTTGCCGCCCCATTGTTCATTGCAATGGCATCTCCATCGCTAATATACTCCATAGCAATTCTGGCGATGGCATACTTTCCCTGCTGGTTATTTTCCATTTTTTTCTGGAATTCCAACTCTTTTGCCCGCATGGCATTATAGACCGCGCCGCCCCTCACCTTTTTGACAGAAGAATTTTTTTCCAGCTCCAGCAAATCCCTGCGGATGGTTTCCAGAGATACATTGAACATAGCTGCCAGCTGTTCCGCTTTTGCGAATTTTACTTCGGAAAGGTACTGGACAATTTCTTTTTGACGTGGGTTCAGCATAATTTTTTCCCCGCAATGTCTGGTATTTGAACTGGCGACAATTTCATTAAAAAATGTCGGTCATAGGTCGTTAAAGGCATCAGGAATATTTCCCCTTTGCTGTTTCCGCACATTCCGTGAGCCCGTATAGAAGAATTATAAAATCCCAACTGGGCCCTGACGTCCAAATCCATATCGATGATCGTCATTCCGCCCCCGCGCTCTGCCACATAAACATAATTTGCATCTGCCCAAAGCCCCGTTGGCTGATATAAATTATCCTCCATATACGCTAGGAGCTCGCCATCCGAATTGAACACATGCAGCCTATTTCCATCCCGGTCGCCAATCCATACTCGCCCGCAAGCATCTACACATACGCAATGAGGCACTACAAACTTCCCTGGTTCATCTCCAGGGCCTCCCCATGTATTCAGCAATTTTCCTTCTCTGGAGAAATGGTGAACCGCCGCATTGCCGTATCCATCGCTTACAAAAAAATCTCCATTGGACGCAAACGCTATTCCAGTTGGTTTATTAAAAGGCGGAGCTGCTCTTTTAATCGTTTCCAGTCCCATAAAAAAGGACCATCCTTTATCAAAAGATACATCCGTCGGCACAAATTTTCCCTTTCGCTGTCTCTTTCTCCATATATCAGGGTCAAATCCGCTATCACTAGGTTTCCCCAGTTCTCCAATATCCCGAATCCATTCTCCTGTCTTGGTTATTTCCCGTATTACATGCTGGACAACATCCACACACATCAGGGTGTCTTCCGGCGTCACACACATAGTATGCGTTTCCTTAAATAAGCCTTTTCCAAAATCTCTTACATAATTTCCTTCCGAATCCAGCATCATGATAGGATGATCTGCATCCCTGGTAGATAAAAACAAATTATCATCCTTATCACAGCAGCCGCCGGAATACATGGTAAATTCAAATTCCGAAGGAAATTTTCCATATTCCGGATATAATTCATAGGTAAACCCATTGCTGGTGTAATAAGATCTTCCTTTATAGTCTCTGCCATCAATCCCATTAATTGTCTTCATATGCCCTCCGCACAGACAGAGGCGGGAAATTCCCGCCGCTGCCTATTATCATTTTTACTTATCCTTTTCTCTCACGCTTTCCGGAACAATTTCGCCGGACATAATCTTTTCTTTGGCCTCCTCAACAGCCTCTTTTACGCCATCCTTATATGTTACCTCTCCGGTAGTGTCAAATTCAAACCCCTGTCCTTCTGTACGGCTCATAGAGAAAGCCTCAGTGTGTCCACCCTGGAAGTTTCCTTCCGCATAGTCCTTCATTGCCGCATAAACCCAAGTATCATAAGGAGTAATCTGGCTTCCAAGCACCTGTCCGGGAAGCTCACCGCTCTGGTCCACATCACAACCGATTACATAATGTCCAGCACCCAATTCTTCTGCCGCTTCAAATACACCCAGTCCTGTCTTTGCCGCAACCTGATATACTACATCATAGTCGGAATTATAAAGTGTTAATGCCAACTCTTTTCCTTTAGCCGGGTCCTCAAAAGTTCCTGCATACATAATGGAAACTTCGATATCAGGTCTTGCTGCCTTTGCGCCATCCTCATATCCAGCTGCATAACGATTATTCTGTGCCATATCCTGTCCAATTACAGCGCCAATCTTTCCAGTGTCGGACATCAAGGCTGCCGTCATACCTGCAAGGTATGATCCCTCCTGCTCTTTATTGGCGGAACCCAAGACATTAGGAATATCGTTAATCTCTCCATTCATGCTGAAAAACATGGTATCTGGATATTCTGGAGCGACCGTACAAATTGCATCTACCAGCTCAGGCTGAAGACATACCAACAGTCCATAACCTTCCTGGGCCATAGAACGCAGAGTCTCTTCATATTCTCCAACCTGAACCTCCACAACCTGCGTATCATATCCGAATTCTTCCGCTGCTCTTGTAAATCCTTCGTAGCTTAAATCTGTTACAGATCCATCACCTAATGCCTGAGGCGTAATAAATGCTGCTTTCAGCTCGCCGCTTCCCTCAGGTTCTGCTGCCTCTTCCATTTCTCCAGACTCGGCAGATGTGTTTTCGGCAGATGTGTTTTCTGTTTCTGTCTGAGAACTCTCAGTTCCTGAGCTGCTGCAGCCGCTGCACAACGCCAATGCCGTCATTGCTGCCAGTGCCATCGTCATTACTTTTTTCATATTATTCTCTCCTTCTCTCCTTTTATATTTTTATGCCTCGGCATAAAATTACACATTTTAGATTTCTTCTTTCTGCGGTTTCCGAATAAATACGCATGCTAACACTGCAATGTACGGAATCATCATAACAAGCTCAGACGAAACAATTCCGCTTAGCTGAACCTGATTGCCAAATGCTTCTGCAAGGCCAAACAAGAGTGTGATCAGCAGGACCAAAATCGGCCGCCTATTGGAAAACATCAACGCTCCTAAAGCAATATATCCTTTTCCTACGGTCATACCCTCGGAAAACATCGAAAGGAACCCAATAGAAAGTTGAGAACCCGCAAGTGCGCAGAGGACACTTGCAATCATAATACAAGCAATCCTTGTTTTCTGAATATTAATTCCTACCGACTCCGCCGCCTGCGGGTTAGCTCCACTGGAAAGAATCTTCAGGCCGAAAGGCGTTTTATAAATTAAAATCCAAGCAGCCAAAACACATAGGAACGCAAAATAAACAATCCATGTCTGCTGGTCAAACATACTGCCCACTACCGGAATATCCCTCAGCAACGGAATTGAAATACGCGGAATCGAAGGTATGTCTGATGATACAAATGAACCCGTCTGATGAAACACCATTCTTAACAGATAAATCGTAAATCCGTCAATCAGGAAGTTAATTGCAAAGCCAACAACCAGTTCAATTGCTTTCATTTTCATTGTAATCCACGTAAAGAACCATCCTAAAATCACACTTGCCAGAATGGCGCACATCACACCCGCCACCCAGCTTTGAAGATAATAGCTAGCTATAACAGCAAAGAAACATGCAAGCAGCATCTGCGCTTCCAGGATAATAAATGTCACTCCGGCGCAGTCACAAAACAAAGCTCCAACTGCTGCTAAAAGAATAGGCGCAGAGAAACGCATCGTAGCACTCAATAAAAGCGTAAGATTCATGATACTTCTCCTCCTTTGCCCGTTTTCTTTTTGCTGAATAGTCTGAACCCTTTCCAATCCAGCAGATTAGAAAAAGCCTTTGCTGATACAAAACAGATAATGGTACACTGAATAACTACTGCTACTGCTCTAGATACGCTTGTAGTCCTCTCTACTGTCAACGAACCCGCTTTTAAAAATCCCATAAAAATTGAGCCGAACAGCGTTCCAACAGGTGAGCAGCTTCCCAATAAAGCAGCCAGAATACCATTAGTGGCGAAGTCACCTACGAAACGGCTTTCAAAGCAAAGTCGAACGCCCATAATCTCCGTTGCTCCGCCCAGACCAGCAATTGCTCCACTCAACATAATAACTGCCACTCTGGTGAAATTTACATTTACGCCTCCATACTTAGCGAAACGTGGGTTAATTCCACAAATTTCAAATTCATAGCCAAATTTAGCTCTGCGAATCATAACCCAATATATGACAACTACAACAAGCCCAATTATCAGTGCGACTGTTACATTACTATTGGGAATCAATTTTGGCAGCTGCCCCTGTTCTGCAATCATATCCGTTTTGATCGTTGCGCCTCTGTTCCCACTGGCCAAAAATACGTTATGAACCAGATAGTCTGTCAAATACATGGCAATGTAATTTAACATCATACAAGGTACAACCTCACTGCTTCCAAAATAAATCTTTGCGAGAATAGGAGGAAGCGCCCAAATCATCCCTGCTACAATGCTTGCCAGCATCATACATGGGATCAAAATATATCCCGGTAAATCTGTAAAAGTAATGCCTACCACCGCAGCGGCCAGTCCACCAACATACATCTGACCTTCAACGCCCATATTGAATACGCCGCCTTTAAAGGCAATAGCAGCTGCTACTCCAGCAAAAATCAATGGGATTGTCCAACGTATGCTGGAAGATACAGCAAAAAGCGAGCCACAGGATCCACGAATCAATGCGGAATAGATCTCAACCGGATTGTTGCCTGTAGCAAAGATCAAAACTGCACCAACAATTAATCCGAAAATCACTGCCATAATAGCCGTTTTAGCACTAATCGGAGTTGGTCTATAAGTAAAATTCATACATCCTCCTCCTTTACAATTCCGGCCATCAGCAAGCCGATCTCTTCTTCAGATGTAAATTTGGGATCTACTTCTCCAACAAATTTGCCATTATAGATTACGATAATCCGATCACTTACCGTCAAAATTTCAGAAAGCTCGTTCGATACAAGCAAAACTGCATTTCCTTGATTCCGGTGTTCAACCAGAGTGTCATGAATATACTCCGTAGCACCTATGTCTACGCCCCGGCTGGGCTGAGCCGCAATTAATACGGAAGGCTTCAGATATAATTCTCTTGCAACAATTAGTTTCTGGAGGTTACCTCCCGAAAGGGAGAGCGCGTCATTCATAATGTTATCCGTCTTTACCGTAAAACGCTTCACATATTCCCATGTCCGTTCTTTTGCTTTCTTATAATTGATAAAAAAATTGCCTGCAAAATCTTTTCTTCGATAACCTGTCATAATAAAATTTGCAAGTATGGTACCTCCTACAGCAGCACCTGTCAATTGACGATCCTCTGGTATACACCCCATCCCCAACTCCCGTCGTTCCCTGGCTCCGTCTGTTGGCTTTACTTCTTTTCCTTCAATTAATATGTCACCAGTGTAGTTGCTTACCATACCGGTCAATATATCAATCAACTCTGACTGTCCGTTTCCCTGAACACCTGCAATTCCTAAAATCTCGCCTTTATGCAAAACAAAAGAAGCGCCGTCAACAGCTTTAACCCCCCATTTATTTGTGTACTGAAGATTTCTAGCTTCCAAAGCTACTTGGGATTGATCTACCTTCTTTTTAGCTTTCTGAGGCTTCAGTTGCCTTCCCACCATCATTTCCGCGATACTACGCTCGTCTGTCTCGGAAGTTTTTACATGACCAGTTACTTTTCCCAGTCTCAACACAACGATTTCATCTGTGATCTGCATAATCTCATTCAGTTTATGCGTAATCAAAATGATGCTCTTGCCTGCGTTGCGGAGTTCTACCAACGTTTCAAATAATTTTACAATTTCCTGTGGTGTCAGCACTGCTGTAGGCTCGTCCATAATCAGCACATCTGCTCCCAAATACAGTGCCTTTAAAATTTCCACTCTCTGCTGGATACTGACCGGAACATCCTTAATCAAAGCCTTTGGAGGAACTTCCAATTTATATTCCTTCCCAATATCTTCTACCATTTCTTCCGCTTTCTTAATATCCAACAGTCCATTTTTCTTCTGGATAGGCTTACCCAATATCATATTCTGGGTAACCGTCAGCGTAGGCACCAGTGCGAAATGCTGGTGGACCATTCCAATACCTGGATCAATTGCATCTTTGGGGCTTTTAAATTTTACCGGCGATCCGTTAATTCGGATTTCTCCTCCATCCGGCTCATACATGCCATAGAGCATACGCATAAGAGTTGTTTTTCCTGCCCCATTTTCTCCAATCAGGCCATAGATACGTCCGGCTTCAATTGTAAAATCCACTTCAGAATTAGCTACCAGATCTCCAAATACTTTGGTTACTTTTCTGAGCTCAATTTGTTTTATCATCTTGATCCCTCGCTCTTTATATACCTTCCATATCCTTCCTCACACAAAATCTTCCCATCGCCGTAAACTCTCTCTCCTCTTACAAAGGTGTCTGTCACCCGTCCAGTCAGCTCCATCCCCTGGTAGGGTCCTTTCACGCTCTTTGTTTTTGAGAAGGATTTGCTTCCGTCATATACCCATTTTTCATTGGGATCGATAAAAATCAGGTCTGCATCTGCTCCTGGCAGCAGATTTCCTTTTCTGGGATAAAGTCCCAGGATTTTTGCTGCATTTCCGGATGTAATCTCCGCCAACCGCAACCAGGACATCCCTCTCTTATTGACTCCTTCGGAAATAAGGGCCGCCAGCATTACATCATTGCAGCCAAACCCGCACAGTTCTTTCCAAAAATCGTTCTCTGCCACCTTCTCCTCATCGGAAAATGGACCATGATCTGAGCCAATGACATCCAGCGTTCCATCCATCACATACTGCCACAGCTTCTCCACGCTCTCCCTGTCTCTGAATGGAGGCGTGCACTTGGCGAATGCCTTTTTCTCTCGTAATATTTCCTTATCAAAAATCAGATAATGTGGGCAGGTTTCCATGTACGCCTGTATGCCTTTCTCTTTCGCCTCTTTCAGCATCTGGGCTGTCCGGTATCCGGAAACATGGCAGATCATCACTCTCGCTCCCGTTACCTCTGCAAACAAAACAGCTCTGGAAGCTGCTTCATATTCCGTCCACCAGGGTCTGGCTTCATCAAAACAGGATTCGTCCTCACAGTGCATAGCGCTGTACCGCTTGCATCCCAAATCTGCAGCCTCCGCATTTTCTGCGTGGAGGGTGATCAGTCCGTCAAAGGAAGCTGCTTCTTTCATTCCTTCTACCAGATATCCGTCAGAAATTCTTGGGTAAGCTTTGGTCGCAAAGCTCATAAATCCCTTAAATCCGATACACCCCAGTTCATGCATCTCCTTCATATCCTTGATGCTGTCCGGAATCAGTCCGCCCCATAAGGCAAAATCCACAACCGACCGGCTCTCTGCGATTCCTTTCTTCAGCTCAAAACCCGCCCGGTCAATGGTAGCCGGCTCAGACGGAAGAGGCATATCACAGATAGTAGTAATACCTCCGGAAGCAGCACTGCAGGAACCGCAGTACCAATCCTCACGGAAATTAAAAGGCCCCGGGTCTGTCATGTGGTTGTGGGTATCAATCATGCCCGGCATTACGATCTTGCCTCCAGCATCGATTACCTCGTACTCTCCTTCTGGTTCAGTTCCCGGCTCTAGTACAGCAGCTATTCTCCCCTCTTTTACCAAAATTGATACGGATGACACCTTTTCTGGTAATACAACTTTGCCATTTACGATTAATTTTTCGTTCTGTTTCATATTATTTTCCCCATATTCCTTCTCTTTTCGTAAATTCATCTTAACAAAATAAATAAAAGCTGTCAATTTAGGCTATTGACAGCTTTTTTAGGTATTTATAGATATTTTACAACTACTATTTGTGGTTTTTTCTCAAATCCCAACACTTTTCCACATTTTTATGTAAACTTTCATGTTTTCATCGAGGCAGATACTACTCTCACCTGAATTTCTCCCCACGCTTTCACTTCCTTAGACGGTACATTCCAATCTGTAAAGACATATTGAATTTTCCCTGCTTCACATACTTTATTAAAGGCTACCTCGTTAAACCTGCCATATTCACAGAGAAGCATACGGGTATGGCCAATCTCGACCATTTTTCTTAAAATTGCCGCTTCTTCCGTATTATATTCTGTCACCCCCTCTTCAATCGAAATGCCATCCACACAGATGATCGTCTTATCTACTTTAAAATTATTAAGGCAGTCACTGCACATGCTTCCCACCAGGCTCTTGTTATGCTTTCTCATATATCCAGCTGTCAAATAAACCTGATTCTCCTTATTTTCATTCAAAATCATCGCAATATCCGGCGAATTGGTAACCACTATGACATGCTTTCCTGATTCCAGCAGGCACCGCGCCATTTCCAGTGTAGCCGTTCCATTGTTCATCACAATGGCATCACCATCATTAATATACTCTACCGCCAATTTCGCAATCGCCCGCTTCTCTGCGCTGCTGCTCTCCATCCGTTTTTCGTACTCCATCTCCTGGGCGCGGAGGCTGTTATAAACAGCACCCCCTCGTACCCGCTTTACCGCAGATTCCTTTTCCAACTCTAAAAGGTCCCGGCGGACCGTTTCTACCGACACATGAAAACGTACCGCCAGTTCTTCTATTTTTGAAAACTTCACCTCGGATAGATACCGGATGATCTCGTTCTGACGCTTGCTGTACATTGACGATCTACCTCCTGGTGTTTGAATCATTCCCCAAATTCCACATTTTTTACAACTAAAATTTCCAAAGAAAAAAATTTTTTTCTTCGTTTATTAACATTTTATTTGATTTTTCCCCAAAATACAATATATATACTTTATATAATTAAGCAAACTATATTAAATCACAACAGAAGTTGTGGAATTCAGAATTATTTTTATATCTTCGCTTTTCTTAGTATACCATTTTTGGAAATGAAAGTAAAATACAAAACATATTCCTGAAAAAAGTGATAATGCGATCCTACCCGGATCGGCCGGTCCCCTATATTCGCCACCATCAGAGTAACCGTTGGCTTTCCTTCATTTAAGACTATTTCTCTGTCAAGAGGCATGATTTCTCCTATTTTCATATGACATTCCCCCTTCTGCTATTGGATTGGATTATGAACGGTAACCAGTTTTGTACCATCGGGAAAAGTTGCTTCCACTTGGATTTCCCCTACCATATCCGCTACCCCCTCCATCACATCCTCTCTTGAGAGGAGTTTCCTCCCCAGTTCCATTAATTCCGTTACGTTTTTTCCATCTCTCGCCATTTCCATCAGTTCGGAGCTGATATAAGCTACCGCCTCCGGATAATTAAGCTTCAATCCTCTGGCTCTTCTCTCCTTTGCCAATGTACCGGCCAGATGTAAAAGCAGTTTTTCCTGTTCCTTGGGTGTTAAATGCATGCGGTTCCTCCTTTATGATTGTTGTAGCTAAAAAATAACAGGGACAATGTGTCTTGGAAGACTTCATTGTCCCTGTCTGTTTTCCTATGCAATTTATATTTGGCTCTTATCATACATGAGAATCAACCACTTGTTAATGAACCAATTGATTCCTGCTGACTCTCGATCCTCACTGAATCCCCCCGCGGTCCCGGTTTGGATTTCCTGAGCAAAGGAACAGACAAAGCGCCGCCAGACACCGGATTTTCAATATCTTACGTTCTCCGGCTGCCATGACAGCGCTTATTTCTATCTCATGATTTACTTTTCCAAAGCTGCGTAGGCCTCATCATCTACCGCCTCCAGCCACTCGTTGGATGTCTCCTCTCCCGGGACCTCGATCGCGATATGGGAAAACCAGCTGTCCTTCTTCGCCCCGTGCCAGTGCTTTACTTCCGGCGGAATGGTAATAACCGTTCCCGGCTCCAGGCTGACCGCCTCTTTTCCTTCTTCCTGATACCAGCCGCTTCCTTCCGTGCAGATCAAAAGCTGGCCGCCTCCGCTTTTGGCATGGTGGATATGCCAGTTATTGCGGCAGCCGGGCTCAAAGGTTACATTTGCCAAAAACAGGCTGCATTTTGCAGGGTCCGTCAGAGGATTCAAATAAGAGTTTCCTACAAAATACTGGGCAAAAGCAGAATTTTCCTTCCCTAATCCAAATACATTTTCCTGAGCAAATTGTTCTTTATCGCTGATTCTCATAAAAACCATCCCTTTCTTCCATTTTCAAAGTTTTTACAGGCTCTCCGCCCACTGTCTCAATGTGTCAACAGAAGGATTTCCGTTCCACAGCCTGCCTTCCCGGATGACCGCCCCCGGGCAGCTGTCCGAAAGCCCCCGGACCGTATTTCCGAACCCGCTTCCTCCGGAGGTGGCAAACAAGATAATGGTTTTTCCTGAAAAATCGTAGCTCTCCAGAAACGTATTAATGATCGTTGGCGCTACATACCACCAGATGGGAAAGCCCAGAAAAATCCGGTCGTAGGCTTCGATATCCGCACTCCGGTCCGCCAGGCCTGGGCGGAAGGATTTATCCTTCATTTCAACAGAACTGCGGGATTTCTGGTCCATCCAGTTAAGGTCCGCCTGTGTATAGGGCGTCTCCGGCCGAATCTCATACAGATCTCCCCCAACTGCCTTTGCCAGATTCTCTGCCACTCTTTTTGTAGTCCCGCTGGCCGAAAAATATGCTACCAGTGTTCTGCTCATGGTATCAGCCTCCTTGCCGTTGCACTTTTTCTTACATTATAAATACATTTCTCTTTCCCGTCTAATGCTTATCTTTTATCATGTCTTATGCTTTTTTTGTATCACAGAAGAGCGGTTTATCTCTTCTGCCTATGCCTGTCCTGTCTCCTTCTCCTCCAGTCCCACATCCATGCTCCCGGACCGGAACCCCTCCAGATCCAGGGTGATATACACAAAGCCCAGTTCCTTCAGCTGCCGGACCAGTTCGCCGGACTGCTGTAAGATCGCGGGAAAACGTTCCGGGTCCCCTTCGATTCGGGCCACCTGTCCGTGAAGGCGCAGGCGGATATTTCCCCCGATCATCCGGCGCAGGATCTCTTCTCCCGCCTCGATTTTTTTCAGGATCCCATAGTCCAGACGGGCTCCGTACGGCAGCCGGGTGGCCATACAGGGAGTGGAAGGCCGGGAGGCGGCTGAGATTCCGAAAGCCGCTGCCAGACGGCGCACCTCCTCTTTGGTCAGTCCTGCCTCCGCCAAAGGACTTCGGATTCCCAGCTCCTTTACCGCCCGGATTCCCGGACGGTAAACATGAAGGTCGTCCTCATTGGTTCCCTCTGCCAAAACCTGTACCCCCTTTTCCCCGGCAAAATTCTTCAGCGTCTGAAACAGATTTCTTTTGCACAGATAGCAGCGGTTGACAGGATTGCTGCGGATTTCTTCCATCTCCAGTTCATCGATTTCCAGGATCACATGGATCCCCCCCAGCTCCTCTGCCACCTTCCGGGCATTTTCCAGGTCGCAGGCCGGGTGGAGACGGCTGTTAAAAGTCACCGCCCATACCTTGGTCCCCTTCTTTGCAGCGCAG
>ULXG01038989.1_pt1 | contig 23870 bp, 18 predicted proteins | sample 1961141 | NCBI WGS metagenome assembly ULXG01 (sample SAMEA4835834, study PRJEB28245) | human gut metagenome | biome: gut microbiome; material: fecal sample | place: Denmark | collected 2008 | reverse complement strand
CCAATAGGCAAACTTGGCGAACTACCGTAATGGTTCACTCCTTTTGCCTATAAAATGTAGGGAAGGCCCGCAGCGGATGTCAAGACGATCTGCCCTGCTTGCCAATAGGCAAACCTGGCAAACTACCGTAATGGTTCCCTTCATTTACCTAAAAATGTAGGTAAGGCCTGCGACGGATGTCAAGACAACCTGCCTTGTTTGCCTAATAGGCAAACCCGGATAACTGTCGTAATGGTTCCCTTCATTTATCTATAAAATGTAGGGAAGGCCTGCGACGATTGTCAAGGCAATCTGCTTTTTTACCTAATCGGCAAATCCAGTTATCTATCGTAATGGTTAGCCCCATTGGCTTATAAAAAATATAAGAAAGACCTACGACAATTATCAGGATCCTTTATACTGGAGTCAAAGGGAGCGGAGAGAAACAGTCGGGAAAATAGCGCTTTTCCATTCTGTATCGAACAAAAAAGGAATACAAAAAATGGGGAGAATATATTTTCACAGGATAAAACAGGTGAATCGGTGCCACCCAAAGAGCAAAACGAAGGGACATTATTGGGTAAAGAACCGATTGCTTGTGAACAACAAGTTTATATTCGCTATCGGTAACATTTTAAGATCTTTCTATGGTGGTTTTGACCGCAGGAGTTACATATACAGGTTTCCATCGTAAAAGAAAAAAGCTGGCTGATAGGCTTTTACACGAACGCCAATGATCCTAGAAGATGTCGTCAAACCGATACCGAATCATGATGCGTAGAAAACAACAGAGAGGATGAATCCAAACGGTCTGTTGGGCACTGAAACTTTATATGGATATAGACTAGGGGGACTCTCCTTTTGCATAGAACGCTTGAGATAGAAACCCGGGCAAATCTTTGTTCGAAATTGTTCGGAATCCATTGCTTTTCTTTGAAAAATACGATATAATAACCTCACACACGAAGCGGGAATCGACGATATCCGCTTCATAGAAGAACGATGGAATCCTTGATGAAAAACAAAGTCCGTTTTTCATCGGATTTGTGAAACAATCGTCCGTTTTGTGTTCGTCAATTTTATGTCATAAAAGCTGTCATTTTAAGACGCCGGAACGTTTTCCGGCGTTTTTCCAATCAAAAGACCGGAGGGAATCAAATGGCCATCGATAAAAGTCGCGGCGCAGCTGCGGGAAAAACCATGGATAAAAAGGCGGCGCTGGAGACAGCGCTTGCGCAGATTGAAAAGCAGTTTGGCAAGGGCGCGGTGATGCGTCTTGGCCAGAATGAGGCCATGCATGTAGAAGCGATTCCCACGGGTTCGCTTTCTTTGGATCTGGCGCTTGGCATCGGTGGGTTGCCGCGCGGCCGTATTGTCGAGATTTACGGGCCGGAGAGTTCCGGTAAAACCACCTTGGCCCTGCATTGTATCGCGGAGGGACAAAAGAACGGCGGGAATGCGGCATTTATCGACGTGGAGCATGCGCTTGATCCGGTGTATGCCCGTGCGCTCGGCGTGGATGTAGATGGATTGCTGGTGTCCCAGCCGGATACCGGTGAACAGGCGTTGGAGATTACAGAGGCACTGGTACGCTCCGGCGCGATCGACGTAATTGTTGTCGACTCCGTAGCAGCGTTGGTGCCGCGTGCGGAAATTGAAGGGGAGATGGGCGACAGCCATGTTGGGCTTCAAGCGCGCCTGATGAGCCAAGCACTGCGCAAGTTGGCGGGCGCGATCTCGAAATCGAACTGTGTGGCGATTTTTATCAACCAGCTGCGTGAGAAAGTAGGCGTGATGTATGGCAACCCGGAGGTTACCCCTGGCGGCCGTGCATTGAAGTTCTATTCCTCGGTGCGTATCGACATTCGCCGGGTCGAAACCCTCAAAAATGGCACGGAGCAGATCGGTTCGCGTACCCGCGCGCGCGTGGTGAAGAATAAGATTGCGCCGCCGTTCCGCGAGGCGGAGTTCGATGTCATGTACGGCCGCGGCATTTCGCGCGAGGGAGAACTGCTGGACCTTGCGGTTAAGCTCGACATTGTGCAGAAGAGCGGCGCTTGGTTCTCCTATAAACAGGAGCGTTTGGGACAGGGGCGCGACAATGTTAAAACCCTGTTTGCTACGAATAAAGAGCTTGCAGATGAAATTGAACAGCAGGTCCGTGATAATATCGGCGCTCTGTATGCGAAGTCGGCAGTTCCCATGCCAAATGCATCGCCTGCAAAGCCGTTGGAGGTTCCAGCTGCTTCTACGCCTGCGGCAGAGCCGGCCAAACCGGCGGCTTCCCGGGCTGGAAGTGCGAAGATCGACATAGAGGCTGACGACGTAGAATAAACATAAGCATAAAAGGATGGGGATCGTTTGCTGATTACTGCGATGGAACCGCGCCGGAAACGCTTGACAGCTCTGTTTTTAGATGGAGAGTTCGCCGTGAAACTGGATACGGAGACGCTCCTGCAATCCGGTTGGCGGGTGGGAATGGAGATGGACGACGAGGCGTTACACCAGCTCATCCAGCGCAGCGATACGCATCGGGCGCAGGAAAAGGCGCTCTATCTGTTGGAGCACCGCAGCCACTCCAAAAAGGAACTGACGGAGAAAATTTCCCGTACGGCAGGCCGGGATGCGGCAGAACATGCCGCGCAGCGGATGGAAGAGCTCGGCCTGATTGACGACGTGCAGTATGCACGGCGCTTTGCAGAAGAACTGTTACAACGGAAACGCTTTGCCGCCCGGCGGGCGGAATATGAACTTTTACAGAAGGGGATTGACCGGGAACTGGTGCGTACCATTGTGGATGAGTTGGCGCCGGAACCGGAGGAATCGCTCCGCCTGCTGATTGAACGGAAGTATCGAAGCGCTTTATCGGACGAAAAAGGCCGCCGCCGGGTATTTGCCGCATTGCAGCGGCTGGGCTATCGCACGGAGGATATCCGCAGTGTACTGCGAAACTATATCGACTACGAAAATGAGGATGGGATGAATGGCATCGGTTGGAATGATTAGCCTTGGCTGTGAAAAAAACCGCGTGGACGCAGAGATTATGATGGCGCGCCTGCAAAAAGCAGGATATACGTTGGTGGACGACGCTTCCTGTGCGGATGTGGCCATTGTCAATACCTGTGGTTTTATTGAGGCTGCAAAGAAAGAATCCATCGGGGAGATTTTGGAACTTGGAAGGCTCAAAAAGGCTGGCTGTATCAAAGCGCTTGTCGTTACTGGCTGCATGGCAGAACGCTACCAGCAGGAGATCCGGAAGGAATTGCCGGAAGCCGACGCGGTGTGCGGCATTGGAGCGGACGCCGATATAGTGGAAGTGGTAGACCGTACTCTGCGCGGGGAGCATCCGGAACTCTTTCCGGATAAAATGTTGTTGCCTCTATGCGGGGAACGTATCCAGTCAACGCCTCCCTATTCATCCTATTTGAAGATTGCAGAAGGCTGTGACAATCGCTGTTCCTACTGTGCCATTCCATTGATCCGCGGGCCGTACCGTTCCCGTCCGATGGAGAGCATCTTGGAAGAAGCGGAAACCTTGGCGAAGAATGGAACAAAAGAATTGATTGTCATTGCACAGGACACGACCCGTTATGGCTGTGATCTGTATAAAAAACGGATGTTGCCAGAACTCCTGCAAAAGCTTTGTAAAGTGGACGGGATTGTGTGGATTCGCGTTTTATACTGCTATCCGGATTTTATGACGGAAGAGTTGATGGACACCATTGCGCGCGAGCCGAAAATTGTCAAATATATAGACCTTCCTTTGCAGCATTGCAGCGGCACGGTATTGCGGGCGATGCGCCGTTTTGGCAATCGGGAAAAACTCACGGCATTGATTCAAAAGATGCGCGCGCGCATTCCAGGATTGATTCTGCGTACGACGATGATCGCAGGATTCCCGGGGGAAACAGAAGAGGATTTTGCGCAGTTGTGCGCGTTTATCAAGGAAATACGCTTTGAGCGTCTGGGATGTTTTGCTTATTCGCAGGAGGAGGATACTCCTGCGGCAGAGATGGAAAATCAGATTGAAGAAGAGGAAAAGCGCCGCCGGGCGGACCGGGTGATGGAGACCCAGATGGGCATCATGCAGGATTGGGGCGAGGCGCAGGTTGGCAAAGTATTGGATGTGTTGACCGAAGGCTTTGAGGAAGAGACCGCCTGTTGGTTTGGGCGCAGTTATGCCGACGCGCCGGAGATTGACGGCAGAATTTACTTTACCGCCGGGGAGGCGCCGGCGCCCGGACAGTTTGTGCGGGTACGTATCACGGCTTGCATGGACTGCGACCTGATGGGTGAAGCGGAATAATCCGCGCCCGGTTGGAGGAATGAAAATGAATTTGCCCAATAAATTGACGGTGCTGCGGATGGCAATGGTACCATTCTTTGTAGGAGCGCTACTATGGCAGGAGTTGCCGCACCGGTATCTGGTCGCGCTGCTGCTGTTTGTTGCGGCGTCCTATACAGATCATTTGGATGGAAAAATTGCTAGAAGCCGCAATCTGATTACGAACTTTGGAAAGTTTATGGACCCCTTGGCAGACAAGATCCTTGTGATTTCGGCCTTGATTTGCTTTGTGAGCCTGGATTTGATCAATCCGTGGTGGGTATTGGTGATTGTGGCACGCGAATTTCTTGTTACATCCCTGCGATTGGTTGCTGCGGATGAAGGGGTTGTAATCGCCGCGAACAAGTGGGGAAAGGCAAAAACGGTAAGCCAGATTGTTGCAATCGCATTGATTTTGGTGATGCAGTATGTGCAGGAATTGGTGGCCATGGGCGTGCTTTCCGCTTTTACAATGGGCGGGTTGCCAAGCTCGGCAATTTTCCTTTGGGCCGGCGACGGGTTGATGGCAATTACGGTGTTTTTCACCGTGCTTTCCGGAGGAATCTACTTAAAGCAGAATTGGAAGGTCATAGGGAACTCCAAGTAAATACAGAAAGGCCACGGAAAGCGTTGGGACGCTCCGTGGCCTTTTACTTTTTTGGTAAGTTTTTCCTCTGTTTTCTTCGTACCTTTTTAAATCGTAAAAAGGCGACATATTCCCGAACTTCTCTTTTCTCAGAATCCTCAAATTCCGCGGGCAATACGATACAATTCTTTGTCCTCAGGAACGAATACGGTTCATCCACCAAACCAAGCAGGTAGTCAAGCGATATATCAAATAGTTTAGCAATTTCCATTTTCGTTTTGTCGTCTGGAGCGCTGCGGTTTCGCTCATACGAGGAAATAGTGTGAATGGATACGTTGAGTTTATCCGCTAAATCCTGCTGGGAAAGGCCATGATCCTTCCGAAGTTCCTGGAGCCTTTCACCTAACATGGGTTTCCCCCTTCGTATATTCGTTTATCACTATCATTATAAAATTTCTACGAATTTATACAATTAAATGAAAGAAAACTTATGGGTTTTTCTTGACACCCATATGAAACTACTGTATCATTTAAATAATCCGGAAGAAACTTATGGGTGACCGCGCCCCCATAATCCCAAAAAGGAGGAAAAACATGAAAACAAACAAAAAGAGGATTGTTTTGTCGGCTCTTTCCTTGGTCCTGGTGTTTTGCCTGATGGCTGGCGGGACCATGGCTTGGTTTACCGACACAGAGAAGGCGGCTGGGAATTTCTCTGCCGGCGTATTGGATATTGAGGTGAATCCGGGTGACGATGGTTTTACAACCAAGGAACCCATGGAGTTCAAAAATCTCCGTCCGATGCTCCTGAAGAACTTTGATAAGGAATTGGTAGAATCCGACGAGAAAGACGCTGTAAACAATTTGGAGAACAATGGACAGGACCCGGACAACTATCCGCAGGACAACCTGCCGATCTATTTCCGGCCCGTTCGTGTAGAGAACAAAGGCACACTGCCGATCTACATTCATCTGGGCATGGAGCCAACCAGAAGTGACGATAAGGAGCCGGTCCTCTATGGTGACGACGAGTTCAATATCAATCAGGACTCGTATGGGGTCAAGGATTGTGAAAACACGCTCAAGGATGCGCTCAAAATTTTTGTCTATAAGCAGGTGAAAAATTCAGAGGACCCAAGTCAATACACATGGGAACGCGTCAAAGGTGTAAACCTCAACGAAACTTCAAATTGGAAAGGGGAGAGAAAGTGCTACGACCCAACCGAGGTAATTGGCGCCGGTGAAGAGGTTACATACATCATTGGCGGCTACCTGCCCTCTCAGACAGGCAATGAATATCAGGGCATGCATTACCATGGGAACCTGGTGGTTAAGGCACAGCAGGCGGATCAAGGCCCCTTCAAGCATGGCGATGGCGGTGAAGAGCCGGAAAATATCACAGTAAATGTCCCGGCAAAGATTCTTGACCAAAGTGATGCATCGAATCCAAAATTCCTCGAAGACGTGGAAATTTCGATGACTTTTGACCTTGGAACAGAGGTAGCAGATTCGGAGGAAATCGTTGCGTATCTGAAAGCTTACCTGGAGACCTATGAGTACAATGGACAGAGGTACGAATATTTTGGGAATATGCCGAAAGATTTTAAAATTGTCTATAATAGGGAGACTGGTGAGTACGAAGCCGATCTTGGCGGTGCAGAATACTTGGCAATTGGCGTATTGCCAATAGAGTAAGTTGTTATGAAATGACTGAAAGATTGGACGGACGTTTTATTTGATAATTCTATGATACAGGAAATATATCGTGGAGCTTATTTATGAATAGAACGAGCAATCTGGAATGATGAGGGCGCAATATTGCTGCATAAGTTTTGAAAGCCTCTTTTCTTTGCAAAGAAAGCCGTTTTAAAGTTTCCTTTCCTGTTCTCTTTACATTTTCCGGTGGGCAGCATATAATAAAGTATACAGAGTATATTTTGAAATGCAGTGAGCGGAAAAAGTACCTCCGGTTAATCCTACAACAGAGAGAAAGCGTCGTTGGCTGAAAGCGTTTTCATGTGGGCCCCGAAGGAAATTGCGTCCGTGATGCCGGGGAAGAGACCGGCAGTGCAGGCGAGGGGAAAGGGATCGTATCTTCGCACGGAAGCCGCCGTTACCGGCAGCAACGAGAGATAAAACGGAGTGGAACCGCGGTTAACGACCGCCTCCGTCCCTTAGGGGACGGGGGTGGTCGTTTTATTTTTGGAAAGCAGGTGACGAAGGAAGCAATGTTTGACCAGTTAAAGGCAGAGCTGGACTCGATTATGGAGCGCGACCCGGCGGCCCGAAGCCGTTGGGAGGTTTATTTTCTCTATTCGGGTTTTAAGGCAGTGCGCTCCTATCGCAAAGCACACTGGTTCTATCAGCATGGGCACAAGTTTATTGCACGTTGGATCAGCCAGCGTGCCCGGCATAAGACGGGGATTGAGATTCATCCCGGCGCGACGATTGGGAAGGGGTTGTTCATCGACCATGGCATGGGCGTTGTGATCGGTGAGACGACTGAGATCGGAGATAACTGTACTTTGTACCAGAATGTCACGTTGGGGGGAACCGGGAAAGAACACGGAAAGCGCCATCCAACCCTGGGGAACAATGTGATGGTGGGGTCCGGGGCAAAAGTATTGGGCCCCTTCAAAGTGGGGGATAACGCCCGCGTAGCCGCTGGGGCAGTTGTATTGGATGAGGTCCCGCCCAATGCGACGGCAGTTGGCGTGCCCGCCCGCGTGGTACGAATCAACGGTGTAAAGCCGGACAGTCTGGATCAGGTCCATGTGACAGACCCGGTTTCGCAGGAGCTGTGCCGCATGCAGGCAAAGTGTACCCATCTGCAAAGACGGTTGGAGATATTGGAGAAAGAGGTGGATATTTCTCCAAAACTGCCGGAGGAAGAATAAAGCAAGTTCGGATGGCATGTGCAATCCCCTGAAGCCCATTCGATGGAAATGACAGGTTGCGTCTTGTATTTTTCCGGAAAATCCCATATAATAACGGGTACTGGAACTTGGAGCGCACAGAATAACAAAGCTGGGAGGAACAAGGACAATGAAAATCTATAATACCCTGACGCGCCAAAAGGAAGAGTTTGTACCGATTACAGCAGGCGAAGTAAAAATTTATGCCTGTGGTCCCACCGTGTACAATTATATCCATATTGGCAATGCGCGGCCGATCTGTGTGTTCGATGTGTTGCGCCGCTATATGGAGTACCGTGGTCTAAAGGTCACGTATGTACAGAACTTCACCGATGTGGATGACAAGATCATCCGGAAGGCAAACGAGGAGAACAGCGATTATCTCACCGTTTCCCAGCGCTATATTGAGGAATACAAAACCGATGCGGAAGGATTAAACGTCCGTCCTGCCACCATTCATCCCTTGGCGACGGAAAACATCGAAGAGATTATCAACATGGTTGCAACGTTGATTGACAAAGGGTATGCTTACGCGTCGAACAATGGAGACGTTTATTTCCGGACCAACAAGGATAGCAGCTATGGAAAGCTCTCCCATCAGCCGTTGGAAGATTTGGAGGCTGGAGCGCGCATCGCGGTTGGAGAGGAAAAAGAGGACGCAATGGATTTCGCTCTTTGGAAAGCAGCGAAAGAAGGGGAACCGAGTTGGGTTTCCCCTTGGGGAAATGGGCGTCCGGGATGGCATATTGAGTGCTCTGCAATGGCAAAGCACTATCTGGGAGAAACCATTGACATCCATTGCGGAGGCCAGGACCTCATTTTCCCGCACCATGAGAATGAGATTGCACAGAGTGAATGCTGCAACGGCGCTCCGTTTGCCCATTATTGGATGCATAATGGCTACATCAATGTCGACAACCGCAAGATGAGTAAATCCCTTGGAAACTTTTTCACAGTGCGCGATGTAGCAGCACAGTTTGGCTATGAGCCCATCCGTTATCTGATGGTGGCATCGCACTATCGCAGCCCAATCAATTACAGTGTCGAGGTGATCGAACAGTGTAAAGCCGGCTTGGAGCGCCTGTACAATTGCCGGGATAACCTGTCCTTCCTGATGAAGAATGCGCCGGAGGGGGAAAAAGAGGGCGAGAAAGAAATTCGCCGCCGGTTTGGTGAATATCAGGATCACTTTATTGAAGCGATGGAGGATGACCTGAATACGGCGGATGCACTGTCCGCACTGTTTGATCTTGCAAGGGACATCAATTCCACGTTAAATGCGTCCTCTGCACCTAGCCGGAACTTGTGCGCCTATGCATTGGATCTTTTCAATGAGTTGGCAGGTGTATTGGGGTTGCTTTACAATCAGAAGGAGGACCAGCTTTTGGACGAAGAGGTCGAAAAGCTGATCGAACAGCGCAATGAAGCCCGTAAAAACAAGGACTGGGCGACGGCGGACCGTATCCGCGATGAATTAAAAGCGCGCCATATTGTCTTGGAAGATACGCCACAGGGCGTTAAATGGAAAGTCGAAGAATAATTGGAAGTGAACGGTTCGTACCATACAAATCCATGTTGTACGATCTCGCAGCGGCACTCCCGCCGGCAATAGGTCCGGCGGGAGCGCGGTTTATTTGGAGAGAAGGAGCGTTTCCGATTGGCAAAGGACAAGGAGAACAAAACAAATGTTATGCGGATCTTGGACAAGGAAAAGGTTCCGTACAAGTTTTATTTCTACGATCACGAGGACGGAGCGATTGACGGCGTTGCGGTTGCCCGAAAATTGAATCAGAATGTTGAGCAAGTATTTAAAACTCTGGTGACAAAGGGGGCTTCTGGAGCGTTTTACGTCTTTGTTGTACCGGTAGCAAAGGAGTTGCACCTCAAATCTGCTGCCAAAAGCGTCGGGGAGAAATCAGTCGAAATGATTCACGTCAATGAGATCAACCGAGCGACTGGTTACATACGCGGGGGGTGTTCACCGATAGGAATGAAGAAACTGTATCGCACTGTGGTGGACAAGAGTTGCGAAGCGCTTCCCACGATCATCGTTAGCGGCGGGAAGATTGGCGCGCAGGTGGAGGTTTCGCCGCAAGATCTGCTGCGTTTGGTACAGGGAACCGTGGCGGAGATCGCAGTGGAGCCGTAAGAATTGTAGTAGGGCACATGGGAAGAGAGAGGGAGTGGCGAAATGACGGAAACTTCGCTTTTGCAGGCGATTGAAACGATGATCGATCGAAAATTGGAGCCCATTCGGGAGGACATGGCCCGGATGAAACAGGATTTATCCGGGATTCGGCAGGAGCAGGCAACCATGCGGCGCGACATTACTGCGGACAGTCAGGCGCTTGTGGGGACGAAGCAAAACCTTGCGGAACTGAAACAGGGAATTGCCACATTGAAGCAGGAAATCAACACTGTAAAGCAGGAGACTATGGACGCCAAACAGAAATTGGTCGGCGTCATACAGGATCTTTCTGCTGTGAAGCAGGGACTTACTGCCATTAAGCAGGCTGAAACAGAGTTAAAGCAGCTAGTTTCCGGTGTGGGACAGGACACTTCGGGCTTAAAACAGGCAGTTGCAGCGGAAAGGCAGGAGTTGGCTGGATTTAAGCAGGAGTTCTTGGCAGTCAAACAGGTGTTGTCCAATTTGGAAACGGTTGTATCCGGCATCGAGCAGGATGTCTCCACAGCGCGTCAGGACATCTCAAAAGAGCGAAAAGCGATGGAGCTGTTGGCGCAAAAGACCGTGCAGGTGGAAGCAACCTTGGAGAATACGACGAATCCACGTTTGCAGGCGGTACAGGAAAGTCAAAAAGCCATGCAGGCCCGTTTGGATGCATTCGACCGTCTGGACGAAAAGTTGGAGAAAATACATAGCATCGTGGATGTCCTCCGGGCAATCCGGATCAATCCCCAATATTAAAAAAGAAACCGGCAAACACCGTTTGTCAGCCTCGGCTGTCAAAGTGTTTGCCGGTTTGTTCTACTATGAAGGCTTTAAAGATGCAGATCGACCGATTATCCAATACGGAAAAGCCAATGAAATCCAATCGTGGCCACGGCGGGAAACGTTTGACCACTTTTATAAGCAGATACCCAATGGGATTACCATTACCGCAGATGTGGATGTCGCCTCGATGCAGGATGCTGCTAGGGGAGGAGCAGTACTTTTCTCCTCCGTTTTACATTTTCTCTGCTGGGTGTCCAACCAGCATGCCAGTTCGCTGCATTTGCCTGTGCCGAATACGGACAATCAAAGTAAATAATCAAGATGGCGTGCCGGGTTTACCTATACCGCATAGGGGCAAGTAAAGCAGATAATCAGGATGGTTTGCCGCATTTGCCTGTGCTGAATACGGACAAGCAAAGGAAATAATCAAGATGGCGTGCCAGGTTTACCTATACCGCATAGGGGCAAGTAAAGCAGATAATCAGGATGGTTTGCCGCATTTGCCTGTGCTGAATACGGACAAGCAAAAGAAATAATCAAGATGGCGTGCCGGGTTTACCTATACCGCATAGGGGCGAGTAAAGCAGATTATCAAGATAATGATTAGCCGCATTTGCCTATATCTGATAGGCAAATGCGGCTAATCGATAGGATGAATTTCAAATGATCCATAGCGCCGAAGGAGAAGCGGTTATCTGGCAGCAGGTTCTTCTCAACGATACGGTATTTTAAGAGGAAGATGCCTCATTTTACAGCTTAAATATCGCTTATCACCCGGCTTTATCGATTTTTTACGAAAGAGCCGTGGACAATCTCGAAGAGAGCAAGCTTCTACGCAACCCCATTGGCGTGAAACCGTCCAAAGCACATTCTATGTTTCATGTACGCCATGATTCCGTTATTTAGGATTTAACCTTCGGATGCATGATGATGGAAGACTTCTATTCCCGATTATGATTATTGAAAGGTATTAATATTGATTTTTTCTTGTAAATCAAGGATTTATAAAACATCCAAATCATGAAATATACAAATTTATACGAATATTTGGCACAAAATGGCCAGCCATGTTATTGACTGTCTCAAGTCTGTTCCCTGACCTCGCTGTCAATAATAACACCATTCTTGCTTTATATCATGCGCGCAAGGGCCGCTAATAAATTTCTACCTCTCCTTTATAGAGTGGTCAAACAGGCGAGTGGTATTTTCACCAGGAAGAACGCCTGCTCTTACGTGGAAGGTTTGAATTTTCCACAAAACGAACGATACTTCCCTTCACGGTACAAATCCATCATACCTGTGCGAATGATTTTCATATGGTGGCCTTCTATCACGAACTTCAAAAGGAGTTGGACGGTTTCTCTTTGGAAACCGCCGGGAGAACAGCAGAGACATTTGATATCCGATCCTCCTAGAAAAAAGGATTATTTTCAATTTTTCTTCGACAGGCTTCCGTGCCTTTCTCCTTCCCTCCGTGTTACAATGTCGATGAAAGGGGAGGAGCGAACATGCGGATTACCATCTGCTGTTCTGTACAGGAGGATGTGGATAATGGACCATACCGGACCTATGGCCTGCAAATGGGGGCGGTGCGTATAGACGATATTTCGACGCACAAATGTACAGTGATGCGTTTACAGCAGAGGCTTGAGAGAAATCACATATCCCCGCTGCATCTGGTGGATGCAGTGGAGGACTTTTTAGCAGCGGATTGATACATTTAAACAGCAATATAAATAAAAACGTCTCCTGCCAGGGAAAAACTCCTTGACAGGAGACATTTTTATACGCAATAAGAAATGGACTCCCAAAAGCTCATTCTATTTGTCTTACACCGAGAAGGAAGTACCAGAAACAAACGGATTTAAAGACTGACAAACAGAGAACGAAAAGTGAAAGCTCACGTTCTTTATCATTTGGAGGAGCTTTTCTGTTCGAGGAGCCAGATGTGTTTATCTCTTCGGAATACAAGGCATGTACCGATCCCACAGATAGCCAATATACTGTAAAGAAGGGCAGCACCGGTTCCCTTTCCTTGGCCAAAGAGCTGGACAAGCAAACTCCCTTTACTTTGAACCTGCATCAATGGCTCAAATATCCAGTCGACAGCCATACCTCCCATCAGGTATCCCAGAGGGATGGTGAAAAACTGTAGGGCGTTTCGTATCGAATACACACGTCCCTGCATAGCAACGGGGATATGTGTCCGAAGCAAAGCGTCCAAATTGGTGTTCATAAAAGGAACCGTTAACCAGCCGAGAACAGCGCCAAGGCACCAAATGGGAACGCTTTTTCCAAATGCAAGGAAAAAGTTCTCTGTGCACATGGAAAAAAGCAGAGTATTGCAAATCACACGGGTGCGGCTCTTTGGGGCAGGCAAGAGAGAAGCCGCGATACTTCCCACAAAAGTGGCGATACCGGTAAAGGTACTCACCATTCCAAGCGCCGTGGAGCTTCCACCTGTTCGGGAAAGCAACATCGCGGGCAGTGCCGCTTCATAGACAGAGGCGATGAGATTGATTCCTGCGAGAAAAAGAATCAAATCGAGAATTCCACGATTCTCTTGTAAGAAGTGGAAGCCCTTTTTAGCTGCTTGCCAAAATGGTTCCGGTGTGGTTTTCTCTCCCTGTGAAGTGTGAGGGATTGAGATACAGACAGCCAGTGTCAGAAAGGCGATGGCAAAGCTCATCAGGTCAAACAGCAGAATGGCGTTCATTCCAGCCAATGTCAGTACAGCCGTTGCAAGCACGGGTGTTAAGATGGTCACCAGTGAGCGCGAAAAGGCTTGCAAACCACCGATCCGTTGATACTGTTCTTTGGGGGCTAAGAGACTGACCGCGACCTCCGATGCAGGCTGTTGAACAGAATTCATCATACCGTTGACTGCATTTAACAGGTACAGATGCCATATTTTGAGATTGCCCGTCGCCAGCAAGATCCATACGGTACAGGTGGTCACAGCGGCCAGTGTGTCACAAGCGAGCATCGTATATTTTTTATTCCAGCGGTCACTCACAACCCCCGCAAAGATACTCAAAACGACGTAGGGGGCATAGGAACAGACCGAAAGCAATGCTGTGGTGAGTGCAGAACCCTGCTGTTGGTACGTCCAGATCACCAATGCAAAGCTGGTCATGGAACTGCCCAATGTGGATAGCGCCTGTGTACTCCAAAGGGTTATAAAGGGCCCAAGGCCCCAAAGGAATGTTTTTTTCATGTTGACTTTGCTCCTTTTTATCGTTGTTTTCCTGATAAAAATGCAAAGCCCAATTGGACGAATTGTCCTCCATGCAGGTTCGTCCCAATATCAGACCTTGCATGGAGCGAAAGCAATACAGATTTTCACCGTTTTCCCTCCCTTCTATTGAGATAAAACCAGTTTAAACCGAAGTCCGCGATCTGTCAAATGTGTTGCCATTATGATGTATGCTTTATAACCTGTTTGATAAACATTGCGTATGAGTGACGGAAGGACGCCCTTTATTGACTTCCCCTGTCGGTTCCGTTACGTATACCGTTTGCCTAAAACGATATTTTCTTGTGGCGAAGGTCTGCTAAGCGCTTGGAAATATCCCCAGAAGGAATACCCCAACCAATATGTGATTGTGTTTTGGATTGGATACGGTACAGGATTGAAAATAGGGTACTTTTTCTGTATAATAGAAATGATTTTCGTCTATTTTTTACGAATTGATAGACGGATGGGAAGGTTAAAAATGGGAAACTGAAGGAGGCGCGCAATGAAAGTTCACCGGAGTACAAAACCCCTTGTGATGTTGCTGGTTCTACTGTTGTTTGCTGTAGGAATTGCCACGCCGTATGTATATGCGGCGGAAGAGCAGGAGAGCACGGACAAAATTCAGATTACTTACTACTATTTCTCATCTTGTGAGAGCTGCGAGGATGGACAAAATTTCCTCAATTCTTTGCAGGGGCAGATTGAGGACGCCATTTCGCCGGATGAGTATGAATTCCATTTGAAGAATGTGTTTGAAGAAGACATCTATAATGAATTCATGGAGCGCACCAAGGACATGGCGACGGACGAGTTTGCTCCATCTCCCCCCATGCTGGAAGTGAATGGAACCTGTCTGTTTGGAGTGGATGATATTACCAATAAGGCGCGCAGCGTAATCTTAGAAGAAAAGGAAAACCTGCGTACGGAGGAAGAACGTCTGGCGAGCTTCCGTGATATTCCGGCGGAAAACTCCTATTTTGTGTATTTCTATATGCCTGCCTGTGATGACTGTGAGAAGGTGCAGACCTACCTGGCCAATATGGATAAAGAATTTGCACTGGAACAGAACCGTCTTTCCAAGTTGCAGGTGAACTATGTCAATATGGGAGACCTGGACAATGTTCCATTGGCGCATTGGTTTTTTGATCAGTACGGTGTTCCAGAGGAGCGCCAGAAGGCGCCGGTTATGTTCTATCAAAACGGATATTTACAGGGCTATGAGGAGATTGTCGCCAATATGCCAAACCTCATTATGAATGGAAAGGCGTTGAATTGGCAGGACATTGACTATGTTCCCAAAGATCAAGACATGAGCTTTGGTTGGAAAGACTGGATATTTCTTGTGTTTACAGGGGTTGTCAATGGGTTGAGTCCGTGTGGGATTTCGTTGCTGTTGCTTTTGTTCTCCCTGCTGCTGTCGAAACATGCAAATGTTTTAAAGCTGGGGCTCACCTTCATTGTGGCGCGTTTCCTGACCTTTTTATTGTTGGGAACCGTGCTGTACTCTGCATTTGAACAGATCAGTGCAGTTCTTGAACCAGTGGGAAGGATTTTGCAGATTCTGATTATCCTTTTGTCCATTGTCTTTGCTGTATTGAATTTTATCGATTTCTTTATGGCCAGAAAAAATGAATATGGGAAAATCCGCTTTCAATTGCCGCCAAAACTCCGAGCCTTCCAGCGCAATTATCTGGAGAACACCCTGAACTGTGGTGGCAAATATTTGACAGGAACCGTATTTATTGCAGGGATTGTGTTGTCTGTGGGGGAATTTCTCTGTACGGGGCAGCTCTATTTGGCGTCCATCCTATACATGATGCAACGGCAAACCGCGTGGGATTTCATCGTGGTTTTGGAGTTTGTGGTTTATTTGTTGGCCATGTCCTTGCCGCTTTTATTGCTGACTGTGTTAGCAAAGCGCGGATCACAGGTACTACAGCTTTCAGAGATGACGCGCGGGAAATTGCCTTGGATCAAACTGCTCTATGGTGTGTTGTTTCTACTGTTTGCTGTTTTGTTGTTCCTGTTCATGAGGTGATCGATGGTGTTTGGGAAAAAGAAGAAGCAGACCCCTGCTGCACCCGTTTTTTTGATATTGGACTCATCGCATGCGCCGCTGAAGCGCTTCGATGCAGTGGCATTGCCGTTGCATCGAAATGTTGTTTTGGAAAAGAGCGTTGAGTTTTTTCAGGACCCCAATCCCTGCGCCATTCATGAAGGCGCTGTGCGGATGCGGATGCTGGGAGAGCTGGAGGCGTATTTAAAGGGAAAAGGGACCGTGCCGCTTTCTGCGATGCCGGACTCCTTGCGCCGGTATCTGGAATTAGGGGAGGATGCTGTTTTTATAGCGCTTTTGGAAGATGGGATGACAAATCCTGTCTAAAAGAGAGGTTTATTTTGCTATATAGGAAGGCTTCTACCCAAATCAATCCAGCAACGATTGGTAATTTTTCACAATTCGCATAATAGCCTTTTCATTTCTCCTTGACTGCTCTATAATGGGTACAAGGGGGGATAAAGAAATGGTCTATAAAGTGCTGGAAGAGACGGTCGCCGACGAAGAACTCGGACAACGCCGTACATATGGGATTATCGCAGAGGCTGCCGAAGTCAGCGATATTTCGGACAAGCGCGATGTTGTAGAGCTGTTAGTCGAGTTGCTGAATACACGGCAGGTGCCCCTGATGCACTTCAAAGATGTGATCGAGGACTTCCTGACACGATAAAAGAACTCTCTTCTCAATTTTTTTGAGAAGAGAGTTCTTTTTTTACAGGGATCCTTTTATAGAAAAACCGCCCAATTGGGCGGTTTTTCTAAATAAAGAGAAGAAAAGGAAAATTTATGAAAAAGAGAAGATCTTGTAATCAATGAATTGGTTTCCGTTTGGAATGGTTCTTAGTATAAAAGGTAAATGTGAACATTGGATGAAAGAAAATTGACATTTTTTCAAAAATACCGTGGAAATCTTGTTCATAAAAATAGACGGCCTAGTATTTGTTTAAAAAATATAAAAAAGAAAAATATTGACTAAATCTTGCAAATATAGATTAGATATTTTACCTATAACTAGTAGGATTTATGGATAATTTTAAAGTTATTTAGAATGTTTGTGGAAAATTTGGAACACTTATGGAACACTTTCTGCACTATAATTATTTTTGCACAATTGAGGGTTGTGCGGGGAAATTGGGTTTGGCTGGAATGAAAAGGAGGTAAGAAAGAAAATGAAGTTGAATGGAAACAGGCCGTTCCGAAGCATACTGGCTTTGGTACTGGCTGCTGCAATGACGGTGAGCACCTGTAGTACCGCTTTTGCAGCGCGTTCCGCAAAGACCAGTGAGGATTATGTCCCAACTGGAGAACACACGGAGTGGTACGACGGTATTGAGACGCCGGCGGTCAATCAGGAACCGTATCACGCACAGTTTATACCTTATGACAGCCGTGAGCTCGCCTTGGAGAATGAGGCGTCGATCCTGGATGAAGACGAGGAAACCTCGCCGTATTATCAGCTTTTAAGCGGCAAGGATTGGGACTTTGCCCTGGTGCGGAATCCAGAGGAGGCTGCTGAAAAGGATTCTGCCTATTTGGCGGAAACCCTGGATGAGGAAGCCCAGGAGGATTTTGAGCCGGAGTATGTTCCGCAGGCGTGGCAGACCTATCGGAATGAAGACGGCAGCTTCAAATATTTTGACGAGCCGATGTACACCAATAGTATTTATCCGTGGGGATCCATTGTGGAGGACGGCGTATGGCAGCAGATTGCCTATAAAGATCCGCATGCTCCCACGATGTACAACCCAGTAGGGTATTACCGCACCACCTTCCAGACACCGGATGAATGGGACGGCAGGGAGATCTTTGTATCTTTCCAGAGTGTCTGTTCAGCCTACTATCTGTATGTGAACGGAGAGTATGTCGGTTATGCTACAGACAGTTATACGGCCCACGATTTCAATATTACACCGTATCTAAACGAAAAGGGCGAGGAAAATACCCTTGCGCTCAAGGTGTTCCGTTGGTCGATCGGCAGCTATCTGGAGAACCAGGACTATATCAACGAGAGCGGTATCTTCAGAGACGTCTACCTCTATTCCAAGGGTGATGTTGAGATCCGCGATTTCTTTGTCAAAACACAGTTGGATGAACGCGATAACAAGGACAGCGATGCAACCTTGGAATTGGACGTGGATATTCGCGGACTCCATAACGCAGAGGCGGGCGAGTACTATGTGGAGGCCACCCTGCTGGACATGGAGAACGAAGAGATCGGTTCCATGGAGTTTGATCCTGTGGAAATCGAAGCGACGAAGCCCAGTGCAGAGCAATCCAAAGAGGAATTCCTGGACAAGGTGGCGAGCACGGGCGAGACCGTCACCCGTTCCATGAGAGTGGAAAACCCTGCAAAATGGTTCCCGGATACGCCGAACCTCTACAAGTTGCTCATCGAGCTGAAGGATGAATCCGGCGAGGTGATCGAGGCAGCTGTCCAGCGCATCGGCTTCCGCGAGGTCTATAAGGTCAATATCAACGAAGAGGGACAGGAACAGATGCAGATCACCGGAGAGAAGGCGGTGTTCCGCGGTGTCAACCGTCACGACGCGAATCTTATGACCGGCCGTGCGCTTTCCAAAGAGGATATTTATCAGGATCTCAAATTGATGAAGGAGTATAACATCAATTCGATCCGTACATCCCACTACCCGAACGACAAGCTGCTCTATGAGATGGCGGATGAGATGGGCTTCTATGTTTGCTGTGAGGCCAATATCGAATCGCATTATGGCGGCTATATAGACGAATACGACGATCCCTCCCAGGTTATCCCCTCCGGCAGTAAGACGTGGGTACCGCCAGTGATGGACCGTACAGAAAATATGTTGGAGCGCTATAAGAACCATGCCTCCATCGTCATGTGGAGCTTGGGCAACGAAGCGACCTATACCACCCACAACTATGATGAAAATTATTGCTTCTGGGTCAGCTCCCAGTATGTGCTGGAAAGAGACCCCAGCCGCTTGAGAATGTATGAACGCGAGTCCGACGGTTACTATCACCGCTATCAGAAGGATGAGGGCGCAGACCCCATGGATATGGACCAGCGCTGCAAGAATATTGTGGACGTCCACAGCACCCAGTATCCGGCGCCGAGCGCGGTAGAGAGCTATGCCAAGAACCCGGACTATCAGATGCCGTACATGGAGCAGGAGTATGCCCATGCGATGGGCCAGGCTCTGGGCAATTTCAAAGAATTCTGGGATTTGGTTCGCAAGTATCCGAACTTGCAGGGCGGATTTATCTGGGACTGGGTCGATCAGTCCATCGCAACGAAGGTTCCGGAGGATATCACGACCTATGTAGTACGGGATACAAAGACCGGCACTGAGGCGGTGCTCAGCGACACTGCGGCCTGGACGGAAGGCCGTGATGGGACGCAGGCGATTGAAAATGGTTATATCACGGTAGCGCGCGGCGATGACCTGCGGGCAAAGGGTAACGCTCTGACTATGGAGGTCTGGATCAAGCCGGATGCAATTCCCAGCAGCGACCAGGGCTTTATCTCTACCGGTGATAATGGCCTGGGGCTGAAAGTGAACGCGAGAGGCGACCACCCGTACTTCGAGCTGTTTGTGGACGGTTGGGCAGCAGGAACTGCTGCGACAGCCGGACTCCCGGATAATTATGCAGACGGTAACTGGCACCAGCTGGTGGGTATGTGTGCTGCCGACAAGACCCTGCATTTCTATTGGGATGGCCAAGAACTCCCCAATACAGGGGCAGCGTCCACGACCGCTTCCGCACCGTTTGACAGCGCCAGCGAAGCACTGACGGTGGGCCTGGATTCAGCTTCTGCGGACCGTGTGTTTACCGGCGCGATTGACAGTGTCCGTATCTACGAGAGAGAACTGACTGCGGAGGAAATGGCAGACCCGAACCGCACCATGGATGACGAAGGCGTTGTCTATTGGCTCGACTTCACGGACGATGAGATTGAATCCAAAGAGACCAATTATCACTGGTTGGATGATAAGCTGGACGGCTACTATTGGGGCTACGGCGGCGACTGGATCGACAGCCATTCCAATGCGGACGCATTCTGCGCAAACGGCCTGCTATTTGCAGACCGCACTCCTACTGCGAAGGCAGTCGAAGTCCGCAAAGTGCATCAGCAGGTCAATTTCTACGATGATGGTAAGGCGACCCAGGGCGAGGTCCGCGTAGTCAATGAATTCGAAAATACCAACCTGGATCAGTATGAAATCATTTGGAAAGTGACGGAGGATACGGAGACCATCGGATCAGAGCAGGCATTGGAGCTCGACCTCGCACCATTCTCGGAAGAAACCATTCAACTGGATCTGCCGGAGTTTACGCCGAAGGCTGGTTCGGACTATCTGCTGGAGTTCAGCGTCCGCTATAAGGAGGATACCTCCTGGGCGAATGCGGGCGACGAATTGGCGTTCGATCAGATCCCACTCACCGTTGAGACCGGCGACCGGATGGAGATGGATACCTCCGCGATGCAGGCGTTTAGCAATGTGGAAGAAAACGAGCAGGAGATCAAGATGGAAGGCGTCACGGCGGAAGGCCAGAACTATTCCATCACAATGGACAAAGAGACCGGTGTGATTACCAATTACTCCTTGGATGGGGAAACCATTTTGGAAAAAGGCCCGGTCCCGAGCTATTGGAGAGCACAGACCTATAATGATATTACGAACTATTTCCCGACCGAGCTCCGCAATGCAGAGGATACGATGCAGAACGTGGAAGTGACTGTGGAAAAGGATGAAAACGGAAAGCATATTTCCGTCGCAATCTCGGAGGATCTTTTGGTGGATGCCTCCAACTATGTCACCTACGACATCTACAGCAACGGTGAAATCGTCGTCAGTAACCAGCTTGTGCCGCACAGTAACTTTGCACCGGGCGGCAACGGTGAATTTGCACTCCCCAAGGTGGGAATGCGTATGCAGGTTGCAGAAGGCTACGAAAACCTGGAATACTACGGCCGCGGCCCGGACGAGAACTATTGCGACCGCAAGACCGGTTCCAAGTTGGGCGTGTACACGAGCACAGTCGACGAACAATTCATGTATAAGTATGTCAAGCCGCAGGAGAACGGCAACCGCACAGACGTGCGCTGGACGTCCCTCACAAACGACGAGGGCACCGGCCTGATGGTTACAGCAGACGGCACCATGGAGACCTCGGCGCAGCATTACACGGCGGAAGAGCTGAACCCGGCATTGAGCACTCAGCCGTATAACTCCGCCAGCGCGTATCGCCATCCTTATCAGGTTCCCATGCGTGAAGACACCATCTGGTGCATCGACTATATGCAGCGCGGTGTCAGCAATACGGCGTTCTTCGGCCATGTGCCGCTCGATCCATACCGCCTTGATACCGACAAGACCTATACCCATGCATTCCGAATTTCTCCGGTTTCAGGAGAGACCGATAAGATGGCCAACAGCAAAGTAGCGGTCGAGCCGAGCACGATCCAGTATCCGATCACGGATATCCAAGTGGACGGCACGTCCATTCAGGGCTTTGATCCATCGAAGACCGAGTATGTGGTTGAAGTTGCAGCCAGCAGTGAACTGCCGCAGGTGACGGCGACCACTTCGCTTTCCGGAGTGCAGGTAGACGTCTCCTTCGAGGGCAGCACAGCGACTGTGCGTGCAACCCTGTCCGGGCAGACCAAGACCTATACCATCCGTTTCTCCGAGGTGGATGTGACCTATGTAAGCGATCTGGACCAGAGTGATTGGGTATTAGAAGGCGGCGGCAACGTCACCTTGGACCGCACAGCGTTTGACGGCCCGCTCTCCTTGAACTATAATGGCACGACCACCTTTGCAAAGGGTGTTTCCGTACAGCATCCGGATGCAACTTATGAGTCCCGCCGTATCATGGTCCAAAAAATCCCGATCGAAGGACAGGGCTATGAACGTTTCTACACGATCGCTGGCGTGGATACCGTCACGCCGAACTATGCGTCTCTAAAGATCGAAGTCGTCACCACGGATGGCGAAACCATTACCCTCCTTCCAACCACGGCGTGGCTGACTGGTACTTCTGCTGCATTGAAGGTCGATCAGATGTTGCCCACCAATGCAAAGACCCTGATCTTGACTACGGAGATGGATAATTCCAGCGTGGTCGTCGATTACGCGGATGCGAAGCTGATAAAGAGTGTGGCCGACGGCCGTGAGGCTTTGGAAAATCTGATTGCGAAGGCAGAACAGCTCCAAGAAAAGAATTATACAGCGGAAAGCTGGGCTGTCCTTGAGACTGCTCTGCGGGAAGCAAAAGAACTGCCGGAAGATGCATTGCAGGCGCAGATCCAAGCGGCTGCGGATGCTCTCCAGAATGCAATGGCAAAGCTGGTGAAAAAGCCGAGTGGTGGTTCCAGCAGTAGCTCTTCCAGCTCGTCCAACGGAAGCAACAGTATGGGTTCCGATGGATATGCCGTGGCAATCGGAACAGATGCGGCAACCGCTCCGGCCAAAGTGGTCTCGGATACGACGGTTGACTTCTCCGTGAAGAGCGGCAGCGCGTACTGCTTCAAGATGACCGTGGTCAATGGAAATGGTGTCATGCCGGTCTTTACTGTGGGCAACGGCAATGTACTGAAGACCCAGTATGTAACACAGATCGGAAATGATTACTATTTCCGTGTATGGGCCGTTGGTACACCGGGCAGTAGCACGGGCGTTTATACCACTCTCCCAGGCCAAAATGCTGTGAAGCATTGTACCATCACGATTGCATAGGCCTCAAAAGGCATCAATATTGAAGTATAAAAAAGCGATATGATAAAAAGCCCCGGTTCTGGAAGCCTCTGGAACCGGGGCCTTTTTATGGAAAATCAAGAAGGATATGCAGAAAACTAATAAATATTTCTTTTTAGCAAGCAAATATACAAAGAAACGTATTTTTTTACAAATTTATTAGTATTTCCTAAAAGAAGAAGTGAATATGGAACACTTTTGGAACACTCTGTTTTATATAATAAAGTCCAGGCCAAAGTATTCAGAATTTTGTGCCAAAAATCCAAGAAGGGAGAAAGGGATCATGAGAAAAAGAACATGGCGGTCTGCACTTGCCTTGCTCCTGGTATTTGCGCTTGTATTTACCAGTGGGCTTCCCGCGGTCGCGAAGACTGAGGAAAACCGTGCAGATCCAACAGAGACAGCCGCCGTATATCTCAGCGATATGGAATGGACATCCGCTGAGGATGGATGGTGGCAGGTCCGTAAGGACAGAGATGTCAACGTACATAAGATTGTCCTGACGGACGAAAATGGGGAGGAGGTTTCCTTTGAAAAGGGCCTCGGTACGAGTGGTAACGCAACGATCGTCTATGGCCTGACCGGCTATGGTGCGCTGCGTTTCCAGGCACAAATTGCCATTCAGTCGGATAACTGGTGGGGAGGAACAAACTTCACACTGAAGGCGGATGGCGAGACGTTCTATACGAAGAATTTGACCAGCAGCAAAGGGATTATACCGGTGGATGTGGAAATTCCGGAAGGCACAACCGTGCTGACGATGGAAAACTCCGGTGGTTCTAATTCCGTTTGGGCGGAAGCACAGATTATCTGCGACCGCGCTGTGATGGACCGTCTGAAGACATTGTCCGTACAGCCGGAAGAGCCGGCTGTTGCAGTAGGGGACAGCACCAATCTGGTGATCTCCGCGTATTCCAACGGTCAGGAGAGCATTGCAATCACCCCAGAACAGTGCACATATTCCAGTAATAATCCGGAGATTGCAACCATTGATCCGGATACGGGTGTCATTACCGGCGTTGCAAACGGCATTGCAACGATGACTTGTACAGTGGTGGATGCGGTCGATTCGAGCA
>ULXG01047473.1_pt1 | contig 23910 bp, 19 predicted proteins | sample 1961141 | NCBI WGS metagenome assembly ULXG01 (sample SAMEA4835834, study PRJEB28245) | human gut metagenome | biome: gut microbiome; material: fecal sample | place: Denmark | collected 2008 | reverse complement strand
GGAAGATGCCGGGTGAAAAGCAGGCTTTTGCAGCAGATGAGCAGGCATAGGCAAACATCATTTTGCCGGGCTGCAGTTTCGGCTGCAGTTTCAGAGAAAGGGGGAATCTGCTGTGGACAGAGACGTGCGCACCCAGGTGATCGGCCGCATTCAGTCCCTGTATGGAGTTTCTCCCGAATATCTCTGGAGCAGCTCCCCGGACAGCGCAGTATTCCGACACACTGAAAACGGAAAATGGTTCGGGGTTCTCATGCGAGTTTCCGCAGAAAAGCTGCCCCGGCTCAGGGAAACGGGGACCGGCGGCACAGAATTCGTAAATATTCTGAATCTGAAATGTGAGCCGGAGCTTGCAGCGGCTCTGGCAGCCGGAAAGCGTGGAATCTTTCCCGCCTACCACATGAATAAAACTCACTGGATCTCCGTCTGCCTGAACGGCAGTGTATCAGAAGAGGAGCTGGACTCCCTGATTGAGCTGAGCTTTGAGCTGACTGGAGTGTAGCAGAGAAGGCCTCCATCAGGATTCTTGTCTCTTCTGAAGGGCAATTCTGAAGGGCAATCGCCCACTGCCCGTTTCAGCCATAGGGAATACCTGTTTCTTGCAGGGGAAAAGGGAGGGGAGCTTCCTGGCGTTTTAGGCCAGGAAGCTCCCCTCCCTTTTCTCTGTCTGTACCGCTCTATCGTTCGTCGCGATCCAGCTGTTCCAGCACCTCTCTTGGAAGAGCGCGCTCAGCAAATGGATAGACCACTTCATTCTCCTTCTGGATATGCCTTTTTAAAAGCTGACAGTATCCCATAGCCGCAGACAGAATTTCCAGCTTGTGTTCCGCTGACGGCTCTCTCTCGTATACGTCCAGGGCTTCCTCCAGCTCCGCCGTCAGATGCCTTGCCATCTCATGTTCCACCAGCATACCGCCCCGTATAAGCTTCCTGGCAGGCTCGCCAAGGTGCTCCAGCATGGCGGCAAACAGGCCGTCCTCCTCTTTTCTGTGATGCTGTTCATCCGCATAGGAGCGGATAAAGGCCACAGCCTCCCGGAAAGCCTTCCTGTTGAGCTCGCCCGTTTCCATGAAGTGAATACAGGAGGCCTTCAATTCTGCCGTAAAATGTTCTATATTTTCATGCTGCCGCCTAAGTGTGTCAATCAGTACTCCCACGTTTGTCCCTCTCTCCTGCTCTTCCAAATGCTCCCTGAACTACTCTCTCACCAGCACTGCCTCGATGGAACCGATATACATGGTGTGATAATCCCTGTCTGCATACCATTTTTCGTCATTTTCCTTCACATCGAAGTTCTCCGGGGTCATCTTCTGGTGAAACTGCTTTCTGCACACCAGAATCAGCTTTGCCTCCTCAAATGCGGCTGTCCCGTCTGCGTCCACAGGTGTAAGCCCCGCCTCCTTGATCTTATCACAGTCCCTCCCTGACACCTTTCCGCAGAGGTTTAAGGCCGGCCGGTAGGCCTCGTCAAATACAGAGATTGTAAACCGTTCTTCCCTGTCCACAAACTCCTTCGTGTAGCGGGACTGGCGGATATAGACAGTGGCTGACGGTTTTCCCCAGATTACTCCAAGGCCTCCCCAGCTTGCAGTCATTGTATTGCAGTCTGACACCGTCCCTGCTGTGATCAGCATCCACTCTTTGCCGATCATGGAAAATGGGTTGACTCTTAATTCCTCCGGGGCAATTCTTTTAAATGACATGGCTCTATCCTCCTTAAACATCTTACTGCCGTGATGCCCGCCCGAAGCGCCTTTTCTGGTTCACTTCCCCTTCAGTCTGTCTCCGAACGCAAACATCCCTCTCCGGCATTTTCTGCAGTCTATTATAAATTTTAATTTTCCTCAGGTCAAGTAAAGCTGAACTCCCAATTTCGCCGGAAACTCTGAACCTGGTTTGCCCAGGACTTTCGTCCGTTTCTCCTGAAAACACCCGCAGAAGGCTTAGCCGCCGCATTCTTATTATCACCCCAGAGCAAACAGTGCTTTTTTGTGAGATCTATGATATAATGAGCGCAAGCGAGCCTGTGGGAGCTTGCTCACACGAGACGAGCGGCGACTGACGATCACAGGCTGTGCCTGTGATATAATGACTGCAAAGCAGTCATTATATCTGCGCATGCCGGTTTCAGCATTTACTGCTGAAAGCCGGATGAATTCCCACACACTCAAATCTGCATCGGAACTGTATCTCTTCCTGTATGCGTCAGAAAGAGTCTCTCTGAGTTCCGGCAGGTGAAAATATATAAGAAGGAGAAAAGGAAATGAATATTACGGCAGTAAAGGCAGTGTACTACAGTGCGACAGGAAACACGGAGGCTGTAGTCACAAGAATCGCAAAAAGGATTGCAGAAAGACTTGGAGTTTCTGTGGAATCCTATGATTTTACATTACCGGAGAACAGAACACAGTTGCAGAATTTCGGCCCATCGGAATTAGTTGTATTTGGCACTCCTGTATATGCAGGACGTGTTCCGAACAAGATGCTTCCGGCAGTTCAGACCCTCTTCAAAGGAGACGGAACACTGGCAGTTCCGGTTGTCACCTTTGGAAACAGAAATTTCGACAACGGCTTAATTGAGCTTAGAAATGAGCTGGAACACAACGGTTTCCACACAATCGCAGGAGCCGGTGTGGCCTGCAGCCATGTTTTTTCCGATCAGATTGCTCCAGGAAGACCCGACGAAGAGGACTGGAAAATTCTCGACGACTTTGCCGACCGGGCAGCTGAAAAAGCCGGAAGCCTGACAGAGATTCCGGCTCCCGTCCAGGTGAGAGGCGATGATCCGGTAGGCCCATACTATACGCCTCTGGGTACAGACGGAAAACCGGCTGTCTTTTTAAAGGCAAAGCCCCTTACCAGGATGGATGCCTGCGATCAGTGCGGAATCTGTGCCAAGGTCTGTCCCATGGGCTCCATAAGTGCCGAGGATCCATCACAGGTCACCGGTATCTGCATTAAATGCCAGGCCTGTGTAAAAAAATGTCCGCAGCACGCAAAGTATTTCGACGATGCTGCCTTCCTGTCCCATGTGTCCATGCTGGAACAGAACTATACAAGACGTGCAGAGACCGAAGTGTTTATCTAAAAGCATCTCCAGAAAAACAGCTCTGCCTTAGAATAAAAACCGGGCGCCGCAGAAGTATCTTCTGCAGCGCCCGGTTTTTCTCTCATATCAGCCTGCACACTAATTTCCTGTGCCAGGACCGATAATCACTCCTGTGTCTGTGTTCTGTCCAGGAACTGTACCGCCCGGTGAAGTCTGGCTTCCCCCCGGCTGCACAGGGCTTTGCTCAGAACTTCCGCTTCCCGGGTATGCAGAACTGCCGTTCTGGCCCTGACCGCTTCCTGCGCTGCCAGCCTGGCTTCCACTGCCTCCGGTTATGCCGGTTCCCTGGCCTGGAGCAGTACCTGTGCCTGTGTCCTGGCCGGTTCCGGGTCTTGGTATGGAGCCCTGTGATTCCTCTGCCCCGCTTCCGGGATAGATAATAATTCCAGAATCACTGCTGCCCTGCCCGCTCTCGCTCTGGGACGGATTGGTTTCAGCTCCCGGTCCTCCTCCCTGACTTTCTCCCGGATAGGACCCATTATGGGAATTTGACTCGCCATATGGCCATGACTCCTGTCCCGACTGGTGGGGCCTCGTTTCCCGTCCTGGCCCGGTAGCTCCGTTATTTCCCTCTGTTTCCCAAGGATACCAGTATTCATGGCTGGAGCCGGTTCCGCTGTAGGCGTCCGACTCGCCAGAAGTCTCCGTGCTGGGTGCCTCTGTAGTTTCCGGCGCCTCCGTGGTCTTTTCTGTGTCGTTTTTCTTTCCTGAGCTTCCGCCTCCGCTGAAGTCTGACAGGATCTTATTGCTGATCGTCTTTACCTGAGAGGAGGGCTCATAGTTCTCATCACCGAACAGGAACTGGTGAAGCTCTGTCACATTGCTCTCCAGCGTATTGGGAATTACACAGTCGCCTTTGCTTCCCACTCTTCCTTCCTTGCGCTCTGACGGGAAGCCCATGGACTCTCCCAGATGGAGCTTTGCAATTCCGCGGCCCATCTTGACAATGTCGCCCAGCTCAATACTGGTATCCACATCCTGCTCTGTCACGAGAAGCGTCTGTATAACATTGTTAAGTGTAGCCCAGTCTGCCTGTTTTGCCTTTTCGAAGGCCAGGGAAATTACCTTTCTCTGCCTCTCTGTTCTCTGATAATCTGTATCCATAAGCCTCAGACGTCCGTAAGCTACTGCCTGCACACCGTCCAGGTGGTTCATTCCCGCGCTCTTAAGCTGCTTTGACGGAATCCCTGTGGCCTTCACCGTCTCTGTGATGAAGGCATTGATATAGTAGAATTCTTTTTTTGAAATCTCAATATCCACACCGCCCAGAATATTAATCGCCTCGGCCACAGCTTTCCAGTTAAATACTGCGTAGTCGTCAATCTCCAAATCCAGATTTTTATTCAGAGCCTTAACGGCCTGGGTCGGCCCGCCCTGAAGAAAAGCAGAATTAATCTTATTGTAGCTGTTCTTATCGCTGATATTCAGATATGTGTCACGGTAAACGGATACTATCTTGATTTCGCCTGTAGCCAGATCCACGTTGCAGACCATATTTACATCTGCGTTGTTTCCCTTCCCGACGGAACCGTTTCTGCTGTCGAGCCCAAAGACCGCGATAGTCCAGTACCCCTCCATCTGCTCCTGTTTTTCTTCAGAAATATCCAGGTTGATTAATTCATCCGGGTTCCAGTCTTCTGCTCTCTGGGTCAGTCCCTTCCACTTAATATCCAGATACGTATAGCCGGCAAAGGCCGCTATCCCTAAAAAGAGGAAAATTCCCAAAATGACAGTGGCAATTTTTCTTCTCTTCTTTTGAGCCTTCTTCTTAGCCGCCGCACGGTAGAAGGAAGGCTGCCCGGACTGGGCGGCTGCCTTCTTTTTCTCCTTCCCCTCCTTTTTGGAGGATTTTGCCCGCGATGAGGCCTTCTTCGGCCTTTCATAGCTGCTCTCATTCATTTTTGACCTGCGCCGCGCATCCTCCTTGAAGGAATCCGTAATCAGCGTCAGCTCTTTCTGGCGGTTTGACACCGGTTTTTTATTGCCCGAACGCTTAACCGTATCCCTTCCCCGGCTCTGCCGGCGTCTGGAACGGTCGATTTCATCCTCATACCTCATGTAGCTTCCTCATTCTTTACAGCATTTCTGCGCGGCCGCCTGCAGCAGCACCTGCGCCTCTCCTATCGGGAGCTTTGTCCCGGAATGCGGCTGGCTTTTCCTTTGGCCAAATAACGCCCAAAATCACGCCTTAATATGCATTCTTATTAATAAATCCCTTAAATACAGTAAGGAACAGAATTTTAAAATCAAATCCCAGAGTCCAGTTTTCAATATAGTACAGGTCGTGCTCGATTCTCTTGACAATGGAGGTATCACCCCGGTATCCGTTGACCTGGGCCCAGCCCGTCAGACCCGGACGCACCTGGTGCTTGACCATATATCGCGGAATTTCTTCCTTAAACTTCTCTACGAAGAAGGGGCGTTCCGGTCTTGGCCCAACCAGGCTCATATCGCCTTTCAGCACATTGAAAAACTGCGGCATCTCGTCAATGCTCGTCTTCCTGATAAACTTTCCTACTGTAGTGACACGGGGATCTCCCGGAGTCGTCCACCTGCTCTTCTCCTGAGATGGGGGCTGTACCTGCATGGAGCGGAATTTATACATTTTGAAAGGCTTATTGTGGAGCCCCACCCGTTCCTGGCTGAAAATCACCGGCCCCTTCGAAGTGAGCTTAATGGCTATCGCCGCAGCAAGCATCACAGGTGAGAACAGCACAATGGCCACCAGCGCCCCGAAGATGTCTATGAGCCGTTTCATCGTAGCGTTTGTAAGGCTTGTCAGCGGCACATGCCTGATGTGGATGACCGGAAGTCCCTGCAGATCTTCCATATAGGGAAGCGTGGGGATCATATTGTTGTAATCAGGAATGAATTTTGTATGCACTCCTGACTTCTCACAGGAAGCCACTATCTGTTCCAGATTCCCGTATTCGTTAAGCCCCAGAGTAATTGCAATTTCATCCAGGGAATTGAGTTCCAGAATCGCATCCAGCTCATCGATGGTGCCTATTACGCGGACCCCTTTATACTCTGTTCCCCATTCCCTGTGATTATCAAGGATACCCCTGACATTATATCCCCACTCTGGATTTGCACACACCCGGTCGATAAATCCTTCCGCTGCGCGGCTGTATCCCACAAGAAGGATGTGCTTCTGATTATATCCCCTGGAGCGCATACTCCGCAGTGCGCGGCGTATAAAATTGCGTTCCAGAAATTCCAGGACAATATTAAACAGATAGAAGCAGGCCACCATCTGACGGGAAAAGTTCATGAAATATTCATTCTTTCCGTTCAGATACAGCACCAGCGCAATAGCCAGCACGCCTATGGTGTTGGCCTTTACAATGTTGGCAAACTCCTGCCTTCTTCCCTGTACCCTTTTCGGCGTATACAGATGAAAGAAAGCGTAGAGGATCAGATACGCGGGAACGATCAGCACCAGCGCCAGTATATACACCCATGCCATCACTTCCCTGTTGTGAGCCGTTACGTCAGGACTCAGCACAAGGCTCACGAACCATGCCAGCCAGTAGGATGCCATGATTACCAATGCATCTAAAACTACATGAAAACGGTTCAGCCGCTTCTGATTATCTTTTATCATAGTATCTCACCTGATTCTGCCGCTCTGGCCCCTTCTGCAAAGGCATCAGGCAGCCGGGCCGGCAGGCCCTGCGCTTCCCCCAGGTCCTGCGGCCTCCTGCTCTTGTTCCGGCGGATCAGAGATTGCCTGCCCGCCGGAAGTGTTTGTATCAGAACTGCCCTGATTTCCTGTTCCTGCTCCTCCTGCCGGTGAGTCAGGAGTCAGGCCGGATGTGCCTGAACCGGAACTTCCCGGGCTGGTGGGTTTGCTTCCAGAAGAGCCGTTTTCTGAGCCAGAGCTGCCCTGAGCGGCGCCAGAGGATTCATCCTGGGAAGATTTATCAGATGTACTTCCTCCAGGACTCGTCTGAGAGCTGCCGGAAGAGCTGTTCGAACTGTTTCCGGGAGCTGAGGTTCCTGGTTTTGAGGTTCCTGGTTTTGAGGTTCCTGGTTTTGAGGTTCCCGGTTTTGTCGTTCCTGACTCAGCCCCTGGGCCGCTCATCTCAGCGCCTGGGCCTGTGGCACCGTCATCGCTGCCGATTCCCTCATCTCCCCAGTCGTCATACCAGTTTCCTCCGCCCCAGAATTCGTCCCAATCCTCTTCATTCCAGTCACCGAAGTAGTCTGCTGTCTCTGCCTGCGTCTCTGTCTGGAGAGATTCTGTAGTCTCATCTTCCTTCTTCTGGGCAGCCTCAGCCTCTTCCCTGGCCTTCTGCTCCGCGGCCGCCTTCTCAGCCGCCCGCTTCTGCCTTGCCTTGATATAGGAGCTTGCATTTAATCCCTGGTCAACCGGAACGTGGTCAATGGATTTTCCCTCATTGTACATTCCGGACACCTCCGAAATATGGCTGCTGTAAGACTGAACCTTGGACGAAGGCTGGTAATTTTCTGTTCCAAAGAGGAACTGATGAAGTTCCACAACATTGGATTCCAGTGTCTGCGGAATGACGCAGTCACCGTTCTTTCCGATGTTTGCCTCTCCTCTGGCCATCGGGAATCCCTTTGTATCTCCTATATGGAATTTGCTCAGATTTCTGGCAAGAGGGATCAAATCTGTCATCTCTATATTTGTAGCCAGCTGAGGCATTACCGTCTGGATTACGTTGTTGATTGTCGCCCAATCTGCTGTCTTTGCTTTGTCAAAAGCTGCCTGAAGGACAATTCTCTGCCGCTCTGTACGGGCATAGTCTGTATCGCCGTAGCGGATTCTTCCGTAAGCCACAGCCTGAACGCCGTCCATATGGACGAGACCGGCCTTTTCGATCTGGTGGGAACCGATTCCTGTTTCATTAACTGTTTCTGTGATGTACGCATTGATCCAGGAGCGCTCGTTCTCGCTTAACTCAATATCAACGCCTCCCAGAATATTGATTCCGTCGGCCACAGCCTTCCAGTTGAAGGTTGCATACTGGGTAATATTGAGATCCAGGTTTTTGTTGAGCGCCGCCACAGCCTGCTCAGGACCTCCGATTGCGTATGCGGCGTTAATCTTATTATAGGTGTTTTTGTCGCTGATATTCAGGTATGTATCACGGAATACGGAAACCAGCTTGATCTCTCCTGTTTCCATATCGATACTGCAGATCATGTTGACGTCGGCATTGCTTCCCTTGCCCACATTCATCTTTCCGTTTTCCGCTCGCGAGTCCACGCCAAAACAGGCAACCATCCAGTGCCCCTTCATCTGTGCAAGCTGATCATCGCTCAGGTTTACATTTTGAACCTTCTTTTCATCAAAGTCCAGCTGCTGCATATTTCCGAAAATCGCGTGGTTGACATAGGCGAGGGCTGCTGCTGCCAGAAGAATCAGGGCCAGAATCACTCCTCCTGCAATGACAAGGATCTTTTTTCTCCGATCCAAACCGGCAAAGCCTCTGCGCCCTCCGCGGCCTCCTCTTCCTTTGCGGCCCCCTGCGCTGCTTTTAGGGCCGTTATATCCAGAGCGAAAGGATGCGGACCCGGAAGTTCTCTGCTCCTGCCCGCCTGTCCGGGAACCGGCCTCCCCCCGGGAGCGCCTTCCCTCTGTTCCAGGCCTGCTCTCCTCCCGATGGGTACGGCTTCCTGCGCGATGGCCGCGCTCTGCATAATCCTGCTCTCTGCGGCTTCGCTCTCTGGCTCCATGGCCGCTGCGTTCATGAGTGCCGTACTGCGCTCCAAATTCATCAGAGGTATATCTCGCCGCCTGCGGGCTCCTGCCATGCTCTCTTCCTGAGGCGCTCCTGCGGCTGTCCTCCGTATAAAAATCCTCCCGGTAGGAACCTGCTCTCCCGGTCTCCTCCCGGTTCTGACGGGCCTCGCGTCTTTGCTGCCTTCTTAAGCGCATACGCTCTAACTCGTCATCTCCATCATAATTCATTGGTTCATCATCCCCTTGCATTCTAACTGACTGTACTTACGCGTCGTCTCTGCAGCCTGCTGCCGGCGCTGCATTGTCCTGCCCCATTGGGGCTGCTGTCTGCCCGGCCTTCGCAGAAAGCTTTCTTGACGCGAATTCCCATGTATAGATAAAAAGGCCTGCGATCAGCTCCATCTCAATTAAAAGATAGTTTTTCAGATGTTCTCTGCAAAATTTTACCTTCCTGCACTTCCCGGCAGTGGCAAATCCTTCTCTCAAACCTTCCATATAGTCCCTTTCAAACCCGATTTTCTTAAAAAATCCTCTCTTTATGAGAATTCCAAGACCAATCGGAACTGCGTTGATGAGAAGCTGCAGGGCAGGCATATTTTTATAATTTAAGTATACGTTGTTCCTGGCCGCCAGCTTCACTTTGAAAGAATTATATTTGGAACCGCTGGTTCCGCTTCCCACATGGCGCACAATGGCCGCCGGGCAGTATACATTGTCGTATCCGAAGATTCTGGCCCGGTAGCCCACATCCAGATCCTCCAGGTAGGCGAAATGCATCTCATCAAAGTAGCCGATTTTCTCGAACACCTCCCGCCTGTAGATAGCCGCCCCGGCGCATGCCGAAAAGACACGGCGGGAATGGCTGTATTTCCTGACGCTCTGTCCCACTCCCCTCTGGTAAGCCCAGCCCAGGATGCAGTACATATCCCCCGCATCGTCCATCAGATCCGGATGGTACATCTGTATCATGCGGCTGCTGACGGAAAAGATCTTCGGTGAGCGCTCAATGGCCCGCACCATCTCCGCCACATAGTATTCATCTGCCTCTGTGTCATTGTTCAAAAGGATCACATAGGGCGTATCTGCCGCCCGGATTCCGGTGTTCACAGCCCCGGAAAAGCCGGTGTTCTCCTTTAGAAAGATTGTATCGATGCCGCGCTCCTCAAGCCACTGGGCGCTCCCATCGGTGGAGCCGTTGTCCACCACAAGGATCTTAAAGTTTTGATAGGTCTGCGCCTGAAGGGCCTTTAAGCAGGGCTCCAAAAATTTCATTCCGTTGTAGTTTGGAATAATTACCGTCGTCGTAGCTGTCATGTTTTTCCCTCTTTTGCTCTCAAAACCGCCTCTAAACCTCTAATTTATATGGCTCTCCGATGCCCTCTTTCTTTAAATCCCTGAGGGCAAAGTTGGATTTTCTGAGAGTCAGGTTCGGATTGTAGTAGGGATCTCCCTTCTCAAGAATCTCCGGCCAGCGGTCGGCAAAAATACGGATCTCCCGGTTGAATCTGGCAATCTTCTCCGGCGTGTCCTCAAGTCCTCTGGACTTGGACTCATAGTGATAGAGAAGAGCGTAAGGGTTGTAGACCACCAGCTTTCCCGCTGCCCTTACCTTCATGCAGTAGTCAATGTCATTAAACGCCACGGCAAGCTCCTCTGTAAATCCCCCTACCTGCTGGAAAATACTCTTTTTGCTCATCATGCAGGCCGCCGTCACGGCGCTGTAGTCCTGAGTGCTCATGGCCCGGTGGAAATAGCTGTTCTCAGCCTTGTGAAGGCCGATAAAGGTATGTCCGGCAATGCCGCCGAACCCCACCACCACGCCTGCGTGCTGGATGGTGTCATCCTGATACAGAAGTCTCGCTCCCACGATTCCCACATCGTCCCTCTGGCACAGACCCAGCATCTCCTCGATAAATTTCGGTTCAATAGGCTCCGTGTCGTTGTTTAAGAAGAGCAGGTACTCGCCCTTTGCAAAGGTCACACCGAAATTATTAATAGCGGAATAGTTGAACTCCCGCTCCCATCTTACCACGCGGACATTGGGGAATTCCTTCTGGATTTTTTCATAGTAGGCAAAGGTTTCCGGCTCGGTGCTGTTATTCTCCACCACGATGAACTCCAGATTTTTGTAGGTGGCCCTCTCGCTTATGGAACGGATGCACAGATCCAGATCCTGCCTGTGATCCTTGTTTGGAATGATCACTGACACCAGAGGCTCTCCCTTGATTTTGTAGATGGAGTGGTAGATTCCGTAGTCCACTCCCTTTTCCACACGCTCAGCCTCAATGCCCACCCGCTTATAGTGGGCCATAATGGCCCGCGAGCCTGCCTCAAAGGCATAGAGCTTGCTCTCCGGGTTGCTGGCGGTGGAATTCTGGTGGCAGCGCCAGTGATACAGCACCTTGGGGATATGACAGACCTCTGAGGCTCCCTCCGTGCATCGGAAAATAAAATCATAGTCCTGGGCGCCGTCAAATTCCTGCCTGAATCCTCCCACCCGGGCCGCCAGATCATGGCTTACCACAAACAGATGGCAGATGTAGTTGACGCTCCTTAACAGATCGATATTGAAGTCAGGCTTGAAGTGGGGATCGAAGAGGGCGCCGCCGTCCATATCCATCTTGTCCTCGTCAGAATAGATCACATCTGCCCCCGGATGCTCGTTGATGGCCTTCGCCACCTCGAAAAGCGCATGCGGCGGGAGCGTGTCGTCGTGATCCGCCAGCACGATGAAATCCCCCACTGCCATGTCCATGGCAGCGTTGGTGTTCCCGGAGATTCCCTTATTCTCCCCCAGAATCACATATTTAAAACGCTGATCCTTCTCCGCGTACCGCCTGAGCACCCTCTCGATTCCTTCTCCCGCCGGGCTTCCGTCTGCCACGCATACCTCCCAGTTTTCATAGGTCTGGGCAAGAATGGAATTCAGCATCTCCTTCAGATACCGCTCCGGCGTCTTGTAGGCCGGAATCACGATGGAGAGCTTGGGCATATACTCAAATACGGTCGCTCTCTGCTCAGAAAGCTCCTCCTCTGTGGGCTTGGTCAGCTCATACCACTCTCCATAGTCGTAGTCATTGTCAATCCCCTGGATCTTGTGCTTAGATTTTTTGATCAGCGCCCGAAGTCCGTTCTCCTTCCAGAAATCAAAGGCTACCCGGACGGTTTCCATATTCATCAGATCCTTTATCTTCTGCATCTTCTTGTGGGCGACGCTGCTGCGCTTTGCGATCAGCTCCTCGTTGTACTTTACGCGGATTCTGCGCCCCTCCCCGCGGATCACCAGGTAGTACTCCTTCCCCCGCTCGTAGGGAAACTGGATGTCAAATCCAAACTCCCTATCCAGGACGCTTCCAAAATAGATCTGGCTTACATCGTCCCGCCTGGTGGCCACATATTTATGGTCCAGATGGCGGTGGTTTCCATCCTCCACGTCGTAGGCGATCTTCGCGTCCGGCGTCTTTCCGATGGCCCATCCGTTCAGCTGTATGGAATTTTCGCGTATTCTCACTACATCTACATTAAATTTCATGCATTATCTCCTGTCCTGTCAGAATCTGCGCCCGAACGCTCTGCTGTTTGAGGACCGCTGTCTGTGGGCTCTGCGGCTGCAGGAACCTGCCCGTCCTCTTTTGAAAGCTCTTCCTGCTGCGCCGGATTCGTCCCGGTGTCTGTGCCAAAGTTAATTCTCTCCTCCTCCACCACAAGAGGACGCTTCATCACCCTGGCGTTGATGGAAAGAATGTACTCTCCCACAAGCCCGATAAAGAAAATCTGGACAGAGCCCAGAAAGCACATGCCGATCAACATAGGAGCCATGCCTGCCGGGAAATCGTTCCAGTGAAGGAGCTTCAGCACCAGATAGACAAAGGCCACGATTATGCTGATTCCGGCGCAGATGCTTCCGAAAATCGTCGCAAGCCTGAGCCCCACCTTTGTGTAGGAGGTTATACTGAGCATGGCCGCGTCGTATAGCTTATAAAAGTTATTGTGGGTCTTGCCCGCTCTTCTCTGAGGCTGGATATAGGGGATTTCCTTTCTCTTATAGCCCAGCTCCGCCACAATTCCCCGCAGAAACGGAGTGGGATCGTCAAGATTTCTGAGCACCTCGATAAAATCCCTGTCATAGAGCCCGGAACCAGTAAAGTGCTCAATCTGCTCCACATCGGAGAGCTTCTTAATCAGCCTGTAATAGAAGCTCCTGAGACTGTACATGATAGGATTTTCCTTGCTGCCCGTCTTGATGCCGATTACAATCTTATAGCCCTTTTCCCACTCCCGCACATACTTTGGAATCAGCTCCACCGGATCCTGGAAATCAGCTACCATGCTGATCACGCAGTCGCCTGTCACCTGCAAAAGCCCGTAGTAGGGAGAATTGAACTGTCCAAAATTTTTTGCATTGAAAATCGCCTTGATCTTTGGGTTTTTCCTGCACAATTCCCGGAGAATCGGTCTGGTCTGATCCGTAGAATCATTGTCAATAAATACCAGCTCGTAGTCATACTCCGGCAGATCCCTGGTGACGGTTTCCACCACGGCCTCGCTGATCGGCCCCACATTTTCCTCTTCATTATAGCATGGAATTAAAATGCTGATCTTCTTCATCGCAAACTATTCTCTCTTCCTGTCCTGTTTTTCAGATCTCCGGTATATCCAATCAGATTATTTATCTATTCTAATCTTCCCCCCGTTATTTTACAAGGGACATTTTTCTTAAGATAAGCGGACTGCTTTCTGAAGCACAGCCTCCATTCCCTCCCGGAAACGGACTGCCGGCTTCCACCCAGTGACGCGCTCCATCTTTGAAATGTCTGGAATCAGGTTCACCACGCCCTCAGCGTTGGGCTTTCTCACACCGTAGACACAGGTTCCCCTCCCCTGGCACATCTCGTGGACTGTCTCCACAAATTCCCTGAGAGGCCTGGTTTCCTCCATGGGACCGCCCAGATTGAACACGCTCCCCTGCTCCATCAGGCTTCCTCTGTACTCGCAGAGCGCGGCAATAGCCCGGGCCGCATCGTCGATATACAGGAAATTCCACATCTGTGTGCAGTCTCCCATCTCCATCACTCCGTCTGCGAGAAAGGTCTTCACACAGGTGGAGAGAAGGGACCAGGGGTGATCTCCCGGCCCATAGGTGCTGAAGATTCTTGCATGTCCGTAATCCATGGAAAGCTCCCGGCAGAGGGCAGGCGCCTCCCTGCACACCCTCAGCTTCGCGGCTCCGTACGGGGAGGTAGGTCTGCACTCGGCATCCTCCCCCATCAGGGAATCATGGATTCCATACTCTGCCTGAGAGCCGGTAAACAGAAACCGTCTGCAGCCCAGAGCCTTTGCAGCCTCCACAGCCTTAAGGGTGTCCCGGGCATTTTCCTCCTGAATGGCCAAAGCGGCACGGGAATCACTCCCCGCGCCCTTCCAGCCCATATGGAGAAACACGTCGCAGGGCTCCGGGATTCTTCCGGCAAGCTGATCCAGATGTCCCAGATCCTCCTCGAGAATCACCAGACCGTCCGGCAGCTTTCCATCCGTAAGCAGCCTGTCCGCCTTCACAGAGCCCTTTCTGAGTACCGCGTAAACCTCGTGCCCCCGGTCAAGCAGAGCCTTCACTGCCCCGCTTCCCACAAAGCTCGTGGCCCCTGTAGCAACTATCCTCATAACTGTCCTCCAAACTGATACGTCCTCTTATTTTTTGATCCGCTCAATAATCATGTTTTCATCCATCTCCTCGTCGGAAAGGAAGGGCGCCAGATCCTCAAGAGGCGGGGACACCAGCGTTCCGTCCGGCAGCTTCTTGGCAGCCGACTTGGGCTCAAAGTTCTGGTCCATGGTCACGAATACCTCGCAGATCACCGGACCGTCAATAGCCAGCGCCTCCTCCAGCTTTTCGTCCAGCTCCCTGTTTCCCCGGATGGAAACGTAGGGGAAGCCGTAAGCCCAGGCCAGCTTTTCCATGCTGGGGAAGGTCAGATCTCCGCTGTCCACGCCCACTCCCACCAGGGGCTCGCCGAAGAAATTCTTCTGCGTCTGTCTGATGGAGTGGTAACCGCCGTTGTTGATCACAAAGATTTTAATGGGAAGCCATCTTCCGATTACCGTCTGAAGCTCCTGAAGGTTCATCTGTATGCTTCCGTCTCCCGTCACAAGGATAATATCATGGGTATGGTCTGCAATGCAGGCGCCGATAGAGGCCGGAAGGCCATAGCCCATGGATGCGATCCCGGAATTGGAGATAAACCGCTGCCCCTTCTTCATAATATTGGCATGGCCGCAGACCACGTTGGCAGAGCCGTTTCCCACAACCACAATCTGGTCCTCCAGAAGTCTTGCGCTCAGCTCATGGGCAAAGGCATATACGTTTGCCTCATGCTCCGTGCCGCCCTCCATGTGGCGCTTTAATACGACCGGATACTTTTTCTTCCAGTTTTGGCATCTTTCCACCCAGGCATCCTGTGCCTTCCTTATCTCTCCGTCCATGGCGTCCCTTGCGAGGCTCTCATCCTCCTTAAGAACCTCCTCTATGGTTTCCAGCAGATCTTTTACGTCTGCATGGACCGGCATGTCCACATGGAGGGTAGGCTTTTTGAGCTCCTCCGCATCGATGTCGTTGATAATCGTGTAGGCCTCCCTTGCCCAGGTGTCAAACCTGTATCCGACCTGGCGGAAGCTCAGGCGGCTTCCCAGGGAGAGGAGCAGATCGCTGTTCTGAATGGCAAAGTTGCCTGCCCGATCTCCCACATTTCCTCCCTTTCCCGTGTAGAGAGGATGTTCGTCCCAGATACAGTCAATGCTGTCGGCTCCCGTCACAACCGGGATTCCCAGGGCGTCCACGACGCGCATAAATACTTCATGAGCGCCGGCGATCCGGATTCCGTTTCCGGCATTGATCACAGGCCTCCTGGCGCTTCTGACCTTTCTCACAATTTCCCTGGCTGTTTCCTTCGTCACCTTTTTCGGAAGCAGAGCGCGGTACTCTCCCTTCCCGGCTGTATCCTCCGGGATCTCGGCGCCGCTTTCGCAGGCCCAGCCTGTTCCTCCTGCCTCATAATCCTCTCTGTCAAAGCCTACCAGGTCATCTGTCTCCACCTCGGCTGCCTGGACATTTAACGGCACATCCAGCCATACAGGGCCCGGACGTCCTGCGTATGCCAGATACAGCGCCTTCTCCATGCAGAACCTGATTCTCATGGGATCAATGATCATTTCCGTGTATTTCGTCATATTGGCCACAGAGCGGGTGATGTCAAACTCCTGATCCCCCATAGCTCTCAAATGCAGTCCCGTGCTTCTGGACATGGTGTCGTAGCGCACCTGCCCTGACACGATAAACATGGGAATAGAGTCCAGATAGCCTCCCGCCACTCCTGTCATGGCGTTGATTCCTCCCGGCCCCGTGGTCACACAGACGGCGGCAATCTTGCCGTGCACTCTCGCATAGGCCTCTGCCGCCATGGCACAAGCCTGCTCGTGGTGATTGAAAATACAGTTCAGCCCTTCCTGGTGTCCCAGGGCATCATCCAGATGCATGGCGCCGCCTCCGGTTATCATAAACACATCGGTAATGCCTGCCTCCAGCAGCTTTTTTGCAATATAATTGGATACCTTTATCCGCATTCGCGCTTCTCCTCACTCTCTTCTTATTTCCCTGCAGCTTGTAAATTTGCCCGTTTCTTTTCCTGAAATTTACACAGGCTATATATTTTACAGTTATGTTAACAAAGTATTAAGTTTCTGAAAACCCACGCTCAGTATATCACACTTTCCCGTAAATGCCTATTAAACTTTTTCTTACATTTCTCCGATATTTCCGGTATTTTGCCACTTTGTCTTGTGTTTTACCATGATTCTTTTTATAATAATGAAATAAGTTTTTGAGAAAGGCTGGTAAATTTTATGAAAATTACAGGCATTATCCCGGCACGGTACGGCTCATCCCGTTTTCCCGGAAAGCCTCTGGCTATGCTGGAGGGGCGTCCCATGCTGTTTCGGGTGTTTGAGCAGGCCTCCCGCTCCCGGCTGCTGACGGAGCTTTTTGTGGCCACTGAAAGTCCGCTGATCGAGGAAGCCTGCCGCCAGGAGGGAATCCCCGTCCTGATGACCAGCCCGGATCATGAAAATCCCACCTCCCGTCTCTGTGAGGCAGCAAAGAAAACGGATGCCAGCCTCCACGTGATGATCGGAGGGGATGAACCGCTTCTGACCGGCAGTGACATTGACTCCACCGTCCGCCGGGCCCTGAAGCTAATCCAGTCCCCAGAGCCGCTTTTCCCCGGAAGGGAGGAGCTTGCCGCAGGCGTCCGCTCCGGCCTGTTTGTGGTAAACGCCATGGCGCCTGTCTCTTCGCCGGCAGAGGCTATGGACACCACCAACATCAAGGTGGTATGCGGAGATTTCGGCGTGGGACTCTACACCTCGAGATTTCCCGTTCCCTATCCCAAGGGGAGTTTAAATTTCACCTACAGGAAATTTGCAAGTATCGGCGTCTACACCCGGGAAGCCCTTCGCTTTTTTGAGGAAACGCCGAGGGGAATCCTTGAAACCATCGAGGAATGTGATCTGCTGCGCTTTATGGAAAAAGGCGTTCCCGTCTTTTTCGTCGATACGGGCCATCCTTCTCTGTCCGTGGACACGAGAAAGGATCTGGCCGAGGTCAGCCGGATGCTCACATCCGGCTGAATGGGAGCTGCCGTTTCAGGCGGCTCCCCCCCCCCTCACACAGATTTTATTTTACGGAGGACTAAACCACATGTACAGAGGAATTATTTTCGACCTGGACGGTACCCTTCTCGACACTTCCGAGGGGGTTTTATCCAGCGTCCGTCACACCATAAAAACCATGGGCTACAGAGAGCTTCCCGAGGAAACACTTCTGACTTTTATCGGCCCTCCGGTCAAGCGTTCCCTGATGGAACACTACGGACTGGATGACGCCGAGGCTGACCGGGCCACGGCAGTGTTCCGCGACCAGTATAAGAATGTGGATCTCCTCAAGGCGCGCCCCTACGACGGAATTCTCCCTCTTCTCGATCGCCTGAAGAGCCGGGGATTTTTAATCGGGGTGGCCACCCTGAAACGGGAGGACTATGCCCGCACGATCCTCGAACATTTCGGCATCGCAGAGCGCTGTGATCTCATCTGCGGCAGCGATTTTGCCAGCAAGATGCAGAAAGTTGATGTACTGCACAAATGTCTCGACGGACTGAAGCTTTCCCCGAAGGAAGCGCTTCTCATCGGGGATACCGCCTCCGATGCAGGCGGAGCGAAGGCAGCCGGCACTGATTTCATGGCTGTCACCTTCGGCTTTGGCCCCAAAACAAAAAAAGAGTGGGAGGAACGCTACTCCCCCGTGTTTACGGCAGACCGCGTGTCCGAGATCGCAGAGTTTCTCGGAGCAGCACATCTATAACAGTATCTGAAGAAAGGACAGACATACATGAAACAGGTAAAACTTCTTGACTGCACCCTCCGCGACGGAGGCTATGTCAATGACTGGAACTTTGGACACGACAGCATGGTAAGCATCTTCGAACGCCTGATCAGCTCAGGCGTCGACATTCTCGAGATCGGCTTTCTGGACGAACGGCGTCCCTTTGACAGAAACCGCACAATCATGCCGGACACTGCCAGCGCAGACCGCCTGTTCGGCCATCTGGACAAGGGCAGCACCATGCTGGTGGGCATGATCGATTACGGAACCTGCTCCATCGAGCACCTCTCTCCCTGCAGCGAGAGCTGCCTCGACGGCATCCGGGTTATTTTTAAAAAGCAGGTGATGAGAGAAGCCCTGGCCTTCTGCACCCAGGTGAAGGCTCTGGGCTACCAGGTATTCGTGCAGGCCGTCTCCATCACCAGCTATTCTGACAGAGAGCTTCTCGATCTCATTGATCTGGTCAACGAGCTGAATCCCTACGCCCTCTCCATGGTGGACACCTACGGACTTCTGCACCAGAGCAGCCTTCTGCACTACTTTGAGATCCTCGACCACAACTTAAATCCCGAGATCTCCATCGGCTACCACTCCCACAACAATTTCCAGATGGCATATGCCAACAGCATGGAAGTGCTGAGCAAGCCGGTAGACCGCACGGTTCTCGTGGACGCCTCTCTCTACGGCATGGGAAAGAGCGCCGGAAATCTTCCCATTGAGCTGATTTCCATGCACATGAACGCCCTCTACGGAAAATCCTATGACACCAGCCAGATGTTAGAGGCCATCGACATCAATATTATGCCGTTTTTCGAGAAAAGTCCCTGGGGCTACAGCCTTTTCTTCTATATTGCGGCTTCCAACAACTGCCATCCCAACTACGTCAAATTCCTGATGGACAAGCACACGCTGTCCCTGAAATCCTTAAATGTAATTCTCGACCGGATTGAACCTGAGAAAAAGCTCATGTACGACAAAGATTATATTGAAAGCCTGTATCTGAGCTATCAGAATATGGAGTGCAGCGACGGGGAGGACTTAAAAAAGCTGTCCGACCAGTGGGCAGGAAAAACTCTCCTTCTCCTGGGTCCTGGGCGGAATATGGAGCTTCAGAGGAGCCGCATTGACCAGTTCATCCGCGAAAACCATCCCATTGTCATCTCGGTTAACTATATCCCGGATGATATCCCCGTGGATTTCGCCTTCCTGAGCAATTCCAGGCGGTACGTGCAGCTGGGAACACGGCTCTTAGAGCTGAAGCAGCAGGGCGGCTCTATCGTAAAGGTAATCGCCACCTCCAATGTGACCAATGTAAAGGGCAGCTTTGATTACACCCTGAACTACAGCTCTCTCATCGACAGGAATGCGGAAATCATAGACAACTCCTTTGTCATGCTCCTGAACGTCCTCGTGAAGACAGGGGTTTCCCGCGTATCCTGCGCCGGTTTTGACGGCTACAGCGTGGGCGGTGAAAATTATTTTAACGCCGATATGGACTACCGGATCGGAAAAGAAAAATCCATGAATCTGAACTCCTATGTCAAGGAAGTTCTGAGAAAGCTCCAGGACAGCCTGACTGTGGACTTTGTTACAGATTCCTGGTATGCCGAATAACAAAGCCGGTATCCTCCAGAGGGTGCTCGCCGCGCAGAGCGCTTTATCTGGCATAAGGCGAAATTTCTTCTGAACAGTGAACGGCTGCTTTCTGCAGCCCGGACCGTCATGGCTCTGCCGCAGAGCTGTGACGGCTTTTTTTCATTTTTCCTCACCAGACCGGCCCTTCTTTCACCTCTCTCCCGGAATCCTTCTCATTTTTCTTCCTGCCACATTCTCCCTCCGTTTCCTGTGCCCCTGACCCCTATGTTTCCGTCCTTCTCCCCGGAAAACCAAGTTTTTAAGGCTTTTTTCCGCGGCAGACTTCTTATCTCCGGGCAAACTCTTTCCAGTTCTGCTGCCCGCTCTCTTCCACTGTCCGCCTATCGCTTCCCTCACCTTCCATTCCTTCCAGCAACCTGCACTTTCAAAGCCGGAAGCGGCACGCTATAATAAGCACCGTAATGCAACGATGGATTTTCAAAAAACACCATTCATGAAAAAGGAGAGATTGTTAAATGAGAAAAACAACCAAACTGATCGCTGTGTTATCTGCTGCTGCCATGATGGCTGTGTCTGCACCCAATGTGATGAGAAGCAGTTTTTTAATGGAAGCCTACGCTGCTGAAAACGGATGGGTTGAAGAAGATGGGGGCTGGCACTTCTACGATGAGGACGGATACATGGAGTCCAACACCTGGAAGAAGCGCGGAAATGACTGGTATTACCTCAATGACGACGGTGATGTGACTGTCAATGAGAGGGTGGATGAATACTATGTTGACGGCGACGGAAAGATGGTTAAAAATAAATGGGTATCCCCTGAGGGAGAGGAAACCTATGATTCCCCTGACTCTGCCGCTGATACAGAGTGGAACTACTTTGACAAAAACGGAAAGATTGTAACTTCCAAATGGATGTCTGTGAATAATAACTGGTACTATTTTGACGGCGACGGCATCATGCAGACAGGCCTTCTTGAACTGGACGGCGAAACCTACTATCTGGGCGCCGAGAATGACGGAGCCAGAAGAACAGGCTGGGTGCTTCTCGAGGAGATCACTGAGGATACCGACGACGAGGGGATCTGGTGCTACTTTGATCAGGACGGAAAACTCGTAAAAGATCAGATTGACAGAAAAATCGACGGCTTCTACTATACCTTTAAAGACGGACAGATGCAGACCGGCTGGGTAAAGGTGTCGGATACTGCAGGCGGCTCTTCTGACGGTGAGGAAGGCGGCAGTTCTGCTTCGAATCCTCTGGCTGACTATCGATACTACGATAAGGAGCTGGGCGGAAAGCGTGCCTCCGGATGGTATGTTATCGAGGGTGTGGAAGGAATCAGCGAGGAGGGCGAGGAATACTACTTCTACTTTAAGGACGGAAAACCCTACTACTCTGAGGCCGAAGGTCTGGAACTCTTCAATATCAATTCCGAGCGCTATGCCTTTAATGAAAAAGGAGAGATGCAGACGGGACTTCAGAAACTCACAACTAAGGACGGCACAGAGGCCAATTACTACTTCGGCGACGACGGTATCATGAAGACAGGCAAGCAGACGATCTACGATGAAGATTTGGAGGAAAACCAGATCTGGTACTTCTATCCGAGCGGTTCCAAGAAGGGACAGGGTTACACCGGTGAGAAGGACAACCGTGTCTATGCAGGAGGCCTTATGAAAAAGGCAGATCCGGAGCTCCGCTATGAGCCGGTTCAGGCCGGAGACAAGACTTATCTGGTAAACACCAGCGGTACGATCCAGAAATCCTCCGCCTCTTCCACCTCTGATGCCAAGCCAGAGCTTGGAAAGGGCTTCAGAGACTACAAAGATTCCAACGATACGGTATGGACAGTTGACACAGAGGGAATCATCCAGTAAAATATATAAGTCATCCGTTCAACAGGAGAGGGCTGCCGCTGCAGCGCCTCTCCTGCTTTGCGGCCATTTCCCGGCAGAGAGCGCCGCGGGAAAGCAGCGGGCTGTAAAGGTCTGCTGCTCTTTCCTGCTCTTTGCCGGGGCCGCTTTTTTCAGATTGCTGCCGAACGGATATTTGATTTCGCATCCCGGGAAACCTCCTGAAAAAATCAGATACAGCTCCTGCCGCAAAAAGCATGGGTCAAAATTTATATTTTTTCATTTTTCAGTCATATTTCGGTTATTTCTGTCGTTTTTTTAATAGGACGGCTAAAGTATATCTGAAGGCTGACTCATCCCTGTTATCTGCCATATCTCTTCGCAGCGGGTGGCAGGACAGAGTTTTCAAAGGTGCTCTAAGGAATATCAGGAGGGATATATGAGAGAATTAACGGTTTTCTACTGTTCGCAATGCGGCTATTATGCCTACTACCAGCTTCCCAAAAACGCAGTCTGCCCTAAGTGCAGCGCTTCCATGACCAAACTCCCCATGACTTATCAAAATTTCATGAATCTGGACTATGAGATGCGTGATGAATTAATCGGAAGCCAGATCCTGGGCGATGCAGTGCCCAACTGCTCCGTTGTCCAGAGAATCACAGAACCTGAGAGGCAGTATAACAGCCGCGCAGTCATTGCAAAACAGGCAGTACAGATTCGGGAACTCACCCAGGAGGTTGAACGCCTGCGTGATGACAACAAAAAGCTGAATGATACTGTCACCTGGATGCACGCTACTATCTGGGATTTGACAATGAAAAACAAAAAGCTGACCTGACGAATACCGGCAGCCTATGCCGTCGCTTCTCAGGCAAAAAAATATCCGGCAGACGCCTGTCTGAGTCTTCTTCTCATCTTCTAACAGCCGATGCCGGGATTTTTCTTCTTCGTATCGTAATTTCCAAGTTTGCCTGCAGACTTTCTGTTCTGCACCATTCGCCTCTTTTTTCTCACGCTTCCTGCTTTCCGTTCTCTATATATTTAATAATCAGTCTGTCCAGTGTCTGTTTCATCTGCAGCACTGTTTTGAAAAGAGTTTCATTCTCACTTTTCAGCCTTTCCACCTCTTTTATCAGATTTTCCGTCTGTGTTACCGCATCCATCCCTAATCCTCCTGTTTTTGCGATTGCTAATCCAGTTATAGCCTATTTTCCCTTAAAATGGAAGTGAATTCGGACGCAATTTTCGACATATCGCTTGATTAATCTGATTTTCCCAAAATATATTGTCATTATTGGGATAATAACATCCCTTCCACCTGATGAAGCTGATCAAAAAAGTATCCGCCGTTCAAAATTTCCTGTATCTGTCCTAATCTCAGACTTTTGCTCTGTGCCATACAGAAAACTTCTTTCGACGGATACTTGCCGAGCAGCCTGCTGAAGATGCCTGAGGATGCGCCTGCTCTTTTGGCAGTCTGCTGAAAATTTTGCCCGTCTATTAGAGGACAACGCAGCCTAAAATCTTTTTGTCAAGGCTCTTCACAATCTCAAGCTCCCTCTCGATTCCCGTGAAGGAGGACTCCTTTCTCTTCTCTACCAGGATTACGGCATCACAGGACGCGGCCTTCCTTATCGCCTCTGCCTCCCTGTCCAGATTTCCTCCGGAAGTCAGCGTGAGGGAGGGAAGGACAGCTGACAGCTCTTCATTCACTGTATCAAGCACTCCCGCATCTGTGGATGTGACAAGCAGGATCTGCTTTGCCTCTCCTGCATAGTTCATCACATTGGCAGCTACCACGCTGCAGGCCTGCGCGCTGCTCATTTTTCTGGCTGCCGTTCCCTCCATGCGGTCTATAAATCGGTCTACAAAAGCAAACAGGCCCTTTTTCTCCCCGCTGTCAAATACACCGAGCACCATAAGGCCATAGCGGCGGCGAAGCTCTCTGTCATTTGCCAGCTTGTCGCTCATCAGAAATGAGACGCAGATAAAAAATACAGCTAAGAATGCGCCCAGGACTCCGCCAAGCACTCCATATTTCACAGCCGATTTCAGCGCGCTCCCTGTGCTGGGCAGTGTATTGGCCGGTTCCTTCAGCTCATTCAGTTCCTTTGTTTTATCTGTGAGACTCTGGTTCAGAGTTTGTGTTCTGGCAGACTGATCCTGCTGCTTTTTCTCAAGCTCCAGATCTACGGTAGTGTACACCTCC
>ULXG01048043.1_pt1 | contig 24545 bp, 23 predicted proteins | sample 1961141 | NCBI WGS metagenome assembly ULXG01 (sample SAMEA4835834, study PRJEB28245) | human gut metagenome | biome: gut microbiome; material: fecal sample | place: Denmark | collected 2008 | reverse complement strand
CACCAATATGAGCGCGTATTGTGCAAATAACCCGGTGAATTATTTTGATCCTACTGGAACTATAACCGCAAAGCAGATACAGTATGAGCTGGCATTTAATCATGATACGACCAAGTATACAATTGCAGATGCGCTGGAACAGCAAAAAAGAGAATACTATGCAAATATGTCCGTATGGCAAAAAATTGGCGAATCAGCAACGGCACTATTTCTTTCACCAGGCGTCACTTTTTCACTTGGTTATGGATTAGGTGTACAGGGAAAGCTTAGTGAGGCTATAGGTGTATCTCTATTGGTAAAAGCTGTTCCCATTGAAATTACATTATCCCCCTTTAAATCTGATATGGGCGTTCATACTTATGAAGGAATAAAAGCTACTATAGCAAATCAAGATTTCGCAATATGGGATAACCATCAATATACATCTTATTTTGATGATTCTAAAGATTATTCTTCTGAAGCTGGGAATGTACCAAACCGCATATCGATAGTGGGTGCCGAGGCCTTTGCAATAATAGGGGGAAGCGTTGATATTATATATCGATGGAGATTATCTTACAGGCCGGCTATCAGAAATATGGGGGTGGTAAAATGAAAAAAGTAATCATAACTCTGCTGTTTTTTCTCATAGGAAACCTTCTTCTGCTGATTGACCAGTGCAATATGTATAGAAACGAGCTCTTATACAAAATTGCAATTACAATTGTGCTGTTTGTTTATGTATTTGGATATTTATACCTGTTAAAAAAAGCAGGTATGGATAAAGTTTCCAAATATAATATTATATTTCAGATTTTATTGATGATATCTTATTATATTATGCTTAATATTTATACATTGTGTTTTTCCATGGAAGCCACAAACACATTTATCTCTATTGGTGGGATAATAGCAGCTACATTAGTTGCTATTCTAATAAAATATATAAGTATAAAAATAAAATACAGAACAAAAATTGTTTATTATTTTTTAAATTTATTTTTTTATATGTTAATAGCAATATCTCTCGTTGCGTGTATAACTAATTTATATATTCCTGGAATAGGAACATTTAACCCTATTATTCCGCAAGCAGCCCATTGAGGTTTTATAAATTGGAAGTACAATAATCTGGAAATTGTCAATGTACAATAATCTGGAAATTGTCAACACGTTGAAATACATACGGCAATGTGATAAAATAATTAGACAATAATCAATAAAAATTGAGCTGATAGCTCATAGGCTACAGATTCACGTTTTTTAATAAGGGAAGTGAAGACAAGTATGCTGTTTTCGCCTGAATGGGAAAAATTTCTGTGGGAAGGGATTTTTTTTCTTACATATGTACTTATCTGCTCAGGGCTGATGGAGCGCCGGTTTTCAAAAACAGCCAGTCTGCTGGCTGCTGGCGGCACGTTGGTTGGTATTGTTCTGTTGCAAGCAGCGCTGCTGCTTGCCGGGCAGGATAACACGCTGGTGCTCACCATGCTGCCGCTGACTGCTTACCTGCCGGCTGTCATTTGCCTGCATATTCTTTCGCGTTCCGGCTTTTTTCAGACGATGGCCATCTGGACAATAGCCACCATTGCTTACTTTGTTCTGAAAATTTTGTGGAAAATCCTCATGCAGTATTTCGGGCAGCTGACGAGTTTTTCGACCTGGGTCTGCAATTTACTGATGGCGGGGCTGCTGGTATTTCTTGTTTTTCGGCTTCTTCGCAAGCCGTTTCGGACATATGTATTAGAAAACCAAACCAATTGGCTACTGCTCAGCTTTCCGGTTTTGATGGTTTTTTTGCTGTTTTCATATGTCGGCAACAGCACGACGGATGGCACCTTATTGGTTCTTCTGCTTTTAACTGCCTTTTCCATATTCCCGGTGCTCATCCGGGTACTGACGTCGTCGGCGGCCATGGCCCGGATGAAGGAGTCCGAAAAGGCGGTGTCCATCCAGCTGCAAATGCAGCGCCGGGAATACGAGGACGTATGCAAAAAAATGGAGATGGGACGCACATACCGCCACGATATGCGTCATCATCTTCTGGTTTTGGAGGGCCTGGCCAAGCAAAGTGATACAGAGAGCATGGCCCAGTATATCGGCAATCTGAACGGACAGCTTTCCGAGATCGAAAAGGAATCCTATTGTGAAAATTCCACTGTTAACGCCGTGCTGGCCTCCTGTATTGGCCAGGCAAAGGAAGCGCACTGTACCGTAACGGCAAAAATTTATTTACCGGGGGACATTCCGTTTGATGAAATGGATATTTGCGTAGTACTGGCCAACGCCTTGGAAAACGCAGTAAACGCCTGCAAAAAAGTCTATGAAGAAGATAAACGTTACATCCATGTTGCGGCAGAATTGGTGGATGGTCGAAAACTGACCATTTCTGTGGAGAACCCCTGCAATGTGCCGCTATCCTTCCAAGCCGACGGATTTCCGATTGTGCCCGAACGAGAGGGGCATGGCATTGGACTGAAAAGCATTGATGCGGTGACCAAAAAGTATAACGGGATGTTTCACTGCGAATGCAAAGAGGGAGAATTCCGGTTTAAAGCAGTATTGTTCAACCGGCAAAATCCTGACGCACCGGCAGACAAGCGGAACAGAAATTTTTCAAAAAAAGTTGCTTCTTCGGTGCTTCTTTCTATGCTTGCCTTTTTCCTTTTTGTCAACTGTATGCCCGTTATGGCACAGGTGCTAACGCAAGTGCCCGGTCTGGGGATGCTGGTGCGGCTGGCAGATCTGCGTTCTTACGGCTTTCATTGGGGAGATACGTCTTTTGAAGCCGTCCTTCCCGTGCTGGAAGCGGAGGACCCCTTAACCAATTCAAAAGAAGAACAGCCGGAGGAAAGTACCCCAACTGGCCCGCAGACCACACCCAGCCAGCCGGAGCTTACAGAATCAGCGGCTTCCGCTAGCGGATCGGTTTCTTCCGCCAACGAAACGGCTTCTGAACCGGCTTTGCTTTCCGGAACCATTTCCATGGAAAGCAGTGCAACGCCGTCGCGCCCTTCGGCGGGAGAATCCCAGACAAGCCAGTCACCAGCCGAATCGCAACCGGACACGCCGGCAGAGCCTACCCTGCCGGCCTTACCGACAACGCCCACGGAACCGACCTCCCCGCCTTTGGATATCTCTGACGGTGTCGAGGATTTAAACCAGCAGATGGAAGAATACATTTCGCAAATGCGGGAGAAATTTTTGTGGTATGTTGCCCGAAAGTATGAAGGGTATGTGGGGCTGGACACGACCTATCAGGTTCTGCGCAATGACGATATGCTGCTTTCCGTTCGGTTTGAAACCACAATAAATGTTGGAGGGTCCGGCCAGTACAGCCGTAGCTTTACACTGGATAAACAAACCGGCAAAGTACTGGAGCTAGGTGCCTTGTTCCAACCGAACAGTGATTATGTAGGCGTTATCAGTGCGGAAATTCTGCGCCAAATGAAGCAACAAGTGGAGGCCGGTGAAGCGGATTATTTCATCCCGGGCGGCATCTGGTCGGAGGAGGAGTGCTTCAAAGAGATTGATGCCGATCAAAATTTCTATATCAACGATCAAAACCAGCTGGTAATTGTATTTGATGAATATGAAGTTGCGCCGGGCAGTATGGGAATGCCGGAATTTGTTCTCCCGACCGACATACTGAAAGAAATTTTACAGCAGCTGTCCATCCTTGGCTGAGGCTTTGTAAAGAGCGAGGTGAACCCTTTGATTCGAATTGGTATTTGTGATGACAGGCTTGAAGATATAAAGAAGCTGCAGGAATACGCCGAATACTTTTCCAGAGAGCATACGGAAATTCCCCTAAAAACAGAGGCGTTTACGTCACCATATGACCTCTTGCAGGCAATCAGCGAGCACGGCGGGTATGATTTGTATCTGTTGGACATCATCATGCCGCATCTAAGCGGTATCGACATTGCCCGCAAGGTGCGGGAGCGTGGGGAAACGGCAGAGATCCTGTTTCTGACTGCTTCACGGGAATATGCGGTGGAGGCCTTTGGGGTAAAGGCCTCGGGATATTTGATCAAGCCGGTAAAAAAAGCGGATTTTGAGCAGGAGGTGCTGGGTTGCATCCGCAATCTGGCGCCCAGGGAAAACCCCGCCATACTGTTGAAAAACGGGAAGGGCGTCCGCAAGGTGCATATTCAGGAGATAGTTACGGTGGAAAGCTTCAATCACAGCCGTATTTGCACCCTTTCCGACGGGACGACGATCGAAACCTCTGTTACCTTGTCGTCTTTGTATGAACAGCTGCGCGAATATCCGTGCTTTTTTCTTCCGCATAGGGCGTATATTGTAAACCTGGAATATGTAAACGGTCTGACAGTCACGGAGCTTATGATGACCGACGGAAGACATATTCCGATCTCACGCAATATTTATCCAAAACTGAAAGAAGCCTATATGAACTATACCTTCTAAGGTTTCCAGTTAAAATAAAAAATAGGAACTACATTTTATGTAAAAAACGACATCTTACGCAAAAGATCTGCTTTTTTTTGCATTTTTATTTATACTGCGCAGAGAAGAATGCATCAACCGGAACAAGGAAAGAAAATGGCAGCAATAAAGCGGGAAGAACAAACGGCCTGCGCGTTTTAGGCGCATATATGGTTTTGGATGGAGGAATTCCTGAAGAGATGGAAATTTATGTAAATGATGAAAAAGTAAAAATTAAATAGTTTAAAGCAGGCAAACATTGTAAAAAGTAAAGCAAAATATAGAAAAAGTCCTTAAAAACGGCTTGTTTTAACCGTTTTTAAGGACTTTTTCTGGTGGAGATAAGCGGGATCGAACCGCTGACCTCTTGAATGCCATTCAAGCGCTCTCCCAGCTGAGCTATACCCCCTTAGTGGAATAACGGATATTATCTTATCATATTGCGCTGTATTTTGCAAGGCTATTTTTTGTTTTTTTATTTTTGGGTAAAATTCTGTGTGGAGTTTTACAAAACTGTAATAATAATGCGATGTATGCCGGTTGAAATTGCTGTATAGGCTGTGCTATAATAAACTGAATAATCAAAAAAGAGGTGTCGTTATGTCTGAAATATGCTTGGGATGCATGGTCGAAAACAATGGTGAAGACATCTGCCCCAATTGCGGATTTGACAAACACTCTGAACAATTACCACCGTATTTGCCATTGCGCACGGTGTTGCAGAACAGATATATAGTAGGGAAGGTCGTTTATAACAATACAGAGTGCACAAAATATATGGGGTATGATAAATTTGAAAATACACCGGTGATGATTCGGGAGTTTTTTCCTTACGGCTTGTGTACGCGTACAAGCGCCTCTTTAGAAGCAGTTGTACAGCCGGAAAAGCAGGATTTATACAAAAAACTGGAAAACGACTTTTTACAGGTACACAGAAATGTGGCAAGGTTTAAAGAGCTTTCCGCAATTGTAGCCATTTATGATATATTTCATGAAAACAATACCGCATATGTAATAGAAGAAACGGAAGAGGTTATCCCGCTGCATGAATATATTGAACGCAGCGGCGGTACACTGGAGTGGGACACGGCAAGGCCTTTGTTTATGCCGCTTTTGTCCGCGCTTTCCAAAATACACCAGAGCGGGCTTGCCCATTATGGCATTGCACCTGAAAACCTTGTGATAACGCCTTCTGGTAAAATGAAAATTTTAAATTTTTCCGTGCATGACTTAAGGCAGCAGGGGGGCGTGCTGAAAGCACAGTTATATACGGGCTGTTCTGCGCCGGAGCAATACGACAACGCCGGTGTGCTTGGTGAATATACCGACATTTACGGGTTTACGGCAACACTGTTTTTTGCACTGACTGGAAAGCTTCCTGCAGATGCCAGAAAGCGCATGCAGGACGGGCGGCTGTTGATTAGCACCAATGTGGTAAAACGGTTGCCGCCGCATGTGATTACGGCGCTTGCAAACGGGCTGCAGGTGGACAGGCAGTCGCGCATAACGGATTTTGAGTCTTTGCGTGCACAGCTTTCCGCTGCGCCAACAGTAAAGGCAATTCAGGAAGAGATTGCACGTCCGGCGGTGATTCCGCCAACGGACGGAGAAGAAGGCGGCAAGAAGCGCATTTCTAATTTTGCCTGTGGTGTGATTGCAACGGTCGTTGCATTGGTTATTTTTTCTGTCGCAGGCTATTTTTGGGTTGCAAGCAATCCATTTCAGGGGATGTTTGTGACTTCAAGTGGTTCTACGGAAGAAACGGGCGCTACGCAGTCAACTGCCAGCCAATCCGAAGACTTTACCTATCCGCAGAATAGCCAGTATTTTAGAGTCCGAAATTTTGTAGGAATGCGATATGAAGACGTAGAAAAGCTTGCGGAAAACAGTACGGAATATTACGTCTTGCGGACAACAGAGGACGAATTTAGCGACACGGTTGCAGAGGGATATATTATAAGCCAAACGCCGGAGGGCAATACAACGGTCGACAGAGGCAACGACGGCGTTACGATTTCCGTCACGGTTAGCAAGGGGCCGCAAACAAGGGAGTTGCCAGAGGTGGAAAATCTTACGTTAGATGATGCCGCAAAGGTTTTAAACGGCGAGCATTTTGTTGCAAATACGCAGCTTGAATTTAGCGACGAGGTGCCGGAAAATACAGTGATTGGCTATGCACAGGGATTTGAAGAGGGACAAAAGCTTGACTATGGTTCGGAGGTCACGATTATTGTAAGCCTTGGGCCAGAACCGGACCTGTCCTCCCAGTCGGGAGCGTCCGCAGCGGCTGCGTAAACAGGCGGTTTGTGTAAATAGAAAAGAAACGGGCGGCAATCTTGCCGCCCGTAGCTGTGTGCAAAAGGGTTATTTGTTTTTAAGATGCAGCTTGCTTTCCGCTGTTTGGATCAGGTTTAAAAGGGAAGTGGTATAAAGCGGAAACTGTGCGGCAATTGTTTCAGGCGTAAGCGCCGGGGCGTTCTCCTTTCCCAATCCGTCAAAGTCCGCTGTGCTGCGGCCTGCGGCAATTGCGCCGGCGTTTGTCTCCGCAATACACAAAGCGGCATTGGAAAAGCCCTTATACAAATGCGGCGCAACAGAAAACAGCGCCTGTGGGTTCTTTGCGTTTGCCGAATATACCGTCCGGAACATTTTATAAACCGAAACCATTAAATAATTTGAAATCTCTGTCGTCAGCCCCCGGCAGGCGGTGCGGTCAAGAATATCAAATAAAATGTCAACCGAATTGATGATCAGCTTTTTGTTCAGCGTTGGCAGCAGATTACCTGTTGCGCGCGCCTCCTGCTGCGTGTCGCCGGCTTCCGGTATATCGCTGATATTCAGCGTTGCACCTGTTCTTTCAGGCGTCCTTCCCAAAAGATAGTCGCAGGATACGCCGTAATAATCCGCCGTCTTTACAACAAAATCAAGGCCGCATTCCCTGATCCCTTTTTCATAATGTGATAAAAGCGCCTGTGAAATATTCAGATCGGCAGCCGTTTGTTTTTGGCTTAATCCGCGTTCTTTCCGCAAAAGTGTAATGATTCTGGAAAAATCCTTGTTCATCGTTGCCCCCAAAATACGTAAAAATCCATAAAGTTAAAAAAAGAAAACAATTCTTAAAAAAGAAAAACAAAACAATTACAGAATTGTTACGACTATACATATAGTATATATTATATTCAACAGTTTGTAAAGTCTACATTTATCGTCATTTTACCAGTACTTTGGAGGAATAATTATGAAATCTTACCAAATTCATATGATTCGGCACGGTTTAACGGCAGAAAACTGTAAAGGGGCATACATTGGTTCTACAGACGTTCCGTTGTCCGGGGAAGGTATCCAGAAGCTGAAAAACTATGGTGCGGCGTTTGTTTATCCGGGCGCTGCTGTCCTCTACACCAGTCCGCTGCAGCGTTGCATACAGACCTGCAATATTCTTTATCCCGCACTGCAACCGCGTTCTGTTCCGGGGCTTGCCGAATGTGATTTCGGCGCATGGGAAGGAAAAACGGCCGAGCAGCTCAAGGGCGAGGATGGTTTCCAGACGTGGCTTGCAAATTCTGCGGATTTTGCACCCCCCGGCGGAGAAAGCGGCGCGCAGTTTACAAAGCGTATATGCCTTGCGTTTGAAAGCATGGTAACCAATCTGATGAAAACGGGTGAGACCAGCGCGGTTGTTGTTACACATGGCGGCGTAATCATGACGTTGCTTTCCGTTTATGGATTGCCGCATGCAAAGCCGTATGACTGGCGTATGGACAATGGGTTTGGTTATTCGCTGCGCATAACACCATCGTTATGGATGCGCGATAAGGTAGCGGAAGTATACGCGCGCATTCCGGAAGAAAAACAAAACGATACATAACGGGCGCTTTTATGAAGCTATGCCCGCTGTCATGTAAAAATTTTGTTAAACGGCATATAGAAGTTCTTATAACAGATAAGAGGGATAAAATGAAAGAAAGAGAAGATTTAAGAAATGTGGCAATTATTGCGCACGTTGATCATGGAAAAACAACGCTTGTTGACCAGCTTTTACGCCAGAGCGGCATTTTCAGGGAAAATGAAACGGTTGAGGAGCGTGTGATGGACTCCAATGACCTGGAGCGCGAAAGGGGCATTACGATCCTTTCTAAAAATACGGCTGTTATGTACCATGGCGTTAAGATTAATATTGTAGATACGCCTGGACATGCCGATTTTGGTGGGGAAGTAGAACGGATTTTAACAATGGTCGACGGCGTTCTGCTTTTGGTAGACGCTTTTGAGGGATGTATGCCGCAAACGCGTTTTGTTTTGAAAAAAGCACTTGGTCTTGGAAAAAAGCCGGTGGTCGTTATTAATAAGATCGACCGTCCCGGCGCGCGGCCGGAAGAGGTCATCGACGAAGTGCTTGATCTGTTTATTGAGCTGGGTGCAGATGAAGATCAATTGGAATTTCCGGTGGTGTACGCCTCTGCGCGCGACGGATACGCTACCAACGACCCCCATACGCCCGGTACAGATATGACGCCCTTGTTTGAGGCGATAATTAAAGAGGTGCCGGCTCCAAAAGGCGAGCTGGAGGATGGGCTGCAGCTGCTGATTTCCAATATAGATTATGATGAATATATTGGCAGGATCGGAATCGGAAGGGTGGAGCGCGGCCGTGTCAAAAGCGGGCAGGCCGCCGTACTGTGCTGCCGGGATGGGAGCACAAAGAATGTGAAAATTACAAAGCTGTACCAGTTTGAAGGACTAAAGCGTGTGGAAACCACCGACGCGGCGCTGGGGGATATTGTATGTGTGTCCGGCATTGCAGATTTGAATATTGGGGACACGGTATGCACGCCTGAAAAGGTAGAGCCGCTGCCGTTTGTAAAGATAGACGAGCCGACGGTTTCGATGCTGTTTATGGTTAACAACAGCCCATTTGCAGGCAGAGAGGGAAAGTATGTAACCTCCAGAAATATACGCGACCGCCTGTTCAAAGAGGTAGAAACCAACGTTGCGCTGCGTGTGGAAGAAACCGATTCTGCCGACACGTTCCGTGTTTCCGGTAGAGGGGAGCTGCACCTTTCCATTTTAATTGAAACCATGCGCAGGCAAAATTATGAATTTCAGGTGTCGCGCCCAAGCGTAATCACAAAAAAAATAGACGGCGTTGTCTGCGAGCCAATCGAATTTTTAATTATAGAGGTACCGGATGCCTATGTGGGCGCGGTCATGGAAAAGCTGGGTGCCCGCAAGGCGGAGCTTGTCAATATGGGTACGCGCGCGTCTGGTACTACACATATGGAATTTAAAATTCCAGCAAGAGGTTTAATGGGGTACCGTCCGGAATTTTTGACAGATACAAACGGAAATGGCATCATGAACCATGTGTTTGAGGGGTACGAGCCATATAAAGGGGAAATTATCAGCCGTCGCCAGGGTTCGCTGATTGCACATGAAACGGGCGAGGCAACAGGCTATGGCCTTTTTGCCGCGCAGGAAAGAGGCCGCCTTTTTATTGGCCCGGGGATCCCTGTCTATGAAGGTATGATCGTCGGCGCCAGTCCCAAGGCGGAAGACCTGGTGGTCAACGTGTGCAAGAAAAAGCATATTACCAATACAAGAGCCGCGGGTTCGGACGATGCATTAAAGCTTACGCCGCCTTCTATTTTAAGTCTGGAGCAGTCTTTAGAGTTTATTGCCGATGACGAGCTGGTCGAAATTACGCCGAAAAGCATCCGGCTGCGCAAGACGATTTTGCAAAAAGAACTTCGCATGAAGAAGCAGTTTAAAAATTGACAGAATGGAAATGTGCCATGCAGTTTGTAATTCTTGATTTGGAATGGAACGGCTCCTATAGCCGCCGCAGAAAAAAGTTTATCAATGAAATTATCGAATTCGGGGCGGTTAAGCTGTCCTGTGATCTGCATATTACGGAAACCTTTTCCATGCTGGTCAACCCGCAGGTTGGAAAAAAAATTAACGACAGAATCGAAGCGCTTACACATATCAGTAATGAAGAGCTGCGTAAGGTCGATAACACCTTTACCCATGTGCTGCGCAAGTTTCGTGTGTTTGCAAAGAATTGTGTGCTGCTGACCTGGGGAACGTCAGATATATTGACGCTATTGGATAATTATGAGTATTTTCTTAAACAGAAAAAAATTGATTTTGCGCAGCAATATGTCGATTTGCAGCATTATTGCGAGCAGATGCTTGGGCATGCTGAGCCTTCCAAACAAATGGGATTAAGCACGGCAGCACAAGCGCTTTCCATTGATTTTGAAGAAGAGGCGCTCCACCGGGCGCTTGCCGATAGCATGCTTGCCGCGCGCTGTTTTCAAAAGCTGTATGACAAAGCGCGATTTGAGCCCTTTATCCAGAATATGGATGACGAATTTTACAGACGGCTTACCTTTAAAACAACGATTTTATCCAATATCAAAAATCCGCTGATCGACAAATCGCAGATGGTTATGTACTGTGAAGGCTGTGGGCAGGCGGCAAAGCGAAAATCCCCCTGGGTTGTAAAGAACAAAAGCTTCCGCGCCAGATTTTTTTGCCGCAACTGTAACCGGGAATATGAGGCAAGGGTACAGTTTAAGTTAAAGTACGACGGCGTTTCTGTCCACAAATTTATGCGTGTCTTGGAAGACACGGGGGAATGACTGCTCTGGGTTTTGCCGGGGCGCTGCCCTTTGATGGAGTGGTAGCTACAGCAACCATCGCAAGTGTATTTACAATCAGGCAAGCCACGCTAGAGCGGCGGTCCTGGTTCCAACATTTGTCCTTTGACCGAACAGGGGACAGAGACTATCTTGTTTATGCCATCATACAATTACGGTCATACTTAAATCTCGTCTGGATTTAGCTGCAAAAAAGCATTGCCATATATTACATAAATTAAGCAAATAGCTGGGTGAAACATGAAAATTTTCCTCTACGTTCCGTAGATACACGAAACTCTACGCTTCGTGTGTGTTAATCAAACCATCCATTCTCTACAATATTGGTGAAAGGAGGAAAATCAGTGGAACAAATTAAAATCGGCAGATTCATAGCCGAAGCAAGAAAAGCTCAGGGCCTCACCCAAAGACAACTTGCCGACACACTGTCCATCAGTGATAAAACTGTTTCTAAATGGGAGTGTGGAAAGGGACTTCCTGAAGTTTCCCTAATGATGCCATTGTGTAATACATTAAATGTTACCGTCAACGACTTACTTTCGGGAGAAAGAGTTTCTGAAGCTGATTACCAAAAGAAAGCGGAGGATAATATGATGGATTTAATGAAAGAAAATGAAGAAAACAAAAAGCGAATGGCATTGTCCGTTATTTGTGGTGTAATTACAATAATTGCAGTTTGCTCCCTTACCGTTATAGCGTCTTACATTGAATTACCGATGCTTGCACGAATTGCATTGATTGTGCTTGCTGGTGCAACAGCAGTAGCAGGTATCGGAGCGGCTGCAATGCTTGAGGTCAAAGCGGGTTATTACGAGTGTCCGCATTGCAAAGCACTTTTTGTTCCAACGATGGGCGAATATGTTAAAGGGTATCACACTTTTACAAAGCGAAAATTAACCTGCCCAGAGTGCGGAAAGAACGGAATGTGTAAACACCGTATTGTAAGGTGAATATGGCTTTCGTTTACAATAGAAAACAAAGCCGGAAAATATAACTACTACGGGTGCAAATCGCCTAAAATCGGATAAAATGTGTATAATCAAGGGAGAAAGCCAAACTGTGAAATCACTTCTGCGTTATCCCAAAACCGGCTCTATTGCTGCAATTTTGGCATAAAAATAGGAGCCCCCCATAAACTAGTTTTTTTCTCCTCGCCGCTTTTGCATCCGGGGTGACATCCTAGGGTGTAAAGAGGCAGCAAAAAAGATGCCAGTTAAAAATCTTGACGGAGACTTGAACCCGCAAAAAGTTGATAGCAAGTCGAAGCGTCGCGAGCGCGTTTACAAGCGAACAGCGAAGGTGCAGTATGACTTTTTGCGGAAAGGGGCAACATATCCGAGCGCCCGCGGTGCGGGATACAGCAGGATTTGTTGGCGTAGCGGTCGGCGATTGGCAAGGCGGTTTATCCGCCGCAACCGGAGCCGGGTACCGCAAGAGGGCAAGCAAGGAAGCGGATGGATGGCTTATTTTTCTGCCGCAGGCAAAAAATAAGTCGGAGCAAAGCGGACTTTGCTCCGACGTGGCGTCGCTAAGAGGATTCGAACCTCCGACCTACCGCTTAGGAGGCGGTCGCTCTATCCGGCTGAGCTATAGCGACATATATCATTTTATCGAAAGGTGAACCACCTTGCCAATGCTTTTTCCTTTAAAATGGGCGTTTTAACGTTCCCATAAAAGGCAGCTCCTTATACGCTGCTTCTGTACAAACGTATACGTTTTCAGGCACTCCGTTATTTTATATGATTTTAGGGCTTTTGTCAAGAAAAAACGACATTTCCATCATGCTGACAGCAACAAAAAAGCCCTTGACATTGCAAGGCGGGTATGGTAACATATTTCTTGCCGATTATTCGGAGGGGTGTCCGAGCGGTTTAAGGAGCTAGTCTTGAAAACTAGTGATTCCGAAAGGGACCAAGGGTTCGAATCCCTTCCCCTCCGCCACACCAAAAATTTTTCTGTTTCCATGTTTATAATAGAATATTGGATTGCTGGAGAAGTACTCAAGTGGTGAAGAGGCTCCCCTGCTAAGGGAGTAGGTCGGGTAACCGGCGCAAGGGTTCAAATCCCTTCTTCTCCGCCAAGTCGTCGCGGACGATCGTCCGCGACGACTTTTCTTTTTAGAAAAGTCATCGGTTTACTCACGCCGCCGCGCCTCTTTTTAAAAAGGTTATGTAAAGCGGTGGCCGCTGTATATTGCTTGTCCCAATTTTTCATATAAAAATTGGTATGCGCATATTAAATGGAAGGGCATTGACAAATCTGTAAAACGATTATAAGATATGGCTGGATTAAAATAGTCTGTTGCGGAGGGGTTGCCGTGGAAAACGAAGCGCTACAAAAGGTGCATAAGCTGGAAGAAGAAATGGAAATGCTCAAAAGGGAACTGCGGCAGTATAAAGAGCGCGACCTTTTAACGGGACTGTACAACCGCTTTGCTTTCCAGGAAAAGGTGACAGACTACCTGAAAGGAAAAAGCCGATTTAAAGCGCAAACAGCGGCCCTTTTGATGTTGGATATAGACAATTTTAAACAGATTAACGATACATTGGGACATATGCAGGGGGACCGTGTGCTGCAGAAGACGGCGGATATCCTGCGCGGCACGTTTGGCACACAAGCCGTCATTGCGCGCTTTGGAGGAGATGAATTTACCGTTCTGACGGCTGCATGCAGTAAGCAGGCCATTTGCAACCTTGCACAGTCGCTTTGCGATCAATTAAACCAGATTTGCCTTGAAGGAGATACGGCCGGCTTTGTTGCGGCTTCTGTTGGGATCGCTTTTTTATGTTTGTGTGATCCGGCCGCCGAGTTTTACACATATTACCAGCAGGCAGACCAGGCGCTTTATAAGGCAAAGGAAAAAGGAAAAAATACCTATGCAGTGTATCACAGCGGCAAAACGGCTTGACAAAGCGCGCCGGCGCAACTACAATAAGCCATAATGGATCTCTTAAAAACAGGGAGGATGCATATGAGGCAGTGTATGGATGCAGACAATCTGCACCGCCGCTTAAGAAAAATTATTGGTCAGGTACAGGCGATCGACCGTATGATCGATCAGGATGTTCCCTGTGAGGACATACTTGCACAGATCAACGCTGCAAAATCAGCACTGCATAAAGCCGGGCAGGTTGTGCTGGAGGGACATATTCAGCACTGTGTCCGCGATGGGATCGAACACGGGGATGCCGATAAAACCATAAAAAGCTTTACAAAAGCCGTAGAGCGTTTTTCCAATATGTCTTAATGCTGAAAGGCGTGAGAAAAAGCGGTCAAGGTGGCGGCTTTTTCTTTTTTCTCTTGACAACCTATACCCCTATAGGTATAATGAAGGCGCAGTTTATACGCAAAAGGAGGTAAACATGAAAAAGCTTGAAAAGTTTCTGGAGTGGGGCGGTGTAAAGAAAGACATTATTTGTCTGGTTTTGTCAGGCCTTGCGCTGCTGATAAGCCTTTTTGATTTGTTTTTGCTGCCCTTTGATGCAGCCTGGATTGCCATTGTGCTTTGCGGGGTCCCCATTGTGCTGGAGGCGGTGATAGGGCTGGTTACCGCGTTTGACATAAAAGCGGATGTTCTTGTTTCGCTTGCGCTGATCGCTTCTGTTATCATTGGCGAAACCTTTGCAGCGGGTGAAGTGGCGTTTATTATGCAGCTGGGTGCATTGCTGGAAGACCTGACGGTAGCAAAGGCAAGGGCGGGTATAGAAAAGCTTGTCCATCTTACCCCGCAGACTGCAAGGGTGCTGACTGACAGCAGAGAAAAAATTATTCCTGCAGAGCAGGTGCAAGTCGGCAATGTACTGCGTGTGCTGCCCGGGGAATCGATTCCGGTCGACGGCGTGATTTTATCAGGCCAAACCTCGGTCAATCAGGCTGTGATGACGGGTGAATCTCTGCCGGTGGATAAAACCGCCGGGGATGAGGTTGCAAGCGGGACGGTCAACCAGTTCGGCGCATTTGACATGCGGGCCACAAGGGTAGGTGAGGATAGCTCCATTCAGCGAATGATCCGTCTGGTGCAATCGGCGGATGCCGGTAAGGCAAAAATTGTAGGAATTGCTGACCGCTGGGCGACGTGGATTGTAATCATTGCGCTCAGCGCGGCAGCGCTAACGTGGCTGATCACAGGTGAAATCATCCGCGCTGTTACCATTTTGGTCGTTTTCTGTCCATGTGCGCTTGTACTGGCCACGCCTACAGCGATTATGGCGGCAATCGGTAATGCGACAAAGCATGGTTTCCTTGTGCGCGAAGGCGATGCGTTGGAGCGGTTGGCCGGCGTATCGAAGGTCGCGTTTGACAAAACCGGTACGCTGACTTACGGTACGCCGCAGGTAACGGCAATTTGCAGCCTTTTGCCGCAATATACGGAAGAAAAGCTTTATGCACTGGTCGCCGCGGCGGAGCAGCGCTCGGAGCACCCGCTGGGCAAGGCGGTGGTATGCTGCTATCAGCAAAAGACAGAAAAACCGCTTTTGCAGCCGGAGCAATTTCAAATGCTGCCGGGCCGGGGTGTGTCGGCCCGCGTAGAGGGCAGGGAGATCCTTGCGGGGAATTTGCAGCTGCTTGCCGAGCATGGCGTTTTGGGAACAGAGAACACACTTTCGGGGGTTGAAGCTTATCTGTCGCAGGGATGTACCGTCATTTATGTTGCGGTGGATAAAATTTTAGCGGGGTACCTTGTCCTGGCCGACACGGTGCGCCCGGAAAGCGCAGAAATGGTCAAGCGTATAACGGCGCTGAAAATACAGCCGGTTTTGCTGACAGGCGACCATGAACATACCGCACAAACGGTTGCAAGGCAGGTGCATATCAGCCAAGTGCATGCAGACTGCCTGCCGGAAGATAAGCTTAACTGGATTGACAACTGCCAGAAAAAGGATACCTCTATTTGTATGGTCGGCGACGGTATAAACGACGCGCCAGCGCTGAAAAAGGCAAATGTGGGCATCGCAATGGGCGGTGTTGGAAGCGACATTGCCGTAGATGCCGCGGATATTGCGCTTGTGAATGATGAAATTAAAGAGCTGCCGCACTTGCTGGCTTTGTCTAAGCGGATGATGACCACAATCAAATGCAATTTAACGTTTTCCATGCTGCTCAATTTTATTGCAATTATTTTTGCTATGACGGGTATTTTAAACCCGGTGTTCGGCGCGCTGGTGCATAATGCGGGTTCTGTCCTTGTGATTATAAACTCGGCGTTTTTATTGAAATGGAAAAAAAGAAGGTAGCCTTCCGTCCCGCCTGTAAGCGAACAGTCCCAGCAGGCGGGATTGCTTTTCTGTAAAAAGGCATAACGCCACGGTATGAGAAAAGCCCAGCCGAAAGGCTTGGCTTTTTTAATGGGCTGCAATGATTTCAACGCATGAAGCGTTAACAGAAAGACCTTCTTAAAAATGCAGAAATTTTGTTGCTTGAAACCCTGCACACCCCACAAAAGGTCGGCAGCAAAAGAGATGCCGGGTTAAAATTTTAAAGAAAATTTGTCAATACTATTTTGTTAAAGAGCAGATGCAAAAACACCTGTTGCCGTCCAAATCCCAGAGGATTCAGATTGCAACAGGTGTATTAAAACGAAAAAGCGCTACTGAAAATTTGCTGTACTTGGAACGGATTTCAGCAACGTTTTACAATTGCTTTTTTTGGCAACAGGATGCGTCGCAAATACAGTTTATGGTGCTATTACCCACACAGGCGGACACCTGATAATGCACCGGTATTTTGATGCTAACCTTTTGCGTGATAGTAATTTCACAGCTGTCCCCGCATTTGCTTTCCCGGCAATCAACATCCGGTTCTCCACAACACTCCATGATGATATCGCCAAGTGTTGCACTTGGCTTAAGCTCCATCGGCACGCTGATATCCGCATATTGATATCCGGTCTTCACACAGGCGTCTTCCGGACAGTTGCACGCAGTTTTTACAAACTCCTGTTGTGCTTCATACGTTGTATTTGGTCCCATTTTTAATCCCCTTCTTTACAATTCGTACAGATATCATCTGTAGATGCATTCAGACAATCAACATACGTGTCGCCAACTGTAGCCGTAGCGCCAAAGTTAACCGGAACTTCTACACATATCGTCTGGCTGATTGTAAATGCGCAGGCGCCATTCTTTTTTCCGGGGCAAGGTTTTTCACCGGAAACAATAATGGGATCGCCGCAGCATTTTGTAACTGTCGGGCCCGTATGGGCAAATGGTGATACGATTACCGGGACGCAGACGGATGCTTTTTGATATCCGGTTACCGGACAGCTTCCATCCTCCGTATCTATTGGTGTATTCAGTGCGTTTGCACAGTTTGTACATTCTGCCAAAAATATATCCTCCTCTCCATTCAGACTATACTATAGTTTATGCATCAGAATCAAATTGGTTCCTTGGTATAGAATGTCGATACAAAGCAGGTAAGCAAAGCGAACTTTGCTTTAGATTGTCAACAGGTAGCAAAAGAGAAGCCAACGTAAAATTTGGATATGGACATGGAACCCGCAAAAAGTTGATAGCAAGCCGAAGCATTGCGAACGCGTTTACAAGCGAGCAGCAAAGGTGCAGCGTGACGTTTTGCGGAAAGGGGCGACATATCCGAGTGCCCGCGGTGCGGGATACAGCGAGGATTTGTTGGCGCAGCGGTCGGCGATTGGCAAGGCGCTTTATCCGCCGCAACCAGAGCCGGATACCGCAAGAGGGCAGACAAGGGAGCGGGCAGATGGCTTATTTTTTGCCTTCGGCAAAAAATAAGCCGGAGCAAAGCGAACTTTGCTCCGGCGTGGTGCACCTGACAGGACTTGAACCTGCACACCTTTCGGCAATAGAACCTAAATCTATCGTGTCTGCCAATTCCACCACAGGTGCATATTTTTATATAAACGCTGCCAGACAAAAGGTAATCCGCAAATTGGTTGAACGTATGCAAAAAGAGAAAGCGATTGTCCGGCGTTTTTTCTGCCTGCGGTTTTGCATTTTTTATGTTGCAATTGTTTGTATATTATATAATAAACAGAAAAGAAAAGCAAGGTTTGTTTTATTAAGAAAAGAAACACAAGGAAAAGGGATCCATTGACAAGCGCTTTCCGTATACATTATAATTTTTAAGAAATTACGGCAAACAGAAAGGGCGGAATATGTATGCCGGTTAAAATAGCGGCGCTTGATCTTGACGGAACTACGCTTGACAATCGCGCAAAGCTTTCAAAGCAGAATAAGCATGCGATTATACAGGCGGCAAAAAAGGGTGTGCTTGTGATCCCATGTACAGGAAGAACCAATGCGGAAATGCCGCGGGCGCTGATAGATCTTCCGCAGGTGCGTTACTGCATTATGGCCAATGGGGCAAAGGTTTTGCGTATGGAAGATCAAAAGTTGCTTTTTTCAGATTGTCTGGACAGAAAAACAGCCGGGCAAGCCATTTCTTTTGCGTCGCGGTATCGGTGCATGTGCGAGCTTTATATGGACGGAAATGTTTTTGTTGAGCAGCACAAGCTGAAAGATTTAACCGCTTACGGTGTAACGCCCCGGCTAAAGGAGTTGGTACAAAGCACCCGCACAGGCGTGCAGGATCTGCAGGCTTTTTTTGATCGGCATATGGCGCCGGTGGAAAAAATCAATATATTTTTTGGCAATTTGGATCACAGGCGGCAGTTTTTAAACGACGTACAGGTGTTTGGAAATACCGTAGAAATTACCGGCTCAATGGAAACCAATGTGGAAATCAACAGCAAAACGGCGACAAAGGGTCGGGCACTGCAAAGCTTATCTCAGCTGCTTGGCGTAAAAAGGCAAGAGGTGCTTGCAATTGGCGACAGTGGCAACGATTTGTCCATGCTTGCCTATGCGGGTATTCCGCTTGCAGTGGCAAATGCATCTTCCAAAGCAAAACAGGCCGCTGCGGAAATTTTGCCGACCAACGATCAAAACGCAGTAGCATATGCATTGGAAAAATATATCCTATCTTTGTAAAGAGTAAAGAAAGAAGGAGGGAGCACTAGCATGGAAAATATGCTGAAAAAGCTGCAGGGGATCATAGACCAAAGCCGAAGTATCGTGTTTTTTGGAGGCGCCGGCGTCAGTACAGAATCAGGAATCCCCGATTTTCGCAGTACAGACGGCTTGTATCACCAAAAATATAAAGTCCCGCCGGAAACTATTTTAAGCCATACCTATTTTATGCAGCATACGGAAGCCTTTTTTCGCTTTTACAAAGATAAAATGCTTTGCCTGCAGGCAAAGCCCAATGCGGCGCATAGAAAGCTTGCAGAAATGGAAAAAGCAGGCAGGCTGCTTGCGGTGGTCACACAAAATATAGACGGCCTGCATCAGCGTGGCGGATCAAAAACCGTGTATGAGCTGCATGGGAGTATTTACAGGAATTATTGTATGCAGTGCAAAAAGGCATTTACCGCGCAATATATTTTGGAATCTGCAAAAGTTCCAAAATGTGATCAATGCGGCGGCGTTATAAAGCCGGACGTTGTACTGTATGAAGAAGGGCTCGATGAGCAGACGGTACAAAACGCGGTTTCAGCCATTGCACGGGCCGACTGCCTGATCATTGCCGGGACAAGCCTTACGGTCTACCCGGCTGCCGGCATGGTTCGTTATTTTGGCGGCCGGCATTTGGTGCTGATCAACCGGGACCAGACGGCAATGGATGCCAGCGCGGATCTGGTGATCCATGAAAAAGTAGGGCAGGTGCTTGGACAGCTTATATTGTAAACGGTATGTGAACAACCAAAGACGGCAATTGACAGAAAAAGTAAAAATAGCTATACTTTGTAATAGAAATTCCGCCCGCATCAACGGGCGGTTTTCCACGTTGTTGTTTTAAAAGATGCTTTATAAAGGAAAGGGACGATCACATATGAGAAAGAAAAGCTTTAAGGCAGAATCAAAAAGGCTGCTTGACCTTATGATCCATTCGATTTACACGCATAAAGAAATTTTTCTGCGCGAAATTATTTCAAATGCAAGCGACGCTTTGGACAAATTGCATTTTGTATCACTTACCGATGAAAATGCAAGAAAATATGCTGAAAATCTTGCAATTGAGATTATGGTGGACAAGGAAAAGCGCACGTTGCAGGTGTCTGACAACGGGATTGGTATGACCGATAAGGAGTTGGAGGAAAACCTGGGCACGATCGCAAAAAGCGGATCCTTCCAATTTAAAAACGATTTAGACGAAAAAGACAAGGCCGATATTATTGGCCAGTTTGGCGTGGGGGTTTATTCCGCTTTTATGGTGTCTGACAATGTGACGGTTCAAACAAGACGGTATGACAGCGACACGGCTTACTGCTGGAGCTCAAACGGAGCAGACGGCTATACGATTGAAGAGTGCCAGAAGGATACACCGGGAACCGACGTTATTATGCATATTAAAGAAGACACGGAGGACGAGCATTACAGTGAATATCTGGAAAATTACCGCCTGCGTGATCTGGTAAAAACATATTCCGACTATATCCGCTACCCTATCATTATGGACGTGGAAACGTCGCAAAATATGGCTAAAGAGGGGGAAGAACCCAAGTATGAAACCGTTGTGCAGCGGCAAACTGTCAACAGCATGGTGCCAATCTGGCAGCGCAGTAAAAAAGAGGTATCCGACCAGGCTTGCGCAGACTATTATACAGAGCATTTTATGGACAGACAGCCGCCGCTTTCTACTATACGCATTAGCGCAGAGGGACTGGTATCGTACAAGGCCATGCTTTTTATACCGTCCGTGCTACCGTATGGTTACTATACAAAAGAATTTGAAAAAGGCCTGCAATTATATTCCAGCGGTGTATTGATCATGGACAAATGCGCGCAGCTTTTGCCCGACTATTTTGCCTTTGTCAAAGGCGTTGTGGATTCCCCGGATCTGTCCCTGAACATTTCCAGGGAGCTTTTGCAGCATGACAGGCAGCTTTCAGTGATTGCAAAGAATATAGAAAAGAAAATTAAAGCAGAACTTTTAAAACTGCTCGAAAATGACTTTGAAAAATATCAAAGCTTTTGGAAAAATTTTGGAAGGCACATTAAATACGGCGTTGTCAGCGACTTTGGCATGCATAAAGAAGTCTTGCAGGATCTTCTGATTTTCCACAGCTCTGCTACAGATGGCTATACGACGCTTAAGGATTATGTTTCCAGGATGAAAGAGGACCAAAAGTTTATTTATTATGCCTGCGGCGAAAGCATCCAGCAGATTGCGTTGCTTCCGCAAACAGAGCTTTGCAGGGATAAGGGATACGAAATTCTGTATCTGCCCGAGGATGTAGACGAGTTTGCCGTGCAGGCGCTGGTGCAATTTGAAGAAAAACCCTTTAAATCTGTAACAGCGGATGACGCGCAGCTGCAAAGCGAAGAAGAAAAGAAAGAAACAGAAAAGCAGCAGGAAGAAAACAAAGAGTTGCTGGACTTTGTCAAGGAGACGCTGGGCGAAAAAATTGCAAAAGCTGTTATTTCGGATAAATTAAAAAGCCACCCGGTTTGCATGACTGCAGAAGGGCCGGTTACGATAGAAACAGAAAAGTATTTTGCGTCTATGCCGGGCGATGAAATGAAGCCGAAGGCAACAAAGGTGCTGGAACTCAACGCTTCCCATAAGGCCTTTGCAGCCCTGAAAGACGCATACAAAACTGATCAGGAAAAGGCCCGTAATTACGTGCAGTTGCTTTATAACCAGGCGCTTTTGATTGCAGGCCTTCCAATAGAGGATCCGGTTGCTTACTGTGACCTCGTCTGTGCGCTTATGTAAAAGATTTTTTTACAGGCTCGGCAAAGTCTTTTGCATGATTGAACAAATCATAAAAATTGCTTCCCCTTTATGACGACCTATGCTATAATATATGCGATTAGACGAAAGGAAGTAAAAAATGAACGGGATCGCAAAATTATTTACAGAACAATGGATCTATATGCTCGTAGCAGTGGTTTTGGTTGCGGCAACCTTTTTTGTAAAGAAAAAATTTCCGCAGAAATTTAAAGCTTTTTGTATTGGTGGGCTTGCCGTAACATCGGTTTTATTGATTTTGCTGGCCCTTATTTTTCAACAGCCGGATCTCTTTTTACTGGTCCCCATTTTCTTTTTCTGCTGTGAACTGTTCGGGTATGAAATTACAGGAAAAATTGTCGCGGTTTTCTTTGTAGATTACATATGCATCTGTTTGCTGAATCTTGCTATTATCAATGGCTGGATTAACGAGGTATTCAATACACTGATCTTCTTTATCCTGCAGGTTGCGGCGGCTGTTTGCGCGGGACTGATTATGGACCGGCATTTAAGAATGCTTAAAAAAAGCAGGAAAGAGCAGTCGGAAGAAGAGCAGAAAGTGCAAAGCGAAGATGAGGCCTTGGACAGCCATGTGGAAGACGTATTCAATCGCATTACAGATAACGATGCTTTTATGGAAAAATACAAGGATACGCAGCAACACCCAAAAGACGACATATAAAAAGTGGACGCGGAGCATGAAAATGCTCCGCGCATTTATGTCGTGCAAACGGTTGTACTTGTCTAAATGCTGGAAAGATGGATAGCGTATGCAAAATCTGTTTGACGCTGTGCTGGTTTCATGTAAGACAGGCACAGCCTTTTTTATTTAAATTTCCTGTGCCAAACTGTATATTTTTCTGCTAATAAGGCAAAAATATTTTTACAAAGTTTGAATGCAGGAGGTTTATCCCATGAACAACAATCCCGATTTCAATGATGACCACACCGAAGAATATGATGAAGGAAACCTGGAAAAATATACGGCAAAAGGGAGAAATGAAAAAAAGAAAAAGTATAGTAAGGGATTTTATATTGCACTTTCCTTTTGCCTGCTGGCAATGGCAGCGGCAGCATGGACTACTTACAGCAGTGTGGAAGACTACATGCAGCCAGACCCTCTGGTAGAATATACAACCCAAGCCACGCAGGCGGAAAAGCAGGCGGGCGCCAATGTTAGCGGCGTAACAGTCCCGCAGACTACAGACCCAACCGTGCCGGCCATAGTGCAGCAGGCTCCTACTGAAAGCCCAACATCAAGTACGCAGCCCACAGAAGATACAACTGCGCCAACCGAGCAGGCAACGGCCGCAAAAAACAAAATTTACCCTGTGGGACAGGAAATTACAAAGGATTACAGCGGTGATACGCCGGTTTATTCCAAAACGCTCAAAGACTGGCGCTTGCATAGAGGAACAGATTACGCAGCGTCTATTGGCGATACGGTCAACGCAATGGACGACGGCACCGTCCTGGAAATCAAGGAAGACAGCCTGCTTGGCACCACGGTAACCGTGGAGCATAACAGTGGCTTTACGGCATATTACTGCGGTGTAAAGCCTGGTGAAAATATAACGGAAGGCGCGCATGTTTGTGTAGGCGATGTCTTAGGGACGGTAGCGGAAATTCCCGGTGAATCAAAGGATGAGCCGCATTTGCATCTTGAAATAAAAATCGACGGAAAAACAGTCAATCCTTCAGAAGTTTTGAATAATGCTGCGGGTGAATGAATACAATAAGCATATACCCTTTTACAAAATGGAAAACATGCCCTCGCCAACGTTACAGGGGCAAAAAAAGAAGGATAAGCATATTACATGCTTATCCTTCTTTCTATGTTCGTTTGTCAATCAAATGTGTCCGCTGTTGCCTTCACGTACGGCTACATAAGCGGCAATGGCGTCTACAGCCTGCTGAGATGTGATATTTCCGCTGTTAATACATAGGTCGTAGTTTTCTACGGCGCCCCATTTTAAATTTGAATAATAATTATAATAATTGGCGCGTGTTTTGTCCGTTTTTTTCACAGCGGCTTCCGCCTTTTCTTTGGGTACGTTGTGTACGGAAACAGCTCTGTCAATGCGGTATGCCAACGAGGCGTGAATAAAGACGTTAATCACATTTTTGTTGTCCTTTAACACATAATCTGCGCAGCGTCCAACAATGACACACGGCTCACAGGCAAGCTCCTTTATAATTTTATGCTGCAAAAGATAGAGCTGATCATTTACCGGCAAATCCCGTATGGGCGCATACCCGCCTGCGCCAAAATTGTATATACCCATCGAAAGACTGTAAAGCAGACTGTTTGTTGCGCGTTCATCTACGTTTTCAAAAATTTCCGGATTCACGCCGCTTTTTTTAGCTGCTAAAGATATAAGCTCCTTATCATAAAACTTTATGCCAAGCTTTTGGGCAAGCGCTTTTCCAATTTCCCTGCCGCCGCTGCCAAATTGCCGTGCAATTGTGATAACAGACCTACAACTCATTTCAATACCTCCATTTTTTTGTTACATAATTTATTATAGCAGATTCTGCACAAAAAACCATACAAAAATTGCATAAAAATAGCTGTATTATTTTAGTATATAAAAAATGGTGTTGGTTAATATACTTATAAGATAAAGAAATATTTTCCATCTTAAAATCCCGAAAAAGGGACTTGACAAAGGGGGAAGGGAAAGA